>Ga0182736_1000212_pt1 | contig 113395 bp, 112 predicted proteins | sample eDN5th30CKraftBY_FD_128882 | JGI IMG/M metagenome (GOLD analysis project Ga0182736, IMG submission 128882) | Enriched backyard soil microbial communities from Emeryville, California, USA - eDNA 5th pass 30_C Kraft BY (version 2) (version 2) | ecosystem: Environmental > Terrestrial > Soil >... | reverse complement strand
GACATCGTCATCGTGCTCGACACGACCGCGAGCATCGTCGCTGAGGACTGGGACGGCGACGAGCCACGGCTCGACGGCGCCCGGGCCGACGTGCAGGCGATCGTCGACGAGTACCCCGGCGCACGCTTCGCCCTCATCACCTTCGCCGGCGCGGCGGAGCAGCGGCTGCCGCTCACGACCGACACGACAGCGCTGATGTCCTCGCTCGAGGTGCTGAGGCCCGAAGTGACCTCCCAGTCCCGCGGCAGCTCCATCGGCATCGCGCACACGATGCTGCAGGAGACGCTCGCCGGCGCGGCCGAATCGGCGCCCGACCGGTCGCGGATGGTGTTCTATCTGGGCGACGGCGAGCAGACCGTGTCGAGCGACCCCGAGTCGTTCTCCCGCAGCGCGCGCTACATCGATGGCGGTGCCGTGCTGGGGTACGGCACCGCCGAGGGCGGGCCGATGAAGATCACCTCCGGGTCGTTCAGCGGCGATCAGGGTTACATCGACTACCAGGGGCAGCCGGCGATGTCGGTGATCGACGAGACCAACCTGCAGACCATCGCGGACGATCTCGCGGTGCCGCTGCAGGTGCGTTCGGCGGACGCCGCGATCGACCTGCCCGCAGCTCCGACCACGACGACCAACTACGCCGCGTCCGGCTCCGTGGGCAACGTGATCGAGCTGTACTGGGTGTTCGCGCTCATCATCGTGCTTCTGCTCGGCGTCGAGCTCGCGCGCGCGGCGATGCTCACCGCGCAGCTGCGCGGACTGGCCTTCCGCGGAGGTGACGCATGACCGCCCCCACACAGGCGGATGCCGCAGCGGCCCTCCTCGCGGCGAACAGGCGGCGGCGCAGCATCCGTCGCTGGATCGCCATCGGCACCCTGCCCCTGACGCTCGCCGCCCTCCTCGTCGTCGGCAAGGTGCTCAGCATGTACGGCTTCGCCCACCAGGCGATCTCGACGTACGTCGTGGCCGACTACTCCGGTTCGACGGCGGCCGCGCAGGGGCAGGAGTTCCTGAACTGGTTCGAGCCCTTCAAGGCGCCGTACAACATCGGCACGGCCCTAGCCGGAGCCGAAGAGCTGGACGGCGCCAGGGCGAAGCTCGAAGAGGCGCTGCCCCTGGCATCCGGACTCGAGGTCTGTGCCGTGCGGGTGAACCTGGCCCTGGTGATCGAACGGCAGGGCGACGCCGCGCGTGCAGCCGGCGACGGCGAAGCGGCAGCCCAGTTGTACGGCGAAGGCCTTGTCGTCACCGCCGAGACGCCCGAAGAGTGCAACAGCGACGAGGCCCAGCAGCAGTCGCCGGACCCGCAGCGCGACATGAGCGACACGCTCGACGAGCTCGAGGACCGTCTGCAGGAGAAGCAGCAGCAGAGCCAGCAGAACGGCGAGGAGGACCCCGACCAGGGCGAGGAGCAGGAGCAGCCGTCAGGCCCAGGTCAGGACAAGCTCGACGAACTGCAGGACAAGCTCGATCAGGGTGCCGAGGAGCGCGAGCAGAACATGGGCGACGAGGACGGCCCCGGCGGCGGGACGGACAAGCCGTGGTAGATCCGAAGCGCACCCGCTACCTCGCGGGCACAGAGGGCGCCCCACCGGTGCCGCCGCCGGGCGGGTACCACGGCGCTCGGCGCACGGCCGCGCCCGTGGCCGCTCCGCTGGTGAGCACCGCCGAGGCTCCGGCGGAGAAGCAGCAGGCGAACGCGATCGGCTGGGCCGCTCTACTGGCGGCGATCCTGTTCGCGCTCACGCTGCTCGGAGCGCTGCTGGCCGGCGCCACCGGCCTCATCTACGGCGTGACGATGCTGACGCTGCAGCTGGTCGTCGTCGGCGTCGTCGTGGCGGCGCTGTTCACTGCGCGCGGGCGGGCGCTCGGGGCATCCGCACTGATCATCGCGCTCATGCTCAACGTCGCGACAGTGGGGGCGGCGAGTGCGCTGCAGACATCGGCGTCCGGCAGCTACAGCGGCCAGAAGACCGCAGAGCAGAAGCACGAGGGGGCCTTCCCGGGCGTCAAGGACAGGTCGTCGAGTGAGATCCTCGCGCAGCCGTCGCTGGAAGAGGTCCGCGAGCAGAGCGACGCGACGCTCGCCGAGATCCGGCGGCGGCTCAGCGACCGGTTCGGATACACCTGGACCGAGGTCGGACCGGAGGATCTGCGGCCCGAGCGCAACGGCTACGGCGGGGAGTCGATGCTCGTCCAGTACATCTCGGTGCCGTGGGCGACGAACGAGCCGGTCCAGGACTACGAGCGCAAACTCGACGTCATGGAGGTGATCGACGAAGTCGTCACCGAGCGCGGCATGTACGGGATGTACTCGTTCAACGACCCGTCGTCGAGCCTCGACAGCACGATCCTGCAGAAGTTCTACGGGTCCAGCGACCCGCGTACCCAGCACACCTGGGAGTGGTACACCGACAACTACCCCGACCCGCTGCGCTTCTACGCCGTGATCCATGACCTCTCCAACGACCCGGCGGGCGAGTTGCGGGCCGAACGCGAGGCCGACAGCGCGAAGACCGGGGAGCCGCTCGAGGGTCTGCAGATCTACTTCCTCGCGCCTGAGCTGCTCAGCGAGGCCGACGTGGAGGAGTTCGAGGAGCGGCTGCAGGAGTACCCGGGCTCCTGACCGCGACTGGATCAGTACAGCTAGGACGCGAGCGACAGCCCGGCGGCGAGCGCGAAGCCGAGGACCGTCGCGAGTCCGGTCGACTCCTTCGCCTTGGACTGAGCATCCGGGACCATCGAGTCCACCAGCATGACGAGCAGGGCCCCGGCGGCGAAGCCGCTCGCTCCGGCGCGGAACTCGGGGCCGACGGCATCCGCCAGCGCGAAACCGGCGATCGTCGCGATCGCGCAGACGAGGGCGACACCGGCCCACAGCCACAGCACCCGCGAGCGTTTCATTCCTCCGTCCAGGAGGTCGGCGGCCGAGCCGATCGATTCGGGCAGATTCGACACGACGATGGCGATCACGAGGGCGACGCTCACGCCCTCGCCGGACGCCAGGCCGATGCCGAGGACGAGCTGCTCCGGGATGCCGTCGAGCAGAGCTCCGACGGCGAGCGGGCCCCCGGAGCCCTTCGAAGCCGTGCGCTCGACGAGCCTGTCGCCAACGTAGTAAGCGAGGGCGCCGGCGGCGACGCCGACGACCAGCGGGATGGGACCGGCGAGATCCAGCCCCTCTTCCCACAGCTCGAACGCGATGGACGCCATGAGGGCTCCGGCGCCGAAGCCCAGGACGATGCCGAGCAGCCGAGGCGGCCACTTCCGCAGCATCGCGAGCACGGCGCCGACGAGCAGTGGCGCCGCCGCGGCGGCTCCCCACAGCATCGCCTCTCCCATGCGCTCACCCTAGCCCCGGGCATCCGCTCCGGGCATCGGGCGCTACGGCTGCAGCCCCGCGATCGCCGGCTTGAACCCCAGCCGCGGGTTCGCGCAGCATCCGCCGCGGCACACGTCGAACCACGGTCCGATCTCAGTCTCGTTGAGGCGCCGTTCGACGGGGATGCCGGCGATCCGCTCTCGGACGAGATCGACGAGTGCACTGACGAAGGCCGGGTGGATGCCGGGTGTCGGCGTCCGCGCGAACCACAGGTCGTGCTCCTCGGCCGTCTCGCGCGCCTCGGTGTCGAGGTCCCACATGACCTCCATGTGGTCGCTCACGAACCCCAGCGGCACGACGATCACGGCTGTTCGGCCTTCGAGCGCTTCGATCGTGTCGTTGATGTCCGGCTCGAGCCACGGCTGCGTCGGCGGCCCCGACCGCGACTGGAACACGAGCTGCCATGAGGTCCCCGGCGCCGTCTTGGCGATCACCTCGCGCGCGACCGCCAGATGCTGCGCGACATAACCGCCCCCGTCGACGCCGGCGAAAGTCTCGCCGCCGGAGTGCGCGGCATCCTCGGTCGGGATACTGTGCGTCGAGAACAGCACCTCGATTGCATCGTCGGCGTGACCGGCCGCACGCGCCGCGGCGAGCGCATCGCGCAGGCCGTCGACGAACGGGCGGATGAAGCCGGGATGCGAGAAGTACTGCCGCACCTTGTCTATCTTCAAAGGCGCATCTATCTGCAGGCTCTGCTGCCGCCCCACCGCCTCCAGGGCGTCGGCCCAGTCCTCGCGGTACTGGCGGCACGACGAGTAGGACGAGTACGCGCTCGTCGGGATGGCGATCATGGTCCGGATGCCGTCCGCGGCCGCCTCGGCCAGCGCTTCGTCGAGGTACGGCGCCCAGTTGCGGTTGCCCCAGTACACCGGCAGGTCGATGCCCTCGGCGGCGAGCGCCGCGCGCAGCGCCCGCAGCAGCTCGCGGTTCTGCTGGTTGATCGGGCTCACGCCGTCGAAGTGCCGGTAGTGATGCGCGACCTCTTCGAGCCGTTCGTCCGGGATGCCTCGGCCACGCGTGACGTTGCGGAGGAACGGCAGCACATCGTCCTGTCCCTCCGGCCCGCCGAAGCCCGAGAGCAGGATGGCGTCGTACGCCTGCGGCATCGTGGTGTGCTCCGGGCCCTCGCGGGTCGCCGCTGTGGCGGAGGGCACGACCGCGCCGGCCTCGAGGTGCACTCCGCTCGCGGCGGGCGGCTTCGTCTCCCGCCTCGTCGAGTCACTCATCGTGGTGTCCTTTCTGCTCCGCTTCCCGCAGGATGCTGGCGGCCATGCCGTTGAAGATGATCCCGTGGAACGGCAGCAGCACCAGCCAGTAGAGCCGGCCGCTGAGGCCCTTGGGGAAGTACACGGCACGCTGCCGGTACGTGCTTCCGCCTTCGGCCGGCTCGACTCCGAGCTCCAGCCAGCCGCGACCAGGCATCCGCATCTCGGCTCGCAGCCGCAGCATCCGCCCTCGATCGATGGACTCCACGCGCCAGACGTCGATGACATCGCCGCTGTTGACCCGCGATGGGTGGCGACGTCCGCGGCGCATGCCCACCCCGCCGACGAGACGGTCGATCCATCCCCGCGCGGCCCATGCCAGCGGGAAGGAGTGCCACCCCTTCTCACCGCCGATCGCCTCGATCACGTCCCACACCGCGTCCGGCTGCGCCGTCGTGCGACGTTCGCGCAGGTCGGTGAAGACCGTGTGTCCCGCCCAGTCCGGGTCGCTCGGCAGCGGGTCGCTCGGAGCGCCGGGAACCGTCGCGCTCTGCCAGCTCGTCTCGACCTCGCCGTCGGCTTCGCGGCGCAGCGCGAGACGCACGGCGGTGCGATACGGAAGCAGCCCCTCGTCGGGCGGTGCGATGTACTCGTCGATGTCGTGCTCGCCCACGATGCAGTCGTTCTGCAGGGAGGCGATGATCGGCACCGCGATCTGGCGGGGGATCGGGCTGACCAGGCTGACCCACTGCGAAGCGAGCCAGGGGGTGAGAACGGGAAGGGCGGCGATGTGCCGCTGCGGGAGCCCCGCCTCGACCGCGTAGCCGTTCATCATCTGCCCATACCGCAGGATGTCCGGGCCGCCGATGTCGAACGTCCGGTTGAGCTCCTCCTCGATGTCGACGGCGTGCACGAGGTACCGCAGCACGTCTCGGATGGCGATGGGCTGCACCCGGTTCCTCACCCAGCGGGGCGCTGGCATGTAGGGCAGCACCTCGGTGAGGTGTCGGATCATCTCGAAGGATGCGGACCCGGATCCGATCACGATGCCGGCCTGGAACACGATCGCCGGCACTGGGGAATCGAGGAAGACCTGGCCGACCGCCGCACGGGATGCGAGGTGCTCCGAGAGGTTGCCGGTGCTCGGATGCAGTCCGCCCAGGTAGACGATGCGCCCCACACCGGAACCGGCGGCTGCTTCGGCGAACGTCTCGGCCGTCTGCTTCTCGGCCTTCCCGAACCCGCGCCCCGCGCTCATCGCATGCACGAGGTAGAACGCGACATCGACGCCGTTCATCGCTCTTCTCGTCGCCACCGGGTCGGACAGATCGCCGGAGTAGACCTTCACCCGGCTTCGCCATGGCACGTCGCGCAGCTTCCACGCCGATCGGACGTAGACGCTGACGTCGTGTCCTGCGTCGAGCAGCTGCGGTACCAGGCGACCGCCGATGTATCCGGTCGCTCCGGTGACGAGCACGCGCGTCATGAGAGTCCTTCCGTCCAGCCGGGGTTCGTCCACAAGAGGATGAGCAGCATCGTGATGGCGAATCCCACCGCGTAGTTGATGGCGAGGAAGCGGCGCCAGGCACGGTTGGCCGACGCCGACCGTGCATCGTCGACGATCAGATACGGCGCGACGATCGCGATGTACGGAAGCACGGCGACCGCGGCCAGGCTTGCCGGCCACGGTGTGAACAGCATGAGCACACCGGCGATGACCCACAGCCCGACCGCGAGCCTGACCGTCGCCGCTGCCCCGAACACGGTCGCGATGGACCCGATTCCGGCATCGCGATCGGGGACGATGTCCTGCACGGCACCGAACGCATGGCTGGCCATGCCCCAGCAGAAGAACGCGATCATCGTCATGACGAGCGCCGGTGTCATCGTCGTTCCGGCGAGCGCTGCGGCGTACAGCGCAGGCGAGACGAAATGCGCGCTCGAGGTGATCGAGTCGAGCACCGGGATCTCCTTGAAGCGCAGCCCGGGCACCGAATAGGCGAGGACCGCGAACACGCTCACCGCCAGGACGAGCCACGACAGCGGCCGGTGGGCTCCGAGGATGACGAGCGCGACCACGAACACCCCGGCGAGAACGCCCGACACCAGCAGGGTCGCGCGGTGCAGCGACGGCGGCAGCTTCGCGCCCTCCGCACCGCCCTTGCGGGGGTTCGCGAGGTCGGATTCGTAGTCGAACACGTCGTTCACGCCGTACATCGCGAGGTTGTACGGCACGAGGAAGAACAGCGTCCCCACCACGAAGGCGAGATCGATGGTGCCGGTCGTCAGCAGGTAGACGGCGGCGAAGGGGTACGCCGTATTGATCCAGCTCAGCGGACGCGAGGCGACGAGCAGGGTGCGGACGGCGTGCTCAGGCATCCATTCGCTCCGTCCTCGCGCTGGCATCGCCGAGCATCTGCCAGACGCCGGCGAGCAGGAGGGAACCGGCGAGCGGGTAGAGGAAGTCCTCGATGGGCATGAGAACCAGTCGGATGCCGGAGATGCCGTCCTCGCGGTAGTCGAAGAATCCCGCCGCGATCATGATGTTGTCGAACACGGCGGTCAGCACGAGCAGCACCACCGTTGCGACGACCCATGAAGTGACGTAGGTTCGCGCTTCGTCTCGGCGCCCGGCGACGGCGAAGCCGATGAGGAACACCACGAGACTCACGGCGACGAACGGAAGGGAGAGCAGAAGGTATGTCATCGGGAACTCTCCCGCTCTCGCCAGCGCTGCCATCCGCTCAGAAGGACGAGGGTGAGGTAACTGAGGAAGATGAGGAACAGCAGCTCTTCCACGGGGAACTCCGGCGCCAGCAACAGGCCCGTCGCCCAGTCCGAGTCGACGTGGCGGAAGACGCCGAGGCCGATGCCGACGGCATCCCAGGCGATGAAGAAGAGCAGGCCGATCACGAGCGCCGCAGCACCGGCCACCGGACGCCGCCGGAGAACGAGCGAGAACCGCACGTCCAGCAGCACGAGGCACGCCGCGCTGATCACCAGCGACGCTGCGTAGACGACGTTCATCGCACCTCCAGCGAATCGGGCTTGAACGATTCCGGCTCCAGCGGCCCCGGCGAACGATCGCCCCTGACGTGCTTGAGCACGAGTTCGGCGCTGATCAGGCACATCGGCAGCCCGACCCCCGGCACCGTGGTCGCCCCTGTGTAGAAGAGCCCGTCCACGCGGCGCGAACGGGTCACTCCTCGGAAGAAGGCGCTCTGCGACAGGGTGTGCGCCGGCCCCAGGGCGCTGCCGCGGAAGCTGTTGAACTGCGACTCGAAATCGGCAGGGCCGACCGTGCGCCGCACGACGATCCGTGAGGCGAGGTCGGGGATGCCAGCCCACTCGGCGATCTGAGCGATCGCGGCATCCGCCACAGCATTCACGGTCTCATCGCCTGACGCGCCGATCCCCCCGCGACCGATGGTCGTGTCCGGCGGCAACGGGATCAGCACGAAGAGGTTCTCCGCTCCGGCAGGGGCGACGTCGTCATCCGTCGCGCTCGGCTTGCAGACGTAGATCGACGGCGTGGGCGGAACGCGGCGCCTCGGCCCGAAGATCGCGTCGAAGTTGTCGTGCCAGTCATCGGAGAAGAACAGGGTGTGGTGCAGCAGCTCGGGCAGGGCCCCGTCGACGCCGAGCATGACGAGCACGGCGCTCGGACCGGAGATCTGCGTGTCCCACTTCTTCGACGGGTACGAACGATCGGCGGGCGCCAGAAGCACGGTCTCGGTGTGATGCTCGTCGACCGCCGAGACGATGAGGTCGGCATCCAGTCTGTGCGTCTCGCCGTTCCGCTCGTACTCGACGGCGCGCGCTGCACCGCTTTCGCTGATGATGGCCGTGACGTCGCTGCCGGTGAGCATCTCGACGCCGTTCTCGCGGGCGAGAGCGGTAAGAGATGTCACGAAAGCCCGGAACCCGCCGCGGGGGTACTGCACGCCGTCGACGAGGTCCATGTGGCTCATCAGGTGATAGAGCGCCGGCGCATCGAAGGGCGACGTGCCGAGGAACACCGCCGGGTAGCCGAGGATCTTCCGCAGCATCGGGTCGTGGAACCGCCGCGCGACGAAGGACCACAGCGAGCGGGCCAGCAGCGGGACGACGGCCGGGGCAGAGGCGAGGACAGCCGGCGACGTGAAGTCGCGCCAGGACGAGAACGGGTTGTAGAGGAACGAGCGGACCGCCGCCCGGTAGGTCTTCGTCGCGGAAGCGAGGTAGCGGCGAGCGCGGATGCCGGCACCGCGCTCACGGCTCTCGAAGAGCTCGGCGGTGTCGTCCACCCCGGTGCGCACGTCGATGGGCGCCGGGGCTTCGTCCGCCCGCGCGCTGTGCAGCGCGGGCTCACCGTAGACGCGGTAGCCGGGTTGCAGCGGAACCAGGTCGAGCTGCTCGGCGGTCGTGGTGCCCAGCATCCGGTAGAAGTGCTCGAACACCTCCGGCATGAGGTACCAGGACGGCCCGGTGTCGAACATGAAGCCGTCCTGCTCCCAGGCGCCGGCCCTGCCGCCGAGATCGGCGTTCTTCTCGAGCACGGTCACCTGGTGGCCGTCGCGCGCGAGCAGGCACGCCGCAGCGAGACCGCTGACGCCTCCCCCGATGACGATGACGCGGGATGCCGGTTTCACAGTGCTCCTCGCACGATCGGACGCCGCTCATGCCGCGCCGCTCTCATTGCCAGAGCGCGGGCCAGGATGCTGGCTTTGACCGGCGTCGGCACTCGGACTCGGGTGCGCAGGAGGACATCGGTCGACGTGGCCTCGATGCGATCCGTGAGCTCGCAGAACATCGTTCGCGCCGCCCAGACCGCGGGGCGGCATCCGTCCGCCAGCAGAGGGATCGCGGCATCGGCTGCGCGCAGATCCGCCCGAATGGATCGGACGATCCCCGCCTTCGCATCGTCCGTGAACTCGGTGGCCGTGCCGGGGAAGTACGTGCGCCCGAGCTGGTCGTGGTCTTCGGCGAAGTCGCGGAGGAAGTTGACCTTCTGGAACGCGGCCCCGAGGCGGCGGGCGCCGCTGTGCAGCCGTTCGCGCTCCCCCGGTTCGCGATCGGCCCCGGCTTCGAAGACCGCCAGGCACATGAGGCCGACCACCTCGGCCGATCCGTAGATGTACTCGTCCAGGGCAGCGGCATCGAGAGCAGCGTCGTCGAGATCGCGCCGCATCGATGCGAAGAAGGGACGGCACAACTCCATGTCGATGCCGTGCTCACGTGCCGTCAGGGCGAATGCGTGAACGACGAGGTTGGTGCTGAACCCGAGCGTCAGGGCGCGCGCCGTGTCGGCCTCCAGTTCGTCGAGCAGGATGCCCCTGGTACGAGTGTCGACGCCGACGCTCTCCGCCGGGCCGTCCACGAGCTCGTCGGCGAGGCGCACCAGCGCATACAGGTGGGCGATGTGCTCGCGCTTCGCCGCGGGAAGCAGCCTGCTCGCCCACCCGAACGACGTCGAGTAGCGGCGGATGACGGTCGACGCGCTGGCGTTGGCCGTCTCGTTGTAGAGGTCGATGCCGGTGGCGTTCATGAGTCCCGCGAACTGCACGCGTACGTCAACGCGGCGAGCTGATCGCGCAGCACGACCGGGATGCCCGCGTCCCGGATCAATCGGTGGACCTCGTCGCACCGATCACCGATCACGGACTCGACGATCCTGAGCGCGCCGGAATCCTGAATCACCCGGCGAAGGCGCTGCCCACCCGCCTCGTCGAGCAGCCCATCGCCGAAGAGCGGCGCGACGGCCGCCCAGGCGGGGTCGGTGCGCGCGTACGCGACGAGCAGGGTCTCCTTGCCCTCTCGCAGGTCGCTCAGAGTCGATTTCCCCGTTCGCTCCTCATCTCCGAACAGACCGAGCACGTCGTCCTGCAGCTGATAGATCACACCGATCCGGCGGGCGATCCCGGTGAGCTCGACGATGGCGGATGCGGATGCGCCGGCGAGGATCGCCGCGAGGACGAGAGGCGCCTGGAACGAGTAGGCAGCGGTCTTCCGCTCCACCATCCGCAGCACGTCCTCGGGTCCGGACGGCTCGAGGTGCAGGCTCAGCCACACATCGCTGTGCTCTCCGGCCGCACTCTCGTGAACGGCATCCTCGAGGGCGTCGAGCATCGCGTGCCGACGCTCCGCATCGACGTCGAGGCGGGCGATGATCGAGTGCGCCGTGGTGAGCATGAGATCACCGGCGAGGATCGAGGATGCTTCGCCCCACACCCGTGCGTCCTCGCGCTCGGCACCGAGCAGCACGGCATCCATCGCGAATCTGCCGGTGATGTTCAGCTCGCCCCTGCGCGTCAGGTCGCGATCGATCACGTCATCGTGGATGACGAAGGCCAGGTGGAGGAGCTCGACGGCGCACGCCGCGTCCATCGCCGATCGCTCGTCCGAACCGCCGAGTGCGGCGTAGGCGTCCATCAGCAGCCGTGGGCGAAGCTTCTTGCCGCCGCTCGCCATGGTCGCGAGCGCCTCCCAGAGCTGTTCGAAGGAGGCAGGGTAGGAGCGCGCTCGCCGCCGCGCGGCCGCCAGGATCTCGCGCAGCCGCTCGTCGAACGTCGTGGCGAGCTGAGCCGTGCCCTCAGACATGAGCGCCGACCTCTGCTCCAGTGCGTGTCAGGTGCGGCGCCAGTTCTGCGAGGTGCTCCACGAGCCACGGGCTGAACGCCCACGGCGCAGCCCCGACCGCTGCCACCAGCGCCGATGGGGTCGTCCACCGGAACTCGGCCACCTCTTCGGGGTTCGGGTCGAGTGACGAGACGGCGCGCGCTGTGAAGACCGGACAGTACTCGTTCTCCTGGATGCCGGATGCATCGCGTGCCACGTAGCCGAACTCGGGCAGCACGCACACGATCTCATCGACATCGATGCCCAGCTCGAACGCCGCTCGGCGCCGCACGGCATCCTCCAGCGACTCGCCAGGATGCGGATGACCGCACACCGCGTTCGTCCAGACGCCGGGCCAGGTGAGCTTGCCCAGCGCCCTCCGCGTCACGAGAAGCCTGCCGTCCGCATCGACGATATGGCACGAGAATGCGAGGTGCCGAGGAGTGGACTCCCCGTGCACCGTCGACTTGTCATGCACGCCGATCGGTGCACCGTCGTCGTCGACGAGAACGACCATCTCCACGTCGCACCACCTTTCGTCCGCCACTCTCGTTTTGTTAGCTTGGCGAGAGGTATGCTTAGCGTAACAGGTAGGATTGCATAGCGCACCAGCCCGCACAGAGCCGCGCAGAAGGGGCCAGGGATGCAGTACTTCTCGCGCGAATCGGATCTTGTGGATCGGTCAGGGCTCTCTCCCCAGGAGATCGAGCAGTGCTACCGCGTCCTCGAGGCGTTGCGCGGCTGGCAGGTCGCATCGCGTGCACTCGCCGAGGCGTCGAAGCGGTACATGAAGCTCAATGAGAGCGACATGCACGCCATCCGCATGATCATCCGCGCCACGGAACAGGGTGCGATCGTCACGCCCAAAGACGTCGCGCACGAGGTCGGGATCTCCAGCGCCTCGACGACCAAGCTCGTCGACCGGCTCGTCGCCGCTGGACATCTCGTGCGTGTTCCGCACCCCCATGACCGCCGGACGGCCTGCCTCCAGGTCACCGAGAGCACCCGGCTCTCCGCTCACGACACCATCGGCCGGCAGCACGCCAGGAGGTTCGCGGCCGCCGCCGCCATCGACGCGGATGACCGCGAGGCCGTGATCCGCTTCCTCGAAGCGCTCACGGAGGCCGACACCCCTCAGGGCGAGCTCGCCTCCTCCTGAGCCGCCGCGCAGCATCGCGCGAGAGGACTCCGACGCCGCGGCCCGAGGCCTCTGCGAACGCCCACGTCACGCCGAAAATCGCCACGCCGAGCGCCGATAGAATGGACACCATGTCCAAGGTCCTGCAGTCCCTCCCCGTCGGCGAGCGCGTCGGCATCGCCTTCTCCGGGGGTCTCGACACCTCCGTCGCCGTCGCATGGATGCGCGACAAGGGCGCGGTGCCGTGCACGTACACCGGCGACCTCGGGCAGCCGGATGAAGACGACATCGAGTCGATCCCCGGTCGCGCTCTCGAATACGGCGCGGAGATCGCCCGCATCGTCGACGCGAAGACCGCGCTGGTCGAGGAGGGCTTCGTCGCTCTGCAGTGCGGCGCGTTCCACATCCGTTCCGGCGGCAAAACCTACTTCAATACGACGCCCCTGGGCCGCGCCGTCACCGGCACCATGCTCGTGCGCGCCATGAAGGAGGACGGCGTCGACATCTGGGGCGACGGCTCCACCTACAAGGGCAACGACATCGAGCGGTTCTACCGCTACGGCCTGCTCGCCAACCCGCGCCTCCGGGTCTACAAGCCATGGCTGGATGCCGACTTCGTCACCGAGCTCGGCGGCCGCCAGGAGATGAGCGAGTGGCTCGTCGAGCACGGCTTCCCGTACCGCGACTCGGCCGAGAAGGCCTACTCGACCGACGCCAACATCTGGGGCGCGACGCATGAGGCGAAGACCCTCGAGCACCTGAACGTGTCGCTGGAGACCGTCGACCCGATCATGGGCGTGAAGTTCTGGGATCCGTCCGTCGCGATCGAGACCGAGGACGTCACCGTCACGTTCGAGGCCGGCCGCCCCGTCGCCATCAACGGCGTCGAGTACAGCGACCCGGTGGCACTGGTCAACGAGGCGAACACGATCGGCGGACGCCACGGCCTCGGCATGAGCGACCAGATCGAGAACCGCATCATCGAGGCGAAGTCGCGCGGCATCTACGAGGCTCCGGCCATGGCGCTGCTGTTCATCGCGTACGAGCGCCTGGTCAACGGCATCCTGAACGAGGACACCCTCGCGACCTACCACGAGCAGGGCCGCCGCCTCGGTCGCCTGATGTACGAGGGACGCTGGCTCGAGCCGCAGTCCCTCATGCTGCGCGAGTCGATCCAGCGCTGGGTCGGGCTCACGATCTCGGGCTCGGTGACGATCCGTCTGCGCCGCGGCGACGACTGGACGATCCTCGACACCGTCTCGCCGAACCTCTCCTACGGCCCCGAGAAGCTCTCGATGGAGCGCGTGGGAGATGCCGCCTTCGGCCCCGTCGACCGCATCGGACAACTCACCATGCGCAACCTCGACATCGCGGACTCGCGCGCCCGCCTCGAGCAGTACGCGGGCCTCGGCCTGGTCGGTGGAGCCACCGGCGAGCTCGTCGGTCGTGTGACGGCGGGCGAGGCCGGCGAGATCACCGCATCGGATGCTCCCGATGAGGCCCTCGCCGAGGCCGTGGATGCCGCATCCGAGGGTGCGGCGTTCGACTCCGGCACCGACTGACGGTCTTCGCGACACGGACGGTCCGGGTACACCTGCACGACCCGGGCACACCTGCACGACCGGATCGCCTGTTCGGTCGTGCATCCGTTCCCGGGGCGTGCACGTGTTCCGGCGCACCTGAGCATCCGCTGAAATAACTTGCACACCATTGTGCACGTTATTACTCTGGGGTGGTGACTCAGACGACCCGCGCACCCCGGAGCGACGCACGCGCCAACCGTGAAAGCATCCTCGCCGCCGCACGCGAGACTCTCGCGAACGATCCGCGCGCGTCGATCGACGTCATCGCCCGCGCCGCCGGGCTCAGTCGCCGCGCACTCTACGGCCACTTCGACGACCGTGCCGCGCTCGTCACCGAGCTCATCGCAACCGGCGCACAGCGCTTCAACGCGATCGCGGAGGAGCCGGCGACCGCAGACGCCCGCCTCGACCTGGCCCGCCTCGCCGCTCGACTGTGGGGCGCTGCCGAGGACGTGCAGCTCCTCGCCGCCGTCGCCCTCGACGACGAGCACGTCGCGTCGACCGCCGCGGCGCTCGCGCCGGTTCGGCGGATGCTGCTCGAAATCGTGCGCCAGGGGCAGTCGGCCCAGACCCTGCGCACCGACATGGATGCCGAGACCCTCGCCCGCATCATCGAGGAGGGTGCGCGCACGTTCGTGACCAGGGCGCCCGCGTTCACGGCATCCGTCGCCGACGCCCGATCCATCGCCGTTCGCGCCATGCTCAGCATCGGCGGGCTCTCCTGGCGCGAGTCCGAAGAGCTTCTCCAGGCTCACCCAGACCTGCTCTCGAAGGAGACCGCCCGATGAGGATCGAACTCCACGGCGTCTCGAAAGGACGCCAGGGGCAGGCTCTGCCGGAGACCTCGCTCTCCTATGAGACCGGCACCGCGACGGTCGCATTCGCAGAGACCGAGCAGCGTCCGACCGTGCTCGGCCTCATCGCGAGCGGTCGGATGCGCTCCGACACCGGTCGCGTCACGATCGATGACGACGAGGATGCCGCCCTGCTGCGGCGTCGCATCGCCCTGATCGACGCCCCGGACGTCAACGACCCGCACCCGGACGTCGCCGTCGCCGGAGTCGTCGGCGAAGAACTCATGTTCGCGGGCCGCGGTGCGACTCCCCTGCACGCGCGCCGCTGGTTGAAGAACACGGGCTACCCGGAGCTCGCGGGCCTGCCGTTCAGCGCCGTGCCCACCGCGGCCCGCGTGCGAATCCTCTGCGAACTCGCGGTGCTGCGGGAGGGCGTCGAGGGCCTCGTGCTCGTGCATCCTGACCGTCATGGCGGTCGCCCAGAATCGTGGTGGCCGGTCGTGCGCGAGTTCGCCGACCGCGGCCTCGCCGTGCTCGTGATCGTGGGAGGCGCGGCAGCCGCCGCGATCGAGCGGATGCCGGTGGAAGCCCCGGCATCCGCCGAGGAGGAGTGATGAAGGTTCCATCGATGATCGCCGCCGAGCTGCGGCGGCTGACCTCGACGAAGATGGGCATCATCGCCCTGCTCGCGCTCATGCTCGTACCCGTCCTGTACGGCGGCCTGTACCTCTGGGCCAACCAGGACCCCTACGCGAAGCTCAGCGACGTGCCGGTCGCACTCGTCGTCGACGATGAGGGCGCGCCATCGGCATCCGACCCCGATACGAACGTCAACTACGGCGACGACGTCGCCGAGACGCTGGTCGAGGGTGCCGCGTTCGACTGGCAGAGAATGGATGCCGACGCCGCAGCGTCCGCGCTGCAGGCGGGTGACGTCGACTTCGCCGTGACGATCCCCAGCGACTTCTCCGAGGCGCTGACCTCGGCCTCCGGCACTGATCCTCGGCAGGCCGTGCTCAAGCTCGCGACCAACGACGCCAACAACTACCTCGCCTCGACCATGGGAACCCAGGCGGTGGAGAAGATCCGTGCCACGGTGGCCGAGAAGGTCGGCACCGAGGCTGCGAACCGGCTGCTCACCGGGCTCAGCGACGTGCGCGCCTCCCTGGTCGAGGCCGCAGACGGTGCGTCGCAGCTCGCCGACGGGGCGGTCTCCGCGCACTCCGGAGGGGCGTCTCTGGCCGATGGCACCGCACAGCTCGCCTCGGGCTCGGCGCGGCTTGCGGACGGCTCGGCCCAGCTCGCGGACGGCTCACGCCGCCTCGCCGACGGCGCCCACCAGGTGGCCGACGGGAACGCGCGCATCGCCGCCGCCGCCGACCGCGTGGGAGGTGCGATCTCGCAGGCGCAGTCGGCGCTTCCGCAGGTGCGCGCCGATCTGCGCCAAGCGCTGTCGGACCGGGGTCTTGCGGACGCCGAGATCGACGAGATCACAGCTCTCCTGCAGCCGCTCGGCGATCGTGTGGACGCGGCGACCGGCCAGGCCCAGACGGCCATCTCGCAGATCGATCAGCTCGCCGCGGGCTCGGCGACTCTCGCCTCCAGCGCCGACGCACTCGCCGGCGGCGCCGGCACGCTCTCCAGCGGAGCGGCAGAGCTGCGCGACGGCGCCTCGGCGGCGAATGACGGCGCGGCGAAACTGCGCGATGGCCTGGCCACGCTGTCCGACGGGACGGCCGAGCTGCGCGACGGCCTGGCGTCCGGGGTGGATAAGATCCCGGCATCCACCGCTGACCAGCGGGCAGCGCAGGCCGACACGATCGCCGATCCCGTGCGCATCACGACCGCTGACGACGCCTCCGCCGAGGACTACGGCGCGGGCCTCGCGCCGTTCTTCGGGGCGCTGGCGGGTTGGATCGGAATCTACGCGCTCTTCCTGATCGTCAAGCCCGTCTCGCGGCGCGCGGTCACCGCCCTGCACTCCCCGCTGCGCATCACCCTGGCCGGCTGGCTCACCCCTGCCCTACTCGGGGCCCTGCAGATGGTGGCTTTGATGGGCGTGCTGACGATCGCGCTGGGGTTCCGGTTCGACAACTTCGTCGGGGCACTCGGGGTGCTCGTCGTGGCATCCGCGACGTTCACCGCGATCATCCTGGCACTGAACATCTGGCTGGGATCCGTCGGGCAGTTCCTCGGCCTCGTGCTCATGGTCCTTCAGCTGGTAACCGCCGGCGGGACGTTCCCCTGGCAGACGCTCCCGGGCCCCCTCGCAGCGCTGCATCATGTGCTGCCGATGGGGTTCGTGGTGGATGCCATGAGGCAGCTCATGTACGGCGGAGACATCACGCGCGCCCTGTGGGATCTCGCGGTCCTCGCGATGTGGATGGTCGGCGCGCTCGTGCTCGCGGCGATCGGTGTGACGAGGATGACGCACCGGCGGACGCTGCGCGACCTGCAGCCCAGCCTCATCGGGTGACGCACGACTCATCCACAGTGCTTCGCGGGAGGAAACGCCTGATCGGCTAGGCTTCCAGGGCGCGCACCCGAAACGCGCTCCGGGGTTCGGTGAGACCGAATCCCATGGTCGACCCTGAAAGCTGTGCGATGACGACTGAATCTGTGGAGCCCACCCGCCGACACCTCGCGGCTCGGATCGGACGGATCGCCTTCATCGTGGTCGCCGCGATCGTCGTCATCGCTGTGGCCGCCGCGTTTTTCGTGGTCTGGACGATTCAGCGCTCCTTCCCGCAGACCTCGGGTGAGGTCGCGGCGAGCGGGCTGCAGTCCGAGGTGCTGGTGCAGCGCGACGCCCTCGGTGTACCGACGATCACCGCCGACTCCTCGCACGACCTGTTCTACGCACAGGGCTACGTGCACGCTCAGGATCGCTTCTTCGAGATGGACTTCCGCCGGCATGTGACCAGCGGGCGCGTCGCGGAGATGTTCGGCGAATCACAGGCGGGCACCGACATGTTCCTGCGTACGCTCGGCTGGCGCGACGTCGCCGAGAAGGAGGTCGAGGCGCTCGATGAGACGACGCGCTCCTACTACGAGGCCTATGCGGACGGCGTGAACGCGTACCTTGCGGACAACGACGGTGCCGAGGCGTCCCTGGAGTATGCCGTCCTCGGCATACAGAACCCGGATTACGAGATCGAGCCGTGGGAGCCGGCTGATTCCGTCGCCTGGCTGAAGGCGATGGCCTGGGATCTCCGCACCAACATCGAGGACGAGACCGAGCGCGCGCTGCTCGTCGCCGAGACGGGCGATACCGACGCCCCGGCCGACAGCATGGCCCTGCTCGAGCAGCTCTACCCCGCCTATCCGTTCGACGACAACCCCGTGATCGTTCCGAAGATCTCGACGCTGCCGGAGGTCGGAACCGGCACGGATGCCGACGCGGCCTCGTTCACCGAGGGCACCGGCGGCACGGACGGCGACGGCACCGGGATCCAGAACGCGGTCACGACCATCGAATGGCAGGAGGCGGACAGCGTCATCGAGGCGGCCGGCATTCTGCTCGGCGACGCCGGCGAGGGCATCGGATCGAACTCGTGGGTCGTGTCGGGCGCGCTGACAGCGACCGGGATGCCGCTGCTCTCCAACGATCCGCATCTCGGAGCCGCGCTTCCCAGCGTCTGGTACCAGGTGCAGCTGCGGTGCTCGACCGTCAGCGACGAGTGCCCCTTCGACGTCGGCGGGTTCTCGTTCTCCGGTCTTCCCGGCGTGGTCATAGGGCACAACAGCCAGGTCGCGTGGGGCTTCACGAACCTCACCACCGACGTCGCCGACCTCTACGTCGAGAAGGTCGACGGCGACCATTACTGGCGCGACGGCGAGCTCGTGCCGCTGGAGGTTCGCGAGGAGACGGTGAAGGTTGCAGGCGGAGACGACATCGACCTGACGATCCGCTCGACAGTGCACGGCCCGATCCTCTCAGGACTCACCGATGACTTCACCGCGGTCGCCGACGACCTGGTCATCGCGGACGGGTCCGCCCTCACCCACGGTGAGACGGATGCCGGGAGCGGCATGACCGGCGAGTACGCGGTCAGCCTCCGCTGGACGGCGCTGGATGCCGGCACCACGGCCAGTGCGCTGTTCTCAATGAACACCGCTCACGACTTCGACGCCTTCCGTCATGCGGCATCGCTGTTCGACGTCCCGGCTCAGAACCTCATCTACGCGGACGTCGAGGGGAACATCGGCTACCAGGCGCCAGGACGCCTGCCGATCCGAGGCGCCGGTGACGGCTGGCTTCCGCAGCCGGGGTGGGACAGCTCGTACGACTGGACGGGGTTCATCCCGTTCGACGAACTGCCGGTGTCGTACAACCCGGCATCCGGGTACATCGTCACCGCGAACAACGCGATCGTCACGGACGACTACGACCACTTCCTCTCCCGGGACTGGGACTACGGGTACCGTGCGGCGCGCATCGCGCACCTCATCGAGCGCAAGGCGGCCGCTGCTCCCCTCACCGGCGCCGATATGCGCGACATCCAGAACGACAACGAGATGTGGATCGGCAAGAAGCTCGCCACGGTGATGGGCGACGTCGCAGTCGAGGGCGCGGGCCCGAAGGAGGCCGTGGCGCTGCTGCGCACATGGGATGCCCAGAACAACGCGGACTCCGCCGCGGCGGCCTACGCGAACGTGCTCTGGTCGAACCTCGTGCTGAACCTGTTCGCGAATCGCGACGAGCCGCTGCCCTACGGCAGCCAGGGCCGCTTGTTCGCAGTCGTCGACGCGCTCCTGGACGACCCGTCCGACCCGCTGTGGACGAACGAGCAGATCGGTGCGAGCAGCATGGACGAGATGCTCGCGCTTTCTGCGGAGGATGCGTACGACGAGCTCGTCGCGCTGCAGGGCAACGTGACCGCTCGATGGAACTGGGGCGGCCTGCACGCGATCACGCTTCGCAGCGACACCCTGGGCTCCTCGGGCATCGCGCCGATCGAGGCGCTGTTCAACCGCGGACCGTACCCGGTCGGCGGTGGGGCGTCGGTCGTGAACGCGACCGGGTGGATGATCGGCGAGTCCTACGCGACGACCACGGTGCCGTCGATGCGCATGGTCATCGACCTGTCGGACTTCGACGCCTCGTCGTGGAACCACCTCACCGGAGCGTCCGGGCACGCGTTCCATCCGCACTACGTCGATCAGACCGAGAACTGGTCGCACGGCATCCAGACGGTCTGGGCGTACACACCGGACGCCGTCGACGAGGTGACCGTCGACACGTTGACATTGACCCCTGCGGGGTGAGTGACATCGACCCCTGCGGGGTGAGTGACATCGACCCCTGCGGGGTGAGTGACATCGACCCCTGCGGGGTGAGTGGCATCGACCCCTGCGGGGGTGAGTCGTACTGACGTCGAAGACGTGAGCGTCAGTCCTCTTCGCTGACCTCGATCGGCGTGATCACGGCGATGGCCTCGGTGACCGGGGTCTCGACCGTGTCGACGTCGTCGTCCTCGCCGGTGAGACGGGCGACCGCCTCGGCGAACTGGCGTTCCAGCGCGAGGAACGCCGCTACCGCGTCGCCCGCCGCGAGCGCGTCCAGCAGCTGCCGGTAGGTGTCCGAGACGGAACGTCGTGCGGTGTAGCCGTCGCCGTTGCCGCTGAGTCCGGCGATTCGGGTCTCGATCGCGAGGGTCGACATGTAGCGCCCGAGCCTGGGACTGCCTGCCACGTCGACGAGCAGCCGATGGAACTCGAGGTCGGCGTCGCTGATGGCGAGAGCATCCGTGCCCTGGCTCACTTCGACGAGCGCAGCGTAAGCGGCCTCGAGCCGGTCCAGGACGGTATCGGCGCCGGCCTTGATGATCAGCCGCGCGGCCTGCGCCTCGATGGCCAGACGGGCGTCGTACACGTCGGTGACGCGATCTGGTCCGATCACGCTCACCCTCATGCCGCGACCAGGGGATGCCGTCAGCAGCCCCTCCTGGACGAGGCGCTGCATCGACTCGCGCAGCGGGCTGCGGCTCACTCCGAGCTGGGACGCCATCTCGACCTCGCCGATCGGGCTGCCCACCGGGAGTGCGCCCGATCTGATCGCCGAACGCAGCTCGGCGGTGATCAGGTCGACCGTCGACGGGCGCGGCACGCGCACCATCGAGATCGGCGTCACCGGTCGCGGAGTGTGTGAGGCCATGAGCATCCCTTCAGCTCGTCGCTGCCCATGGGGATGAAACAGCGAACAACTCATTGTCGATCCTCGACGGCGAGATACGAAGTCGATCCGGAAACCCAGTGTCTCCCGAGATCACGATTTTGCATACTTGTCGACAATCTGCGCGTCCGACTGTACATCTGCCGACAGCTTCCCTAGTCTGGTTCGCGGTCTACGGCGGCCGAGTGGCGCGCCCGAGAACGGAACCCGATACGGAACGCGAGGACATGATGACGAAGAGAACGACACGGATCGGTGTCGCCACAGCGGCAGTCGGCACGCTCACGCTGGGCCTGCTTGCCGGTTGCTCGGCCGGTGGCGATGCGGACACCGAAGGCATGAGCACCCTCGAGAAGGCCCAGGAGGAAGGCTCGATCACTCTCGCGATCGCGTCGGAGCAGCCGTACTCGTGGGTCGAGGGCGGCGAGCCGACCGGCGCGACGATCGCCATGCACGAGCAGATCTTCAAGAACCTCGGCATCGACGAGATCAAGGTCGAAGAGGTCGACTGGAACTCGCTCATCCCCGGCCTGAACGCAGGCCGCTGGGATGCCGTGAGCGCAGGAATGTCGATCCTTCCCGACCGCTGCGCCGAAGCCGCTTTCAGCGACCCAGAGATCATGTACACGACGACGCTGGTCGTCCCCAAGGGAAACCCGAAGGACCTCAGCGACCTCGACTCGGTCGCTGCCGCCGACGACGTCACGCTCGCTGTGCAGTCCGGCGCGATCGAAGAGGGATACGCCACCGACCTCGGCATCGCCGGAACCGTCCCGGTCGACAGCGCCCAGGCCGGTATCGAGATCGTGCAGTCCGGACGCGCTGATGCATTCGCCCTGACGGCTGTGTCGATGAACTGGATGACCGAGGGTCTGGACGACGTCGAGACCACCGACGCGTTCGTCCAGGAGATCGACGGTGTCGAGCAGATCGGCGCCGGCGCGACCGTGTTCCGCCAGGACGACACCGAGCTGCTCGAGGCGTACAACAAGGAGCTCGCGAAGATCACGGCCGACGAGGGAACGTACCTCGACCTGGTCGAGCCGTTCGGATTCACCGCCGAGAACCTGCCCCCGGCTGACCTCACCACCGAGCAGCTCTGCTCCGGCGAGCTGGGCTGATCCCCCTTCAGTGAACGAGAATTTCGACGCGCTCTGGAGGGCGCTGCCGCAGCTGGTCGACGGGGTGATCATCACTCTGCAGTTGACCGCCGGAGGCGCCCTCCTGGCCATCGTCGTCGCGATCACATTCGGCCTGCTCGCACGATTCGAGAACATCATCCTGCGCGGGTTCGCGCGCATCGTCATCGAGCTGTTCCGCGGAACCTCGCTTCTGGTGCAGCTGTTCTTCTTCTTCTTCGTGCTGCCGCTGCCGCCGTTCAATCTGGAACTGCCCGCCGTCTTCACCGGCATCCTGGCGCTCGGGCTGAACTACGGCGCATACGGCGCCGAGGTCGTGCGCGGATCGATAGGTGCCGTCCCGGCCGGGCAATGGGAGGCGACGACGGCGCTCAGCATGTCGCGCACGCAGCGGATGTGGCGCGTCATCTTCCCGCAGGCGTGGGCGCTGATGCTGCCATCGCTGAACAATCTGCTGATCCAGCTGCTGAAGGGAACCGCGGTCGTCTATCTGATCACGATCGTCGACCTGACGGCCGAGTTGAACCGGCTACGCGTGCAGACCGACGTGTATTTCGCCTATGGGCTGGGCCTGCTCATCTACTTCGCGATCGCGTACCTGCTGACGCTCGGAATGAACGCACTCGAGACGCGTGCCAAGCACCGCCTCGGACAGGGCGGGAAGTGGCGTGACACGATCACGACCGCCCCGATCCCGGATGCCAAGGGGGCGGGCCAGTTCGGATGAACGACGACAACAGTTTCTGGAGCTGGGAGCATGCGGCTGCGGCGTTCCCCGAGATCCTGGAGAAGTTTCTCACCGTCACGCTGGTCGTGACGATCATCGGCAGCATCATCGCCGCCGTCCTCGGACTCGCGATCGCCCTCGGCCGCCGCACGGCGCCGCGTCCGGTGAGCGCCCTGATCACTCTGGTGATGAACTTCATCCGGATGACCCCACTCGTGGTGCAGTTGCTCTTCGCGTACTACGTCTTCACCACGGTGCCGCCGATCGTGCTGGGAACGATCATCATCGGCATCCACTACGCGACTTACATGGCCGAGGTGTACCGCGCCGGAATCGATGCGGTGCCTCCTGGGCAATGGGAGGCGACGACCGCCCTGTCGATGTCGCCCGGTCGCACCTGGACGGCCGTGATCATCCCGCAGGCCCTGCGATCGACGCTGCCGGCGCTGGCCAACTACGTGATCTCGATGTTCAAGGACACCCCGTTCCTCATGGTCATCACGGTCGTCGAGATGGTGCGCCAGGCACAGCTCTACGGCAGCAAGAACTTCCGCTTCGTCGAGGCGGTCATCATCGCCGGCCTCATCTACCTGGTCGCCAGCTACCTCAGTTCGCTGCTGGCCAGGCGATTGGAGAAACGTCTTGAATACACCACCGCTTGACGCGCATACCGGCGCCATCGCTCTGAGCGACGGCGATGTGCCGGCGATCCGCTTCGACAGGGTCGAGAAGCGCTTCGGTGACCACGTCGTGCTGCACGACCTCGACTTCACCGTGCGTCGCGGCGACCGGGTGACCCTGATCGGGCCGAGCGGGTCGGGCAAGACCACGATCCTGCGGCTCGTCATGACGCTGGAGGAGGCGAACGACGGGTACATCCTCATCGACGGCAAGCCGCTCACGCACTACTCGCGGGACGGCAAGCGCGTGGAGCTGAAGGAGAAGCACAAGAACGAGATGCGCAAGCGCATCGGCATGGTCTTCCAGCAGTTCAACCTGTTCCCGAACATGACGGTGATCGAGAACATCATCGAGGCACCGGTGCATGTGCTCGGGCTGTCGAAGAAGGATGCTCTCGAACGGGGCAGGGCGCTGCTCGAGAAGGTCGGGCTGCCGGACAAGGAGAACGCGCACCCCACGCAACTCTCCGGAGGGCAGCAGCAGCGCGTCGCAATCGCCAGAGCGCTGGCGATGGAACCCGAGATCCTGCTGCTCGACGAAGTGACCAGTGCGCTCGATCCCGAAGTGGTCGGCGAGGTGCTGAACATCCTGCGCGACGTCGCCCGCGAGACCGATGTGACGATGTTGATCGTGACGCACGAGATGCAGTTCGCGCGGGACGTGTCGAACCGGGTGCTGATGTTCGACAGCGGCCGCATCGTCGAAGAAGGTGCGCCGGAGGAGATCTTCAGCCACCCGCAGGAGCAGCGGACGCGGGACTTCCTGTCCGCGGTGCTGTGACCGCCTGCTGCCGGTGACCGGCGGAAGTGCGGGATAGGGTCGAGTGGTGCCAGAACGTCTGCTTGCTCCTGAGGGCACTCCCGTATCCGTCGTCGAGTTCGCCCATGGCGGCGCGACCCTGATCGCCGAGGACTTCGGCACGGGCTCCCGACCCTACGTGCTGATCCACGGCATCGGCATGGGACGCAGCGTCTACCTCGACTTCGTGGAGCGTCTCCCCGGCCGCATCATCGCCCTCGATCTGCCAGGGTTCGGTGAGGCGCCCGAGCCCTCTCGTACTCTGACCATGGCGCGGCACGCCGATCTGATCGCGGCTTTCCTGCGCAGCATCGACGTCTCGGATGCCGTGATCGTCGGCCACTCGATGGGCAGTCAGATCGGCGCGGAGCTCGCTTCGCGGCATCCGTCGCTCATCGATGGATTGGTGCTCGCCGGGCCCACCGTGAACAGCGCATCGCGCAGCATCCGGGAGCAGGCGACGTACCTGCTGCGCGATCTGCTCGGCGAACGCCCGATCGTGCTGTGGCGCGGCGCGCGGGAGTATCTGCGCGGCGGCCCGCACCTGATCCGGAAGATCCGCGCGACCGTGGTGCACGAGCCCGAGAAGGCCTATGCGAAGGTGCGCTGCCCCGTGCTGGTGCTGCGCGGCGAGCGCGACCCGCTCGCTCCCGTGTCGTGGTGCCGTGAGATCGCCGCACTCGTGCCCGGGCGGGCCGAGGTGCGCGAGATCCCCGACCACGGGCATGGCACGCTGCTCAGCGATGCCGAGCTCGCCGCCGACCTGATCAGCCGCTTCGCCGCCACGCTCTGACGGCGGGCGACGCGACGCGGCGCAGCGCCGTTCCCACGCCGGCCGCGCAACTCCGGAGCTTCTTGCGAGATCCGCGTATTTCCGGTTGGTCGGGTCGCCCAACGGGCAGTTTCTCCGGAGTTATGCAGCACGACGCACGCGCATCCGAGGTCCGAACGCCTCGATGATGCCGGCGATCTGCTGCCGCACGTTGGACGGGTCGAACAGGATGTCGGCTGCAATGGGCCGAACGGTCGCGTATCCGAGCTGGGCGGCCGCGATGTCGCGCGTCCGGTCCTCGACCTGCTTGTCCCACCCTGCGTGAAACTCCTTGCTGTCGCACTCGATGATGAGCCACCCCTCGACTACGAAGTCCACCCGACCCACGCCTGGGATCGTCACCTGAGTTTCAAACCGCAGACCCAGGGTGCGCAGGATCAGCCGCATGTACGTCTCAGGACCCGATTCGGCGGAAGCATCGACGAGCTTCAAGAGCGTGTGCAGGCGGCTGGGGAGGCACATGAAGAGCTCCTCCAACTGGATCCGCGTCGCGAGACGCAGGTGGAGCACGCTGTCCAGAGTGGCGATCGCGGCTCGCGGCTCCTGACAGAGAATCGCTTGGAGCACGGCATCCCGGATCGAGACCACGTGGCGCGGACCGCCCTTTCGCATCCGACGCGACCAGTGCATCACCGTGTTGCGCGACTTCCGCTTCCGGATACGCGACATGTGCGGGTGAACGTGCATGTGCAATCCGGCCGACCGCAGCACGAATACGCCGACCATCTCCAGCAAGGTGATGCAAGCGACCCGGCCGCCGATTCGAACCGCCTCTGCCACGCGGTCGTCGATGTCCGGGTGTGCATAGTGGTCTCGGCGCAGCCGCAGCAGGGCGCCGACTTTCACCGCGCGAGTGATGTCCGCTCCGGTACTGCCGCTTTCGAGGAGTTCGGCGCGGGAGAACACCATCGGAGCGTACGTCTCAGCGATGCGTTCGGCTGTTTTCTGCTTCTCCATCCCCCGAATCGTGCTCGCTGCCCGAGGCCGACAACCGCCGGAATCCCACGACCTGTTGAGAACTCAGGTGCTCCGCCATCCGTGCACAGTAAGCGAGCCGGTGCAGATCTCCGCATAACTCCGGAGGTCTTCGCCAGACCAGCGGAAAGAGGTGCACCGCGGGCCCGATGCGGCCGCTTTCTCCGGAGTTATGCGAGCGCGGACAAGAGGCGACCGAGCCTCGCGGCGAGAACGGGCGGCGCGAGGCCGCGCGTCAACCCGCGGCCGGCGGGGTCCGCTTCGACTCGGCGAGCTCGTCGACGACGAGGTCGCGCTCCTCAGAGGTGCCGTTGCGGTACGCCTGGCGGCCGACGATGTGGGCGGACAGCGGCGCGGTGGCGAACTGCATGAGCACGATCGGCGCCACCAGCGCGAGTCCCAGCAGGATTCCGCCGACCGACCGCTGCGACAGCGCGACGGCCAGGCAGATCAGCACGAGACCGAGCACCTGCGGCTTGGTCGCCGCGTGCAGTCGCGACGGCACAGCACGGAAGTGCAGCAGCCCGACGGCGGCGGACAGGCACAGCAGCGCACCGAGCAGGATCAGCACGAGCACTGCTGTGTCGATCACGACGTCTGCGATCTCGAATCCGAACACGTTCATGAGGTCGTGTTGTCCCTCCGCGCGACGTAGCGGGCCACGGCGATCGATCCGAACACGCCGACGGCGGCGATGATCAGCAGTACAGGGATGCTCCGCGTGTGACCGTTGATCGCCATCTCAGCACCGATCACGCACATCACCTCGGTGAGCAGCACGTCCGATGCCACCGCCCGGTCGAGAATCGATGGCCCCCGGATGATGCGGATCACCGTCAGCACCGCGGCGATGCTGAAGATCACGATGATCGCCGTCATGAGCACGTTCATCGCACAGCCTCCGCCCGCTCGTCCGCCTTCAGCGCACGATACTGCGCCGGGCTGCCGAGCGCTCGCACGATCCGACGCTCCCAGCGCAGCACACCCTGACGCTGCTGCTCGACGTCGTCAAGATCGCGAACCCCGATGATGTGCAGGTACAGGATGCTGCGATCCCGGTCGGTCTCGACGACGAGCGATCCGGGGATCAGCGAGGCGGTGATCGAGACGTGCGTCATCACGAGGTCGTCGGCGTACCGCAGCGGCACACCGATGATCGCGGCGCCCGGCTGCCGCCGGAAATCGAACACCTGGATCGTGACGGCGATCGCGCCGAGCAGGATCGCCCACAGGAACTGCACCACGAACAGCGCCGCGTACCAGAGGTTGATCCGGCCGGAGAGTTCGACCGTCGGCAGCCGGAACACCCGGGTGACGAAGATCGCGACGACCAGACCCGTGACGAACGAGAGCACCGTGAACTGGTTCCAGACCAGCATCCACAGCACGATCAACCACGCGAGGAACGGCAGTTGCAGCGCGATGTCTCGCAGGATTCCGCGGCGCGACTCCGGGCTCATGGGTTCACCTCCCCCTCGAGCTGGACCAGCTCGACCGGCTGCAGCAGCGATTCGCCGATGCTGGAGCACAGGGCGTAGAGGGGCCCGGCGAAGATCGTCAGCAGCAGCGTGACACCGACCATGCCGCCGGTTGCGACCGTCATGATCCGGGGGATGCGACGCCGCTCCTGCTGCTCGTCGGCAGCCGGTGCGTTGCCGAGGTAGGAGATGCGCCCCTCGGTCTCCGTCGAGTCCTCCTCCTCGCGCCAGAACGCGAGGTTCCACGCGCGCATAAGCGCGTAGAGCGTGAGGAGGGACGTCAGGATGCCGCCGAAGATCAGCACGATCATGATCGGCGTGCCGACGGATACCGCGGCTTCGAAGAGCGCGAACTTGCCGATGAACCCGGAGAACGGCGGCAGTCCGCCGAGGTTGATGGCCGGTACGAAGTACAGCACGGCCAGCAGTGGTGCGGCCTTCAGCAGTCCCTTCACTCGCAGGACCGAGGTGCTTCCGGCTCTTCGCTCTATGAGCCCGACCGCGAGGAACAGGGTCGTCTGCACGATGATGTGGTGCACGATGTAGTACACCGTCGCGCCGATCGCCTCCGGTGTCGCGATCGCCAGGCCGAAGATCATGTAGCCGACGTGGCTCACGAGCGTGAACGACAGGATGCGCTTGAGCTCGGCCTGCGCCACGGCGCCGAGCACGCCGACGATCATGGTCGCGAGCGCGATGATCATCAGCAGCATGTTGATGTCGTTGCTGGCGAACAGCTGCGTCTCGGTGCGGATGAGCGCGTAGACGCCGACCTTCGTCAGCAATCCGGCGAAGACCGCCGTGACGGGTGCCGGCGCGGTCGGGTAGGAGTCCGGCAACCAGAACGAGACGGGGAAGATGGCCGCCTTGATCCCGAACGCCGCGACGAGCATGAGGTGCAGCACGAGCTGCGTGTCCTGCGGCAGCTCGCTCATCCGCTCGGCGATCTGCGCCATGTTGACGGTGCCGAGTGCGCCGTAGATCATCGCGATCGCGGCGAGGAAGATGATCGACGACACGAGGGAGACGACGATGTAGACCGCGCCGGTGCGGATGCGCGACTCGGTGCTGCCCAGCGTGATCAGCACGTACGAGGCGACGAGGAGGATCTCGAATCCGACGTACAGGTTGAACAGGTCGCCGGCGATGAACGCGTTGAAGATGCCGGCCGCGAGGATGAGGTACGACGGGTTGAAGATCGAGATCGGAGTCTCGTCCGAGCCGTCGGCCGCTCCCTGTCCGATCGAGAACAGGAGGACCGCGAGCAGCACGATGCTGGAGATCAGGACGAGCAGCGCCGCGAGCCGGTCGACGTACAGCACGATGCCGAACGGCACGGGCCACCCTCCGACCGACACGGCCAGCGGAGTGCCTGCGTCGACCACGGCGAGCAGCACCGCCGCGATGACGGCGACGGCCGTAAGGCTGGCCAACGTGACGAACACCTGCAGACGAGGGCTGCGTCCGAACACGAGCGTGATGGCGGCGCCGAGCAGAGGCAGGGCGACGAGCAGGGGGACGAGGGCGCTCACGTGCGGTCCTCCCCGCCGTCGTCGGAAGCGTTGTCGGATGCTTCCCCGGAGTCAGGACGCGATGCCGACGCATCCCACGCCCGATCGAACGGGGCGTCGTCATGGATCGACGGGTGATCCCGCATGTGCAGCACGGTGATCGGTGCCGTCTGCACGCCGACGAAGTCCGTCGTGGCATCCTCGTCGGCGGTGTCGTCCTCGTCATCCAGGACGTCTTCGTCTTCGTCGGTGCGCTCGCGGAGGGCGATATCGGCGTCATCGTCCTCGACGGTGTCGGCCTGGCCGAGCTGCCAGGAGCGGTAGATGAGGGCGAGCAGGAACGCCGTCACGGCGAAGGTGATGACGATCGCGGTGAGGGTGAGGGCCTGCGGCAGCGGGTCGCTGAGGTCGCTGTAGCCGAAGAACGGCGCGTTGCCAGGCACGCCCATGACGATCAGCAGCAGCAGGTTCGTGGCGTTGCCGAGCAGCATGAATCCGATCAGCACACGGGTCAGGCTGCGCTCGAGCATCGCGTAGACGCCGGCGGAGAACAGCACGGCCATCACGATGATGAGGGTGAGTGACACGTCCATCAGATGCTCACCCCCCGCGTGCGCAGCTCCTGCGTCTGGCGGTCGACCTCGGCACCGAGGCTGCGCAGCACGTCGAGCACGAGGCCGATCACGACGAGGTAGACGCCGACGTCGAAGACGGTCGAGGTGACGAACTCCATATGCCCGATGCCGGGGATCTCCCACTCCCAGAACGTGCTGGTCAGCGGTGCCAAGCCGAAGAACAGCGGCAGCACCGCCGTGCCGACGGCCAGAATGAGTCCGGCGCCCAGCAGCCTCCCGGCATCCGTCGGGGTGGCGGCACCCAGCTCCCAGCGTCCGCCCGCGATGTAGCGCATCACGAGCGCCATGCCGGCGACGAGCCCTCCGGCGAATCCGCCGCCGGGTTGGTTGTGACCGGCGAAGAGCAGGTAGATCGACACGACGATGATGGTGTGGAAGAGGATCCGCACGATGACCTCGAGCAGGATCGAGCGGTTCTCGGGTTTCATCTGCTGCCCGCCGATGAGCCACGCCCGCGGGCTGCTGCGGTTCTCAGCGGTCTGGAACCGGATGCCCTCCGTGGTCTCGACGAGCGGCGCGATGCGCGCCTTGCGGCGGATGCGCTTGGGCAGCGCCGGGCGCGCTGCGAGCATGTCGGCCCGGTGCGTGACGAACACGAGGGATGCCACTCCGGTGGCCGCCAGGACGAGGACGGACAGCTCGCCCATGGTGTCCCAGCCGCGCAGATCGACGAGGGCGACGTTGACGACGTTCTTCCCGTGCCCGAGTTCGTAGGCCAGCTCGGGGAACGTCATCGAGATCGGATCGGCGACTCGGGACTGCGTCGCCACGATCACGACGAATGCCATCGTGAGCCCGGTGCCGATCGCTAGCAGGGCACGCGGGATGCGCGAGACCGAGGCGTTGTGCTCGCCCATGCGCGACGGCAACCGCCGCAGCACCAGCGCGAAGGTCACCATGGTCACGGTCTCGACGAGGATCTGGGTGAGGGCGAGGTCGGGGGCGCCGCTGGTCGCGAACAGCGCGACCATGCCGAGGCCCGTGACCGAGACGAGCACCACGCCCGTGTAGCGCTTGCGCGCCTGCACGGCGAACACCGCGGCGATGGCCATGATCGGTGCCACGGCGATCTGGGTCGGCGTGTGCCAGGCAGACAGATTCAGGCGATCGATGTCCGACGCCAGGAGCGCGGTGACCTCGGCCGCGACGACGACGACGAAGATCGTGCCGACGTAGACCGGCAGCGAACCGCGTTGCGTGAGCGTCGTGGTGATGACGGAGAGCCGATCGACGCCGCGCATGACCAGCGCGTACACGTCTGCGGCGGTGAACCGCAGCAGACGTGCCCTGCGATCCCACCCCGTGCGGATCGTGAGGAGGAAGAGACCGGCGCCGATGAGGATCGACAGCACCGAGATGCCGAGCGCCGGCTCGAACCCGTGCCAGAGCGCCAGGTGCCCTGGTCCCTCGGTAGCAGCGCCGTCGGCATCGAGACCGGGAAGGGCGGTGACCGCGTATCCGTGCAAGGCGATGTCGATGGCCGGGGCCGCGATGCCTGCGGCGAAGGTGAGCCCGGCGAGGATGATCGGCGCCGACAGGAATCCGACCGGCGGGTCGGGCCATGCGGTGTCCGGCATCCGCTGCCCGCGCTCGTCGTGCTTCCGCCAGAACGCACCCCACAGGAACCGAATGCCATATGCCGTCGTCAGCATGGAACCGAGGATCACGCCGATCAGAGCGACCAGTCCCCAGGCTGAGCCGCCCATCGCGTCATCGAGCAGCGAGGTCAGGGCAGACTCCTTGGCGACGAATCCGATCGTCGGGGGGATGCCGGCCATGGACGCCACGGAGATGAACGCCGCGACCGCCATGACAGGGGCCTGCCTGCCGACTCCGGAGAGTTCTGTGATGTCACGCGTGGAGAGCTGACGGTCGATGACGCCGACGATGAGGAACAGCGCTGACTTGAACAGTGCGTGGCCGATGACGAGCGCGAGTCCCGCGAGGGCGGTGGCCTGGGTGCCGTACCCGACCATGACGGTGAAGAAGCCGAGTTGGCTGACGGTGCCGAAGGCGAGCACGCGCTTGAGGTCGGTCTCTCGGAGGGCCTGGATGCCGCCGAGCAGCATCGTGAACACGCCCAGCGAGATCACGATCGGACGCCACGGGGCCGACAGGGCGAAGATCGGCGCGAATCGGGCGATCAGGTAGATCCCGGCCTTCACCATCGCGGCCGCGTGCAGGTACGCGCTCACCGGGGTCGGCGCCGCCATGGCACCGGGCAACCAGAAGTGGAAGGGGAAGATGGCGGACTTGCTGATGGCTCCGACCAGGAGCATGACGATCGCGGCATCCACAAAGGGACCGGATGGTGCGTTCTCGAGGATCGCGATGATGCTCGTCGTTCCGGCATCCACGGCGAGCAGCACGACGCCGACGAACATGACCAGGCCGCCGAGCGTGGTCACCAGCAGCGCCTGCAGGGCAGCACGTCGGCTGGCGGCGCGGCGACGGTAGTGGCCGATGAGGAGGTAGGAGAGGATGCTGGTGACTTCCCAGAACATCACGAGCATGATGATGTCGTCGGTGAGGACGAGGCCGTACATGGCGCCGGCGAAGCCGAGCAGGACGCCCGCGAACTGGCCGAGTTCTGTGGTGTCGTCGAAGAAGTACCAGCGGCAGTAGAGCAGCACCAGCGCGCCGACTCCGGTGACGATCAGGGTGAGGATCCAGCCGAGCACGTCCATGTGCATCGAGAGGTTCAGACCCAGCTGCGGCACCCACGAGATCGACTCGAAGGGCGCCGAGTCGGCCTCAAGCACCTGGGGCGTGAGGATGAGGGCATGAACGAATGCCGCTGCAGGAATGAGCGCGGCGATGGCGAACGCCTGGGCTCCCAGCCAACGGACCAGCGCGGGAAGGACGAGGGCCCCCACGAGGAACACGGCGAGGAGCACTGTCATGGGCGGCTCCTCAATGGCTCGTCGGCCTCGAGAGGCGCAGGCGGGCGGGTTTCATCCAGTTTACCCGCCAGCCGCGGCGTCCCGGCGCGGAGTTCTTCAGTTCGCGGGCGCGGCAGTGGTCGATCCCGCACGAAAACGGGAGGTGAAATGCAGCGAGGTCGCCGGTTCGCCGCGCAGCATCCGTGCGATCTGCTCGCCGGCCGCTCGGCCCTTCTCGACGGCAGGCTGCACCATCGTGGTGAGCACGTGATCGCCGATCCCGTCGACGCGGATGCCGTCGAATCCGGCGACGCTGAGGTCTTCCGGCACGCGCAGTCCGAGTTCCTCGGCCGCACGGATGACGCCGGCGGCCAACAGGTCGCTCTGGGCGATGACCGCCGTCGGCCTGGATGCCGGATCGGTGAGGATCTCGCGTCCGGCGATGACGCCCTCGTCGATCGAGCTGGCCGATGCGGCGAGCGCAGGGGCTGCGGGGTACACGTCGCGCACGCCGGCCAGCCGGTCGACGGTCACCTCGACGGTCGCGCGCTCGACCTTCTCGGCGGTGACGGGGCCGCGCGTCCGAGCGCTGTCCAGCGGGAGCGTGACGATGGAGACGTCCGTGTGGCCGAGCTCGCGGACGTGCCTGGCGATCTCGGCGGCCGCCTCGCGGTTGTCGAGCGTGATGCGCGGGATCCCCTCCCCGGCGTCCCCCTCGATCACGACGACCGGCAGCCCTCGGCTGCGCAGCACGTCCAACGATTCGCGGGTGCGACCGGAGCATCCGATCAGCACGGCCGCGTCCACCGGCGCGGTGGTGAGGGCCGAGATGTCATCGTCCGCCGGGTCGTCGCGGAGGAGCAGCACCCCAGCGCCGAGCGAGGCGATGCCGTCGGTGAGCCCGTCCATCATGGGGATGGTGACCGGGTCGAGGAAGGCTGCGCGCAGCTGCCCCTCGAGCACGACGGCGACGATCCCGCTCCGCCCTCGCCGCAGTGAGGCGGCCATCGGGTCAGGTCCGGTGTAGCCGAGCGCGGCCGCTGCGGCGAGCACCCGATCGCGCGTCGCATCCGAGACCTTCGTCTTGCCGCTGAAGACGACGGACGCGGTCGAGGTCGACACTCCCGCTTCGCGGGCGACGTCGGACAGCGTCGCCCTGCGCGGTGCGGATGAAGCGCTCATGGTTCCGAGGATAGCCGCTCTAAGTTTCCCAGATCGAATCGATTCGATATGCTCAGCGCATGGACTCAACGCTCACGCGCTCACAGTACGTCCGGTGGCGCAATGCGATCTTCGCGATCTTCCTCGCCAGCGGCGTCTCGATCGCGACCTGGGCGTCACGCGTGCCCGACATCAAGAGCGCACTCGACATCAGCAACTCGCAGATCGGGCTGCTGCTGCTCGGCATGGGCATCGCGTCGATCATCGGCATCTCGACCGGCCCTGCCGTGATGGCGCGCACGGGTGCTCGGCGCGGGATGCTGACCACCATGATCCTGCTGTCGATCGGGCTGGCGCTCGTCGGCGTCGGAACGACCGTATTCGCCGCGTTCCCGATCGTGATCGTCGGTCTGGCCCTGTTCGGCTTCGGCAACGGCGCTCTGGACGTGATGATGAACGTCGAGGCCACCGCGATCGAGCAGGAGGCGGGGAAGACGATCCTGCCGCTGTTCCACGCGTTCTTCAGCTTCGGCACCGTGATCGGCGCCGGCGCCGGGTGGGTGGCGACCAATGCGCACCTCTCGGTCGTGCTGCACGCGGCCGTCGTTGCGACGGCGATCTTCGTCGCCGCGTTCGTGTGCATCGCGAACGTGCCGAACCGCGAGGCCGTGCTCGATCCTCAGAAGCCGGGCGAGAAGCCGCACTGGCGCGAGCGGATGCACGTCGCGCTGTCGGCCTGGCGCGAACCGCGCACCTACGCGCTCGGCGTCGTCATGCTCGGGATGTCGTTCGCCGAGGGCGGCGCCAACGACTGGCTCGCGCTCGGTACGGCGGAGGACCACGGCGGCGGCACGGCGATGGGCGCCGCGGCGCTCACCGTGTTCTCGGTCTGCATGACGACGGTGCGCATCTTCGGCGGGCCCCTGGTCGACCGGTTCGGCCGCGTGCTCGTCCTGCGCACGCTCTCCGTGGCGGCGGCAGGCGGCATCCTGCTCTTCATCCTCGCCCCGTCGCTCCCGCTCGTTTTCGTCGGCGCTGCACTGTGGGGGATCGGCGCGTCCCTCGGGTTCCCCCTCGGCATGTCGGCCGCTGCGGACGACCCGACCAAGGCCGCTGCCCGCGTGAGCGCTGCGGCGACGATCGGCTACATCGCGTTCCTCGGCGGGCCTCCGGTGCTCGGCGTGATCAGCGAGCACATCGGCCTGCTGAACACGCTGTTCATCCTCGTCGCGCTGGTCGTGGCATCCGGCCTGTTCTCCGGCGCGGCCAAGCCGCTGGCGACGAAGAGCGCACCCGCCACGACGAAGTAGGCTCGTCTGCTCGCGCACGTGGGCGACGGCCACGAGCCGCTCAACCGGACGATCCGCAGATCGGCATCCTGGGTGAGTCAGCGCAGCGGGGTGAAAACCTGCTCGGCCACTCTCGGCAACGCCCGGATGAGACGCGCGATCAGGAAGGCGATGGCGCCGGTGACGACTTTGTCGACCAGAGAGACGGTGAGATTGGTGCCGCTGACGGCCAGCCAGGGCCCGAGGCCGCCCTCCTGAAGGTGCGCGAAGAGCACATCGAGCCCGCGATCGACGTGTCCGTTGTAGTACAGCATCGTGATGGGCACGGCGACGGCCGACGTCGCGATGGCGACCACGGCGCTCACGGCCAGAAACCGCGGCAGCGTGTTGCCCCAACCCCGCCGGACCCCGTAGCCCCAGATCAAGCCCGCGAAGATCATGGTCACCGCGAACAGGGCACCGCCGACCTGGAACTTGAGAAGTTCCACGACGACGAAAAGCACCCCGACGAGAGCGGCCAGCCACGGCCCGCCGATCAGCGCCACGACAGCCGTCCCCACCATGTCGACGAAGAAGACGTCACCCAGCAGCGGGTTGAAGAACTTGCCGGTCGCGTTCAGGAGGAGCCCGCCCGTGACGAGCGCGACGATGAGCGCCGGCGTGGTGCGATGCACGCTGGGGATGATGAACGCCGAGGCACCGATCGCGTCAGGCGTCGGACGGCTCTCCGGGACCAGCCGGGCCGCTTGAGCGACCCGCGCACGCCACTCCTCCGCTGTGTCGGCATCGCCGTCGAGCGCGCGCACGATCTCCGCGACGAGCTGAGCGTTCAGCCGCGCACGCCCGGGGCGGAAGACATCCGCGACCGTCGTGTGCGCGATCCGGGCCGTTGCCGGAGCGAGGCCATTCTCTTCGCGTTGTCGCGTGATGCGAGCGGCAAGCTCTCGGTACGTGACGCCACGAGATTCGCGCAGGATGCGGAGCTCCTCGACGATGGAGTTGAAGCGGGCCGACGCCTTCTGAGCGCGCACGTCCTGTTCCACGACCACAGCATAGTGCGAACGCCGGCCAGTCCTCAGCGAGCCGGCCGCCCGCGCCGTGCCCGGTCGGCCGCCCACTCGGCCTCGCGCTGTCGCTGGCGCTTCTGCTTGTCCCGCTCGAGGGCGACACTCAGCTCGGCGCGCAGGCGCTGGAAGCGCGCATCGAGCTCCGCCTTCTTTTCCTTGCCGGGATACCCGAAGGCGCGGTAACGCTCGGAAGCCTCGGTCCACTTCGCCCACCGATCCGTGAGGTCCGACCCGTGCGCGATCCGTTCCAGGACGAACAGTGCGTGATCCATATCGCGTGCGATGCGATCGCGGTGCTCCTGCGCACGCTGAATCGCATCCCCGAGCTTGCGGAAGTACTCCGCGCGCAGGCTGGAGAACTCCGCCGCGAGGGCATCGTTGTGCTCCTTCCCGGCGTATCCGGCCTGGAAGAACTCCCCGCCCAGCGCCTTCACCTGCGCCGTCGCCGGTCCGCCAGGCTCTCCGCCGAGCAGGAGGCGGAGCTGTCCGATCAGAGTCTTCTTCCGCCGCTTCGCCTCGTCTTGTTCACGGACGCGTGCGGGTGACGCGGGCGATGCTGTGGTGCCGCCCGCCCCCCGTCCACGGGCGGCACCACTCCCGGACTCCCTCGCCGCGAAGAACTCCGCGCGCGCGTTGCGATACGCGGCGCGGGCGGCGGAGAAGTCCCCCCAGATGCGCTGCCGATCTCTCGGATCAGCCGGTGCACCCAGCGTCTTCAGGTCTGATTCCAACTCACGCAGTCGTTGCTCGCCATTTTGCCAGTCGGCGGCGGCACGCATCGCAACGACCCGCGCGATGATCGCCTCGTACGCCGACACGTTCGACATGCATCGACTCAGCGGTAGTAGTTCGAGAGAACCGCGGACTCGAAAGCCGCGTACTCCATCTGGGCACGCTGCGCGTCCTTTGCCGCTGCCTTCGCGACAGACCCGGCGATCATGTTCCCGACGAGCCCACTGACCATGCCGCCTCCCGCGGACAGCTCGTTGGCCAGCCCCATCTTGCCCCCGCGCGACGCCCCATCCTTGCTCCAGACGCCATTGTCGGGCGACCAGCTGATGCCATGCGGCGTCTTGATGACGTCGATCTTCACCCAGTAGTTCTTGACGGTCTTCAGACGCGCGGTGAAGTTGGCCTCAACCTCCTGGCGCCGCTTGTTCGCCTTCGACGTGACTTTGTGCTTGGTCAGCATGCCGGCCGCGATCGCATCGTTCTTCACGGACGTGAGGATGGCGACGACATCGTCGTCCCCACCGGACGCCGCGGCGATCTGGGTGACCTCGGCGGCGGTCACGGGCGGGACGGCCGGGGCCTCATCGAGCGGTGGGTGGAAGTGATCGGTCCACTGATCTCCATCCCAGTACCGCTGACGACCGGGGTGCTGTTCGGCGGGATACCAGCCGGCGGGGCTTGTTGTCATTTTGATGCCTTTCGGTGATCTGATCGGGAGAAAAGGGGAGAGGGTTGCGTCACGAGACGTATCCGAGCGGGTGGATGCGAGCCGGCGCGAGCTGTGGAAGCAGCGCGAGGATCGGCCGCTGGTAAAGATCTGCCTCGAATGTGAGGCGGGAAAGATCCTCCTGCGCCCGACGATGCTCGATCTCGGCGGCCTGGAGATCGGCGTCGAGTTCGACGATGCGATCGGTGGCGGTCGCTACTGCCTGCTGGGCTGCCTGTCGCGCCCGTGTGACGTCCGACAGTTCCCGCTCCGCGCGATCGCGCGCACGCTCGCTCTGGTCTTGCGCGATTCGCGCGTGATGATCACGGATCTGCTGTGCGGTGACCGCCTCGCGCTTTGCCACCGCGCGCCGTTCGGCCGCGTGGCCGAAGGCCTTGACGAGCCACACGACGAACAGAATGCCGAAGACGACTGCCGACGTCCCGGCAATGAACGCGATAGGCGGGTTCGCACCCGCGAAGGCCATCAGCAGCACCGTGACGATCAACGCCACGAAAGGTCGCAAAAACGGCTGGAACCCACCTACGACATTCGGCGTGTGCTCGATTGTCGCCGTCGCGGCAGGGAGCATCCGGTAGGCGGCGGCCGCTGCCTCGGCGCGTGCGACCGCCTCGACGGCGCCTTCGCGCTGGCGTTCGAGTTCGCGAACGTCCTCTCGCATACTCGCGAGAGTGAGGCGGGCGAGGTCCGCCGCCGCCCGTGTAGACGATACGGAGATTGCTGCCGCATCCAATCGCTGTGCGATACCGACGCGGGCATGCTCCACGACAGTGGGGAGTGCGGTGCGGACCCATCCGTCGTAGCCGATCATCGCCTGCGGGATGTCAGCCGGTTCGAGATTGGGGCCGAAGCCGTCGTCTCCCGATGCGGTGATGAGTCGCTGAATCTCCCGTCGCGCGTGAACCGGGCTCGAAGGATCGGAGGCGACGATCTCCGCAGCCTCTTCCGCGCCGGGAACGCCCGCCTGAATCGCCACGACCGCCAGCTCCGGAGCGAGAGTGAACGCGTGAATGAGATCGCCTCGCGTCCCACGATGGACGGCGCGGATCAGGAGAAGCTCCGCGCACGTGGGCGCGACCCGCAACGCGCTGTCGAGAGCGCGCCCCACCTCGTCGGCCTGGTCGGGTGTCGCGACTGAGCGCAGCAGAATCGCGGCACTCGCGGCCAGTGAACCCCATCTTTCGTCAGCCGTGGAGTACTTGATGGCCGAGACCAGCGACGCGAACGCCGCAGCCGGTTCGTTCAGCGCGGCCTGGGCGACACCGAGTGCGTAGCGGGGCGCCGGATTGGTCCGATCCTTCTCGATCGCGAGTTCGAGCTCGGGAACCGCGTCATCGAGCCACCCCTGCCCCAGCGACATGACCCCCCGCCGGTAGTGTTCAGCGGCGGCGGTCGTCAGAGGCTGGGCGGTCATCGTCGCGATGTCGCCGAGAACGGCTGTCTGCTCGATCACCCGCTGCCCCACCAGCTCGAACCCGCCGTGGGTGATGCCAGCGATCACGTTCAGGTTTCGCTCGAGGGTCTCCAGTCCCTCGCTCACGGTCTGCTGGACCCGGAGGAAGCCGAGATCCAGCGAATCGCCGAGCCGGTCGTTCAGGGCATCCATCGAGGCGCCCAGATCGGCGACGGCATGCGTCGTATCCCGTTGCGCCGCGACCTGGCGGTCCGCAGCGTCCGCAACAGCATGCTGCGTCGCCAACGCCGTCTCGCGGACGGCGTTGGTCTGCCGCTCTGCGGCCTCGATCTGCCGCCGCGCAGCCTCGAGTTGGACGCGGCGACTGCGCTGCGCTTCGACAGCAATGAGGGCGCCCGTCGCTGCAGCGTCGGCGTGGGCGCTCTCCACGATGTACTCAGCCCACTCCGGTCTCGGCATGCCCCCCATTCAAGCGAGCCACTCGAGCGCATCCCCGCCCGTACGCCCGTTCCCGGACAACCCCGGACAGCGCACCCGGCACGATCACCGGACGAAGTAGGCTCGTCGGGTGCGCCTCGTCATCGCCCGCTGCTCCGTGGACTACACGGGCCGCCTCAACGCCCATCTGCCCCTCGCCACGCGTCTGCTCGTGCACAAGGGCGACGGGTCGCTGCTGGTGCACTCCGACGGAGGCAGCTACAAGCCGCTGAACTGGATGAGCCCACCGTGCACCCTCACCGCCGAGGAGCCGGGCGAGGAAGAGGCGAGTGCGGGTGTCATCGACGTCTGGCGCGTGACCCACAAGAAGACCGGCGATGCGCTGCGCGTGCAGATCTACGAAGTCCTGCACGACTCGGCGCATGAGCTCGGTATCGACCCCGGCCTGCAGAAGGACGGCGTGGAGGCCGACCTGCAGCGCCTGCTGGCCGAGCAGGTCTCGCTCATCTCGGACGGGGCGACCCTGGTGCGCCGCGAGTACCCGACGGCGATCGGTCCCGTCGACCTGCTGGTTCGGGATGCCGCGGGCGTGGCCATCGCGGTCGAGGTCAAGCGCCGCGGAGACATCGACGGCGTCGAGCAGTTGACCCGCTACCTCGAGCTCCTGGGGCGCGACCCGCACCTGTCTCCCGTGCAGGGCGTCTTCGCCGCTCAGGAGATCAAGCCCCAGGCCCGCGTTCTCGCCGAGGACCGCGGCATCCGCTGTCTCGTCCTCGACTACGACGAGATGAAGGGCATCGAGTCCGGCATCCCGCGGTTGTTCTGAGCGCACGCCCATAGGCTGGACGCATGCTGCACTCCCCCTATACCTGCGTGCTCTGGGACGTCGACGGCACGATCGCCGACGCGACCCCCGGCATCTTCCCCCGACTGCTCGAAGTCTACGAATCGTTCGGGCTGCCCGCGCCGGAAGCCGCCCAGCTGTCGCGCTGGGTCGGCCCGCCGATGTTCGAGTCGTTCCAGAAGCTCGCCGGCCTCAGCCCCGAGCGGGCCGGTGAGGCGCTGACCGCCTATCGCGCCCTCGCCGCGCGCGACGGTTACGCGGCGTCCGTCGACATCTACCCCGGAGTCCCCGACGTGATCCGCGACGTCGCCGCCGCCGGCATCCCCCAGGCGACAGCGAGCACGAAGCCGGAGAACCAGGTCCGCGCGATCCTCGAGCAGAACGGCCTGCTCGGTCTGTTCACCGCGATCTCCGGTGCGCGCGCCGGGGAACTCGGACGCAGCGACGGCAAGAGCGACGTCATCCGATGGGCGCTCGAGCGTCTCGAGGCCGCCGGCGCCGACACCTCGCGACCTGTGCTGATCGGCGACCGCTTCCATGACATCGAGGGCGCAGCGGAGTTCGGGATCCCCGTCATCTTCTCCGAGTGGGGTTTCGGCGAGGATGCCGAGGGCGAACCGGCCGCGTTCCGCGCGGTCGACGCTGCCGCTCTGCGCTCACTCCTGCTCGTCGAAGAAGCCGCTTAAGCCACAGCACTCCCCGGGCGAGGGCACGCAGATGACGTGCTCCCGCTCAGGGAGTGCTATGTGTATCTGCCTCAGAGAGGGCGGATGTTCTCGGCCTGCAGGCCCTTGGGGCCCTGCGCCACATCGAACTCGACGCGCTGGTTCTCGTCGAGGGAGCGGTAGCCGCTTGACTCGATGGCTGAGTAGTGCGCGAAGACGTCGGCGCCGCCGTCATCGGGGGAGATGAAGCCGAAGCCCTTCTCCGAGTTGAACCACTTGACCGTGCCTTGGGTGCTCATGTACTGCCGTTCTGCTGGAATCTCGCCGGGGTGCCCCGACGAAGCCCACATTATCTGCGGGTCGCTCCAGCGGAACCGCTGCGACCAGAAGGTAATCCAAATGTTGCAAGAACGGGAACGGCCCTCACCGCGGGGGGAGCGATGAGGGCCAAAGACGACCGGAGGGTGCGTCAGAGACAGCCTATATCCAACTGCAAGCGTTTGTCCCCCATTTGGGGGACAAAGATCAGGATTCTCGCCGCGGCTCCTTCGCGACGTTCCTGGGCCACCAGATCCGGTCGCCCAGAACCCCGAACAGGGCGGGCACGATGACCGTGCGGACCACCAGGGTGTCGACCACCACGCCGACTCCGACGATGAGCCCGAGCTGTCCGAGCGTGACCAGCGGCAGCACGCCAAGTGCGGCGAACACCGCTGCCAGCACGATCCCGGCGCTGGTGATCACGGCGCCGGTGTGCGACACCGCCTGCACCATGCCCTCGCGGGTGCCGCGCGTCTCGGCCTCGGCGCGGGCGCGGTGCACGAGGAAGATCGTGTAGTCGATGCCGAGCGCGACGAGGAAGAGAAACGCCAGCAGCGGAACCTGCAGATCGAGCGCCGGCTGGTCGAACAGCACGCGACTGAACCACGACCCGACGCCGATCGCGGCAGCGGCGCTCGCGAGGTTCACCAGCAGCAGTACCACAGGAGCGACTATCGACCGCAGCAGCACCAGCAGCACGATCAAGCTGACGGCGAGCACGAGCGGCGCGATCAGCAGCAGGTCCTGCTGGTTGCCGGCACGGGCGTCGAGATCGGTGGCGACCGCGCCGCCGACGAGCGCATCGGCGTCAGGGATGTCGTGCACCACGTCGCGCAGCTCCGCGACGAGGTCGAGACTCTCCGTGGTCCCCGGTGCGTACTCGCCGGTCACCATGATCCTGGTCAGCGCACCGTCGTCGGTCTCGCCGGTCGGATGCGCCCGCACCACGCCGCCGAGATCGGTGACGGCGTCCACGACCTCGTCCGCCTGATCGGATGCGGCGACGATGAAGATCGGCTGCGACTCCCCAGGGGCGAAGTGATCGGTGAGGACCTCGAGGCCGACGGCCGACTCGGACTGCACGCGGAACTTCTCCGCCTGGTCCAGGCCGACCGACGTTCCGAGCAGTCCTGTGGCCATGACGGCGAGAAGCGCGAGTCCGCCGACGAGGCTCACGGCAGGGCGCTTCATGACGCCCGACGCGATGCCATGCCAGACGGATCCTCGGCTCGGAGCCGCATGACCCGCGGAATCGGCGGTCGGCTTCGGGACGAACGGCCAGAACACCCTGCGCCCGCACACCGCGAGCAGCGGCGGCAGCGCGAAGAGCACTGCGGCGAGCGCGATGAGCAGGCCAACGGCGGACGAGATGCCCAGTCCGCGCGTACCAGGGATGACGGCGAGAGCGAGGGTCAGCAGCGCGAGCACGACGGTGACGTTGGATGCCACGATCGCCGGAACGGTCTTGCGCCAGGCCGCGCTCAGCGCGGCTCGGTGGTCGTCGTTCACGGCGAGCTCCTCGCGGTAGCGCGAGATGAGGAGGAGCGCGTAGTTCGTCCCGGCGCCGAAGACGAGAACGCTGATGATGCCGGCATCGAACTGCAGGTCGAGCCACGATCCCACAGCTCCCGTGACCTTGGATGCCAGCTGATCCGCGAATGCGACCACGACGAGCGGAAGCAGCCAGAGGATCGGCGAGCGATACGTGATGATCAGCAGCAGCGCGACGATGAGGATCGTCACGATCAGCAGCGTGAAGTCCGCGCCGTCGAACGACGAGGTGATGTCTGCGCCGAAGGCCGGGCCGCCCGTGACCTGAAGTGCGAGCCCATCGATGTCCGGCAGCGATCCGCGCAGGTCCTTCACGATGTCGGCGGTCTCGGCGTTGTCCTCGCCGACGTTGATGGGCGTGACGATCACCGCGGCGTAGCCGTCGTCGCTGACGCTCGGCGGCGACGGCTCCAGGCCGGTGTGCTCGTCGAGCGCGGGCACGAGATCGTCCAGGGCGTCGATGTCCGATACGGTCAGCTCACCGGCATCCGTCCGCGAAGCGACGACGATGACCGACTGCTCGTCGGCATCGGGGAACTGGTCCAGCAGCGCGCTCACGCGACTCGACTCCGATTCCGCCGGCGCCGTCTCGTTGCCTGATGGCGCATCGATCCGGCTCAACAGACCGAACAGGGCGACGAAGGCGATGAGGACGATGCCGAGGGATGCCCACGCACCTCTTCGAGAGGTGAGCCGGTAGGGAAGGCGCGTGCGCGTTGCTGTCATGATGTCCAGCCCACCAGCGTGCGGGGATCCGAACATCGCTCGAAAGGTTGAGATCGGCGCGCGCCAGCGGCGGTCCTAACCCCAGGCCGTGCGCCCGTCAACCCCTTCGCGCGATCCGTGCGACCGTGCCAACGTGTCTGTCACGGATCACCTGATCCCCGACGAAAGGAATGGATCAATGGGCATTGGAGACAAGGCGAAGCACGCCGCAGAAGACATCGCCGGCCACATGAAGGAAGCCGCCGGCAAGGCGACCGACAACGAGAAGCTCGAAGCCGAGGGCAAGACGGATCAGGCCAAGGCCGATCTGAAGAAGGCCGGCGACGACGTCAAGGACGCTTTCGACAAGTGATCTGACAGATCATCCGTTCCGAGACGACGAACGTGACCCGTTTCGGTATCGAAGAGGAGTTCCAACTCCTTGAAGAGAACACTCTTGTTCCTCTCCCGCTGGGCAGCGCCGCACGTAGGGCGCTGCCCAGCGGCGTGGGTACTGTCGGCAAGGAGTTCCTCACCTCGCAGGTCGAGTTCTCCACCACTCCCGTGCTGACTCTGAGCGCCGCCCGCGAGCAACTGCGCGCATTCCGCCTGGCACTGGCATCGTTCGCGCGAGACCACGGCGCGGTCGCCATCGGATCCGGCACACCTTTCGGCATCGGACCGGAGGCATCGGTTTCGACATCCGAGCGCTACGGGACGGTAGCGCGCTGGCTCGGCCACATCGTCGACGAACACCACGTCAACGGACTGCATCTGCACGTCGAGGTGCTGGACGATGAGGCGCGCGTGAGGGCGCTGAACGCCGTCCGCCCCTGGATGCCGGCCGTGCTCGCCGTGGCAGGCAACTCCCCGTTCGCCGACGGGCGCGACACCGGGCACCAGAGCTGGCGCACCGTGATCATGCGGCGGCTGCCGCTGACAGGCTGCCCTCCCCACTTCCGCGACATGGGGCACTACCGTGCGACGGTCGATCGTCTCGTCACGCAGCACGTGATCCCCGATCTGGCCTCGGTCTGCTGGGCTGCTCGTCTGTCGGAGACGTATCCGACTGTCGAACTGCGCATCTTCGACGCTCAACTCACGACAGAGGACGCCCTGCTGTGCGCCGCCCTCGGCCGTGCTCTGGTCGAGTCGGCAGTGGACATGGATGTGCCGATGCACGACGGCGATGCCGTTCAGGCTTCGCTGTGGGCGGCAGCACGGGAGGGTCTGGATGCCACCCTCGTGGATCCGTTCAGCGGTGATCTCATTCCTGCACGGCAGGCGGTGAGCCTGCTGATGCAGGTGATCACCCCGGCGCTGACCGCGAGCGGAGATCTGGCGTTCGCGGCAGCGCATCTGGATCGGATCCTGGAGGCGGGGACCGGAGCCCAGCGCCAGCGCGACGCGTATGCGGAAGCCGGCATCCCCGGCCTCCGCGCGCTGCTGAGAGGTTGACGCCGCGCGTGAGGGCGTCAACCTCTCGTCATCAGACCGCGAAGTGCACGATTCCGCTGGCGAGCAGCGAGAGCACGGTCGTCCAGCCGACGATCGCGACGGCCTGCCAGATCAGCACGCGCGCCTTGCTGACGCCGATGGCGGCGAGCATCGTCGCGGTGAACTGCGTCGGCAGCAGCAGCGGGCCGAGCAGGCTCACCCCGGGAACGCCGTAGCGGTCGAGCGCCCGCTGGAACTTCTGCTTGCGGGCCGTCTTGCGCGCGTTGTCGTCCTCGATCGGGATGCCGGCGGCACCGGCATCCGCGACTGGGCGGCCGTCAGCGCCGACGAGCGCACCCGCGCGGCGACGGCCGACGACCGCGGCACGGGCCTTCGAGCTCAGCAGCACGAGGAGCGCGACACAGAGGAAGTTGCCCACGATCGCCGCGATGGCTGCGATCACAGGAGGGATGCCGCCGAGGATGCCGATGGTCGCAGCGCCCTCGCCCTCGATGAAGGGCACGGCGCCGGCGAGGGCGACGATGAGCGGCTGGACCAGTTCGGGCACCTGGGCGACGAGGTTCTGGAAGGTCTCGATGAGGTTCATGAGTACAGTCCAGCCGGTGCCGCGGCATCCCAGAAGTGTCAGGCTGTCACCTCTCTCCCTGAGCATCGCACGCCGCATGGGTGACAACTGTCACGCCCATAGGCTGTGGGCATGAGTACAGTCCCGCCCGGCTCCGCCCTCCCAGAGGTGATCGGTGCACGCCGCCTGAACCAGGGCATAACGGCGACCTGGTGGTACACCGTGTCGGGTGTCATGGCCTTCCAGGTGATGGTCGTGTTCGTCTGGCTGAGCATCTTCGGGGGCCTGGGCTTCGACTTCGCAACGCTCGCCGTGATCGGCGCCGGCGGCCTCGTCTGGTGCGCGGCGAGCTTTCCCCTGCTGCTGCAGTACCGCCACCGCGATGACGCCGCTGGGCCCGTCGCCGGCTGGCGCGGCATCCTCATCCCCATCGCGGTCGCCATCGCGTTCGGGGTCGTGACCGGTGTCCTCAGCGGACTCTGGCTCGTGGGGACGCTGCCTCTCATCCAGTCGCTTGCACTACTGAACTGGCCACGCGGCGTCCGCGTACGGCTGCTGCTCGTGGCGATGGTCGTGCTCGCCGCACTCTGGTTCATCGACCTGCGAACGGCGTTCGCCGACGCCGACGCCGAGGTGGTCGGCGCCTGGTGGGTGTTCGGTTTCATCGGCGTCTCCCTGCCGGTGATGGCCGTGATGTCGCTGTGGTGGTGGGACGTTCTCGTCACGCTCGACAGGGCCAGGGCGTCCGAAGCGCGTCTGGGCGCGACGCAGGAGCGGCTGCGCGTCGCCACCGATGTTCATGACCTGCAGGGTCACCACCTGCAGGTGATCGCCCTGCAGCTCGAATTGGCGGAGCGGCTGCTCGACAAGACAGGGGCTCAAGACGAGAACCGCGATGCCGCGTTGGAGCAGCTCCGACTCGCGCGCGCGAGCGTGGCCGAGGCGCGACAGGGGACGCGCGACCTCGCGATGCGCTTCCGCGGTGTGCCGCTGCCGGACGAGATCGCCAATGCCGTCGACCTCCTGCGCGCGGCCGGGACGACGGCCGACGCCGCTGTGTCCGCCGATGCGGCCCACGCACCGGCATCCGTTCTGGGGCCGGTCATCCGCGAGACGACGACGAACGTGCTGCGGCACGGCAGCGGACGCTGGGCTCGTCTGTCTCTGGCGCGCGACGGGGATGCATGGCGGTATGAGATCGCGAACGACGCGGCATCCGATAGCGGGGTATCCGGCGACGGACCCCGCGTCGAGTCCGGGAGCGCCGGCTCGGGACTCGACGGCATCACGCGTCGGGTCGCCGAGGCGCGCGGTGCGGTGCGTGTGGAGCGCGGCAAGGGCGAGTTCCACGTGATCGTCACGGTTCCGGATGCTGCGACCGAGCCGGAGGGATCGCGATGATCCGGGTGCTGCTCGCCGACGATGAGGCGATGATCCGCTCGGCGCTGGCCGCGCTGCTGCGACTCGAGGACGACATCGACGTCGTCGCTGAGTGCGCTGACGGGGTGCAGGCCGTCGCGATGGCCGAGAAGCTGCAGCCGGACGTCTGCCTGCTCGATCTGGAGATGCCAGGACTGGACGGCGTCGAAGTGGCCGAACGCCTCAGCCGTTCCATCACCGCACGGTGCGTGGTCGTGACGAGGCATGCGAGACCGGGCGTGCTGCGGCGAGCGCTGGCATCCGGAGTCGCCGGATTCCTGCCGAAGTCGCGCGGTGCCGACGAGGTCGCGGAGGTCATCCGCCGCGTCGCGGCAGGCGCGCGCTACGTCGACCCCGAGGTGGCAGCGGATGCCCTGAGCGACGAACGCTGCCCGTTGACCGACCGTGAGCTCGACGTGCTGCGAGCGGGTCGGCGCGGCGAGACGACGGGGCAGATCGCGCGCACGCTGTCGCTTGCTCCCGGCACGGTGCGCAACCACATCTCGGCCGTGCTGTCGAAGCTCCACGTCGCGACGAGGCAGCAGGCGGTGCTCTTGGCCGAGGAGCGCGGCTGGATCTGATCCGACACCAACTATCGGGTGCCGGCGACACTCGGACATCAGGCTGGAGTGCGAAGGGAGATCACGTGATCGCAGAGCTCAACCACCTCATCGAGACCGTCGAGGCGCACCTCACCGAGGATGTCGACATCGACGGGCTCGCCACGCAGGTCGGGACGACCGAGTATCACCTGCGCCGGATGTTCTCGTCGCTCGCCGGCATGCCGCTGTCGGAGTACATCCGGCGTCGGCGCATGACCGTCGCGGCGGCTGACATCGTCGCTCCGGATGCCGGGGCCGGCGAGCGGATGCTGGACATCGCGGTGCGCTACGGCTACGGCTCGACCGAGGCGTTCGGCCGGGCGTTCCGCTCGGTGCACGGCGCGAGCCCTGCCGAGGTCCGAGCCGACGGCGGTCCCCTTCGATCGCAACCGAAACTCAGGTTCCGCCTGACCGTCGAAGGGAACAGTTCCATGGACACCCGCATCACCCACCGCCCCGGCTTCCGCCTTGTGGGGCATGCCGCTCGAGTGCCGCTCATCCATCAGGGCGTGAATCCGAAGATCCAGGCGCATATCGCCGGCATCCCGGCATCCGAGCACGCTCGCCTGAAGGCGCTGTCGAGCACGGAACCCGCCGGCCTGCTGCAGGTCAGCGCCGACGTCGACCCCGATTACACCGAGGGGAGCGAGCTCACCTACCTGCACGGGGTGGCGGTGGATGCTGCGACCGCTGTGCCGGAGGACCTCGATGCGATCGAGGTGCCGGAGAGCGACTGGGTCGTGTTCCGCACGTCCGGCGCCTACCCCGCTGCATTGCAGGAGGCATACGCCTCGTCAGCGGCCGACTGGTTCCCCTCGAACCCGTGGCGACTGCGCCCCGGGCCGTCGATTGTGGCGGTTCTCGAGCGCGCCGACGACTTCAGCACCGCGACGACCGAGCTGTGGATGCCGGTCGAGCGCGTGTGACCCATCCCGAGAATTGCCTTGGCGCGCGAGAATTGCGTTGCCAACGCCGGTCTCAGCGCGCAGAGCAATTCTCGCGGAGGAGGGATGCTGGATACGCGAATGGCCCCCGTCCTGAAAATCTCAGGTCGGGGGCCATTTCACTCGCGTGCGCGAGGGGGGACTTGAACCCCCACGTCCATAAGGACACTGGCACCTGAAGCCAGCGCGTCTACCATTCCGCCACTCGCGCGAGCGTCTCGTTCCGAAGAACTCAACTTCACGAGGATATCACGCACTTTCACCGGCGCAGAACGTGCGGCCGGGGCCGCAAAGGGGCGCGTACCCAGGTGGTCTGGCTACGATGTTGCTACCGCCGCCATGCCAGAGGAGCCCAGTGGGACTACTTGACAGCTTTGAGAAGGGTCTTGAGCGCGCCGTCAACGGCGCTTTCGCCAAGACCTTCCGCAGCGGCATCCAGCCGGTGGAGATCGCCTCGGCCCTGCGCCGCGAGGCCGACATCAAGGCCGCCGTCGTCAGCCGCGACCGCATCATCGTGCCGAACAGCTTCGTCGTGCGACTGAGCGGAGACGACTACGACCGGATGCACGCCCTCGGCGGTGCGCTCACCGACGAACTCCACGCGCTGGTGACCAAGCACGCCAAGGCGCAGGGGTACAGCTTCTCCGGACCCGTCTCGATCGCGCTCGAATCCGACGAGAAGGTCGCCACCGGAACAGTGCGCGTGAATTCCGGCACGATCGAGGGCCGCGTCAGCTGGCAGGCCGTGATCGACGTCGACGGTCGCCGGCACTCGCTCTCACGCGCGCGCACGGTCATCGGTCGCGGCAGCGACGCCGACATCACCATCGGGGACGCCGGTTCCAGCCGCAAGCACGTCGAAGTCCTATGGGACGGCGAGCGCGCCATGATGCGCGACCTCGGATCCACCAACGGCACCAAGGTCAACGGACAGAAGGTGCGCGAGGCGCCTCTGCCGAGCGACACGACCATCACGATCGGTCGCACGGACCTCGTCTTCCGCGTCGTCGCGGTCGCCGCAGAAGGGGCCGCACGATGAGTGAACTCGTCCTCCTGCTGCTGCGCATCGGCTTCCTGGTGCTGCTGTGGTTCTTCGTGTTCGGCGTCGTCTACTCGCTGCGCGCCGACCTCTTCGGCGTGAAGGTGCGAAAGCTCCCCGCCGAGGCAGCGAGCGGCACTCCGGTCGCCGCCGCTCCGGCACCGGCATCCAAGCCCAAGCCCTCCCCGCGAGACGGCTCCGCCGCCACCACGAGCAGCGTCGCGAAGCTCGTGATCACTTCCGGACCGAAAGCCGGGCTCGAACTCCCTCTGGGCACCGAGGCCATGACGATCGGCCGCTCCAGCGAATCGGGCCTCGTCATCCGCGACGACTATACCTCCAGCCACCACGCACGCCTCCTGCTGCGGGGCGACACCTGGGCCATCCAGGACCTCGACTCGACCAACGGAACCTTCCTCGGCGGCAAGCGCCTGGGCAGCGCTCCGGCGCCCATCAGCATCGGCGACACGGTCAAGGTCGGCGCCACGACCTTCGAGCTGCGGGCCTGAACCCGGCATGGTCTTCGAAGGATCCGCCTCCGCGATCTCCCACACCGGGAAGGTCCGGTCCAACAACCAGGACTCCGGTTACTCCGGAGCGAACCTGTTCGCGGTCGCCGACGGCATGGGCGGGCACGCGGGTGGAGACGTGGCATCCACCATCGCCATCCAGCACCTCGAGCAGCTCGACCAGGCGTTCTCCTCGACGGACGACGCGCAAGCCTCCCTGCAGGCGGCTGCGACGACCGCGGCGGGCGACCTCATCCGCGCAGCGAAGGAGCAGCCGGAGCTCGCGGGGCTCGGCACCACCGTCAGCGCGATCATCATGGTCGACGACCACGCCGTCATCGGCCACATCGGCGACTCGCGCATCTACCTCTATCGCGACGACGAGCTGACCCAGATCACCGCCGACCACACGTTCGTCCAACGCCTCGTCGACTCGGGCCGCATCACGCCCGAAGAGGCTCGCTACCACCCGCGTCGCTCCGTGCTCATGCGCGTGCTCAGCGACATGGACCACGACCCGGAGCTCGACATGTTCGTCATGCCGACGCTCCCGGGCGACCGCTGGCTGCTGTGCTCCGACGGCCTGTCAGGTGTCGTCGACGAGACGCACATCCTCAAGGCGATGCGCATGGGCCTCGCCCCGGGTCGCACCGCCGACAACCTGCTCAAGCAGGCGCTCGACGGCGGCGCACCGGACAACGTCACGATCGTGCTCGTCGAGGTGGGCGGCCTACACCCGCTCTCGTCCGGCACCCCCACCATCGTCGGGGCGGCATCCACTCCGTCCGGCGTCCTCATCCCGCCGACCCGTGCCCCCAGGACGAGCTGGCTGCATCCGGTCCGACAGGCCGCGAACGATCCTTCGCACTTCGAGCCGGCCGCCGACTACCTCGAGGAGCTCATCGAGGAGGACCGTCGCCGGGCCAGACGCCGTCGCATCGGCTGGGTCGCCGCCCTCGTCGTCGTCATCCTCGCGCTCACCGGCGCCGGCATCCTCGCCTACAACTGGACGCAGACCCGCTACTTCGTCGGCGCCGATGAGGACAGCGTCGTGATCTTCCAGGGCGTGCAGCAGAACATCGGACCGATCTCACTGTCGACCGAGCTCGAGGACACCGGCATCCTCCTGGCGAACCTGCCTGCTTACCAGCGCGCCACCGTCGAGCGGACGATCACCGCCCGCTCACTCTCGGACGCCATGGCGATCGTCGACCGGCTGCGCGCCGGAGAAGAGGCCGTCACGGGCGAGACGGCGACCCCGTCGCCGAGCCCCACCCCGACGAGCACCCCGCAGAGCGCCCCCGCGAGCACCGACGAGGAGGTGATCGGATGAGCGCCGACGTCGCCGCCGACACCGCCGTCATCAAGGCCCTCAAGCGGATGCGGATGCCGCAGACCCAGCGCAACCGCGAGTTCTGGCTGCTGCTGTTCGCCTGCGCGATCAGCGGTGCAGCCCTCGCACTCGTGCAGCTCGGCGCCCTCGGCCTGATCGACCCGTTCATCCTCTTCATCGGCGGCGGCCTCGCCATCCTCGCCTTCGCCCTGCACTTCGTGCTGCGTGCCGTGGCATCCGACGCCGACCCGTTCGTGCTGCCGATCGCGACACTGCTCACGGGCCTCGGCATCGCGATGATCTACCGCCTCGACATCGCCGAGCACTACACCGGCTGGTCTGCGTTCTCCACCAAGCAGTTGGCGTGGACGGCGATCTCGCTCGCCGGTGCGATCACGATCGTCATCCTGCTGCGCAACTACCGCATCCTGTTCCGCTACACGTACCTGTTCGGGCTCGCCGGCATCCTGCTCCTGCTGCTGCCGTTCATCCCCGGCCTCGGGGTCGCAGAGGCCAACGCGGATGTCTGGGTCTCGATCGGCGGGATCTTCTCGTTCCAACCGGGTGAGATCGCCAAGATCTGCCTGGCGATCTTCTTCGCCGGCTACCTCGTGCGCACCCGCGAGAGCCTCACCTCCGTCGGCAAGCGATTCCTCGGGATCACGTGGCCGCGCATGCGCGAACTCGGCCCGGTCATCGTCGTCTGGCTGATCTCGCTGGGCATCATCGTGATCCAGCGCGACCTCGGCACCGGAATGCTCATCTTCGGCCTGTTCATCGCGATGCTCTACGTCGCCACGGGCAAGACGAGCTGGGTTCTCATCGGCCTCGGGATGGTCGCGGCCGGCGTCGCCGCGGCGACCCAGATCCTCCCCTATGTGCACGGACGCTTCACGAACTGGCTGTACGCCTTCGACCCCGAGGTCGTCGACCCGAGGGGCCCAGGGTTCCAGCTCGTTCAGGGCATCTTCGGCCTCGCCCACGGCGGTCTGATCGGCACCGGCCTCGGCCAGGGACGCCCGGACATCACTCCTCTGGCCGAGAGCGACTACATCATCCCGAGCCTCGGCGAAGAGCTCGGCCTCATCGGTCTGTTCGCGATCCTCTGCCTGTACATGGTGTTCGTCAGCCGCGGCATCCGCATCGGCATCGCCGGTCAGGACGACTTCGGAAAGCTCCTCGCGACCGGGCTGTCGTTCACGATCGCGCTGCAGGTGTTCATCATGGTCGGCGGCGTGACCCGCGTCATCCCGCTGACCGGTCTGACCACGCCGTTCCTCGCGGCCGGCGGATCCTCACTCGTCGCCAACTGGCTGATCGTGGCACTGCTGCTGCGGATATCCGACGGCGTGCGCCGCCAGCCCAGGGTGGTGATCGGCTGATGACGAAAGAGATGCGCCGACTCAGCATCGTGATGCTGTTCATGTTCCTGTCGCTGTTCGTCGCGACCAGCTGGATCCAGGTCGTCGAGGCCGACAACCTCGGCCAGGCAGACGGCAACACCCGTTCGCTGCTGGCCAGCTACGAGATCCAGCGCGGATCGATCCTCGTGGACGACTCCCCTATCGTGTCCTCCGTCGCGTCCGACGACGAGTACCGCTACCAGCGCGAGTACGTCGATTCGCCGATGTGGTCGAGCGTCACCGGGTTCTTCAACCCGGCGCTGCAGTCTTCGACCGGCATCGAGAACGCATTCAACGCCGACCTCTCGGGCACCGGTGCGAGCGCCTTCCTCGCCGAGATCGAGCGGATCGTCTCCGGACAGCCGCAACGCGGATTCAGCATCGAGTTGACCTTGGATGCCGCGGCCCAGCGCGCCGCGTACGAGGCGTTCGGCGACAAGCAGGGCGCAGCGGTCGCGATCGAGCCGTCGACGGGACGCATCCTCGCGATGTACTCGACGCCGGGATACGACGCGAACGAGCTCGCCGTGCACAGCGCGACGCAGGCTGAAGAGGCGTACAACGCTCTGGATGCCCTCAAGCCCAACCCGCTCATCAACAACGCGACCGACGACGTCAACCCTCCCGGATCGACGTTCAAGGTGCTCGTCGCCGCGGCGGCGTACGCCACCGGCGAGTGGACGCCCGAGTCGACGCTCCCCAATCCTGCTCGCTACACCCTCCCCGGATCCAACAACCAGGTGCGCAACGCCTGGGGCGGCACGTGCGGATCCGGCTCCACCGTGACGATCGCCGAGGCCGTCAAGCTCAGCTGCAACATCCCGATGGCAGAGCTCGCCGTTGAACTGGGCAGCGAGACGATCTTCGATATCGCGGAGAAGTTCGGTTTCAACCAGGAGTTCACCACGCCGCTCCCCGTCGCCAAGTCCAGCTACCCCCGGGTCCTCAACGACCCGCAGACGGCGCTGACCGGATTCGGTCAGGGGCAGGTGACCGCGACGGCGCTGCAGGTCGCGATGATCTCGGCCGGACTCGCCAACGACGGCCTGGTCATGAAGCCGAGACTGGTGGATGCCGTGATCGGCAACGACCTGTCCACCGTGCGCGAATACCCGGACGAGGAGTTCGGCCGTGCCGTCGAGGCCGGTGTGGCCGACGATGTGACCGCAGCCATGGTCGCCAGCGTCACGGATGGCGCGGCTCAGGGTGCAAGAATAGACGGGGTCGAGGTCGCCGGTAAGACGGGGACGGCCGAACACGAACCAGACGATCCGTACACACTGTGGTTCACCGGTTTCGCACCGGCGGACAACCCGCAGATCGCGGTGGCCGTCGTCGTGGAAGACGGCGGCGGGATGGGACAGTCGGGCTCCGGTGACACACTCGCCGCCCCGATCGCGAAGAAGATCATTGAGGCGGTGCTGAACAAATGAGGCCGACGCAGGGTGTGTCGTTCGGTGGTCGATACGAGCTTCAGTCGCGTATCGCGATCGGCGGTATGGGCGAGGTCTGGGAAGCGACGGATCACGTCATCGGACGTACCGTCGCCATCAAGATCCTCAAGGACGAGTACATGGGGGATCCCGGATTCCTCGAGCGGTTCCGCGCTGAAGCGCGGCACGCCGCCCTCGTCAACCACGAGGGCATCGCGAGCGTCTTCGACTACGGCGAGGAGAACGGATCCGCGTTCCTCGTCATGGAGCTCGTCCCCGGCGAGGCGCTGTCGACAGTGCTCGAACGCGACGGCTCGTTGAGCGCGGACAAGACCCTCGACATCGTCGCGCAGACGGCATCCGCTCTTCAGGCGGCGCACGCCGCCGGTCTCGTGCACCGGGACATCAAGCCGGGAAACCTGCTGATCACCCCGGACGGCCGCGTCAAGATCACCGACTTCGGCATCGCCCGCATCGCCGACCAGGTGCCGCTGACCGCGACCGGTCAGGTCATGGGAACCGTGCAGTACCTCTCCCCCGAACAGGCATCCGGTCACCCGGCCTCCCCCGCGACCGACACGTACTCACTCGGCATCGTCGCGTACGAGTGCCTCGCAGGCAAGCGCCCGTTCACCGGCGAATCGCAGGTCGCGATCGCGATGGCGCAGATCAACGAGCAGCCCCCGCCGCTGCCCGTCACCGTGCCGATCCCGGTGCAGAACCTCGTCATGGCGATGATCGCCAAGAAGCCGGCCGATCGCCCATCGTCCTCCGCGACGGTGGCGCGCGCGGCTCAGGCCCTGCGCCGCGGCGATCTGAACTCCGCAGCCATCGCCGTGCCGGCGATCGCCGGTGCAGCGGCCGGGGATGACGCCACCCGTCTCCTGACCGCCTCGGGCGATGACGGCACGACGCGCATCCTGCCGACGACCGCGCAGCTGCCGACCGATGAGGTCGTAGAAGGCGAAGACGGCAAGAAGAAGAAGCGCAGCCCGTGGACGTGGCCGCTCATCGCGCTGATCGTCCTGCTCGTGATCGTTCTCGCCGGCACGCTGTTCGCCCTGCTGAACCAGAACGAGCCGGACGCCGGCCCGTCGACGCCGCCTTCGACCACAGCATCCAAGACGCCGTCGAACACGCCGTCGCAGACGCCGACCCCGACGGAGACCCGCGTCAGCGTCGACGGCCTGGGCCTGGTCGGTCTGTCATGCGACGACGCCATGGCCAAGGCCAGGGAAGCCGGGCTCGCTCCGGTGTGCGAGACCGGGTCCACTGCGGCTTCGTCCGACGCACAGGTCGGCACGGTCGAGTCCGTCAGCCCCCGCGGCGACCTGGAGCAGGGTGCGGCCATCACTCTCACCCTGTTCGGCGACCGCGTGCAGATCGGCAGCCCGCAGAGCGCCCCGACCATCACCGGCGAGCCGATCACCGGCACCGTCGTCACGCTGAACTGGACCAACTTCACGTGTCCGAGCGGCACCGGCACCCTCAGTGGATACAAGGTCGCGATCACCAACGCGACCTTCGACGACGGCAGCGCGGCACGTGCGTTCGACCCCGGCGTGCGCAGTGCGCCGATCACGCTCGGCGGCGAGGGCCTCCAGGCCACCGCCACGTACACCGCGCTGTGCTCCGGCGGCGACGAGCAGCGCGAGTCCGACCCGTCTCCGCAGATGAGCGTCCCGATCACCGCAGCACCCGCCGAAGAGGGCGGCGGCGCCGAAGGTGACGCTCAGCAGGGCTGAAGTAGCCTTGTGCACAGCTGAACCGCGCCGCATCCGAGGGCGCCACATTCGGGGGGACTGACCATTGCCTGCAGAGCCGCGCATCATCGCTGAGCGGTACCGCGTGGACGAGCTCATCGGACACGGCGGCATGGCCAAGGTGTACCGCGGCTACGACCTCACCCTCGGGCGCGATGTCGCGATCAAGATCCTCGATCCTGAGCTCGCGCGCGACACGGCCTTCCGTACCCGGTTCCGGCTTGAGGCGCAGGCGGCGTCCCGCATGTCGCATCCGTCGATCGTGCGCGTGTTCGACGCTGGGGACCCAGGATCCGCTGACGGCGCGACATCGGCCGACAGCGAGCCGTACATCATCATGGAGCTCGTCCACGGGCGGCTGCTGAAGGACATCATCGCGGCAGGACCGGTGTCCGTCGAGGATGCGGTTCGCTACATCGACGGCATCCTCGAGGCCCTCGACTACTCGCACCGCGCCGGCGTCGTGCATCGTGACATCAAGCCGGGCAACGTCATGGTCACCGACCGCGGCCAGGTCAAGGTCATGGACTTCGGCATCGCCCGCGCCGTCTCCGACTCGTCATCCACGGTCGCCGAGACCACGCAGATCCTCGGCACGGCCGCGTACTTCTCCCCCGAGCAGGCCAAGGGCGAGCCTGTGGATGCCAGGGCCGATCTGTATTCGACCGGTGTCGTGCTCTACGAGCTGCTCACCGGGCGCCAGCCGTTCCGCGGGGACTCCCCCGTCGCCGTCGCGTACCAGCACGTGAGTGAGGCGCCGGTGCCGCCGACCGAGGTCAAGGAGGACGCGCCGAAGACGCTCGACCCGATCGTGCTCCGCGCCCTCGCGAAGGATCCGTACCAGCGGTATCCGGATGCCGCGAGCTTCCGCCTCGCGCTCGACTCCGCTGTCACCGGCAAGGCGCCGACGAAGAAGCAGCTGGGCGCGCTCACCAGCGAGCTGTACGGGCCGAGCCCGCGGCAGGCGCAGGAGACCGCACGGTCTCTGCGGCAGCTGAGCTCCGACACCACGATGACCCGCACGCAGTCCGGCCCTCCGGTGGCATGGATCTGGGCCGGCGTCGCACTGCTGGCCGTGCTGCTGATATCGGTTCTGCTGTGGGTGATCATGATGCCGCGCGGCGAGCAGATCCCGACATCCTCCCGCATCGTGCCCGACCTCGTCGATGTCTCGTCGGAGCGCGCGCAGGCCGACCTGCTCGACCTCGATCTTCAGTCCGAGATCATCTATGAGGCCGATGCCGACGTCGCCGAGGACAACGTCATCCGCACCGATCCGGAGGCCGGGCAATCGGTGAAGGTCGGCGAGACGATCACGCTGTACGTATCGTCCGGTGCCGAGACCGTTGAGGTGCCGAAGCTCGTCGGCCTCTCGCAGACCGCCGCCAAGGATACCTTGACCAAGGCCGGGCTCGAACTCGGCACGGTGACGCCGCGCAGTGATGCCGAGAGTGCTGCCGACACCGTACTCGAGGCCAGCGCCGAAGAGGGCACGGAGGTCGCGCCGAAGACGGTGATCAACCTCGTCGTCGCCAGCGGGCGCGTGACGCTGCCTGACGTCACGGGCTGGACGCTGGATGCCGCAACGGCGAAGCTCGGCGAACTGGGACTGAACGCGATCCAGACCGAGTCGCCCGACTGCCCCGCGACGACGCCGGCAACGGTTGCGTCGATGTCGTCCGCACCGGGCGATGTGCCGGTGCACTCCGACGTCGAGCTCCGGTACTGCACGGGCGAGTAGACGCGCCTGCTCGCGCCCCCGCGCCTCGCCTCGCCCCGGCTTCGCGCCGGATGCGAGAAGGGTTTCGCGGCTTCACAGGCCGGCGGAGCGACGCAATCCTTCTCGCATCGACTCGCGACCTGTCGCCCGCGACACGTTCTGCACAGTGCGACCGGATGGGCGACCTGTGCACAGGCCCGGAGAATCTCGGGTTGCCGGTTTGCGCGACTGCGCCAGTATCAGGGGATGCGACACAGAGTTCCGCTTCCCCGCCGTCTCGGCGACAGGTTCTCGGTGCGCAGCGCGGAAGCCGCCGGCATCCGTCGCGGTGCAGCACCCCCGATCTGCACCGGCCGTTCCACGGAGTCCGCTCACGCGAGAAGCCGGTGACATTCGATGACGTGGTCCGCTGCTACGAGCCGCGTCTGAAACCGGGTCAACGGTTCGGCGGGCTGACGGCGGCCCGCGACTGGGGACTACCGCTGCCGACGATGTGGCAACCGGACGAGCCGATCGAGGTCATCGTGCCGCCGACGGGGGCCGCGCCGAAGACCGCGGGGGTGAAGGGACGTCGGCTGCGTGAGGATCGCGCCGAAACACGCATTCTCAAAGGACGCCCGGTCGTCGACCCGGTCGCGGCGCTGTTCACCTGCGCGAGCACGCTAACCGTGCAGCAGGCTGTCACGATCATCGATGCACTGCTGACGACGGCATCCAACTATCCGGGATTGGGGCCGGGCAGGCCGATGAGCACGCGCGACGAGATCGCCCGTCGTCTCGATGAGTGGTGGCGGTTCCCCGGGAGTACGACGATCCGCACTGCGCTGCGTCAGGCGCGCGAGCGGGTGGAGTCCCCGAAGGAGACCGAGACGCGACTGCTGCTCATCGCGAGCGGTCTGCCCGAGCCGGTCGTGCAGCAGGAAGTGCGGGCGGGCGGCGTGCTGCTGGGGCGCATCGACCTCGCCTACCCCGAACTCAAGGTCGCGATCGAGTACGAGGGGGATGGCCACCGGACCGATAAGGAACAGTGGCGAAAGGACATCCAGCGACAGCGGCATCTCGAGAGCGAAGGATGGATCGTCATCCGCCTCACTCAGGCCGACCTCGACGCGCCGGAGCCGATGATCGCGAGCATCCGTCGCGCGATCATCGCGCGAACCCCGTGACGCGCCCCCGGTCTCGGGCATCCGCCCCGTCTCGGGCATCCGCCCCGTCTCGGGCATCCGTCCTGTCTGCGATGCGAGAAGGATGTCGCGGTCTCGCGCCGATCTGAACCCGCGAAACCCTTCTCCCGTCCGTGAGCATCTCACGCGAGTGAGATGCTCACGCGAGCGGATGCAACTTCGCCGCCGCCGCGACGGCGTGCGGATCTCCGACGGAGGTGAGCCAGTTGGCCAGCAGGCGGTAGCCGTGCTGCGTGAGCACGCTCTCTGGATGGAACTGCACGCCGACGATCGGCAGGTCGCGGTGCGCGATGGCCATGACCGTCCCCGATGCCGTGCGCGCCGTGACCGTGAGCTCGGCGGAAAGCTCCCCCTCCGCGAGCGCCAGCGAGTGATACCGACCGACGTCGAACGGCGAGGGGATGCCGTCGAACAGGGCTGACCCGTCGTGCTCGACGGTCGAGACCATTCCGTGCATGAGCTCCGGAGCGTGGGAGACCTCGGTGCCGAATGCCGCCCCGATCGCCTGATGGCCGAGACACACGCCGAGCAGCGGCATCCCCAGCCCGGCGCACAGCTCGACGACGTCGACCGAGCTCCCGGCATCCCGCGGCCGACCTGGACCGGGCGACAGCATCACTCCGTCGTACTCGGGCAGCAGGGCGGCGAAGCCGGCCGCATCGGCGGCATCCGCCTCGATCAGCGTGACGGACGCACCGAGCTCGCGAAGGTACCCGACCAGGGTGTGCACGAAGCTGTCGTGATTGTCGACCACGAGCACTCGCGCGCTCATTCCAGGTCGACCTCTCCCGGCGTGATGATCGGGCTCACCCACGGGAAGACGTAGAAGAACAGCCCGTACAGGATCGCCGCGACGGCGACCAGCAGGATCAGCACCCGCAGCCACCACGGGCCGGGAAGGATGCGCCACAGCGCTGCGTACATCAGAACTCCTACCAGGACGGCGCGGCGACGTCGTCGACCGGGGCCAGGGAATCGGGGGCGCCTTCGGCTCGGGGTTGGAAGCCATCGAAGACGGCGTACCCGACGATGCGCTCGGCGAGCGAATAGAGCGGAGAGCAGGCGGTGAGCGTCAGGTACCGCTCCCCCGTCTGCATCTCGGGCATCTGCGGGACGTCGGCGAGCACCTCGACCGCGCTGGGTTTCACGTACTCGAGGTTCCTGAACCGATACGTGAACCAGCCCTCCCGGGTCTCGACGACGATCGCATCATCGAGCTCGAGCTTGTCCATCCTGTTCAAGGGCGCGCCCCAGGTGGTGCGGTGGCCGGCCACGGAGAAGTTGCCGACCTGGCCAGGCATCGCCGACTGGTCGTAGACGCCGATCCACCCGTGGTCGAGCGTCACGGGCCTGCTCGTTCCGCCGGCGATCTTGACGTTGTAGTCCGAGCCGAATCGAGGGATGAGCATCTGGGCGAACGCGATGCCATCCGCGGGATGCTCCAGCATCGGCGGCTCGTACCGGAGTGTCCCGTCATCGTCTTCGACCGACGGAGGGGGCGGTGCCGGCAGCTCAGCCCACTCCCGTGAGACGGCCTGGCCTTCGCTGTTTCCCTGGGCGCCGATGATGATGTCGCCGATCCACATCTGCCACGCGATGAACAGGAGGACGAGCACACCGGCGGTGAGCAGGAGCTCACCGAGCACACTCGTGAACGTCGCCCGCGACCGCCCGTGGGGGCGAGATCGCCCGGTCGGCTGCGTGGCGGGAGCAGTCATATGCGTGATCATAACCTTCGGACTTGTCGACCTCGCACCGAATCGAGGGAAGCGGGCGCTCATGGGTAGAATGACGGCATGGCACGAGACCGCAAGAGCGAAGAGCCCGTCGTCGAGCGCAGCGAGGGCGAGCAGGCTCCCAACGCCGTTTGGTTCAAGCCCGTCATGCTGGGCTTCATGCTGCTCGGTCTCGCCTGGATCCTCGTGTTCTACCTGTCCGGTTCGACCCTGCCGATTCCCGGCATCGGATCGTGGAACCTCGGCATCGGCCTGGGCATCGCGCTCATCGGCTTCCTCATGACGACCCGCTGGCGGTAGTCGGTCATCGCTTTTCGAGAAGAGCCCCTCGCTTCGGCGGGGGGCTCTTCTCGTGCTGTGGTTGTCACTCGGAAGTTATCCACCGAGTTATCCACAGGCTGGGGAGAATTACACCGGTGTTATTCACAGGGGTGGAGAACCCTGTTAACAACTTCTGACCTGGACTGTTAAGCCAGGAGGACCAGTGGAGGAACGAACGCTACGACGACGATCAGCACCACGACGGTCGCGGCGAGCAACAGGATCTGCCAGGTGCGCTGCTCACGGCGGCGGGTGCGCGTGTAGATGAGGGCGACCAGCGCGCCGACGATCGCGCCGCCGAGGTGCGCCTGCCACGCGATGCCGCCGAAAACGAACCCGATCGCGAAGTTGATGCCGAGAATGATCAGGATGCCGGTGACGTTCCCGCCGATGTGGCGCCCGATGATGAGCAGGGCCGCCATGAGGCCGAAGATCGCGCCAGATGCGCCGACGGTCGCCGTGGTCGGCGCGAGCACCGCGACCATCACCGATCCGCCCAGGCCGCTGATCAGGTACAGCGCCAGGTAGCGCGCGCGGCCGAGCATCGGCTCGAGGATCTGCCCGAGCATCCACAGCCCGAGCATGTTCAGCGCGAGATGGATGAATCCACCGTGCGCGAAGACAGTCGTGAGCAGACGCCAGGGCTCGAACGGGAACGGGAAGAGCGCCGGGTACAGGAACGGACCGCGGAAGTACAGCGCATCGGTGACCGCATCACCGATGCCCGGAATCAGCTGCACGAGCCCGATGAAGGACGTGATGATCAGCAGCGCGTAGGTGACGACGGGCTTCCCGCCGCGGGTGGCGGCCGCGATCCTCCCCGACGATCGTCCTCCCCACCGGCGCTGCGCGCGCTTCTGTGCCGGCGTGCGATTCTTGCGCTCCGCGGCCATGCACTCCGGGCAGATGACGCCGACGGCCGCCTGCGTCTGACACTCGGGGCAGATGGTGCGCATGCAGCGCTGGCAGAGCACGAAGCTCTGCCGATCCGGATGGCGGTAACAGAAGTTGTCGCTGTTGCTCGCGAACTCAGAGGACGTCATCCGGATCGGCCAGAGGGGGCGGGGTCAGACCGCTGCGATGTCGACGGACTGCAGCACGACGGGCTCGACGGGGCGGTCGCCCGCCGCGGTGCGCACGGCGCCGATCTCGTCGACGACCTTCTTGGACGCGTCGTCCGCGACCTCGCCGAAGATCGTGTGCTTGCCCATGAGCCACGGGGTGGGGTCGGTGGTGATGAAGAACTGTGAGCCGTTGGTGCCCTCGAGCTCGCCCGTGATGGCGTTGCGGCGCAGGCCTGCGTTCGCCATCGCGAGGATGTAGGGCTCGTTGAAGTTCAGTTCGGGGTGGATCTCGTCGTTGAAGTTGTATCCGGGGCCGCCGACGCCCTGTCCGAGCGGGTCGCCGCCCTGGATCATGAAGTTCGGGATGATGCGGTGGAAGATGACGTCCTTGTAGAGCGCGCCCTCGCCGGGCTTGCCGGTGGCCGGGTCCGTCCAGGCCTGGGTTCCGTCGGAGAGACCGACGAAGTTCTTGACCGTCTTCGGGGCGTGGTCGCCGAAGAGGTTGATGACGATGTCACCGTGGTTGGTGTGCAGAGTTGCGACATGAGAGTGCTGGGGCATGCATCCATTCTCGCAGAGCATGCGCCCGACCGGCCGGAAACGTGCCGGACGATAGCGCTGACGGCCCCGTATGACAAGGGTCGACGGAATCAGTGCCGGTATCCAGGGTCGTCTGGCAAGATGGGGAACCCGTACTCCACATCGACAGGAGAACAATCGTGAGCCTGACCCGCAAGCGGAAGAAGGAACTGCGCCGTCTGCAGAACGACGCCAATGACCTCTGGGAGCACCAGCAGGAGCTCGTCGGCCACGCGGCCGACATCGCCCGTGAGGCCGGTCGCCAGCTCGGCAACGTCGGTCGCGAGCAGGTTCTGCCTGTGGTCCAGGACGCCTACAATCGTCGCGTCGCGCCGACCGTCGACCGCGGTCTGAAGATCGGCCGCCACGTCGTCGACGACAAGGTCGTCCCGATCGTCGGCGGTGTCGTCGGCAGCGCACTCTCGGCCTGGGACGTGGCGAACGCCAAGCGCCAGGGACTGACCGTCTCGAAGGGACGCATCGTGAAGAAGAAGCAGGGCCCAGGGCTCGGCTCGATCGTCGCGATCATCCTCGGTGCTGCAGCAGCGGCCGGCGTTCTCTACGCCGCATGGCAGGCGCTGCGCACGGATGACGAGCTCTGGGTCGCGGACGACCCGCTCGCAGCCCCCGACGCGTGACCGATCCCCTCGACCGGGTCCGGGATGCCGCGGCTGCCCGTGGTCTCGACATCGAGATCCGCGAGCGTCCGAATGCCCGCAGCCTCCACGAGGCCGCAGAACTGCTCGGCATCCCGGCATCCGGGATCGTCAAGACCCTCGTGGTCAAGCGCAGCGACGACACGTACCTGTTCGCACTGATCCCCGGCGGCCGATCCATCTCGTGGCCGAAGCTGCGTGCCCTCGTCGGCGTCAACAAGCTGCGGCTGCCGGAGCCCGAGCTCGCCCTTGCGGCGACCGGCTACGAGCGCGGCACCATCGTTCCCGTCGGCAGCACGACGGACTGGCCGATCTACGCCGATGAGTCCATCGTCGGCCACCGCATCGCTATGGGCGCCGGCGCCCACGGCTACAGTCTGTTCGTCGACGCCGACGCGCTGATCGCCGCCTACGGCGCTACCGTCGCCGACATCTCGGTTCCCGAAGCTCTCTAGAAGAGCCCGGCCATCCGGAGCGCGATGTCGACGAGCTTGACGCGCTGAAGCTCCTTGACCTCGGCCAGCGTGAACCACCCTGCCCTGTCGGTCGTTCCGTGCTCCTCGAACCTCAGGCTTCCACCCGTGATGGTGGCCGAGTAGACGATCCGCAGGGTGTGCAGCGGAGCATCCGACCGATGTGACCGTCGGTTCGCCGGGATCACGCGCGAATTGATGCCGAGCAGGTCGCCGACACGCGCCGTGTACCCGGTCTCCTCGTCGACCTCGCGGCGCATGGCGTCTTCTGGGTCCTCGCCGGCCTCGAGCCCGCCGCCTGGCATCGTCCAGGCGGCACGGCGACCGTCGACCCAGCGCGCCAGCAGCACCCTGCCGTCATCATCGGTGATGACCGCGTACGCCGCGACGCGCAGATCCATGGGTCAACCATAGTGCGACGCGGGTGTCGCTTCGTGCCGCTTGTCGCGCATCCGGGTGGCGTCACGGGGCACCTCCCAGCGTGCAGGGTCCGTCTCAGCGCCCCATCGCGTCGACCGCTTTCTCCAGGCGCGCGACCGTTCCGTCGACGTCGGCGAGTTTGTCGAGTCCGAACAGGCCGATGCGGAATGTCGAGAAGCCCTCAGGCTCGTCGCAGTGCAGGGGCACGCCGGCTGCGATCTGGAGCCCCTGTTCCTTGAATGCGGCACCGGACTTCAGTGCGGGATCATCCGTGTGCACGACGACGACGCCGGGGGCGGCGAACTCGGAGGCTGCGACCGACAGCAGACCACGCTCGGCGAGGAGGCTGCGAACCCGCGAACCGAGTTCGACCTGGGCCGCACGAAGCTGCTCGAATCCGCGATCGCGCGTCTCGACCATGGCGGCGAGGTTGCGCACCAGCGCATCGGTCGGCATCGTCGCGTGGTACGCAGGGCGACCGGCACGGTACTCGTCGGCGATCGCCAGCCACTTGGCGAGGTCGATCGCGAAGCTCGTCGACGGACGGTTGATGACGGCATCCCGACCCGCCTCGCTCAGCATGACGTACCCCGCGGCCGGCGTTCCGCTCCAGCCCTTCTGCGGAGCGCTGAGCAGCACATCGACGCCGAGCGCCTTCATGTCGACCCACATCGCACCCGAGGCGATGCAGTCCAGCACCAGCAGGCCGCCGACCTCGTGCACCGCATCGGCGAGCGCACGCACGTAGTCGTCCGGCAGGATCATGCCGGCCGCGGTCTCGACATGCGGAGCGAAGACGACCTCAGGACGGCGAGCGCGAACCGCCGCGACGACCTCGTCGATCGGCGTCGGGGACCAGGCCGCCTGCACGTCATCGCTGTCCGGCCGAGCGGTGAGGACCGTGACGTCGTCGCTGATGCCGGCGGCATCCAGGATCTGCGACCAGCGGAACGAGAACAGACCGTTCCGCACGACGAGGGTGCGGCGACCGGTCGCGAGCTGGCGGGCGACCGCCTCCATCGCGTATGTGCCACCTCCCGGGACGACCACAGACGTGTGCGCGCCGTAGGCCTCGTCGAGGATGCCGAGCAGCTGCTGCATCACGCCGACGAAACGGGCGGACATGTGGTTCAGAGAGCGGTCGGTGAAGACCACCGAGTACTCGAGCAGGCCACCGGGGTCGACGTCATCGTGCGGGAGGGAGGTCATGCGCCCAGCATCCCATACGGCGGTCGATGCGATCGGTCAGGAATCGAGAAGCACCCGCGTTCGCTGCGTTCGTAATCTGTTCTCAGACGAAGGAGAGACGCATGAGCGAGAAGAACTTCAGCGACGAAGAGCGCGCTGCCATGAAGGCCAAGCTGGATGAGAGCAAGAAGTCCAGGTCACGGGCGAAGAAGAGCCCCGAGGAGGTGCGTGCGGAGGGCGCGGCCGAGATCGCTGCCAAGATCGCCGAGATGCCCGATGACGACCGGATGCTGGGGGAGAGGCTCTCGGCGATGGTGACCGAGAACGCCCCGCACCTCGTGCCGAGGACGTACTACGGGATGCCGGCGTGGGCGAACGAGGCGGGCAAGGTCGTCTGCTTCTACAAGCCGAAGTCGAAGTTCAAGGTGCGGTACTCGACGTTCGAGTTCGATCAGGCAGCTCACCTCGACGACGGCAACGTGTGGCCGACCGCGTACGCGGTGACCGCCGTGACGGACGCCGACCTGACGTTCCTGGCCGAGCGGGTGCGACTCGCGGCGGGCTGACGCGCGCCTCTCGCCGAGGCCCCTCCGCGCCGCCGGCGGGGCCTCGGTACGGGGCATCCGCGCGATGGGGTAGTGTCTTTCGCATGACAACCCGTTGGTATGCGTATTTCGAGTCGGCTCTGGAGGGGCCGGCGCAGAACTAGCGCGCACCAACCCTTCAGAGCCGACAAGCCAGAGCACTAGCTCTGGCTTTCGCCGTTTACGGCGGGCTCTGCATCCGGGTCCGCTCCCGAAACAGGACAGGACCCATGAGCACCATCACTGCGATCGAGACCACCGCCGACCTGCACGTCTCGAGATTCACGACCCTCCCGTCTCCGGGCGACATCGCCGCCGAGCTGCCGATCGGGGATGAGCGAGCGGGACTCGTCGCTCGCACCCGTGACGAGGTCAGGGCGATCATGGCGGGGGAGGACGACCGGCTTCTCGTCGTCGCCGGCCCGTGTTCGATCCACGACACGGCGGCGGGGCTCGAGTACGCCGGCCGCCTCGTTCGAGCAGCCGAAGAGCACCGTGACGACCTGCTCATCGTCATGCGCACCTACTTCGAGAAGCCGCGCACGACGGTTGGGTGGAAGGGACTCATCAACGACCCGCACCTCGATGGCAGTCATGACATCGAGACCGGGCTGCGGATGGCGCGCGGATTCCTCCGCGATGTGACGGCGCTCGGGATGCCGTGCGCGACCGAGTTCCTCGAGCCGATCAGCCCGCAGTACACCGCTGACCTCATCACGTGGGGGGCGATCGGCGCGCGGACCACCGAGAGCCAGATCCATCGGCAGCTGGCATCCGGACTGTCGATGCCGATCGGTTTCAAGAACGGCATGGACGGCGGGCTTCAGGTGGCGCTGGATGCTGCGGCCGCGGCATCCGCCCCGCAGGCGTTCCTGGGAATCGGCGCCGACGGGCGAGCGAGTCTCGTGTCGACGACGGGCAACCCGGACACATCGATCATCCTGCGCGGGGGAGCGGACGGCCCGAACTACGACGCAGCTCACGTCGCCGAGGCCGCTGCCCGGCTGGATGCCGCGATGCTCACCCCGCGCGTGATCATCGATGCTAGCCACGGCAACAGCCGCAAGGACCACGTGCGTCAGGCCGTCGTCGCCGCGGAGCTCGGCGAGCAGATCGCGACCGACGGCGCCGCGATCGCCGGCATCATGCTCGAGAGCAACCTCGTCGAAGGCGCGCAGAAGCTCGACGTCTCGGCACGGACGCGCCTCACGTACGGACAGAGCGTCACGGATGCCTGCATGGGCTGGGATGCCACGACCACCGCACTCGCGGTGCTGGCGGACGGGGTGCGCCGGCGGCGCTGAGCCTGCATCGCCGCGCCCGATGGGACGAAAGTGGTCGGCTCTCGAACGCCGATCGACCACTTTCCTCCCGTCAACGGCCGGGATCGGGCGTGCCGAGCGAGGACTGATCCCCGTCGAGCACCGCCCGCAGCGTGTCTGCGAAGGCCGCCGGATCGTTGCCGGGCGACCATTCGCTCGCCGCGAATCCTCCGTGATCACCGGGGAACACGACAGGTTCGACACCGAGCAGAGCGGCGAGCGCTCGCCCACCCCGTGCCGGCATCCCGTCGCCGCTGGCGGCGCCGATCGCGGGAACGATACGCGCGCCGGATGCTTTCAGCGCCGCGGCATCCGGTAAGAACGCGGGCATCGCCATGTTGTATCCGAGCAGGGCGTCATCTCGCGACCCGTCGTCGTCCGTGGGCAGACCGAACTGGACGGGGTCGGGCTCCGGCTGATCGAGGTAGTCCGCCTGCAGCGGTTCGACCTGGCTCACCAACTGGATGAACTTCGCCATCGCAGGACCGAATCCGTCTCGGCGGTAGGTGTCGACGATGTCGGCGTTGACCTTCGTGATGGTCTCGGCATCCTCGAGCAGCACGGTCAGCGGCGGCTCGTGCGCCACGAGCGTGTGCAGGTCCTCGGGGTGGGTCGAGACCCAGGGGAGCGCGGCAACGGCTCCGCCGCTCGAGGCGAACGCGTCGACGGGGCCGAGTCCGATGGCCTCAGCCACTCGGTGGAGGTCGTCACCGTGGATGTCGTACGTCACCTCGCCGCCGTCCTTCAGGTGACTGCGCTCTGCGATGCGCGGGTCGTAGGTGATGACGGTGCGGTCGCGGAAGTGTTCGATCAGTTGAGTGAAGCCCGACGCCCCCATCGGCGAGCCGAAGACGAACAGCGGCGGATGATCGCCGGCGTTCTCGGGTTCATGGACGTCGTAGGTGAGAATCGCTCCTGGTACGTCCAGGGTGTGCGTCGTCGTCGACATGCTCTGACGATACGTGATCGACTCGCCCCGTGATAGGAGGGAAGTGGTCGGTTTCCACGACCACTTTCCTCCCATCGCCGAGTGGGTGGGGCAGCAGCTACGACTTGTCTCGCAGCACGGCACGGCGCGAGCGGTATTCGTCCTCGCCGATCTCTCCGGCGGCGAAGCGGGTGGCTAGAGCCGACTCGGCCTCACGACGCGGCGCGAGGTTGTGACGGCGGCGCGAGAGGACGATCGCGGTGATGATGCCGCCGGCGATCAGGACGAACCAAACGATCGGGAAGATCGGCCAGAAGAAGCCCGGACCGCCGAAACCACCCCAGTGGTGGCCGTGCTCGGCAAGGGCGATGAGTGCTGCAGTGGTCATGAGAGACCCCCTTCGTTATCGGATGCCCCGACTCTCGCGGCGATCGCAGCCTGTGCCATCTGCCGCTCGACGTAACCTCGCGTACGTCAGCGCGCGTACGCCGGCTCGTCCAGGGACGGCGGCTCACTCAACGGCTCACCCGGGAAGGACGGCAGCGACCCGGAATTCGCCGCAGGCGCTGGTCACGGAGATCTCGCCTCCCACGTCGGCGACGCGACGACGCATGCCGGTGATCCCGAAGCCCTCGTCGATGGGTGCGACGGATGCCGTGGGGTTGACGACTTCGACGTGCACGGCATCCGGCTCGTACTGCACCCCGACGCGGGCGTGACGCTCTGTCGCGTGCTTGGCGACGTTCGTGAGCGACTCCTGCACGACGCGATAGGCGGCGACGCCCACCGCAGGGTCGACGGTGCGGGCATCCCCGGTGATCGTCAGATCGATATGGATGCCGGATTCGCGCATCCGCGCGCACAGATCCGCGATGCGGGTGAGGCCCGGCGTGGGTGCGCGCGAGTCCTGCGACACCGCACCGCCCTCCGGCGCGATGGCCGCGAGGGTCGCGCGCAGCTCGGCGAGCGCGTCCGCGCTGGCCCGACTGATCGCCTCGAGAGCGATGGCGGACTGCTCGGGCTTGCGATCGCGAACATGCAGCGCGATGTCGGCCTGCATCTGTATCGCGGCGAGCCCGTGCCCGACGATGTCGTGGACCTCGGATGCCAGTCGCAGGCGCTCATCGTCAACGGCACGGCGTTCGGTCTCGGCACGCTGGCGCTCCGCGGCATCCACGACGAGACGGCGCGTCAGCCCCACGGTGAACGGTACGACGATCCAGGCCAGCGCAGGCACCAGCCCCCAGAAGCCCTCGAGCGCATCCGGGTTCGTGAACAGCCGCACGGCCAGCAGCGGCAGCGCGATCACGGCAGCGATGACCGCGATCCTGAGGCGCTCGCGCCGCGCAAGCGTGTACGTGGCGATGACGAGGCTCAGCAGGATCGGCCCGAACGGGTACCCCAGCACGAGGTACGTGGTGACGGCGACTGTGCAGATCGCGAACGAGATCAGCGGCCACCACCGCAGCGCGCCGGCAGACACCGCTGCAGCGACGACGAGGGCGATAGCCCAGCCGTCGACCGTGTGCGTCTGGTTGCCCCAGGCGTTCAGGAAGCGCAGGCTCCCCAGCCCGATGAGCACGAGGAATGCGGTCAGGAGAAGGTTCCCGACGAGACTCCGTGTCGTGCGCATCACCTCACCATCGTGCCCGACGCGGGGCGGCACCGACAGTGCGTCGCGGGGTCAGGCTGGTGCCGGCGATGAGGATGAGCGCGTCAGTCGGGGGCGACAGCTTTCGTCTGTTCATGACCTCAGCTTGTTCGGGTTGCACCACGACGTCGCCCTGCACAGGACGTACTCGGAGATACGTCCGTTGGCGTACGCATTGGAAGCGCGCTGTGCCGAGACTGGAAGTCATGAGCACCACGACACAGCACCTTTCTCGCCCCTCAGCTGCAGGGCGCGCCCGGTTCCCGCGGCTCGGTGCCCGCACGCGCAAGGTCACCCTGATCGTGCACCTGTCCTCGGTCGCTGCATGGTTCGGCATGCATTTCGTTCTCGGCGTGCTGACGTTCGCGGCGCTCGGCGCACCGGCGGAATCGGCACCGGCTTTCGCGCTCTCGATCGCGATGTTCGTCGGCTGGCCCCTCATCGTCGCAGCCCTGCTCACGCTGCTCAGCGGTCTGCTGCTCGCGCTCGGCTCGAAGCACGGTCTGCTGCGCTACTGGTGGGTGGCGACGAAACTCGCACTCACCGTGGTGCTGATCACGCTGATCCTGCTCGTACTGGTTCCATCCGTCGCCGAGCTCGCTGCTGCAGCATCCGGAGCGCCTGAGGAGTTCGCGCTCAGCCAGCAGTTGATCGCCCCTCCGATCGTCTCGTCGAGCGCGCTGCTGTTCACGATCGCGATTTCGGTGATAAAACCGTGGGGACGAACCCGACGGGATGCCGAACCCGGCTGAAGGAGGTGCCAGGTGATCCGTGTGCTGCTGGTCGACGACCAGGAGCTCGTGCGCCTCGGGCTGCGGGCCCTGCTCGAGAACGAGGACGGCTTCGCGGTCGCCGGCGAGGCGACCGACGGGCTCGCCGCGGTCGACCAGGCCTCCGAGACCCGGCCGGACGTGATTCTCATGGACATCCGAATGCCAGGGATCGACGGGCTCGAAGCGACCAGGCGGATTGTGGCGGACGCGAGCCTGTCCGACACCCGCGTCATCGTCCTGACCACCTTCGAACGGGACGAGTACGTGTTCGAAGCACTGCGGGTCGGAGCATCCGGTTTCCTGCTCAAGGACACCCCGCCGGTCCAGCTGCTAGAGGCGATCCGCACCGTCCACGACGGGGGAGCGCTGCTGGGACCGAGCGTCACCCGCACCCTGATCGCCGAGTTCGTCACCTCAGGACGGCGCACCGTGACGCCGCATCCGCAGCTCGACCAGCTGACCGCGCGGGAATCGGAGATCGTCGCGCTCGTGGCGGAGGGACTCAGCAACCACGAGATCGCCGAGCGGCTGTTCCTGAGCCCGGCGACCGCGCGCACCCATGTCAGCCGCGCGATGATCAAGCTCGGTGCGCGGGACCGCGCGCAACTCGTCGTCTTCGCGTACCAGTCGGGACTCGCCTGATACTTTGCCCTTGCGCTAAGCGCTCATCACCGACCGTAGCGATCAGCGAAGCAGGGCGGTCGCCGGACCTTCGAACTGGTGGCCGCCCTTCTCGTGCACCTGGAAAGCCGCGTTCGGCAGATCCGCACGATTGAGCGCCAGGTGGTCGAAGGGGACCACCTCGTCGTCGAGGCAGTGGTGGAGCACAAGGAACTGCCCAGGCTCCGGCCCATCGAAGGCGTACTCGTCGACGCCCCATCCGCCCTCGCCCCAGTTCGGCATGGCGAGCAGTACGGCTCGGCGGACCTTCCACTCCCTCTCGGCGAGCACCTTCACAAGGATCGATCCGCCGAAGGAGTGCCCCACGACGAGGTCGGCGGAGCCCAGTCCGCTCAGCGCCGCACGAATCGGTGCGGCCCACGCCTCGAACGTCATGTCCTCGTCCGAGAGCATCGGCATCACCAGTCGTGCACCATATGCCTCAGCGATGCCTCTGGCCAGCGGCGCGTCCTCGCGGAACCCGCCGGCCCCGTGCAGGAACAGCAGCGTCGGGTCGTCGTGCGCCTCGGTCATGACCTCAGGGTAGACGCCCCACACAGAGAAGGCGCCACCCTGGAGAGGCCCGTTGAGGTCGACTTTCGCGCTGGGTTCCTGTCGGTGACCGAGTCGTACGCGCAGTTCACGAGCTGTCAACGCCCTCGGTGGATGCTTCTATGGCGAGTTGTCTGCTGGTATGAGCATGAAATTGAATGACGCGGCGGTGACACACGCTCGTGGACTGCTGCGTCGTGGAGAGTTCACCGACGACGATCGCGACGACTGGAGCGAGCACGCACCGTCGACTGATCAGGAGAACGACTTCATCGAGAAGAACGGAATCACCGAGTACGCGAAATGGCATCTCGGCGAAGACACCGACATGGGCGAGGACACCAAGGGTCGCTACCACTTTCCCTACGGCGACTTCCAGCAGCTGCACCGATGCGCGGTGATCTCAGGAGAGAGCCGTGCGGGTCAGTACAAGCACGAGGCGATCGAGAAGGCACTCAAGGAGCTTCTCAACGCGATCGATCGCAAGGCCGCAGACGACGAGTGAATTCGAAGAGAACGACGTGAATGAAACTGTGGAGCCTAGGAGATTCGAACTCCTGACATCCTGCTTGCAAAGCAGGCGCTCTACCAACTGAGCTAAGGCCCCGAACGGGTATTGAATTGGAGGAAACGGTGGGGCTACCAGGACTTGAACCTGGGACCTCTTCATTATCAGTGAAGCGCTCTAACCGCCTGAGCTATAGCCCCGTCAACCTCCAAGACTTTACCGGAGTTTGACGGAAAATCCGAATCGAGGCCGATCAGCCAGCCGGGCGCAGTTCGACGCTGCCCGCGGACAGTTCGACGAACACCGTGCTGCGTGCATTCGACGATGTCTGCAACCCGTTGTCGAGCGAACCGGCACTCACATCCTGCGTCACGTTGTACTCGACATCCGGAAGGGTGAGCGTGAGCGAACCGGCGCTCACGTCGATCTCCACGTCACTGGGCGCTTCGCCCGTGAGCGCAGCGTCGAGGTCACCGGCTGCGACGCCGAACGACGCCTCGCGGACGTCCGCGAGGTTGATCTCGGCATCGCCGGCACTGAGGTCGGCATCCAGCGAATCCGCGGTCCCATCGATCCAGAGCGAACCGGCCGAGACATCGGCACCGAGCTCACCGAAGTCGCCTTCGACATCCAGGCTTCCCGCGCTCAGAGTCACATCGGCGTCGAGACCGGCGAGATCCTGCGGCAGGACGAGCTCGACGTGCTCGTCGCGGCCCCATCCTCCGAACCACGACCAGTCGCCGCCCCAACCCCACCAGCGTTCGGGGCTGTACAGGCGAAGCTCGTCCTCGTCCCGCTCGAGTCGCCACTCCCGATCGGATCCGGTGACCTGCAGCTCGGCCTGGTCGACGTCACCGAAGCGGATGCTGACATCCCCGGCGGACACGTCGACGTCGAGCTCCGTGACGCCGTCGACGTCCAGGCGATCGGACTGGTCCGTCGCGCGGGTGACAGTGTGCACTGCGCCGAAGGCCGCCGTGGCTCCTGCACCGGCGAGCGCGATGCCGCCGATGACAGCCGTGACGATGGCCACGGCCTTGAAGCCGCTGTTCTCCTGCTCGTTCATCGTTCTGCTCCTGTCTGCGAGGACGAGCCGCTCGGCCCGCCCGAATTCTCGATGTGCGCCAGCGCCGCGAGCACTCGTCGGTTGCCCGACTCATCCGGTTCGAGGCCCAGCTTCTGGAAGATGGAGGTGATGTTCTTCTCGACACTCGCCTCAGAGAGGAACAGCAGACCGGCGATCGCCTGGTTCGACTTTCCCTCGGCGATCAGGGCGAGAACCGTGCGCTCGCGCTCGGTGAGCTGCAGCATCCGATCGTCGCGATTGCGACGCGTGAGCAGCTGGGCGACGACTTCGGGGTCGAGCACCGTCGCCCCCTCGGCGATCCGCTCCACAGAGGCGACGAACTCGGCGACGTCGGCGACGCGATCCTTCAGCAGGTACCCGAGCGGGCCACCCTGTGCTGATCCACCCTGTGCTGATCCGACCTGTGCCGCGATGAGATCGCTGGCGTAGCGCTCCTCGACGTACTGCGAGAGCACCAGAAGCGGAAGCTGCGGGTGCGTCCGCCGCAGACTCAGCGCAGCGCGGATGCCCTCGTCGGTGAACGTCGGAGGAAGCCGCACGTCCAGGATGCAGAGCTCCGGGTCCGTGGTCTGCACCGCCTCGGTCAGCGTCTCGGTGTCAGCGAGAGCTGCCACGACGACGTGGCCGGAGTCCTCCAGCAGCCGCACGAGCCCTTCGCGGAGGAGAACAGAGTCCTCACAGATCAGGATGCGCATGGCACGCTCACCTCCAGCGAGGTCGGACCGCCCTGCGGGCTGTCCAGTCGGAAGGTGCCGCCGGCCGCGAGCACCCGGTTCGAGATGCCGTCGAGACCCCCGCCGGGCTGCACCTGCGCGCCGCCCATGCCGTTGTCCTCGACTCGGGCCCACAGGGTTCCGCCTTCGCGCAGTCTCACGACGACCCGGCATTCGCTGGCACGGGAGTGCTTCGCGGCGTTCGTGAGCGACTCGGCGATCGAGAAGTACACGGCGGCCTCGGCATCCCTGCTGCATCGGCCGTCCATCCGGACGTCGAGGCTCACCGGAATGTGCGACCTGCTGGCCAGAGCGGAGAGCGCGGCATCCAGACCCCGATCATCCAGGACGGACGCGTGGATGCCGCGGGCGAGCTGTCGCAGCTCGGTGATCGCGGCCTTGGTCGAGGTGTGGGCCTCGCCGATCAGGGCCTTGGCCGCATCGGGGTCGGAATCGATCTTCTGCTGCGCCAGGCCCAGAGTCATGCCGACCGAGACCAGCCGGGGCTGGACGCCGTCGTGCAGGTCGCGCTCGATGCGCGTCCTCTCGACATCGGCCGCGCGGACGGCGCCTTCGCGCTGCGCGCTCGTCGTGCGGACCTGCTCGTGAAGTTCGGCCTCGCGGTTGGGGACGACGATCGCCCGGGTGAGCACGCGGTGCAGCAGGGCGAGGCCGACTATCGCGGCCGCGGCCAGCACCACGCCGAGCGCACCCAGCAGCGGCGCCCAGCTGACCGCGGTCTCAGCCGCGAAGAAGGGGAACGGCGCACGGATCGTCTCAGCGCCGGTCAGCGGCGCGAACGACACGATGGCCGAGCGGATCATGCCCTCGAACAGGCGCAGGACGATCGCTCCCATGACGCAGGCGATGACGAAGTTCGCGATCGCGCGCCATGTGCGCCCGTCGATCAGCTGGCGCCACAGCGAGTGCAACCAGCCGCCGAATCCGGTGTGCTGACTTCCACGCCACCGCAGGGGAGGCAGGTCGAGACTGTACAGGCTGCTCGCGCGCCCGACCTCGAACCATGCGGTGGCGTAGAAGAAGTAGACGAAGCCGACGAGGAACAGGAGTCCGACGCCGAGCACGAGGATGAGTCCGAGGCCCAGACCCAGCAGGCCCGAGAGCATCGTGAGAACGATCGCGCCGATGACGCCGAGCCCGGCCAGGTGCAGCACGGTCATGAAGATGCGCAGCGGCGGGGTCTTCGCCAGGGCGGGCACGGCCGACGATGCCGGCGGTGCTGGAGGGACGGTCTGAGTGGTCATGCCTCAAACGTAGGCCGCGGGCACCGCCCGCCGACACCGAGTAATCCGGACAGCTCGATTCGGGTTTTCCCTACCCCACGTGCGGGTGCTCCGGAAACGACGAAGGGCGGATGCCGCAGCATCCGCCCTTCGTAGAGAAGAACTAGTTCGACATGAAGCCGACCAGCAGCCCGCCGGTCACCTTCACTGCGAGGTTGTAGATCCCGGCGATCACAGCGCCGAGCACCGTGAACACGATGAGGTTGAGGATCGAGACGACTGCCGCGAAAGCCATGACCTGGGGGAGTCCCAGAAGCGATGCGAGCGAGACGGAGCCGTCCGTGATGTTGCCGACGAAGTCATCCGCCTGGGTGATCAGGTTCGTCGCCTGCAGCACCAGGTAGATGAGGAAGAACGAGACCATCGTCACGATCGCCATGGCGACCGCGGCCAGGAAAGAGAGCTTCACTGCCGACCAGAAGTCGACGTAGACCAGGCGCAGGCGAACCTGCTTGCCGCCGGTCTTGCGCGTGGACTTCTTAGCCAGCTTGTCGGCTACTGTGCTCATGCGTCTGCTTCCTCAGGGTTGGTGTCGGGGGCCGTGGCCGTCTCCGGAGCGTCGTTCTCAGCCGTCGCCTCCGCCTCGTCTTCGACGAGGCCCCGCTCTCCGTTGCGGGCGATCGCGAGGATCCGGTCCGTCTCGGACGTCCGGGCGAAGAGAACACCCATGGTGTCTCTGCCCTTCGCGGGCACCTCGGCCACGGCAGAGCGTACCACCTTGCCGCTGGAGAGAACCACCAAGACCTCGTCGTCCTCGCTGACGATCAGACCGCCCGCCAGGACGCCCCGATCGTCGTTGAGCTTGGCGACCTTGATGCCGTATCCACCGCGGTTCTGGACGCGGTACTGCTCGACCTCGGTGCGCTTCGCGTAGCCGCCGTCGGTGACCGTGAACACGAAGCCGTCCGGTGTCGCAACGGACGCCGAGAGCAGTCGGTCCTCGCCCTTGAACTTCATGCCGGTGACGCCGGCGGTCGCACGCCCCATCGGACGCAGAGCCGCATCGGTCGCCTGGAAGCGGACCGACATCCCCTTACGGCTGATGAGGAGGATGTCATCCGACGCATCCACGATCATCGCGCTGACGAGCTCGTCGTCCTCACGCAGACGGATCGCGATCACGCCGCCCTGACGGTTGGTGTCGTACTCGCTCAGCCGGGTTTTCTTCACCAGGCCGTCGCGGGTGGCGAGCACCAGGTAGTCGGCGACCTCATAGTTGGCGAGGTCGAGGATCTGGGCGATCCCCTCATCCGGCTGCAGCGCGAGCAGGTTCGCGACGTGCGTGCCCTTCGCGTCACGGCCGGCCTCCGGCACCTCGTACGTCTTGGTGCGGTAGACGCGGCCCTTGTCGGTGAAGACGAGCAGCCAGTGATGCGTCGTGGTGACGAAGAAGTGCTCGACGATGTCGTCGGCGCGCAGCTGCGCACCCTTGACGCCCTTGCCGCCGCGGTGCTGCGAACGGTAGTTGTCGCTCCGCGTGCGCTTGATGTAGCCGTCACGGGTGACGGTGACCACCATCTCCTCTTCGGCGATGAGGTCTTCCATCGAGACGTCGCCGTCGAAGCCGTGCAGGATGTGCGTGCGGCGGTCGTCGCCGAAGCGCTCGACGATCTCGGTGAGCTCCTCGCGGATGATGGTGCGCTGGCGCGCCTCGTCGGCGAGGATCGCCTTGAAGTCGGCGATCTTGATCTCGAGCTCGTCGGCCTCGTCGATGATCTTCTGACGCTCGAGCGCCGCCAGGCGGCGAAGCTGCATCTGCAGGATCGCGTCAGCCTGGATCTCGTCGATGTCGAGCAGCTTCTGCAGACCCTGGTTCGCCTCTTGAGGGGTGGGGGAGCGGCGGATCAGCGCGATGACCTCGTCGAGCGCGTCGAGCGCCTTGAGGTAGGCGCGCAGGATGTGCATGCGCTCCTCCGCCTTGCGCAGGCGGAAGATCGTGCGCCGGACGATCACGTCGATCTGGTGGGTGATCCAGTTCGCGATGAATCCGTCGAGCGCGAGCGTGCGCGGCACACCGTCGACGATCGCGAGCATGTTCGCGCCGAAGTTGTCCTGCAGCTGCGTGTGCTTGTACAGGTTGTTCAGAACGACCTTGGCGACGGCATCCCGCTTGAGGACGACGACGATGCGCTGACCGGTTCGGTCACTGGTCTCGTCGCGGATGTCGGCGATGCCGGTGACCTTGCCGTCGCGCGCCAGGTCACCGATCTTCACCGCGAGGTTGTCGGGGTTGACCTGGTACGGCAGTTCGGTGATCACGAGGCACGTGCGGCCCTGGATCTCTTCGACGTCGACGACCGCGCGCATCGTGATCGAGCCGCGCCCGGTGCGGTACGCCTCGTGGATGCCCTTCGTGCCGAGGATCTGCGCTCCGGTCGGGAAGTCAGGGCCGGGGACGCGCTTGATCAGACCTTCGAGGAGTTCTTCGCGCGGGAGCTCGGGGTTGTCGAGCGCCCAGAGCGCGGCATCCGCGACCTCGCGGAGGTTATGGGGCGGGATGTTCGTCGCCATGCCGACCGCGATGCCGACGGATCCGTTGACCAGCAGGTTCGGGAACCGCGCCGGCAGGACGTCGGGCTCCTGCGTCTGCCCGTCGTAGTTCGGCGAGAAGTCGACCGTCTCCTCTTCGATGTCGCGCACCATCTCGAGCGCGAGCGGAGCCATCTTCGTCTCGGTGTATCGCGGAGCTGCCGCACCCATGTTGCCCGGCGAGCCGAAGTTGCCCTGGCCGAGCGCGAGCGGGTAGCGCAGCGCCCACGGCTGCACGAGGCGGACGAGGGTGTCGTAGATCGCGGTGTCACCGTGCGGGTGATACTGACCCATGACTTCGCCGACGACGCGGGCGCACTTCGAGAACGACTTGTCCGGGCGGTAGCCGCCGTCGTACATGCCGTAGATCACGCGGCGGTGCACGGGCTTGAGGCCGTCGCGCACGTCGGGGAGGGCGCGGCCGACGATCACGGCCATGGCGTAGTCGAGATAGCTGCGCTGCATCTCGGACTGCAGATCGACCTGGTCGATCTTGCCGTGTTCGTGAACCGGCTCTGTGCGTTCTTCGTCAGTCATGTGTTTCTTTCGATTGCTGAGCTCGTCGAAGCATCCGGAGTCGCCTACCTCAGATGTCGAGGAAGCGGACGTCCTTGGCGTTGCGCTGGATGAACGTGCGGCGGGACTCGACGTCCTCGCCCATCAGCACGCTGAAGATCTCGTCCGCGCTGGCGGCGTCTTCGATGGTCACCTGGCGCAGGGTGCGCGTGGTGTGATCCATCGTCGTCTCCCACAGCTCCTTCGCGTTCATCTCGCCGAGACCCTTGTAGCGCTGCACGCCGTTGTCCTTCGGGATGCGCTTGCCGTTGTCGAGGCCGTGCTTGAGCAGAGCGTCGCGTTCGGCATCCGAGTACACGTACTCGTGCGGCTGGTTCGACCACTTCAGTCGGTACAGCGGCGGCATCGCGAGGTAGACGAATCCGGCCTCGATGAGCCCGCGCATGTAGCGGAACAGCAGCGTCAGCAGCAGCGTCGTGATGTGCTGGCCGTCGACGTCGGCATCCGCCATCAGGACGATCTTGTGATAGCGGGCCTTCTCGATGTCGAAGTCCTCGCCGATGCCGGTGCCGAAGGCCTGGATCATCGCCTGGACTTCCTTGTTGGCCAGAGCCTTGTCGAGACGTGCGCGCTCGACGTTGAGGATCTTGCCTCGCAGCGCCAGGATCGCCTGCGTGTGCGGGTCGCGTCCCTGCACGGCCGAGCCGCCGGCCGAATCTCCCTCGACGAGGAAGATCTCGCTGATCGACGGGTCCTTGCTCGTGCAGTCCTTGAGCTTGTCGGGCATCGCCGCCGACTCGAACACGCTCTTGCGACGCGCTGTCTCGCGAGCCTTGCGAGCGGCGAGCCGAGCGGTCGCCGCGTCGATCGCCTTGCGGATCACGTTCTTCGCCTGGGCGGGGTTGCGCTCGAACCAGTCGCCGAGCTGATCGCCGACGACCTTCTGGACGAACGCCTTCGCCTCGGTGTTGCCGAGCTTCGTCTTGGTCTGCCCCTCGAACTGGGGCTCGCCGAGCTTGATGGAGATGACGGCCGTCAGACCCTCGCGGACGTCGTCGCCGGAGAGGTTGTCATCCTTCTCCTTGAGGAGGTTGTTGGCACGGGCGTACTTGTTGACGAGCGTCGTCAGTGCAGCACGGAAGCCCTCTTCGTGAGTGCCGCCCTCGTGAGTGTTGATCGTGTTGGCGTAGGTGTAGACGTTCTCGGAGTACCCGGTCGTCCACTGCATCGCGATCTCGAGCGAGATCTTGCGCTCGGTGTCCTCGGCCTCGAAGTCGATGATCTCCTCGGTGACGACCTCGGCGTGACGCACCTTGTTCAGGTACTCGACGTAGTCGACGAGGCCGCGCTCGTAGAGGAAGACGTCGCTGCGCTGCTTCGTGACCGCCTGGCCGTCCTCTTCTACCTCGTAGGTCGCACCCTCGCGCTCGTCGTGCAGCTCGATGCGCAGCCCCTTGTTGAGGAACGCCATCTGCTGGAAGCGGGTGCGCAGTACGTCGTACTCGAACTCGACGGACTCGGTGAAGATCTCGGGATCCGGCCAGAACGTGATGTCGGTGCCGGTGGCGTCGGTCGGCTCACCCTTCTCGAGCTTCTGCTGGGGAACACCGCCATCCGCGAATCTGTGGTGCCAGGCGAAGCCCTTCTGCTTCACCGTGACGTCGAAGCGGGTCGACAGTGCGTTCACGACGGACGAGCCGACACCGTGCAGACCGCCGGAGACGGCATACGCGCCGCCGCCGAACTTTCCACCGGCGTGCAGGATCGTGAGCACGACCTCGACGGTCGACTTGTTCGGGTCGGAGGAGTGCGGGTCTGTGGGGATGCCACGACCGTTGTCGACGACACGAACGCCGCCGTCGGCGAGAATCGTCACCAGGATCGTGTCGGCGTAGCCCGCGAGTGCTTCGTCGACGGAGTTGTCGACGATCTCGTAGACCAGGTGGTGCAGACCACGCGGGCCCGTGGACCCGATGTACATGCCGGGGCGTTTGCGGACGGCTTCGAGGCCTTCGAGGATCTGAATCTGGTCGGCACCGTAATCGGTGGACGGCTCCGTCGCCGGGGTGTGACCGTTAGTGGATTCAGGCTCGTCAGCAGGAATTTCAGGCGTCATCAGAGGGCGTTCTCCACATCGATATCTCGAATACCCAGTCTAGCGTCATCAAGACCGGTTCATCGCGCTGAACGGCCGTGTGTGGCCCTGAAATCGCCTCGGACCCCATTCGTGGTGTCCTACCCGTAGGTATCGCGAGGGCCCCGCCCTGGGACGGCTCTGGGCCCCCATTTCCAAGAAGGGACGTCCGGACCGATGAAACGGAGGTTGTCCACACCCGCCTGCGGGTAGCGCCGGCCGATCTCGGTGAGGATGGTCGCGCGCATGAACTGCAGGTTCTTCGCCCAGGCCGTCGAATCGCACTTCACGGTGAGCATCCCGTTCTCCAGAGATACCGGTTCGGAGTGCTTGGCGGTGTCGGCTCCCGCGAGATCCGCCCACTGCCGGACGAGATCTTCACGTGCGAGCGTGATCTCCCACCCGGCCTCGCGGCTGAGCTTGTCGAGCACGGAACCGAGCGCCCCCGGGTCACGACCCGGGGTGAACGGAGCGTTGTCATCGTCATCGCGGATGCGGCGCTTGCGCTTCCAGCTCTTGGAGCTGGGCTTGAGTCCGCGCAGGCGCAGGTAGGTCGCGACCGTCTCCGGGGTCTCAGCGTCGGTCATTCGCCCTCCTCTCCTGTCGATTCGGTCCCTGAGCCTGTCGAAGGGTCGCGGTCGTCGCTGATCGTACCCGCATGGATGCGGACGACGTGCCGGTGGAGCGGCTCGGGGATGTCCTCTTCGACCGCGGCGGTGACGATGACCTGCTCGTACCCGACCGTCAGGCCCGACAGTCGCTGTCTCCGGTCGGCGTCGAGCTCGGCGAAAACGTCGTCGAGGATGAGCACGGGGTCACCGGCGGGGGACTCTGCTCGCAGCAGCTCGGCGGATGCGAGACGGAGGGCGAGGGCGACGGACCACGATTCGCCATGGGATGCGTATCCCTTGACCGGCAGGTCGCGGACCCGCAGCAGCATGTCATCGCGGTGCGGGCCGACGAGGGTGAGTCCTCGGTCGAGCTCCTGAGTTCGCTTGGCCAGCAGGGCGGCGCGGAACTGGTCGGCCAGCGCGCCGCGAGAATCGGATGCTTCGACCTCGCCCTCTTCGGGGTCGCCGCCGCGCACGGACAGCGCCCACTCGAGCTGCGGCTTGTGGTCGGCGCCGGCGATCGCCGTGTACGCATCGGTGAGAGGCTGCTGCAGATCGGATGCCAGGCGCATTCGCGCCTCGATGATCTCCGATCCGAGAGCGACGAGCTTGTCATCCCAGACATCCAGAGTCGTGAGAGCCTCACCGCGGATGCCGCGAGCCCTGGCCGACTTCAGCAGCGCCGTGCGCTGCTTCAGCACGCGGTCGTAGTCGGCGAGCACACCCGCCATGCGCGGGGTGCGCTGAATCAGCAGCTGATCTGCGAATCTTCTGCGGGAGGACGGGTCTCCACGCACGATCTGCAGATCCTCCGGTGCGAAGAGCACCACGTGCGCGTACCGGGGGAGCTCGCTCGTCTTAGAGGGCGAGCCATTGATGCGCGCCTTGTTCGAACCCTGTCGATTAATCTGCACCTCGGTGAGCACACGCCTCTCGCCGACGGAGAGGCGGGCTCGGATCACCGCGAAGTCCTTGCCGTCTCGGACCATCGGAGCATCCGCCGACACCCGGTGCGATCCGAGAGTCGCCAGGAAGACCACGGCCTCTGCCAGATTCGTCTTGCCCTGGCCGTTGCGGCCGACGAGAACGTTCGGCCCTGGCAGAAGGCTCAGATCAGCGGTCGCGTAGTTGCGGAAGTCGACCAGGTTCAGGTGCTCCACAATCACGGGTTCAGCCTACTTCGGGGGTGTGACACCGGGTTCGCAGCGGCACGGATGCCTCGGGTGACGGACCTCACGAGTGGGTTCGCTACGCGATGGATGCCTTCGTCGGGACATGCCCTCGCTCGGCCTTCGGCCGGGCTCCCGCCAGACCCGGTGCCAGCCCGTCGGAGGCATCCATCGCTTCGCTCGGAACGCTGACTGGCCGGCTGATGAAGGAACGGTCGAGGAAGAAGGATCAGCGCAGCAGGAGGTTCGGCTGAAGCAGGTACTTGAACGAGTCAGAGCCGGCCTGGTCGACCGAGGTCTGGCTCGTGATGAGAACCGGGCTGAGCTTGTTCGCATTGTCGCTCGACGTGAACGTGACGCGGACGAACTCGCTCTTGACCGCGCTCAGCGCTTCGGTGAGGTACTGGGGGTTCAGACCGAGAGTGACATCGGCGCCCCCGGAGAGGTGGGCGTCGACCGACTCAGATGCGCGTGCCTGCTCGCTGCCCGAAGCATCCATCGTCACGCTGTCGGACGTGAATGTGAAGCGCAGCGGAGCGGCGCGGTCGAGCACGAGGGCGACACGACGCACCGCCTCGATGAGATCGGCGGTGTTCACGACCGCGTAGTGCTCGGTCTGCTCGGGGAACAGTCGGCGGACCGGCGGGAAGTTGCCCTTGATCAGCAGCGACGTGACCGTCTTGTTGCCGGCGGTGAAGGCGATGATCTCGCGGTCGCCGCTGCCGGAGAAAGCGACCTGGATCGTGCCGGCGTGACCGAAGGTCTTGCCGACCTCGGTGAGCGTGCGGGCAGGGACCAGAGCGGTCTGCTCGGCGGCTTCGCCATCCCACGGGACGTCGCGAAGCGAAACGCGGTAGCGGTCGGTGGCGACGAGGCTCAGGTTGTGACCTGCGACCTCGAGCTGGACTCCGGTCAGCACGGGGGTGACGTCGTCACGGGATGCCGCGAACCCGACCTGCGCGATCGCGGTGCCGAAATCGTCAGCCGGGACGACGCCGGAAGATCCAGACACCTCGGGGATCGACGGATATTCCTCGACGGGCATCGCAGCCAGCGTGAATCGAGCCGAACCGCAGGTGACCGCGATGCCGCCGTCCTCCTCGACGGCGATCTCGATCGGGGCGTTGGGCAGACGGCTGGCGATGTCGGAGAGCAGACGTCCGTGGACGAGGATCGTGCCGGGGGTGTCCACCGTGGCGTCGATGGTCGTGCGAGCCGACGCCTCGTAGTCGAACGCCGAGAGGGTCAGACCCTCGTCACCCGCCTCGATGAGCACACCTGCCAGGATCGGCTGCGGATTGCGCTGCGGAAGCAGCTTGACGACGAACGACACTGCTTCGCTGAAGACATCGCGGTTGACCTGGAACCTCACGGGCTCTCCCTCGTCGTGAATTACATGACCTGAGAGGCGTGACCCACCTCAGGGGTTCCCATCGTATCCCCAGAGCGCAGATGCGCCATACGCCGGACTTCCCACATCTTCGAGGTGATCGGATGCCGGCTCTAGAGGATTAACTTCTTAACAGTGTTAACACCTGTGGATACTGTGGATAACTCGGTGGATAGCAACGCTCCGTAGGGAACTACACGTTTGTGATATGTGGAATTCGTGAGGAATCCGGGCGAAAACAGGTGGTCAGTCGCATCCGCTCGTCGACGAGTTATCCACAGTATGCCGCGATCCGCACACATTCGTCCCGAGCGCGGACCGTATTCATCCACAAGTTATCCACATGTGCAAAGCGGCATTTAAAGGGATGCCGGCGGCTGCTGTCAAGACTTCCGAGGGGACGTTTTCAGCGTCGACCGAGCTGCGTGGTGATCTCGGTCACCTGGTTGTAGATGGAGCGGCGCTCCTTCATGAGGTCGCTGATCTTCTTGTATGCGTACATCACCGTCGTGTGGTCGCGGTTGCCGAAGAGCTGCCCGATCTTGGGCAGTGACAGGTTCGTGCGCTCCCGGCACAGGTACATCGCGATCTGCCGAGCCGTCGCGATCTGCTGCGAGCGGCTCGAGCCGTACAGATCGTCGACGGTGAGCTTGAAGTACTGAGCGGTCGCCGAGATGATGTCGGTCGGCGAGATGATGTTGTCCTCCGCCGTGTCGACGATGTCGCGCAGAACGGTCTGGGCGAGAGAGATGTCGAGCGGCGAGCGGTTCAGGCTCGCGAAGGCCGAGACGCGGATCAGGGCGCCCTCGAGTTCACGGATGTTCGACGAGACGATCGTGGCGATGTACTCCAGGACGTCATCGGGGATGTGCAGCGCCTCGCTCTGCGCCTTCTTGCGGAGGATCGCGATACGGGTCTCGAGGTCGGGAGCCTGCACATCAGTGATGAGACCCCATTCGAACCGGCTCCGCATCCGGTCCTCGAAACCGGTGAGGTGCTTCGGCGCGACATCACTGGTGATCACGATCTGCTTGTTGTGATCGTGCAGCGTGTTGAAGGTGTGGAAGAACGTCTCCTGCGTCTCGGCGCGACCCTGCAGGAACTGGATGTCGTCGATGAGAAGGATGTCGACGTCGCGGTATCGAGCCTGGAAAGCCGAGCCGCGGTTGTTCGCGATCGAGTTGATGAAGTCGTTCGTGAACTCCTCACTCGAGACGTACCGCACCTTCACTCCTGTGTAGAGCGATTGCGCATAGTCGCCGATCGCGTGGAGGAGATGGGTCTTGCCGAGCCCCGAGTCGCCGTAGATGAACAGCGGGTTGTACGCCTTGGCCGGCGCTTCGGCGACGGCGACCGCAGCGGCGTGCGCGAAACGGTTGGACTGACCGATGACGAAGTTGTCGAAGGTGTACTTCGGGTTGAGGCGCGATTCATGGCGCATCGGTGTCGGCTGTTCGATGGTGAGATCGGTGCGCGGTGCCTCGGGGCGGCCGAAGTCGGCGACCGCGATCGGCGCGGTCGGCTGCTCGGCGAGCTCGTGGTTCACGACGACGCGGAAGGACGTGACCTCCTGGCCGAGGTGCGCCAGACCTTCCATCAGCGGCACGCGCAGACGCTTGTTGATCTGCGCCGCGGTCAGGTCATTGGGGACGTCGAGGTAGAGGGTGCCGCTCATGACACCGGCGGGTACGGCCAGGCTCAGGAAACCCTGAAGCTGCGGAGTGACACGATCGTCATGATCGAGCAGCTCCAGCACCTGTGCCCAGATTGGAACGTCGGGCTGGGCAGGTGAGGACATGGTGCTCCGGGCAGTGGCTCGCGTCGGGGTGGGCGAATCGGCCCGGCTCCCCTGTGGATAACTTCGGATGCCACGGTAGTCATCGAAGCTGTGCAGGGCAACCTGCCTGTGGAAAACCGGGGGCGTGTCCTGCGTGTCACGAAAGTCGCAGTTGTGGATAATTGGTGTGCGAAGTGGCTCGTGCGCCAGGCGCCCAGCGCGGGGAATTTGCTCTCTGCGCCGCCAAGACGTACCCTTAATCGGTTGACTTATGCCCGGATCTGGGCAGTTCCCCAATGTCTCCGGTCGTACTCTCCCGGTGACGCCATTCCCGGAGTGATTCCATGAGCAAGCGTACGTTCCAGCCCAACAACCGTCGTCGCGCCAAGAAGCACGGCTTCCGCGCTCGCATGCGCACCCGCGCCGGCCGCAGCATCCTGTCGGCTCGTCGTGCGAAGGGCCGCACCGAGCTCTCGGCGTAAGCCCTGAGCCCGGAACCGCTGTGCTCGCCCGTCCGTTCCGGCTGACGCGAGGCACTGACTACAGGTCAGTCGTCCGTCGCGGTGTCCGGTGCGGGGGCGCCCGAGTCGTCACCTCCATGTTGACGACGGGGGAAGCGCGCGAACCCCGATTCGGGTTCATCATCAGCAAGCAGGTGGGTACCGCTGTGATCCGCAACACCGTGCGCCGTCGGCTCAAGGCCGTGTGCGCAGGCGCGATCGCCGGGGTCCCTGAGGGCACGGATGTCGTCATCCGTGCCCTTCCTGCGTCTGCGTCAGCGAGCTTCGCCGAACTCGAAGCCGACGTGACGCGGTGCCTGGCACGTCTGAATCGTGCGCAGGCCACATCATGAGCGCGCTGCCTTCGTATGCGATGGGCACGGGACATCTGCGTGCCCGCGACGTCGCGCGCAGCATCCCGCTCATCCCTCGCAATCTCGTGCTGGGATTTCTCACCGCCTATCGGGCTGTGATCTCGCCGATCTACGGGGACGTCTGTGCGTACTACCCTTCGTGCTCGGCTTACGCTGTAGGAGCGGTGCAGCAGCACGGTGCGATCAAGGGAGCCGCGCTCTCTGCGTGGCGCATCCTGCGCTGCAACCCCTGGAGCAAAGGCGGCGTCGACGACGTCCGCCCACACGACCATTTCCGACACGACCTGACCGCACGAGGTTTCGTCGTACCTTCTCGAAAGGACTGAACAGTGGGTCTTGACCTTCTGCTCGCCTCTGCGACACCCACGCCGACCGACACCGGTGGAGGCTTCGATCTGCTCGGCACCATCCTGTGGCCCCTGAAGTGGGCTGTTGAACTCATCCTGGTCGCCTGGCACTGGCTGTTCACCGCTGTGGGCCTGCCGGCGGCATCCGGAATCACCTGGATCCTGTCGATCATCGGTCTTGTGATCGTGGTTCGCGCCTCAGTATTTCCCCTGTTCGTGCGGCAAATCAAGAGCCAGCGCAAGATGATGGAAATCGCTCCTGAGATGAAGAAGATCCAGGAGAAGTACAAGGGCAAGAAGGATCAGCTCTCTCGCGAGGCGATGAGCCGCGAGACCATGGGCCTGTACAAGAAGCACGGCACGTCGCCGATGTCGAGCTGTCTGCCGCTGCTCGTGCAGATGCCGATCTTCTTCGCGCTTTTCAGCGTGCTCAACGACGTCAGCAAGCATGCCATCGCCGGCCTCGGTGGAGTCGGACTGCTCAGTCCCGAGCTCACCAAGGAGTTCTACGACGCCACGATCTTCGGAACTGTGTCGCTGCACGGCACGCTCGGTCAGGCTGTCGAGACGCAGAACACGATCGCCATCGTCCTGCTGGTGATTCTCGTCGTGCTGATGATCGGCTCGCAGTTCTTCACCCAGCTGCAGATCATCTCTAAGAACCTGTCGCCCGAGGCCAAGACCGGCCAGGCGTACCAGATGCAGAAGATCATGCTCTACGTGCTGCCGCTGGGCTTCATCTTCTCGGGTGTCTTCTTCCCGCTCGGTGTCGTCGTCTACTGGTTCATCTCGAACCTGTGGACCATGGCCCAGCAGTTCCTCGTCATCCGCGAGATGCCCACGCCCGGCTCCGAGGCCGCGAAGGCTCGCGAGGAGAGGCTTGCTCGAAAGGGCAAGGCGATCGACTCGTCGGGCAAGGTCGTTCCGATGGCGGCTTACGAAGCGGAGCAGAAGCGGATGCTGGAAGAAGTAGAGAAGGCCAAGCAGGAGGCTCCCAAGCGTCAGCAGCCGGTGAGCAAGAAGCGCGCCAAGAAGAAGGGGTCGAACTGATGGCCGTGGACAACGTCGCAGAGCGCTCTGAACCTTCCGTGGAGCAGCTCGAGCTCGAGGGTGACGTCGCCGCCGACTTCATCGAGGGACTGCTCGACATCGCCGACATCGACGGTGACCTGAACCTCGACGTCCGTCAGGGACGTGCGTACGTCTCGGTCGAGTCCGAGGATTCCAGTCTTTCCGTGCTTGCGGATCCGGACACCGTGCAGGCGCTGCAGGAGATCACCCGTCTGGCCGTGCAGAGCAAGACCGGTTCGTTCTCACGTCTGATCCTCGACATCGGGGGATCACGCGACGCTCGCCGTCGTCAGCTGGAGAAGCTGGTGGATGCCGCGGTCGTGAAACTGGACGAGGGAGCATCGCAGGCTTCACTTCCTTCCATGTCGAGCTACGAGCGCAAGCTGGTGCACGACATCGTGGCTGACCGCGAACTCGTCTCCGAGTCGTACGGCGAGGGCGCAGACCGTCACACGGTCATCCGCCGGCGCTGATGTTTCACGTGAAACGTTGCTGAGGTCGCTGGGATGACTGTTGAGACCGAACCCGATGCCGCGGCCGCGCTGTTCGGTGACCGCATCGACCTGGCCAGGGCGTTCACGGCGAACCTCGCTGCGCAGGGAGAAGAGCGAGGATTGATCGGCCCGCTCGAGCTGCCCCGCCTGTGGACGAGGCATGTTCTGAACAGCGCCATCGCTGCACCGCTGTTCCATGGGTCCGCGGCGGACATCGGATCCGGCGCGGGACTTCCCGGTGTCGTGCTCGCTATCGCACGCCCCGATGTCACCTGGGCTCTGATCGAGCCGATGGAGCGACGCGTCACCTGGCTCACGGAGCAGGTAGACGAGCTTGGACTCTCCAACGTCACCGTGATTCGGGCCCGAGCCGAAGAGGTCGTGCCGAAGCAGTTCGACGTCGTCACCGCCCGCGCGGTCAGCGCGTTGCGGACTCTTTTGCCCTGGACCGCGCCGCTCGTACGCGACGGGGGAGAGCTCGTGTTGCTCAAGGGGCAGAATGCTTCCGCCGAGATCGAAGCTGCGGCCAAGCAACTCAAGAAGTACCGGCTGAGCGATGTGCGGGTGGATGTGCTCGGCGAGGGCGTCCTAGCCGAGACGACGCGCGTTGTGCGCGCCAAGGTTCGCGTCGTCTGACCGTCTCCGCAGGCAGTGATGTTTCACGTGAAACATCGACTCGGGAGTGCGTGGGTGCGATCGCGGTTCGTTGACCGAGCGGAGCGAGACGAAACGGGCTGAGCGAGGAGCTCCTCGGCGATGGGTCGAAGCCCTCCTGCAGACAAGCCGCACCGGGCTGCGGCTTCGACTCGTTTCGCTCGCTCGCCCCGTTTCGTCTTCGCCGTCTGCGACGGCTTCGCTCAACGACCATGGGATGCCCGGTGGAAATGTTTCACGTGAAACATCGTGCGGCTCTCACGCCCGCGAGTAACCGAGCACTGAGGGAGCCAAGTAGAGTGGAACGCGGCCATCGAGAGGAGTGGATGTTTCACGTGAAACAGTCCGAGAAGACAACGCCGAACGAGGCTTTCGGGATCGATACGCCCCTGGCTCGCGAAATCGCCGATCTGAGTGCTCGCCGCCGCAACCTCGAGAACGTCGAGGTCACCTTCACGGGTGAGACCCGCGTTCTCACGGTTTCCAACCAGAAGGGCGGCGTCGGCAAGACCACGACAGCCGTCAACATCGCTTCCGCGCTCGCCTCCTTCGGAGCGAAGGTGCTCGTGATCGACCTCGATCCGCAGGGAAATGCATCCACAGCCCTCGGGGTCCCGCATGATGCGGAGACCCTGAGCGTCTACGACGTGCTGATCGATGATGTTCCGCTCGCCGACATCGTTCAGCAGAGCCCGGAGGCCGAGACGCTGCTGTGCGCGCCGAGCACGATCCACCTCGCCGGCGCCGAGATCGAACTCGTGTCGCAGGTTGCCCGTGAGCACCGCCTCCGCCGCGCCCTCGACCAGTACATCGCTGACCACCCGGTCGACTTCGTCATCATCGACTGCCCGCCCTCGCTGGGACTGCTGACGATCAACGCCTTCACGGCGGCATCAGAGGTCTTCATCCCCATCCAGTGCGAGTACTACGCGCTTGAAGGCCTCAGCCAGCTGCTCGGCAGCATCCAGATGATCCAAAAGCACCTCAATCCCGGTCTTCACCTCTCGACGATCCTGCTCACGATGTACGACGGTCGCACCCGCCTGGCGCAGCAGGTCGCCGATGAGGTCCGCAATCACTTCCCGGAGCAGGTCCTGAACACGGTGATCCCGCGTTCGGTGCGTGTTTCCGAGGCCCCCAGCTTCGGCCAGACGGTCATCGCGTACGACGGGTCCTCCGCCGGCGCGATCGCGTACCGCGAGGCCGCTGTCGAGATCGCGTCCCACAAGACGCAGAGCAAGGAGAACTGATGGCGAAGCGCACTGGGCTCGGTCGAGGAATCGGCGCACTCATCCCCACGGCCGACCAGACCTCGGCGCGTCCGGTGGACGTGTTCTTCCCCGGAGGGACGATCCAGGCCCCACCGACGAGCGGTGAGCCGGAGAAGCAGGATGCTCTGGAGGCCGAGCTCGAGTCTGTTCCCGGCATCCACCTGATCCAGATCGACCCGACGACGATCGTTCCGAACCCTCGTCAGCCGCGTACGCACTTCGACACGGAGGATCTGGCCGAGCTCGTCCACAGCGTCCGCGAGTTCGGCGTCCTGCAACCGGTGATCGTCCGGAAGAACACGGACGGCGACTACGAGCTCATCATGGGGGAGCGGCGCACCCGCGCCGCACGAGAAGCCGGCCTCGAGACCATCCCCGCGATCGTCCGCGACACCGCCGACGAAGATCTGCTCCGCGATGCCCTGTTGGAGAACCTGCACCGGTCAGAGCTGAACCCGCTGGAAGAGGCATCCGCGTACCAGCAGCTCCTCGAGGACTTCGGCATCACGCAGGAGGAACTGGCCACCCGCATCGGCCGGTCCCGCCCACAGATCAGCAACACGATCCGTCTGCTCAGGCTTCCCGTTCCCGTGCAGCAGCGCGTGGCGGCGGGAGTCCTGTCGGCCGGTCACGCCCGCGCCCTGCTGTCGCTGGACGACCCGGAGCAGATGCAGAAGCTCGCCGACAAGGTCATCAACGAGGACCTCTCTGTGCGTGCGACCGAGGCAGCCGCCAAGGCGTTGCCAGCGGCCGGCGCCAAGAAGGTGAAGCCCCAGCCGGGCGCGCGCCGTGCGTACCTCGACGAGGTATCCGGCAAGCTCGGAGACCGCCTGAACACCCGCGTCAAGATCACACTCGGCGCGCGAAAAGGCCAGGTCGCGATCGAATTCGCGTCAATCCAGGACCTCAACCGCATCCTCTCGGAGCTGGGTGAGGAGCAGTACGGATCCTGACGGATTCCGCCCGTCTCCGCGCCCCGTCCCCGTCCGGCTCCTAGAGTGGACCGAGACGGGGGAGGGCACATGTCCGAGAACAAGAGCAAAGCAGGCCGGCTCAACGGCCGGGTCATCGGCATCAGCATCGCGGCAGCGCTCGGCGGCTTCCTGTTCGGGTTCGACACCGCGGTCATCAATGGTGCCGTGGATGCCCTCGCCGGGGCCTTCGAGCTCGGACCGGGCCTGCAGGGCTTCGCGGTCTCGTCCGCGCTGATCGGCTGCGCCATCGGCGCATGGTTCGCCGGAAGTCTCGCGAACAAGCTCGGGCGCATCCCGGTCATGGTGATCGCGGCGATCCTGTTCCTGGTCTCGGCCATCGGATCCGGACTCGCCTTCGGTGTCATCGACCTGATCGTCTGGCGTGTGATCGGCGGTCTCGGTGTCGGTGCGGCATCCGTCATCGCCCCCGCCTACATCGCCGAGGTCTCGCCGGCTAAGGTCCGCGGCAGGCTCGGCTCTCTCCAGCAGCTCGCCATCGTCACCGGTATCTTCACCGCTCTGCTCTCGAACGCCCTGCTCGCGAACATCGCGGGCTCGGCGGCGAACGTCCTGTGGCTCGGCATCGACGCCTGGCGATGGATGTTCATGGTCGAAGCGATCCCCGCCATCGTCTACGGCATCATGGCGCTCCGACTGCCGGAGTCCCCGCGGTTCCTCGTCGCCCGAGGCAAGGTCGACAAGGCCTCGCAGGTGCTGTACGACTTCACCGGCGAGACGGACGTGAACCTCAAGATCGAGGAGATCCGCGAGAGTCTCGGCGACGAGAAGAACGAGTCGTTGAAGGATCTGAGAGGTGACCGCTTCGGTCTGAAGCCCATCGTCTGGGTGGGCATCCTGCTCAGTGTCTTCCAGCAGTTCGTCGGCATCAACGTGATCTTCTACTACTCGACGACGCTCTGGCTGTCGGTGGGCTTCGACGAGTCGAGCGCCCTGATGACCTCGGTCATCACATCGATCACCAACATCGTGGTCACGATCGTCGCCATCCTGCTGGTCGATCGGGTGGGCCGCCGCCCGATGCTCATGATCGGATCGATCGGCATGGCCGTGACTCTCGGCATGATGGCGCTGGCCTTCTCGTTCGGCACGCTCGAGGACGGTGCTGTCACCCTGCCGCAGCCGTGGTCGCTGATCGCTCTGGTCTGTGCGAACGGCTTCGTCGTCTTCTTCGGCGCCACCTGGGGCCCGCTCGTGTGGGTGCTGCTGGGGGAGATGTTCCCGAACAAGATCCGCGCCGGAGCACTGGCCGTCGCCGCGGCAGCGCAGTGGGTCGCGAACTTCTTCATCTCGACGACGTTCCCCGCGTTCGCCGAGATCGGGCTCACGTTCGCGTACGGCTTCTATGCGTTCTTCGCGCTGGTGTCGTTCTTCTTCGTCTTCTACCAGGTGCCGGAGACCAAGGGGCGGGAGCTCGAGACGATGACGGATGTCGTGAACCTGCCGCGCCGCGGTGGCAAGAAGCCCGCGTAGGCTGGAAGCATGTCTGAAGCCGTCCCCCGCCGCGCCAGCCTCGAGGTGCTGCGCGCAGAGGCGTCGGACGAGCTGGCTGTGCTCATCCAGGAGCGGTTGCTCAGCGGCGAGGACCCCTGGGAGTTCATGGAGGATCTCCCCAGCGTCGACGAGCTCGTCGTGTTCCTCCTGCGGGCTGACAACATCGCAGCAAATGACGGCGTTCGCCCGAACACAGCGCGCAACTACCGTGTGATGCGGCAGATCGCTCTCGAGTATCCGGAGCTCACGACGGCCGTGTGGGGGCTCCTCGGCGAGGGATCGCAGCATCGCCGGTGGGATGCCACGATCGCTGACGCGTCCTAGCATCCCGGGCTGAGCCGCCGAACAGAAAGAACCCGCCCTCCCTGACGGAAGGACGGGTTCTTCAGTGAAACGGGATCAGCCGATGAACGCGGCGAGGTCCTGCTCGAGAGCGGGCTTCGGCTTGGCGCCGATGATGGTCGTCTTGACCTCGCCGCCCTGGAAGACCTTCATCGCCGGGATCGACGTGATCTGGTACTTCATCGCGAGCTCGGGGTTCTCGTCGACGTTGAGCTTCATGATGGTGATCTTGTCGGGGTGCTCCGCCTGGATCTGGTCCAGAACAGGAGCGACCATGCGACACGGTCCGCACCACTCGGCCCAGAAGTCCACGAGGACGGGGCCCTCAGCCTGCAGCACGTCCTGCTCGAACGTCGCCTGGCTCGTTACCTTGGCAGTCATCTGCTTCTCCTTGATCGAAGTTCACCCACTGCAACAGCAGAGGTGTCGGAACTGTTCCCTACGCGATGATCTCGGCTGCCTCGGCAGCCGAGACCTCCACCGAGGCGTCCTCAAGATCCGCGAGGAAGTGCTCGGCGTCGAGAGCGGCGACCGTTCCTGAGCCGGCGGCTGTGATCGCCTGGCGGTAGGTCGGGTCGATGACGTCGCCGGCGGCGAAGATGCCGGGAACGGAGGTGCGGGACGAGCGGCCGTCGACCCAGATGGTGCCCTCGGCGGTGAGCTCGAGCTTGTCGTGCACCAGATGGGTGCGCGGGTCGTTACCGATGGCGATGAACAGACCGTCGAGGGCCAGCTCGCGGGTGGACCCATCGACCGTGTCGCGCAGGGTGACGCCGGTGACGGCATCCCCACCGGTGATCTCGGCGACCTCGCTGTTCCAGATGAACTCGATCTTCTCGTTCGCGAACGCGCGCTCCTGCATGATCTTCGAGGCGCGCAGCGTGTCCTTGCGGTGGATCACGTAGACCTTGTCCGCGAAGCGGGTGAGGAACGTGGCCTCTTCCATCGCCGAGTCGCCGCCGCCGACGACGGCGATCGTCTTCTCGCGGAAGAAGAAGCCGTCGCACGTCGCGCACCACGAGACGCCGTAGCCCGAGAGGCGCTCTTCGCCCTCGATGCCGAGCTTCCGGTACGCAGAGCCGGTGGCGTAGATGATCGTGTGGGCCTCGTGCTCCGCTCCGCTGCCGAGGACGACCTTCTTGACCGGGCCGTCGACCTGGAGCGAGGTCACATCGTCGTACACGACCTCGGTGCCGAACCGCTCGGCCTGCGCCTGGAACTTCGACATCAGGTCGGGACCCTGGATGCCGTCGGGGAAGCCGGGGTAGTTCTCGACCTCGGTGGTGTTCATCAGCTCGCCGCCGACTTCGACCGAGCTCGCGATCAGAAGCGGCTCGAGGTTCGCGCGGGCCGCGTAGATGGCGGCGGTGAATCCGGCGGGGCCGGAGCCGATGATGATGACCTTGCGCATGTCCTCTTCCTTCTCGCGTGCAGACGCGTCCCTGCGTGAAACCAATCGTAACCGCGCGGCATTCCCGCGCGCGGAGCTGTGTCGGGTGGCGCGGGACTACTCGGCCGCAGCTGCCCCGGCATCCGCCTCGCTGTCCTTGCGACGACGAACGATGGTGCGCACGATGCCGAGGATCAGCAGCAGGCCGATGAGGCCGCCCAGGATGCCGAGGCCGATGCCCTCCCATTCGGCGCGCACCGTGACCTTGGCGGTCTGGTCGGTGCCGATGTGCACCCCGGTGGGAGAGGTGAGACTGAACCGAACATCGAGCACACCGCTGCCGACGCGTGCGGAGACCGGCACCTTCACCCGCGTGTTGCTCGCGGGCTGCGCGGCCACAGCGGTGAGCGGTTCGATGTCGAGGCGGGCATCCGACGGGGTCGATGTGAGCGTCACGTTCACAGGCCAGGGGAGGTCGTTGCGCACCCAAACCGGTAGGGGAGCGGCGGACGTGAACAGCTGGACGGGGCTCGGCTGCTGCACGCCGACGGCGTTCAGGGTGACTGTGGTCTGCGTACGATGCGCTCCGGTCCCCGGCGCGAAGACGCTCGCGGTGCCGACGCCGATCAGGCGCATGATCTGGATGCGCTCCGGAGAGAGGAGCACGAGCGGGTCGTCGAGGATCGACGCGAACGAGGTGAGCTGGACCTCGTCGGCGAGGAGATCCTTCAACGCGTCAGCTCGCGCCGTCGTGGTGTCGCCGACGATCGTGGTGGATGCCGGCTCCTCTGAGCGCAGCGCGGAGAGCGACGTCGGGGCGCCGATCGACGAGAGCGAGAGGATCGTCTCGCGCAGGGCGTCAGCGGTGCGCGCCTCGTTGCGGTCGAGGCCGATGAGGAGGGACGAGTGCGGCACCAGGCTGAGCCCGGCGATGCCCGCCGTGATGGTGCGCTCCCGATCCGACTCGTCGGCGGTGGCGGCGGCCTCCGACAGCGCTGCGGAGGCGACGGCATCGGTCACGAGGACCCGGTGGCCGTCGACCTCGACCAGCGCGCTGCTCTCGGCCGCGATGGACGAGGACGGCAGGATCGTCGTGATGTCCGCATCGAGATACTCGTCGAAGGTCTCGAGATCGGCGGTTCGGGCTTCGCCGAGTGGCCAGAGGATGTCGGTTTCGGCATCCCTGACCGCGCCGAGCTCGGAGTCGGTCGGGATCTCCGGCTCGAGCTCCGTCGGCGTCGGGCTCGGCGTCGGGCCCTCGGCTTCGCCGGTCTCGACGAAGTTCGCCTGGTCGATGAACGGCGACAGCGGTAGCGGTCGGAGGAGCTCGGGCAGACCCGCACGCGCTTGAATCGTCGCATCCGCATCTCCGGGCTGCAGCGTGAATCGCTCGTTCGAAAGCGACTCCAGGCGGGCCAGCCACGACGTGGCATCCGCCGGCGCGGCCGAACCCAGAGCACGGATGGCCGTGGGGATGAGCGGGTCGATCGCGATGGCGGCCGAGGTGCCGGCGACGCCGTCCAGTTGCGCGGTCAGGGCGCCATCGGGCGCGGTGAGGGCTGTGAGCTCCTCGGCGCTGAGCAGGCTGCCGTCGGCCGGCGTCGCGGTGATCGGCACGACGACGGTGAGCTGCAGGTCCTTCTCGGCGGTGACCACGAGCACGCTCGTCGCGCCGGGGTTCTCGGTGATCTCCGGCCCCGTCAGCAGCGCACGGATCGGATAGACGCCGGCGGGCAGCTTGCCGAGCACGGTGGTCGTCGCGCTGATCGTCGTCGACGCGGTCTGGGCGGCGGCCACCTCATCGGAGTCCTCGAAGCCGATCGAGGTGAACGCGCCGTCGGCGTCACCGCCGTCGAGCCAGGCGGTCAGCGCCGCAGCATCCGCCAGGGGGGTCTTGTTGATCTCGACCGACACGCGCCCTGCGGCCACGGCCGCGTCGGTGCCGTTGTCGATCGTCACGGTCGCGGTCACCGGCGCATCGGGCGCCACGACCCCGTGGATGCCGGCGGTCAGCGAGAGCTCGACGACGGCATCCTCGTCCGGCGTCTGCACGTCGGCGACGGCGGATGCCGGGGCGATCAACTGACCGGCCGCGATCGCCCCGACGGCGATGGCCGCCGCCAGCGCACCGCGGATGCCGCGGTGCGCGCGGGCACGTCTGCCGTTTCGGGGGCTGATCAAGTCTCTGGTCTTCCTCGGGCGCGCGGTGGCGGCGGCCCGTGAGTTGTGACCCCGCAATTCTAGGCGGGCGGCGTCGGGGAACCCTGAAGGCGCGTAGAGTGACCGCCGTGTCCGACGCCCTGCCTCCCGTACCCGACCCTGCCCTCGTCTCGGCGCTCGCCGCCGACCTGGATGCCTCGGACTTCCGCTCCGAGCCGCTGCGGCGCCTGTGGGGAGAGGAGGCGGATGACGCCCTCGGTCGCGGAGTCCGCGAGCCGCTGCTGCGGGCCGTCGACGGCGACTCCAGTGCGCTGGCGACCCTGGGTCGTCTGCTGGTTCTCGGGATGCCGCAGCCCGCCGCGCTGGTCTCGGCGGCGCTGCCGCGGCTCGGCGCCGAAGGTCTCGCAGCCCTGGGGCTCGCTCGTGTGAGCGGCGCGGATGCCGTGCCGACGGCGCTCGTGCGACCGCAGTCGTTCGTGGACGCCGACGGCATCGGGGAGTGGTGGATCGCCAGCGATCTCGACGAACTCGCCCTCGGCACCGAGCTGCCCGCCGATCACGTGCTCGGGGTCGGTGGAGCATCCCGCACCCTGGCGGAGCTGATCGTGCCGACGCCCGTAGGCAGGGCGCTCGACCTCGGGACCGGATGCGGCATCCAGGCGCTCCTCGTGTCTCGGCACGCCGGCGAGGTCGTCGCAACCGACGTGTCGTCGCGCGCACTGGCCTTCGCGGCGCTGAACGCGCGACTGAACGGGGTGAGCAACATCACTTTCCAGCTGGGGAGCATGTTCGAGCCGGTGGAGGGGGAGGCGTTCGACCTCATCGTGTCGAACCCGCCGTTCGTCATCACGCCCCGGGTGGACGGTGTCACGGCGTACGAGTACCGCGACGGGGGACTCATCGGCGATGCGCTGGTGGAGCAGTTCGTGCGATCCGCCCCAGCGCATCTCACCCCTGGCGGGATCGCTCAGCTTCTCGGCAACTGGGAGTCGGTGTCCTCGGGTTCCGATCCTTCGACCGGGCCGGGGGCCGAAGGGTCGACGACCTCAGGTCTCGACCGCCTCGAATCGTGGATCGCGCCGGACCTCGACGCCTGGGTGGTCCAGCGCGAAGAGCTCACACCCCTCGAGTACGCCGAGCTGTGGATCCGCGACGGCGGCACGACGCCACGTGAGTCGAAGTTCGGCCGAATGCTCGAAGCCTGGCTCGACGACTTCGCAGACCGCGGTGTCACGGCCGTCGGCTTCGGATATGTTCTGCTGCGACGGGGCGCCGCCGGCCGCGCGCCCCTCCGGCGCTTCGAGAGGCTGTCGCAGCCGCTCTCGGCCCCGGGGAGAGCGCTGCGCGACGGGCTCGCTGCTCACGACGTACTCGGCGACGGCATCCCGCAGACTCTCGTGACGGCATCCGATGTCACCGAGGCGCGGCACTACATGCCCGGCGACGACGATCCGAGCGTGATCGAGCTGCGGCAGGGCGGCGGATTCGGGCGGACCGTCTCGGCCGACACCGCGCTCGCCGGATTCGTCGGCGCCTGCGACGGCGAATTGACGGTCTCGCAGATCGCCGGCGCCCTCGCCGACCTGTTCGACGTGCCGCTGGCCGACCTCTGGGCGGAGCTGGAGCCGCGCATCCGCGAACTCGTGCAGGACGGGTTCCTCGTCGCGGCATCCTGACGCGCTTCGGGGAATGCCCTCGGCATCCATTCGGTTGCATGGAGCATGAAGGCTTTCGGATTCCTCTCGTTCGGGCACTACGCGCCCGTCCCCGGCTCTGGCACCCGCACCGCCGGCGACATGCTGCACCAGACGATCGATCTCACCGTCGGTGCGGACGAGATCGGCGTCAACGGCGCCTACGTGCGGGTGCATCACTTCGCGCGTCAGGCCGCGTCGCCGATGCCGCTGCTCGCCGCGATGGCCGCGAAGACCGAGCGCATCGAGGTCGGCACCGGCGTGATCGACATGCGATACGAGAATCCGCTGCAATTCGCCGAAGAGGCCGCCGCTCTCGACCTCATCGCCCGTGGGCGCATCGCGCTCGGCGTGAGCCGCGGTTCACCCGAGACCGCCCTGCGCGGCTACGAGGCGTTCGGATACGTGGGATCGGAAGACCCTCGTGGTGCTGACCTCGCCCGCGACAAGTTCGACCTGTTCCTCGAGGCGATCGACGGTGCCGGCGTCGTCCAGGGCGACCCGCAGCAGGTCGGCGAGGGCCGCTACCTGGCGATCGAGCCGCGCTCCGAGACGCTGCGCGAGCACATCTGGTGGGGCTCCGGGTCGCGTGCGACGGCCGAGGAGACCGGTCGCAAGGGTCTGAACATGATGAGCTCGACGCTGCTCACCGAGGCGACCGGAGTGCCGTTCCACGTGCTGCAGCGCGAACAGATCGATCTGTACCGGGCGGCGTACAAGGCGGCAGGGCATGAGGGGACTCCCCGAGTGTCGGTCAGTCGCAGCGTGTTCCCGCTGATCTCCGACATGGACCGCGCGTACTTCGGCCTGCGCAGTGCCGAGAACGGCGACCAGGTCGGCATCATCGACGGATTCCGCTCGACCTTCGGCAAGACCTACGCGGCAGAGCCCGATGTGCTGATCGAGCAGCTGCTCGCCGATGAAGCCGTGATGGCCGCGGACACTCTGATGCTGACGATCCCGAACCAGCTGGGCGTCGACTACAACCTGCACGTGCTGCAGGCGTTCGCCGAGCACGTCGCCCCGGCGCTGGGTTGGAAGCCGAACACCGAGGGTCCCGTTCAGGGCGACCCGGTCTGACCCATCATCGCGGCCCGACCGCTACAGGAGGATCGTGGTGAAGATCGAGTCGCCGTGCGCGGCATCGCGCCGGCTACCAAGCCGCAATAGCCGATCCGTTCGCGGGTCGCGCTCCAACCACAGCTCGCGGTGAAACGCAGCATCCTCCGGAGCGGTACCGCCCCGCTACGCTTCGGGCATGAGCTATTCGCTGAACGGCAGCTCTGACGACCATCGGGTCGAGGCGCTCAAGCGGCAGCACCAACAGCGTCAGAGCCGTTTCTTCATCACGTTCGCCGTCGTCGAGGGTCTGGCGATCTTGGCGGCTGTCGTCGTCGTGTACCTGCTCGGTCTGGTCGATCCGCAGCTCGGCATCTGGATCCTCCTCGCCATCGCCTTGATAGGGGCGACCGCGATGAGCACCGGCATCATGTCGATGACCCGCCGTCACGCTCAGGAGCTGCGCGACATCACCGGGCGCTGATCGCGCTCTGCGCCGCGGCATCCGGGTCGGGCTGCTCGGCGATGAGCCTGATGATCGGGCCGAGCACCGCCTTGACCGTCATCACCCGCATCGCGGTCTCGCGCAACCATGCGACGGCCCTGCCGCGGCGGAACATCAGCTTCGCCAGCATCCGCGAATTCGACTGCGCGGATTCGACGCGCGGCTTCTGCACGTGCTCCCACTCGGCGAGCACCGCCGAGAGACTCGTGCGGTCGGCGTGCGCGAGCATCCGCCCCAGCATCCACGCGGATTCCATCGCCATGCCCGCGCCGATGCCGGCAGTCGGGAGGAATCCGGATGCCGCGTCGCCGAGCAGCACCGCATGTCGTCGGGCATCGATCCAGCGCTGCGCACGGACGTCGGTGAGCAGCCACAGATAGGTGTCGGGATCGGCGGTGACGGCATCCAGGGCCGCGCCGAGTCGCGGACCGATCTCGGGTGCGGCCTTCCGGACGCGCGCAGCGAGCGCCGAGGGCCCGATTCTCAGATCGGCGACGGGGCCGCCGAGGAAGATGCCGATCCGATCCTTGACGGGATAGACGCCGAGGAAGAGACCATCACCCCACAGCTCCTCGCCGAGCGCGGGGTCGTCGCCCAGCGCGTCCGACCAGGTCACCCAGCCGGCCCAGCCGGTGTCGACGGTCGACACCTCGCCGACCTCGAGCAGGTCGCGCGTGCGCGAATGGATGCCGTCGGCGGCGACGACCAGATCGAACGCCGCGCGCTCGCCGGAGCTGAACCCGACGTCGTCTCCGATCGTCGTGATCGTCGTGTCGAACGTCACCGGGCATCCGTGCGCCGTGAGCACCTCGAGGAGCACACCGCGTTCGATGCCCTGGTAATCGCCGTGGAGCGAGAGTAGGGCGCCGAGGTCGTCCGTGCGAAGCGTCCTGCCGCGATGCGAGCGGAAGGCGTAGCGGGTGAGCGGCGCGCTGCGGGCGAGGTACTCGTCGTGCACGCCGATGTCCTTCAGCACGGGATCGACGGTCGGCATGAGGGCGAGCATGTAGCCGGGATGCTCCATGCGCGGCATCCGCTCGATGAGCACCGGATGGAGACCCCGGGTGCGCAGGAGAGACGCGAGAGTGACACCGGCGACGCCGGCACCTGCGATGAGGACGCGCAGGCGATCGTCCCTCTGCGCCTCGAGCTGCTCGGAGAGCGTGGTGGCGGTGAGCATGCGGTCCTCCGGATGACGCTGTGGACTGGGTGGTCCAGAGCCTACTCCTGATTGGACTGGGTGGTCCAGTATGATCGCGACATGGATGATTCCGAACGCCCGGCACCCGACCGAAACAGCGCGCTCGCCGCGGCGACGGTCGCGGAGTTCTCGCGCGCCGGGTATGAGGGCGCGTCGCTGAACCGGATCATCCGTGCCGCCGGCATGAGCAAGAGCTCGTTCTACCACTTCGTCGGATCCAAGGACGAGCTGTTCGACACGGTCGTGCGGATGCTCATCGCCGATGTGGCCGCCATATGGACGCCGCCGGCGCCCGCCGAGTTCGCGGAGTTCGGCGCGCGAGCGTTCTGGCGGCACGTCGATGAGCTGCTGGAGCAGCTCGGGGCCCTGTCTGCGACACCGGCGCTGCAGCACCTGGGCCGGATCTTCTACCTGCAGGGCGGAGCGGAAGCGTCTGGGGCTCGCGCTGAACTGCTGGCGAGCGTGCGGACCTGGGTGCAGGACGTGCTGAAGACCGGACGCTCGTCCGGTGCCGTGCGCGACGAGCTTCCGCTCGATCTGCAGGCCGACATCGTCTTCGCCGTGCTGCGTGCGATCGATGAATGGGCACTTGCCGGTGGTGCCATCCCGACCGAACGGGCTGCGGTCGCGGCATCCGCCCCCGGCATGGTGCTGCGCCGACTGCTGGCGGCGTGACGCCCGCTCCCCTCCCCGTAGCCTCCCCTCCCGCTCCCTCGCCGGGCACAACTTCGGAGATGAGCGTCGACACGCCGGCACATTGGCGGATGCCGCGGCGCGCCAATCCTGGCCTCCGAAGTTGTGCCCGGCGGTGCCGACGGTGCCAGCGGTGCCGACGGCGGCACGGTCGCCGCCACCCGCCCCGGTAATCTGGAACCCATGCTGAACATGGCCGAGGGGCTTGCACGTCTGCGCGCACTCGCCGAAGGACCGGTCGTCTCGGCGGTCGCCGACGCGTTCCACACCGCGGGCTTCGAGCTCGCCGTCGTCGGTGGGCCGGTGCGCGATGCGCTGCTCGGACGCGACGTGAACGACCTCGACTTCACGACCAACGCGTCGCCCGACGAGATCCTGAAGGTCGTCACGCCGATCTCCACCGCGCAGTGGGACATCGGCCGCGCCTTCGGAACCATCGGCGCTCGGGTACCCGGTTCTGGCGGCAAGGGCGAGCAGGTCGAGATCACCACCTACCGCGCCGACAGCTACGACGGCGTCACCCGCAAGCCGACCGTCGAGTTCGGTGACTCGATCGAGGGCGACCTCGTGCGCCGGGACTTCCGCGTGAACGCCATGGCTCTGCAGGTCGCATCCCCGGAGACGGCGCGAGAGATCAAGCTCGTCGATCCGACCGGCGGCGTCGAGGACCTCGTCGCCGGCATCCTGCGCACCCCGGCCGATCCGAACATCAGCTTCGGCGACGATCCGCTCCGGATGCTCCGTGCCGCCCGCTTCAGCGCCCAGCTCGGCTTCGACATCGATGACGCGACGCGGGAGGCGATCACCCGCCTGCGCGACACGCTGAAGATCGTCAGCCCGGAGCGCATCCAGGGCGAGCTCGTCCGGCTCATGCAGACCGACGACCCCGTCCGCGGCATCCGCGTGCTCGTCGACACCGGCCTCGTCGACGAGTTCCTGCCCGAGATCAGCGCGTTGCGCCTGGAAGTCGACGAGCACCATCACCACAAGGATGTCTACGAGCACTCGCTCACCGTGCTGCAGCAGGCGATCGAGCTCGAGCACTCCCGCCACCCGGGCGAGTCGCCCGACGTCGCCCTGCGCATCGCCGCGCTCCTGCACGACATCGGAAAGCCGCGGACGCGCAAGCTCGAACCAGGGGGAGCGGTGACGTTCCACCACCACGACGTGGTCGGTTCGCGCATGGCGCGCAAGCGTCTGCAGGCCCTGCGCTTCGACGGCGACACGACGGATGCCGTGGCCACGCTCATCGAACTGCATCTGCGCTTCTTCGGCTATGCCGAGGGGACGTGGACGGATGCTGCCGTCCGCCGCTACGTACGGGATGCCGGCGGCCTGCTCGAGCGCCTGCACATCCTCACCCGAGCGGACGTGACCACGCGCAACAAGCGCAAGGCCTCGCGTCTGGCATCCGCCTACGACGACATCGAGAAGCGCATCGCCGACCTGCGCGAGCAGGAGCAGCTCGACGCCATGCGTCCAGAGCTCGACGGCAACCGGATCCAGCAGATCCTCGGGATCGGCCCCGGGCGCGAGGTGGGCGAGGCATACAGGTTCCTGCTCGACCTGCGTCTGGACGAGGGCATGATCGGCCCGGATGCCGCCGAGCAGCGTCTGCGCGAATGGTGGGCCGCGCGGGGATAGGCCACCGGCGGTCGCCCTGCGAGCGGCCTCTGTGCGGGTCGTTGAGCGCAGGCGGAACCGCCGCCGAAGCCGAAACGGGTTGAGCGAGCCGAAGGCGAGTCGAAACCGTCTCAGTCGCGCAATTCGGGCACGATGATCTCGACCTCATCGGCGAGGAGCTCGAAGTCCTTCGGGTTCAAGGTGACGAGGCGAGCGCCGAGCGCGAGTGCGTGGCCGGCCAGCAAGAGGTCCTTGCCGCGGGCGTGAGCCGGCCGGGTTCTGGCGACGATGGCGGCGAGCTGGCCGTACGCAATAGCTGCCGTCTCATCGAAGGGCAGCCATGCAATGTCAAGAACCCTCGTGAGACGGCTGAGGTGCGCGATTCGTCGTCGTCGCAGATCCATCGTCGAGGCGCGCTCGATCCCGAAGTGAAGCTCGGCGGCCGAGAGGGCGCTGAGCGCGATCGCGTCGTCGGGCAACTCGACGTGATCGATGTCGATCAGAACGCTCGTGTCGAGCAGGATCATGCGTTCTGCTGCTTCTTCAGCGCGTTGTGGTCCCGCTCGACCCGCTTCCATGGGTCGTCCCAGACGCTCGGGTCGTCGTAGGGTCTGGCGTTGTGCTCCTCCAGCCACTCTGCGGCGACGCGGAGATCCTTCTCCGTGGGCGGATTCGCAGCCAGTCGTGCCATGACCTCGCTTGCTGGAACGGAGAACCGTCGCGCACGCAGCTGCTGCTGAGACAGTTCCTCGAAGCCGCTGCGGAGTTCACCAGCGGCGAGCCGCGTGAGTGCGTCGCGCGCCTCGGCCTCCATCGAACGGGAGTTCTTCTGCGCGCGCTGCTTCAGCGCCTCGACGACGTCGTCGGGAAGGTTGCGGATCGTGATCGCGGCCATGGATACCTCCTGCCAGCACAATGCTAGCACTGGGTATCGACACTCAGCGGTGCGCCGCCGATCAGGGCTCAGGTGTCGGTTCCGCGTCGCCTGTGGCGGGTTCCGGGGGCGAAGGTGAAGGCGAGGGGGCGGGGGTGACCAGCGTCGGCGCGCGGAGGAACGGCGGAGCGGCCGGCGCTGTGCGCGTCTTCCATACGATCCCCGTCGTCTCGTCGATCTCGCCCTCATCGAGCGGGTACATGTTCCAGATGCTGCTGCCGCGGGAGTCGGTGAACGGCACCACGGGGACGTCCTCCTTCCATCCGTATTCGATGCCGTTATCTTCGGCATCCTGACCGTACAGGTCCAGCGGAGTGCCGCGATCGGTATAAAGCTGCACGCGCTCGATGAGCTCGCCGTTCTCGTCGTAGGCAATCCGCGGGAATAGTCAGCCCGCCGCATTGGTTGCACCTGCAAGTAAATACCTATGCAGAGGAGCCGCAATGACCGCCACCGAGTCCGTCACCGACCGCACGCTGAACACGCAGACCGCGATGGATGCCGTGACCCTCCGCGTCGGCGACCTCGAGAACATGTCGTCGTACTACGCGAACGCGCTCGCCCTGGATCCGATCGAGGAGCGCAGTCGCGGTACCGAAGTGCACCGCGTTCTCGGCCGAGGTACGACCCCGATGGTGCGCTTGATCGGCACGCCGAATCTCCCCGCGGTCGACCCGAGGCAGGCCGGCCTCTTCCACACCGCGTTCCTGTTCGAGGATGCGCCGGCGCTCGCAGCCACCGTGCTCCGCGCCGCGCAGGACAATCGCGGCCACTTCACCGGCTCGAGCGACCACCTGGTGAGCGAGGCCTTCTACTTCACCGACCCGGAGGGCAACGGCATCGAGCTGTACGTCGACCGCGGCCGTGACCAGTGGCAGTACGTGAACGGCGAACTGCAGATGTCGACCCTGTACCTCGACCCGAACGCCTACCTCCAGCAGCACCTCGACCAGCAGACGGTCGACTCCGTCGCCAAGCAGGCCGGAACCGTCGGGCACGTCCACCTGCAGGTCGGCGACATCGAGACCGCCCGCGCCTTCTACGTCGACACCCTCGGATTCGAGACCACGGTCGGCAGCTACCCCGGCGCCCTGTTCGCCTCCGCAGGCGGGTACCACCACCACGTCGCCATGAACACGTGGAACAGCGCCGGCGCCGGCCCCCGCGCCGCGCAGCTCGGCCTGGGCGATGTCGCCATCACGGTCCCCGGCCGCGAAGACCTCGAGGCCCTCGTCGCCCGCCTTAAGGCACGCGGTCTGCAGTTCGCCGACGACGGCCGCGCCGTCACCGTCACCGACCCGTGGAACACCCAGGTCACGATCGCCCTCCCCGGTGCGGGCGTCGACGAGGTGCTGGGGCGATGACTCCGGCCGCGATCGTATCCGAGGACTTCGCCGGCGACGCGACCGCCGTCGCCCTCTTCCTGCACGGGTACGGCTCGAACGAGCGCGATCTGACCGCCCTGGCGTCGGCTCTTCCCGACGGGATGCCGTGGGCCTCTCTGCGTGCGCCGATCGAAGTGACGCCGGGCGGACACGCCTGGTTCCGGATCGTGACGCCAGGGCATCCTGATCAGGACGCGCTGGATGCCGCGACCGGCGCGATCCGGTCGTGGGTCGATGCTGCCGTTCCGAGTGCTGCGCGCATCGTGCCGATCGGCTTCTCGCAGGGCGGGCTCATGGCCACTCAGTTGCTGCGCACGGCACCGGAGCGCGTGCACGCACCGGTCGTCCTCGGCGGATTCGTCGCGGCCGGCGAGCAGAAGGCGGATGCAGCGCTGCGCGAATCGCGCCCTGCGATGTTCCTCGGCCGCGGCGCGGATGACCAGGTGATCGCGCCGGCCGCTGTCGAGCGCACCGACGCCTGGGCACCGGTGCACACGACCCTGGACGCCCGCAGCTACCCCGGCCTCGGCCATGGCATCGACGCGCGCATGCTCGCCGACGTGCAGGCGTTCCTCGCTCGCGTCGGATCCCCCCAGGATCACACCGCATGACCCCTCCGTTCGAGATCGGCATCTTCACGTTCGGCGAGCTGAGCCGCACCTCGGACGGCCGGTTCGCCGACCCTGCCGTTCGCCTCGAGCAGCTCCTGGAGTGGGCGCGCGTCGCCGACCAGGCAGGCCTCGACGTGTTCGGCGTCGGTGAGCACCACCGGCCCGACTTCGCGGTCTCGTCCCCGCAGATGGTGCTCGCCGCCGCAGCGCGCGAGACCGAGAGCATCCGCCTGACGAGCACGGTCACCGTGCTCTCGAGCGCCGACCCCGTGCGCCTGCACGAGGAATTCGCGACGCTCGACCTGCTCAGCGGCGGTCGCGCCGAGATCACAGCAGGACGCGGTGCCTACATCGAGTCCTTCCCGCTCTTTGGGCAGGACCTGCAGCGCTACGACGAGTACTTCGACGACCGCCTCGACCTGCTGCTCGCAGCCCGCGAGAGCAGCGACATCACCTGGTCGGGCACGACGCGGGCTCCGCTTGCGGACGCCGGCGTGTACCCGCGTCCGCAGCAGGAGAAGCTCCCGGTCTGGATCGCGGTCGGCGGCACTCCGGCCTCCGCCGCCCGCGCCGGCTCCCTCGGACTGCCGATGTACCTCGCGATCCTCGGCGCCCCGCCGCGATTCCGCGGGCTCGCGGCACTCCACCGCGAGTCGGCCGCCGCGGCGGGGCTCGCCGCACCGCAGCTGGGCGTGACCTCGCACTTCCACGCCGCCGAGACGACGCAGGCCGCGCGCGACGCATTCTTCCCGCACTACGCCGCCTACTTCGCCGAGAACATGCCGCGCGCAGGTCAGCTCGACCGCGACACCCTCGACACCTGGGCGGATCCAGGCGGAGCGCTGTTCGCGGGCAGCCCTGCGGAGATCACCGATAAGATCCTGTGGGAGCACGAGATGCTCGGCCACACGCGCTTCCTCGCGCAGGTCGGCCTCGGCGGCATCAGCCAGCGCGACACGCTGCGCTCGATCGAGCTGCTTGCGACCGAGGTGCTGCCCGAGGTGCGCAAGGCGCTCCGCCCGGCCTAGCCGACGCTCGCCAGAGCCCCGCAGCACGTTGCGGTCTCGTTACAAATCGTGCGGCGGATTCGTGTTGAGGCCCCCTCGCGCGCATGATTGAGTGCATCGCCGCGTCCACCCGATGCGGCACGACCTTCACAGACGAGGGAGATCCATGTCTTCGCACATCCACAGGGGCCGCGTTGGCCTCGCCATCGGCGCGATCGGCGTCACGAGTCTGATCCTGGCCGGCTGCGCCGGCGGCGGGAACACAGGCGACGGCGACGGAGGCGGTGGCGGTGGCGGCACGGTCATCGTCGGCACCACCGACAAGGTCACCACGCTCGACCCGGCCGGTTCCTACGACAACGGCTCGCTGGCGGTTCAGACCCAGGTCTTCCCGTACCTGGTCAACACCGACTACAACAGCACCGAGGTCGTCCCCGACCTCGCAGAGTCGGCAGAGTTCACCTCGCCGACCGAGTACACCGTCACGCTCCCCGAGGGCTTGAAGTGGGCGAACGGCAACGACCTCACGTCGGCAGACGTGAAGTTCTCGTTCGAGCGCAATATCGCCATCGCCGACCCGAACGGCGCATCGAGCCTGCTGTACAACCTCGACACCATCGACACCCCGGACGACACCACCGTGGTCTTCCACCTGAAGACCGAGAACGACCAGGTCTTCCCGTTCATCCTCACGAGCTTCCCCGGCGCGATCGTCGATGACGAGGTGTTCGCGGCTGACGCGCTCACCCCCGACCAGGACATCGTCGACGCGAACGCCTTCGGCGGCCCATACACGATCACCTCGTGGGACTTCAACAAGACCGTCGAGTTCGCCCCGAACGAGAGCTACAAGGGACTTCTCGACGCCGCGGCCAACGACGGTGTCATCCTCAGCTACTACGCCGAGTCCTCGAACCTGAAGCTCGCCGTCCAGCAGGGTGACGTCGACGTCGCGTACCGCAGCCTGTCCGCCACTGACGTGGAAGACCTCGGCACGAACGACGACGTGCAGGTCATCGACGGCCCCGGCGGCGAGATCCGCTACATCGTCTTCAACTTCAACACGCAGCCGTACGGCGCGACGACCAGTGACGCCGACCCGGCCAAGGCTCTCGCCGTCCGCCAGGCCGTCGCCGACCTGATCGACCGCGACGCCATCTCCGACCAGGTCTACAAGGGCACCTACACCCCGCTGTACTCCTACGTCCCCGAGGGCTTCGCCGGCGCAACCGAGTCGCTGAAGGGTCTCTACGGCGACGGCAACGGAGCACCGGATGCCGACAAGGCCAAGGCCGCGCTGGAGGATGCAGGCGTCACCGTCCCGGTGAAGCTGAGCCTGCAGTACAGCCCCGACCACTACGGCCCGTCGTCCGGCGACGAGTACGCGCTGATCAAGTCGCAGCTCGAAGACAGCGGCCTGTTCTCGGTCGACCTGAAGTCCACCGAGTGGGTCCAGTACTCCGAGGACCGCACGGCTGACGTCTACCCGGCCTACCAGCTCGGCTGGTTCCCGGACTACTCCGACGCCGACAACTACCTCACGCCGTTCTTCCTCAAGGAGAACTTCCTGGGCAACCACTACGACAACGCCGAGGTCAACGACCTCATCCTGAAGCAGGCCGTCGAGGCCGACCCCGACACCCGCACCGCGGACATCGAGAAGATCCAGGACCTCGTGGCCCAGGACCTGTCGACGGTTCCGTACCTGCAGGGTGCTCAGGTGGCCGTCGCCGGCAAGAGCGTGGACGGCGTCATCCTCGACGCATCGTTCAAGCTCCGCTTCGCTCCGATCACCAACAACTAGCGTGTCTGGCCGTCGGGTGTGCGTCGTGTGCGCACACCCGACGGCCGACGCCTGTATTTCGTCATGACGACAGATATCTCCGTCCCGGCGGCCGGGCCCTCGCCCGCTGCCCCCGCATCGCCCACCTCACGCCGCCGACCGAGCAGCGGAAGCTCGCTCGGACGCTACGTGCTGGTGCGGTTCCTGCTGATGATCCCCACGGTGCTGATCCTGGTCACCGTGGTGTTCTTCCTCATCCGCCTCACCGGTGACCCGATCACCGCTGCACTCGGCGGTCGGCTCCCTGCCGATCAGCTCGCGCAGCGCATCCACGAGGCCGGTTACGACCGGCCGATCCTGGTGCAGTACTTCGAGTACCTCGGCCAGATCCTCACCTTCAACTTCGGTACGACCATCACCGACCGCCAGCCGGTCGTCGATGTGCTGGTCACCTACGGTGGCGCCACACTCGAGCTGGTCTGCTACGCCCTGATCGTCGCCTTCGCCGTCGGCATCCCGTTCGGCATGATCGCCGCCGCGAAGCGCGACCGCTGGCCGGATGCCGCTCTGCGTGTCTCCGCCATCCTGTTCTACGCCACCCCGGTGTTCTTCTCTGGTCTCGTGGCGAAGCTCATCTTCTCGGTGTGGCTCGGCTGGCTGCCGGTCTCGGGCCGCGCGAACGTGCGAACGGAGGTCGCCCTCAACCGCAGTGGCGGAACCGGGATCTACCTGATCGACGCGATCGCGACGGGCAACCCGGTGTACATCCAGGATGTGCTCCTGCACGCCGTGCTTCCCGCCCTCACGCTGGGGCTCCTCACCGCCGGCATCTTCCTGCGGCTGGTGCGCACCAACGTCATCGGCACGTACAACATGCCGTACATCGATGCGGCTCGTTCACGCGGCGTTCGCGAGGGGCGTCTCGTGCGCAAGCACGCGTACCGCCCCGCACTGATCCCGATCATCACGGTCATCGGCCTGCAGATCGCGCTCATGCTCGGCGGCGCCGTGCTGACCGAGACGACGTTCGAGTGGAAGGGCCTCGGGTTCCAGCTCGCCGCCTACCTGAGCGCACGCGACTTCGTCGCCGTGCAGGGCATCGTCGCGATGATCGCGATCATCGTCGCGCTGACGAACTTCATCGTCGACATCGTCGCGGCCTTCATCGACCCGAGGGTGAGGTACTGACATGGCGAAGAACAGCTTCTTCGCACGGCTCCCCGTGATCCGTCAGCTGCGTCAGAGCGTCGGCCTTCAGCGCGGGATGCTGGTCGCCGGTCTCGTGCTGACCGGCATCTTCCTGATCTGCGCGATCTTCGCGCCCCTGCTCGCGCCGTACGAGTACAACCAGCTCAAGGGTGCAGACGGCAACTTCGGCGCCCAGCAGGCACCGAGCGCCGCTCACCTGCTCGGTACGACGGTCGGCGGATACGACGTCCTCTCGCGGGTGATCTGGGGTGCGCAGACCGCGCTCATGGTCATCATCGTGGCCGTCGCCCTCTCCGTCGTCATCGGCGTGCTGCTCGGTCTCCTCTCCGGCTATCTCGGGGGCTGGGTCGACCGGATCCTCGTTGTCGTCGCCGATGCGATCTACGCCTTCCCGACGCTTCTGCTGGCGATCGTCGCCGCGATCGCGATCTCGGGCGGCCAATCGGGTCTCTGGCCCGGCGTGATGGCGGCCGCTGTCTCGATCACCGTGGTGTTCGTGCCGCAGTACCTCCGCGTCGTTCGAGCAGAGGTCGTCCGCGTGAAGGCCGAGGCGTTCGTCGAATCGGCCAGGGTCATCGGTGCGTCGAACGGACGCATCATGTTCCGGCACGTGCTGCGCAATTCCACCAGGACGCTGCCGCTGATCGTGACGCTCAACGCCTCCGAGGCGATCGCCACGCTCGCCGCCCTCGGCTTCCTCGGTTTCGGCATCGAGCCGACAGCCGCCGCCGAGTGGGGGTACGACCTCAACAAGTCGATCAGCGACGTCGCAGCCGGCATCTGGTGGACCGCGGTCCCGCCAGGACTCGCGATTGTGTTGGCCGTGCTCGGCATCACCCTCATCGGCGAGAGCCTGAACGACCTCGCCGACCCGCGCCTGCGGGCCCGGCGCCGTGCGAGCAAGACCCCCGCCGATGCGGTGGCCGCGACGCAGCCGGTCGCACGTGAAGACCTGGGAGAGGTGCAGTGATGGCATCCGCTGTCGAGATCAACGACCTGGACGTCACGTTCGTCACCGATGGCGGCGACGTGCACGCCGTCCGCGGGGTGAGTCTGGATGTCCGCGCTGGCGAAGTACTCGCGATCGTCGGCGAGAGCGGATCGGGCAAGACCGTCACGGCGCGCTCGATCCTCGGGCTCCTGCCCGAGACCTCGACGGTGCGCGGCGCCGTCGTCGTCGACGGCACGGACGTCACGACTCTGGATGCCGCTGGTCTGCGGAGGCTGCGCGGTGAAAAGGCCGCGATGGTGTTCCAGGAGCCGTCGACGGCCCTGAACCCGGTGTTCTCCGTCGGGTGGCAGCTCGCCGAGGGCCTCCGCGCGCACGGAAACGTGTCGAAGAAGGAGGCGCGACGCCGAGCCATCGACATGCTGCGGCGCGTCGGCATCCCGGAGCCGGAGCGGCGCGTCGACGACTATCCGCACCAGTTCTCGGGTGGTCAGAAGCAACGCGTCGTCATCGCGATGGCCCTCGCTCTCGACCCCGCGGTGATCATCGCGGATGAGCCGACCACGGCACTCGACGTGACCGTGCAGGCGGAGATCCTCGAGCTGCTGCGGACCCTGCGGGACGAGGAGGGCACGGCTATCGTGCTCATCACCCACAACATGGGTGTCGTCGCAGACCTCGCCGACCGCGTGGCGGTGATGCTCGAGGGCGAACTCGTCGAGACCGCCCGCGTCAGGGAGCTGTTCGCCGACCCGCAGCACGAATACACGCGGAGACTGCTCGCCGCCGTGCCGCGGCTGCAGGTCAGCGAGCGCGAGGCGCCGGTGTCCGAGACGGGACCGCTCGTCAAGGCCGAAGGGCTCGTGATCGAGTACGCCGGGCGTTTCGGGCGGAACGCGTTCCAGGCCGTGAAGGGCGTGGACTTCACGCTCTCACCGGGTGAGGTCGTGGGACTGGTCGGAGAGAGCGGATCGGGCAAGACCACGATCGGACGCGCGATCGCCGGACTCACCCCCGTCGCAGGCGGCTCGCTCGAGGTGCTCGGCATGGAGATGCTCGGGATGAAGGAGCGCCGGTTCCGTCCTCTGCGGAATCAGCTCGGCTTCGTCTTCCAGGATCCGGCGACCAGCTTCAACCCGCTGCTGACGATCGCGCAGAACGTCGCAGAACCGCTGATCGTGCACGGCCTGGCGAAGAACCCGGTCGATGCCCGAGGCAAGGTCGACGAGCTGCTCGAAGCCGTGCAGTTGTCGGGATCGTACGGCGACCGGTTCCCGCACGAGCTCTCGGGTGGGCAGCGCCAGCGCGCATCGCTCGCCCGAGCACTGGCTCTGGACCCGAAACTGCTCATCGCCGACGAGCCGACCAGCGCCCTCGACGTCTCTGTGCAGGCGAAGGTCCTCGAACTGTTCGGTGAGCTGCAGGAGCGGTTCGGGTTCGCGACGCTGTTCATCACGCACGATCTCGCTGTCGTCGACATGCTCGCGCACAAGGTCGTGGTGCTGCACCACGGTGAGATTGCCGAGTCCGGCCCGACCGCGCAGGTGCTCGGCAATCCGAAGGACGACTACACCCGCCGCCTGATCGCGAGCCTCCCCGTCCCCGACCCTGTCGAGCAGGCCGCCCGCCGCGCCGCCGCGCGCGGCTGACCCCGCTGCCGAGAAACCACTTCCAGCACGAGACACCACCTCAAGGGGTGTTTCTCGGGCTGGAAGTGGTTTCTCGCGGGCGGGCGTCAGCGGCCGAGCTCGGCGGCGACGGCAGCCCGCAGCCATGCGCGATAGCGTTCGGGGCTCCACCCGGACTGCGCCACGAGCTGCTGGTACGCCTCGGGCGAGAGCAGGAACGACAGCACCGCCGCGGTGCCGGCGACATCCTGCGTGTGCGCGGCGAGTCCGCGCCGCACGAGCTCTGTGACGAACGCGATGTTGTCGGCGGCTCGACGGGCCAGCATCCCCTGCAGCGCGGCATCGACGACCGGGTCGGACAGCGCGGCACCCAGCAGCACCGTCCACAGCGCGTGACCACGGGCGTTCGCCGCGGCGATCTGCGTCAGCACGGCGTCGAGGAACCCGGCATCCGGGACATCCAGGACGCCAGCCGCAACCTCGGTGTCGGTCAGCGAGTCGGCCCCCTCCGAGCCCGAAAACGTGACCTCGAAGGCCGAGATGAGCAGCTCGGCCTTCGACG
>Ga0182736_1000211_pt1 | contig 113858 bp, 112 predicted proteins | sample eDN5th30CKraftBY_FD_128882 | JGI IMG/M metagenome (GOLD analysis project Ga0182736, IMG submission 128882) | Enriched backyard soil microbial communities from Emeryville, California, USA - eDNA 5th pass 30_C Kraft BY (version 2) (version 2) | ecosystem: Environmental > Terrestrial > Soil >... | reverse complement strand
TTGATTTCTTTTGCGTTGATCGCTTGAACCAGTTTGACCCGGCCCAACCGTCTCGCACCCAACCAAGTGCCCACACTTATCGGCTGTTTATTTGTTAAAGAGCGGTACTGCCTACTGCTTCGCTTTCCTGCCGTTCGCTGCGCTGTCTTGCTTGGCGCTGCGTCATCAGCAGAGAAACGAGATTATGAAGAAGTTTTTTACGTCTGTCAAATCGTCGTTGGCTGCTGCTTACTACGCCACCCACTTCGATTCGTCAGACCCTTGCCGCGCTACCACCCTGCCGCAAGACTCCTTCTTTTGGTCGGCCTGTTCGCTGCGCCCGCTCATGCGTAACCGCTGCAAACCGCTTTCCTCACCCTTCGCTTCCTCTGCTGCGCTGCGCTTGTTGCCGCTGCGGTTGCGTTGTTTGCGTCGAGAAAGAGACTATAGCACGATTTTTCTGGCGTGTGCAACTCGGCCCCGGGAAAAGGGGGAAGGCCGGCCCTGCGGCTTCCCTCCCCTATATATAGCGACTACGCGGGCGCGTGATCCAACCCGATATCCAGCACGCCCACGCTGTGCGTCAGCCAGCCGATGGAGATCAGGTCCACGCCGGTACGCGCCACGGCCGGGGCGGTCTGGGGCGTGATGCGTCCCGACGCCTCGGTCACCGCGCGGCCGTCCACGCGGCGCACCGCCTCGGTCATGGTCTCGACACTCATGTTGTCCAGCAGGATGGCGTCCACCTTCAGCTCCAGCGCCTCGTCCAGCTGTTCCAGCGTGTCGACTTCCAGTTCTATCATCACCAGATGCCCCACGCCGGCACGCGCGCGCCGCACCGCCTCGGCCACGCTGCCGGCGATCGCCACGTGGTTGTCCTTGATCAACACCGCGTCGTCCAGGCCGAAGCGATGATTCGAGCCGCCCCCCACCCGGACCGCGTACTTCTGCACGATGCGCATCCCGGGCATGGTCTTGCGCGTACACACCACGCGCGACCGCGCATCGCCGATGGCATCGACCACGGAGGCCGTCGCCGACGCAATGCCACTCATATGGCACATGAAATTGAGCGCGGTACGTTCGGCCGTCAACATGGCGCGCGAATTGCCCTCCACCACCGCGATGACGTCCCCCGGCTGGATGCGGCTGCCGTCGGGCTTGCGCACGTCGACGCGGATGTCCGGATCGATCAGGCCGAACGCCACGCGCGCCACGTCCATGCCGGCGACCACGCCGGGCTGGCGGGCCACCATGGCGGTCCGGCCGCGATGCCCGGCGGGAACGATGGCGTTCGTGGTCAGGTCGCCCGCCCGGCCGAGATCTTCCAGCAAGGTGGCGCGCACCAGGGGTTCGATCATGACCGAAGGCAACGGCGCGACGTCCCATGCCTCCTGGGCGCCTCTGCCGTGGGCGCCGGACTTATATATGCTCATTATGAGTATTTTCCGTTGAAAAAAATCGCGGCTCTAGCCGTCTTCGTTATGCTAAGTATGAGCATAAGGGCTGTCAATACGTGGAAACCTGAAAAAACGCGCCCGTGGCTTAGTTGCCGCGAACCAGCGGGAGCTTGCTGCCGCTCAGGGCCCGCTCCAGCATCACGTCGCCGCGGAACCGGAAGAGCTTGGCCGGGCGCCCCGGCGTCTCGGTGGATTGCGCGCCGGTTTCCTCGACCAGTTGCTGCTGCTCGATGAAGCGGCGGAAATTCTGCTTGTGCAGCGACCGGCCGGCCAGCGCCTCGACGGCCTGCTGCAGTTGCAGCAGGGTAAAGGCCGGCGGCATCAACTCGAACACCACGGGGCGGTACTTGATCTTGGCCCGCAGCCGCGCGATGCCGGTGGCCAGGATGCGGCGGTGGTCATGCCGCATGGGCTGGCCCAGGTGCGGCAGCCCGGTCCGGCCGGCGCGGCGGATGGCTTCGTGCACCAGCCCCGCCTCGAACAGGAGTTCGTAGCGTTGCAGGACCAGTTCCTCGTTCCAGGCTCGGCCGTCCAGACCGAAACAGACCTCGGCCCGCTGCTGCCGGGTCCGGCGCTGGGCGGCATCGGCGCCCGCCCGGCACCATTCGCGTAGCGCATGGTCGATCAGTTCTCCCAGTTCGGCCGACGGCGCGCGCCGGTCTTCCCAAGGGAAATAGCGATACCAGCCGTGCCAGGCGGCATCGGCGCCGGAAACCGGCCCTTGCCGGGTCAGGGCCAGGTAGCTGATGGAAATGACGCGCTGCTCGGACTTCTGTTCGGTGCGGTCGCGGTCGGCGAAGGTATAGAGCTGCTCGACGTAGCCCAGCGGGTGGTGCGTCTGCTCCTCCACCCAGGCGCGCAGGCCGGCCTGCAGCGAACGGTGGCCGGACTCGAAGGGGCCGGACGGCAGCATGCGTCCATCGTGCGTGGTCAGGACCAGCGGCTCGGCATCGGTGGCGGCGACGAGCACCGCCACCAATTCAGCGGCCAGGGGGTGTTGGCTAGCGACGGTCAAGGGTGTCTCATTTCCTGCGCAAGTCGCTCCAGTCGGCGGTGGTGATGGCCAGCACGGCCGCCACCCAGGTCACCATCATCGCCAGCCAGCCGGTATAGCTGGGGTAGCCCCTGGACAGCACGTAGGCACTGCAGCCGATCGCCACCAGCACCAGCCACGGCGCGCGGCGCCGGGCGTAGCTGCTGCGCGTGTCGTCGGGCTGCCGGCGAGGGTCCATAAAGAGTCCCATTACATCCTCCATCAAACAGCGGCGCATTTTAGAAGATATGGCGGCATCCCCGCCGATCTCTTTTATGGCCGCCCTCGCGCGCGGCGCCCGGATCCTAGCGGTCGAGCAGCGACATCCCCAGTTGGGCCCGGCGCTGCAGCCACAGGCTGGGCCGGTAACGCATGTCGCCCGTGACGCGCACGATGTTGCGCAGGATCTCGACGATCCGTGCCGTGCCCAGCGCGTCGCCCATGGCCAGCGGCCCTTTGGGGTAGCCCAGGCCCAACGTGACGGCGTGCTCGATGTCCTCGGGCGTGGCGATGCCCTGCTGGGCGATCTCGCAGGCGATGTTGACGATGGTGGCGACGATGCGCTGGGCAACGAAGCCGGGCGAATCCTGCACCAGCGTCACCGGCGCGCCGTCGGTGGAGAAACGGGCCACGGCGGCATCCCGCCACTCGCCCGCGGTCAGGGGCGTAGCCATGAGCGTGCGGCGGCGCCCTTCCGGCAGACCGTGCAGGACGTCCACGGCCACCGTCCTGCGGGCGTCCAGGCCCTGGTCGCAGACCGCCGTGGTGGCATCCTCGCCCAGGGGCGTGACCACGATCAAGGCGTCATCGCCGGGACGATCGCCCTGCTGCACCTTCGCGCCCAGGCGCTCCAGCAGCTCGACCACCACCGCGCGGCCCTCGGGCCGGGCCGGCGACACCCAGACCTCGGGCATCCGCGCCACCGCAGGCGGCGGCGCCTCGGGCGCGGTCTGTTTCTTGCCATCGACATAGGCGTAGAAGCCCTGGCCCGTCTTGCGGCCCAGCAGCCCCCCGGCCACGCGCACGGTGCCCAGCGGCGAGGGGCGGAAACGCGGCTCGTCGAAGAACTGGCGGTAGATGGACTCCATGACGGGATGCGAGACATCCAGGCCGGTCAGGTCCATCAGTTCGAAGGGCCCCATCCGGAATCCGGCCTGGCCGGTCATGACGGCATCGACCTGGGCACAATCGGCCACGCTTTCCTGCACGATCCGCAGCCCTTCGGTGTTGAGGCCCCGGCCCAGGTGGTTCACGATGAAGCCGGGCATGTCCTTGGCGCGCACGGGCGTATGCCCCATGCGGCGTGTCAGTTCCGTCAACGCATCGCCCACCGCCGGATCGCTGCGCAGGCCGTCGATGACCTCCACCACCTTCATCAGCGGAACGGGGTTGAAGAAATGGTAGCCCGCCACGCGCGCGGGCAGGCGGCAGGCCGAGGCGATCGCGGTGATGGACAGGGACGAGGTATTCGAGGCCAGGATGCACCGCTCGCCGACGATGTCCTCCAACTGCCGGAACAGCCCCTGCTTGGCGTCCAGCCGCTCGACGATGGCCTCGATCACGAGATCGCAATCGCGCAGCTGCGCCAGGTCTTCGCACAAGGTGAGCGCCTGGAGCGCAGCCTCGGCCCGGGGCGCTTCCAGCCGGCCCTTCTGCACGAGCTTGTCCCAGGTGTCGCGCAGGCTGTCGCGCGCCGATGCGAGCGCCGCCTGGGCGGTGTCGTACAGGTAGACGCGCAGTCCGGCCTGGGCCGCGATCTGGGCGATGCCTCGCCCCATCGCGCCCGCGCCGACTATCCCCACGCTATTGATCTGTGCCATTTACCCTGCCTCCTTGGCGGCCCTCAGGCCGTGTATGCCTTGATGGTTTCGCGCGCGATGACCAGTTGCTGTATTTGCGAGGTTCCTTCGTACAGGCGGAACAGGCGGACGTCGCGATAAAAGCGTTCGACCGCATACTCGGCAATGTAGCCCGATCCGCCGTGTATCTGCACGGCGCGGTCGGCCACGCGCCCCACCATCTCGGTGGAGAACAGCTTGCAGCAGGAGGCTTCCAGCGTCGTCGATTCACCCCGGTCGCGCTTGCGGGCCGCGTCCAGCACCATGGTCCGGGCAGCGTAGGCTTCGGTCTGGCTATCGGCGATCATCGCCTGGATCAACTGGAAGTCGGCGATGGCCTGGCCGAACTGCTTGCGCTCGGTGGCATAGCGCACGGACTCGGCGATCAACCGCTCGGCCATGCCGACGCAGACGGCCGAGATGTGCAGGCGGCCCTTGTCCAGCACGCGCATGGCGGTGCGAAAGCCGTTGCCCTCTTCCCCGCCCAGCAAGGCGCTGGCGGGCACGCGGCAGTCGTCGAACACGATGTCGCAGGTCAAGGAGCCGGCCTGGCCCATCTTGCGGTCCGGCTTGCCCAGCGTGATGCCGGGCGTGCCGGCCTCGACCAGGAAGCACGAGATCGCGCCCGCCCCACGCCCTTCGCCCGTGCGGGCCATGACGGTATAGAGGCCCGCGATGGGAGCATTGGTGATGAAACGCTTGGTGCCGTTCAGCACATAGTGGTCGCCGTCGCGGCGCGCCGAGGTCCGCAGCGACAGGGCGTCCGACCCTGCGTCCGGCTCGGTCAGCGCGAACGAGCCGACCAGCTCGCCACTGGCCAGGCGCGGCAGGTAATGATCGCGCTGTTCCTCGGTACCCGCCAGCACGATGGCCTGCGAGCCGATGCCGATGTTGGTGCCCGCCAAGGAACGGAAGGCTGGCGACGTGCGGCCCAGTTCCATCGCGATCAGCACTTCTTCTTCCATGTTCAGCCCCAACCCGCCGTACTCCGGCGCGATGGACAGGCCGAACAGGCCCAGCGCCTGCATTTCCTCGCGCACCTGCGGCGGAATCACGCCGGTTTCGGCCACTTCGGCCTCGAGCGGAACCAGGCGCTCGGCCACGAACGTGCGTGTGGCCTCGATCAGCAACTTCAAGGTATCGGCATCCAACGACATGAGAGTCCCCATTAGGAAGTGGCAGCCGGCCTGACGCACAGGCCGGCGGATAGAAGTTCGAAATAGTCGAGCGCGATCTGTTCGGCCGTGCTGCCATGGCCGGGCTTGAACCAGCGCGCCATCCAGTTGAGCAGCGACAGCACGGCGCGGCCCGAGGTCACGATCTGTCCCGGCCGGAACACGCCTTCGCGCGCCCCCTGCTCCAGGATCTGGCGCAGCAGCCGTTCGTAGGCGTCGCGCAGCCGCGAGGCGTCGTCGCGGTAACTGGGGCTCATGCCGCTGAATCCCACCAGCATGGCGACAAAGCTCCAGTAGTTGTGTTCCAGGTAGGCGGCATGCGCCGTCATGAAGACGCGCAGCTTGTCCAGCGGGGCCGGCTGCGCGTCCACCGCGGGCACCACGGCGTCGGTCAGGCCTTGCAGCGCCTGGAGGATGATGGCGTCGTAGATGTCCTGCTTGGTGGCGAAGTAGTGATAGATGGCCGGCTTGGAGACGCCGATGGCGGCGGCCAGCTCGCCGATGGAACTGCTTTCGTAGCCACTTTGCGCGAACAGCTTCGAGGCTTCCAGCAGGATGCGCTCGCGCGCGTCGGCCACCACGGGCGGACGGCCCTGGCGGCGCCGGGGAGCGGGACGGGAAGCGGGTGAGGACATGTCGATCGCATTTATTTACCGAACGGTAGGTAAATAATACCAGCGGCGAACGGGACCGCAACCCTCGCAAACCCGGAGGCGGTCCTGGAACCCGGTTACTTCAGCGGCTTGGGCGCGGGAAAAAGGTCCTCGAGCTCGATTCCGCGCTCTTTCAGCACGGCCTCCAGCAAGGGCTGGAGCTTGCCCAGGCTTTCCTGCACGGTTTCGCGCACGGTATCGACCACCACTTGCGTCCCGCGCTCGATCTCGATGTTGAGCCGGTCGCCCACCTGCTTTGCCTCGAACGTGGTCATGCGCCGCGTCTCGGGAATCAGCCAGACCTCGAACCAGCCCTCGGCCCGATTGACCTCGGCGACCGTCAGGCTGGCGCCATTGATGGCAATGTAGCCCTTGGCGAAGACGTATCGGCGAAAGGCCTCGGGTATGGTGAAGCGCATGACGCGGTTCGTGTCCGAACTGCGGATGCCGGCGATGGTGGTGGTGAAATCGACATGGCCGGACAGGGGATGGCCGCCGATCTCGGCCCCGTCCTTGGCGGCGCGCTCGACGTTGATGCGCGAGCCCACGCCGTACTCGGACAGCGTGGTGATATTCAGGCTCTGCAGCATGACGTCGAACGAGGCGGCGGTGGGGCTGGCGATGTCGGTGACCGTCAGGCAGACGCCGTCCACCGAGACGCTGGCGCCTATGGCCAGGTCCTGGCAGAAACCCGGCGGGAACTCGAGCGTGAAGGTGCGCAGGCCCTCGCGGTCGTTCATGGCGGCGATCTGGGCGGTGCCCTGGATGATTCCGGTAAACACGATATTCCTCGGCGCGTGGGGATGGCGATCCCCGCATTGGTCATGGGCGATAGCTTAACGCGACCCCGCCCGCGGCGATTTTTACGCCATTTTTATACCCGCCCGCCCAAGCTATACCCCGTTTTTATACCCATCTCCTTACGCTGACAGGCGTCGGGCATGGGGACGAAAAGGCCGTCCGCGCCCATCGAGGAGTCCGCATCGGCGGGAAAAAATGGATCTCATCTACCTGTTGGGCCTGGTCGTCATCGCGCGCGCGACCATCGGGCTGATTCAGTTCTGCGCGGCGCTGTCGCAAGGAGAAACGCCATGACCTGGCTGCACCTGGCCGGCGCCGTGGCGGCCGCGGCCCTGTTCGTCTATCTGCTCGTCGCCCTGTTCAAGGCGGAGAAATTCTGATGGATATCAAGCTGCTCCTTCTGCTGGCGCTTTATATCGCGGTCCTCCTGGCGATCGCGCCCTTCCTGGGCCGCTACATCCGCCTCGCCATGGACGGCGGTCCATCGAGATGGACCGCCTGGGGCCGACCCGCCGAGCGTCTCATCTACCGGCTGGCCGGCGTCGACCCGTCCGCCGAAACCGGCTGGAAAGCCTACGCCATGGCCGTCGTGGCCTTCAACCTGGTCGGCCTCGTCGCCTTGTACGCACTGCAACGCGTGCAGGGATGGCTGCCGCTGAACCCCGCCGCGCTGGGAGCGGTGGCGCCGGACTCGGCCCTGAACACGGCGGTGAGCTTCGTCACCAACACGAATTGGCAAGGCTACGCGGGCGAGACGACCATGAGCTACCTGACCCAGATGCTGGGCCTGGGCGTGCAGAACTTCGTCTCCGCCGCCACCGGCATCGCGGTGCTGTTCGCGCTCATGCGCGGGCTGGCGCGGCACAGCGCGGGCACGGTCGGTAACTTCTGGGCCGACCTGGTGCGCTCGACGCTATACGTGCTGCTGCCCCTGTCGCTGCTGTTCGCACTGTTCCTGGTCAGCCAGGGCGTGATCCAGAATTTCGATGCCTACCAGACCGTGCATACGCTGGAGGGCGCCTCGCAGACCCTGCCCATGGGGCCGGTGGCTTCGCAAGAGGCCATCAAGCTGCTGGGCACGAACGGTGGCGGCTTCTTCAACGCGAATTCGGCGCATCCCTTCGAGAACCCCACCGCAGCCAGCAACTTCCTGGAAATGCTCGCGATCCTGCTGATCCCCGCCGCCCTGTGCATGACGTTCGGGGAACTGGTGGGCAGCCGTGCCCAGGGCGCCGCGATCCTGGCCGCGATGACGGCGCTGTTCGTGCTGTTCGTGCTCGCGACCGGCTACTTCGAGCAACACGCCAACCCCATGCTGGCGCAGCCCGGCATCGATGCCGCGTCCTCCGCGCTGTCGGCCGGCGGGAACATGGAGGGCAAGGAAAGCCGGTTCGGCATCGCCGCCAGCGCCCTGTTCGCCGTCGTCACCACCGCGGCCTCGTGCGGCGCGGTCAACGCCATGCACGACTCGCTCACGGCGATGGGCGGTTTCTCGCCCCTGCTGCTGATGCAACTGGGCGAAGTGGTGTTCGGCGGCGTCGGCTCCGGCCTGTACGGCATGCTGGTCTTCGCCATCACCGGCGTGTTCATCGCCGGTCTCATGATAGGCCGCACGCCCGAGTACCTGGGCAAGAAAATCGAAAGCTACGACATGAAGATGGTGGCCATCGTGCTGCTGGCCACGCCACTGCTGGTGTTGCTGGGCACGGCCCTGGCCGTCTCGCTGGCCGACGGGCGGGCCGGGATATTCAATCCGGGCGCCCACGGTTTCTCGGAAGTCCTGTACGCGCTGTCCTCGGCGGCCAACAACAACGGCAGCGCCTTCGCCGGCCTGTCCGCCAACACGCCTTTCTACAACGTGCTGCTCGCCCTGGCGATGTGGAGCGGCCGTTTCGGGATCATCGTCCCGGTCCTGGCCCTGGCCGGATCGCTGGCCGCCAAGCGGCGGATTCCCGCCGGCCCGGGCACCATGCCCACCACGGGACCGCTGTTCGTCGTGCTGCTGATAGGCACCGTGCTGATGGTGGGCGCGCTGACCTACATCCCCGCGCTGGCCCTGGGGCCGGTGGCGGAACACCTGCAACCCTGAACGCCTGGACGGGCCTCATCATGTCTTCGCACCTGCAACCTTCCCTTCCCCACCCCGCCGCCGCGGCGCCGGCCCGGCGCACCCTGCCGTCCAGCCCGCTCGGCCCGGCCCTGAAAGAGAGCCTGCTCAAGCTGCGGCCTTCGACCCAGGTCCGCAACCCGGTGATGTTCACCGTGTACGTGGGCAGCGTGCTGACCACCCTGCTGTGGATCGCCGGGCTGTTCGGCCACGCGGATGCCGGCACCGGATTCATGTTCGCCGTCTCCGCCTGGCTGTGGTTCACCGTGCTGTTCGCCAACTTCGCCGAGGCGCTGGCCGAAGGACGCGGCAAGCAGCAGGCGGCCGCGCTGCGCGGACTGCGCACGACCGTGCTCGCCCGGGTCGTACAGGGCGTGCCGGCCGGCACGCCCGCGACGGCCGAAGGCTACCGCGGCCACGTGGCGGAGCGTCCCTCGGGCAGCCTGCGCAAGGGCGACGTCGTGCTGGTCGAGGCGGGCGGCACCATCCCTGGCGACGGCGAAGTCATCGCCGGCATCGCCTCGGTGGACGAAAGCGCCATCACCGGGGAGTCGGCCCCCGTCATACGCGAGGCCGGCGGCGACTTCTCGTCGGTGACGGGCGGCACGCGCGTACTGTCGGACTGGATCATCGTGCAGGTCGCGGCCAACCCCGGCGAAAGCTTCCTGGACCGCATGATCGCGATGGTGGAAAGCGCGCGGCGCCAGAAGACCCCGAACGAAATCGCGCTGAACATCCTGCTGGTGGGCCTGACGCTGGTCTTCCTGCTGGTGGTCGCGACCCTGCTGCCGTTCTCGTTCTTCGCCATTTCCGCCGCCGGCCAGGGAACCGCCATCGCGATCACCGCCCTGGTGGCGCTGCTGGTCTGCCTGATCCCCACCACCATCGGCGGCCTGCTTTCGGCGATAGGCGTGGCCGGCATGAGCCGCATGATGCGCGCCAATGTGATCGCCACCTCGGGCCGGGCGGTGGAGGCGGCCGGCGACGTGGACGTGCTGCTGCTGGACAAGACCGGCACCATCACCTTCGGCAACCGCCAGGCCAGCGCCTTCCACCCGGCGCCCGGCGTGGCGGCCGACGGCCTGGCGCGCGCCGCCTGCCTGGCCTCGCTGGCCGACGAGACCCCCGAAGGCCGCAGCATCGTCGCGCTGGCGGCCCGCCAATCGGGCCGCGCGCCCGAGGCGGCCGCCGGGGCGGTCTTCGTCCCCTTCTCGGCCCATACCCGCATGAGCGGCGTGGACCTGGCGGACCGCCGCATACGCAAGGGCGCGGTGGACGCGATGCAGGCCTGGCTGGCCGGGCAAGGCGCCACGCTGCCCGAGGCCGTCGCGCGCGCGGCGGACGATGCGGGCCGGCGCGGCAGCACGCCGCTGGTGGTCTGCGACGGCCGCGCCGCGCTGGGCGTCGTGGAACTCAAGGACATCGTCAAGCCCGGCATGCGGGAGCGGTTCGGAGAACTGCGCCGCATGGGCATCAAGACGGTGATGATCACCGGCGACAACAAGCTCACGGCCGCCGCCATCGCCGCCGAGGCGGGCGTGGACGACTTCCTGGCGCAAGCCACGCCCGAGGCCAAGCTGGCGTTGATCCGCCGCTACCAGGCCGACGGCCGGCTGGTGGCGATGACCGGGGACGGCACCAACGACGCCCCCGCGCTGGCGCAGGCCGACGTGGCGGTGGCGATGAATTCCGGCACCCAGGCCGCCAAGGAAGCCGGCAACATGGTTGACCTGGATTCGGATCCGACCAAGCTGATCGAGGTCGTCGAGACCGGCAAGCAGATGCTGATGACGCGCGGCGCGCTGACCACCTTCAGCATCGCCAACGACGTGGCCAAGTATTTCGCGATCATTCCCGCCGCCTTCGCCGGCGTCTACCCGCAGCTCGCCACGCTGAACGTCATGCGGCTGGCCTCGCCGTCGTCGGCCATCCTGTCGGCCGTGATCTTCAACGCGCTCATCATCATCGTGCTGATCCCGCTGGCCCTGAAGGGCGTGCGCTACCGGCCGCTGGGCGCGGCCGCGCTGCTGCGCCGCAATCTGGTGATCTACGGGCTGGGCGGCCTGCTGGTGCCGTTCGCCGGCATCAAGCTGATCGACATGGTCCTGGCCGCGGCCGGACTCGCTTGAACCGTTCCGTTCCGGAGACTCTCATGACCCCCGCTTCCTCTCCCGTCCGGCCACGCGTGCTTCGGCCCGCCCTGGCCGTGTTCGCCGCGCTCGCCATCATCACCGGCCTGCTCTACCCGCTGGCCACCACGATCCTCGCCCGGCTGGCCTTTCCGCACCAGGCGGCCGGATCGCTCATCCAGTCACAGGAGACGACGACCGGCTCGGCATTGATCGGCCAATCGTTCACTTCGCCGCGCTATTTCTGGGGACGCCCTTCGGCCACCGCCGACCGGCCGTACAACGCGCTGGCCTCCGGCGGCTCCAACCTGGGACCCCGCAACCACGACCTGGCGCGCCTGGCGGGCGAACGCGCCCAGGCGCTGCGCCAGGCGGACCCCGGCAACACGGCCCCCATTCCGGTGGACCTGGTCGCCGCCTCGGGCAGCGGCCTGGACCCCCACATCAGCGTGGCGGGCGCCCGCTACCAGGCGCCACGGGTGGCGCGCGAGCGCGGACTGCCCACGGCCGAGGTGGAAAAACTGATCGCCACCCATACGGAGCGGCCGTTCATCGGCATACTGGGCGAACCCGTGGTAAACGTACTCCAGCTCAACCTCGCGCTGGACCGGCTACCCCGCCCCTGACCCGCCGCCCGAGTCCAGACCCGATCCATGGCATCCGCCCCTCCTGGCCGTCCCGATCCCGATACCCTGCTCCGGACCCTCGATGCCGCGGCGCAGCCGGCCGCGCGCGGCCGGCTGCGCATCTATTTCGGCGCTTCGGCCGGTGTCGGCAAGACCTACGCCATGCTGGAGGCCGCGCGCCACCGGATGGAGCAAGGCGCGGACGTGGTGGCCGGCGTCGTCGAAACGCATGGGCGCAAGGAAACGATGGCCCTGCTGGCCGGCATTCCCGCGCTGCCGCCGGCCGGGATCCGGTACCGCGAACGGGTGTTGAAGGAATTCGACCTGGACGGCGCCCTGGCAAGGCGGCCCGCCCTGGTGCTGGTGGACGAACTGGCTCACTCGAACGTTCCGGGATCGCGCCACGACAAGCGGTGGCAGGACGTGCACGAACTGCTCGCGGCCGGCATCGATGTCTGGACCACGCTGAACGTGCAGCACCTGGACAGCCTGAACGAGGCGGTGGGCGGCATCACCGGCGTGCGGATACGGGAGACCGTGCCCGACGCCGTGTTCGACGACGCCGACGAGGTCATCCTGGTCGACACCTCGGCCGACGAACTGTTGCGCCGGCTGCGCCAGGGCAAGGTGTACCTGCCCGATCAGGCCCGGCACGCGGCCGGCCATTTTTTCCGCAAAGGCAACCTGATCGCGCTGCGCGAACTGGCCTTGCGGCGCACCGCGGAACACGTGGACGACGACGTGCAGGCCTACCGGCTGGATCGGGCCATCACGGACATCTGGCGCACGCGGGAAGCCGTCCTGGCCTGCGTCGCGGCCGACGATGCCGCCCACGTGGTGCGCAACGCGCATCGCCTCGCCCAGCAACTGGACTGCGAGCTGCACGTGGTCACCATCGAAAGCCTGCGCGTCCAGCCCCAACCGGCAGCCCGCCACGACACCCTGCGGCGGGTGCTGGCGCACGCCGAGTCACTGGGCGCGCGGACCGAGGTCCTGGGCGGCACCGACCTGGTGGAGGCCGTCGTCCGCTACGCCCGGCGCCACAACATCACCAAGGTCGTCCTGGGCCGCACCGCGCCGGGCGGCCTGCGGCGCCTGCGCCTGTCGCTGTCGGGCCTGTTGTCGCGCCTGCTGGCGCCGGGCTGGATCTGGCACCGCCACAGCTTCGCGGACCTGCTGGCGGCCACCTGCCCGGAAATCGACGTGATCCGCATCGCGGCGCCGCCGCTACCGCCGCCGGCGCGCGCGGCGGCGGTAGCGGACCCGCGGGAGCCGCGCGACGCCTCCCGCCTGCCGGCCTACCTCTGGGCACTGGTGTATTGCGGCGCCGCGGCCGCATTGTCCTCGCTGGCCTTCCCCGTGCTGCACCAGACCAACATCGTCATGCTCTTCCTGCTGGCGGTGATCGGGGTGGCGCTGCGCCACGGCCGCGGGCCGGCCGCGCTCGCCTCGCTGGTCAGCGTCGCCCTGTTCGACTTCCTGTTCGTCCAGCCCCTGTGGTCCTTCGCGATCTCCGACATCCAGTACGCCCTGACCTTCCTCGTCCTGCTGTCGGCGGGACTCGTGGTCGGGCAGTTGACCGCGGGGCTGCGCCTGCAGGCCGAAACCTCGGTACGCCGCGAGGCCGAGGCGCACGGGCTGTACGAGTTCGCGCGCGAACTGTCATCGGCGCTGCAACCGGAACAGATCGTCGAAGCCACGTCCTCGTATCTCCGGGCGGCCTTCGACACCCGCTGCGCGCTGTATGTCCTCGACACGGCCGACCGCCTGCTGCCCGCGGCCCCGGCCGATGCCTCCACGGGGCTGGAGCCGGCCCTGGCGCAATGGGCCTACGACCACGGGCAGCCCGCCGGTGCCGGCACGGCCACGCTGTCGACCAGCGCTTTCTACTACCTGCCCTTGCAGGCATCGATGCGCACGCGCGGCGTGCTGGCGATCGCCTGCGGCGGCCGCCCCGACCTGAACGACGCCGAGAGCCGCCGGCAGATGGCGGCCTACGGCACGCTGGTGGCCATCGCGCTGGAACGGCTGCACTACGTGGAAGTCGCCCAGCACGCGCTGCTCAGCGTCGAATCCGAGAAACTGCGCAACTCGTTGCTGGCGGCCGTCTCGCACGATCTGCGCACGCCGCTGACCAGCCTGGTAGGCACCTCCGAGACGCTGCTGCGGCAGCATCCGGACTTGCCCCGCTCCGCGCGCGACGCCCTGCAAGGACTGGCGGTGCAGGCCCGGCGCATGCACGCCATGGTGGACAACATCCTGGACATGGCCAGGCTGCAGAGCGGGGATGCTCCCCTGCACCGCGAATGGCAATCCATCGAGGAACTGGTCGGCTCGGCGCTGGCCTACATGCGCGACGCCCTCGGTCAACGGCAAGTCACGGTGGGCCGCCTGTCCGGCCTGCCCCTGGTGGAATGCGATGGAGTCCTGGTCGAGCGCGTGCTCTGCAACCTGCTGGAGAACGCGATCAAATACACCCCCGAGCGCAGCGCGATCCACATCGACGCGGAAATCCGGGGCGGCGTGCTTGCCACCCTGGTAACCGACGACGGTCCCGGCGTGCCGCCGGACGCCGCGGACCGCATATTCGACAAATTCGCCCGCGGCGAGAGGGAATCATCGACGTCGGGCGTAGGCTTGGGACTGGCGGTGTGCCAGGCCATCGTCCGCGCCCATGGCGGCGACATCCGGCTGGAAGCCCCTCCGGGCGGGCGCGGCGCGCGCTTCGCCTTCACCCTGCCCCTGGGCACGCCACCGGAAATCCATCCCGAACCGGACGCTCCATGTTCGACTACCGCCCCAACATCCTGATCATCGAAGACGATGCGGCCATCCGCCGCTTCGTGCGCACAGCCCTGGAAGGCGAAGGCGCCACGATCTTCGAGGCCGAGACCGTGCAGCGCGGACTGATCGAGGCCGGGACCCGGCACCCCGATCTGGTGGTCCTCGACCTGGGCCTGCCCGACGCCGACGGCATGACCCTGATCCGCGAACTTCGCGGCTGGACGGAAGTGCCGGTGCTGGTGCTGTCGGCCCGCGATGCCGAAAGCGACAAGATCGGCGCCCTGGACGCCGGCGCCGACGACTATCTGAGCAAACCCTTCGGCGTGGGCGAACTCCTGGCGCGCGTGCGCGTCCTGCTCCGCCGGCACGGGCGCGGGGGCGCCGGCCAACCCGCGGAAATCCGCTTCGGCGATATCACGCTGGACTTCTCCCGGCGCACCGTGACCCGTGGCGGCGAGGCGGTGCACCTGACCAACCGCGAATACCGCCTGCTCGCCACCCTGGCGGCGCACCGCGGCAAGGTCATGACGCACCGCGAACTCCTGCGCGAAGTCTGGGGGCCGGCCTACGTCGGCAACAATCACTATCTGCGCATCTACATGGGCCACCTGAGGCAGAAGCTCGAAGCCGATCCGGCCCAGCCCGCCTACCTGCTGACGGAAGTCGGCGTCGGCTACCGTTTCACGGGCTGAACGTCGCGGCGGACCAAGGGCGCCGCGCGGCCGCAAACGTGAACGATTCTTTACAAGCGGTTTCATTCCTGGGCGCTCCTTCCTAAGATACGCCTACCAGTCCCGGCAGGATTTCATTGTCCGGGTCGTTCAGGAGCACCAAAGTGGACCCATCCCTGCCGCTTACCGCCAGTCAGGCCCTGGCGCTCGGCAATCCGGCGATGTGCCTGCTGTTCGCGCTGGGCTTCGCATGCATCTGGGCCCACGAGCGGCCGCGCACCTATCTGCTGCTGTATGCCGCCGCCTTCGCCGTCTACGCCGCCGGAACCCTGCTGCGGATCTTCGATCGCCCCGACGCGACCGGGGACGACCTCGCCGCCGCCGTACTCTACGTGGGCAGCGCGCTGCTGCTCGCCCGCGGCCTGTTCGCCCGCTGCGGCATCGATGCCGACGGGTCGCCGCTGGGCGCCCTGGGCATCGCCCTCCTGGTCCTGCTGCTGCATTTCCACATCATGCAGAACGATGTCCCGGCGTTCGCCTATACGCTGGGCGTCGGCATGGGCGCGCTGCTGCTCCTGGCATGGATGCGGCTGGGCAAGCTGCGCCGGGGAGCCGCGGCCGACCAGGTCCTGTACTGGGTGCTTCCGTTCGTCTCCGCCGGCCTGTTCCTGGGCATTTCCTGGGTGGCGGGCTCGACCCCGCACTCGGCCGGCGAATTCGTGCAGCCCGACATCTGGCTGCAGGCCCTCCCGCCCATCGGCCTCGCCCTGGCACTGGGCGGTTCACTCTTTGCCAGCGCGCTATCCGACCTCATCACGCCGCTCAAGCACGAACGCGTCACCGACCCGCTCACCCAGCTGAAGAACCGCCGCAATTTCGAAGACCTGAGCCACGGCCGCCTGCAACGGCATCCGGCGTATCCGTTCAGCCTGATCCTGCTGGACCTGGACACCTTCAAGTCCATCAACGATACCTATGGCCATGCCGCGGGCGACGCGACGCTGGCCGAAACGGGCCGGATCATCCGCGACTGCATCCGCGGCGGCGACATGGCCTGGCGGCTGGGCGGCGATGAGTTCGCGATACTGATGCCCGGCACGCCGGCGGCCGGGGCCGCCCAGGTAGCCGAACGCATACGCGCGCAGTTGGCCGTGACGCGGCTGGAGATGCCGCTGGGCGACTTCGCGGTGACGGCAAGCTTCGGCATCGCGCAGTCCTGGGTGGACGAGCCGCTCTACGAGCTGTTCGCCCGCACCGACATCCTCCTGTACGCGGCCAAGCGGCAGGGACGCGATCGGATCACCTGTGCCTCCGGGCAGGACCGGGTGGACGCCCGCGACGCCGCGGCGCCGGGCAAGGGCGAAGAAATGCTGTCGCTCTAGCCGGCCAGCCTTCGGACCATCCGATTGTTGGCGGATCCGGAAAAGTCATTTCCAGATTCCCGGTATTTAAAAGGATGCTTGCGCGCCCATCTTCAAGGCACGGCGGTTGACACGACGTCCAGCCGCCCGACACCCCATACTTTGGAGATATGCCATGAAAGCCATCGCTTATACCGCCGTGATCGCCGCCACGCTGTTCGGCGCCGCCGCCCATGCGGACCAGGGCAACAATTACGGCAACGATTTCCCGCCCCCCGCCATCTCGACCACGTCGGGGCTGACGCGCGCCCAGGTCCTGGCAGAACTGGCGCAAGCCAAGGCCAACGGCGGCATCGTCTACGATCAGGAAGGTTTCCCCGACCAGACCGTCCAGCAAGCCAGCAAGCCGGCCGACCGCGCGCAGGTCCGGCGGGAAACCAGGCACTACGAAGCCTCCAGCCGCGCCGGCGGCCCGGGCGAATATCCCGCCAATCTGTAAGCAACCGCCCTCTGGACCGTGCCGGGGGCATGCCCCCGGCACACACATTCACCCGGCCCAGAGACTGGCCGGCGCGCCCAGGAGGCGCGACAAGGCCCTGCCCTTTTCCCTGAGCGCCCGAACCTGTGCGCTGTCCTCGCTCGTATCCAGCAAGGCCATCGGCGACGTGATCGTCAGGCCGTAGGCCACCCCGCCGTGCACGTTCCAGATCGGAACGCTGACGGCCAGATACGTGGGCAAGGCCCGCAACTCCACCACCGAATACCCGCGCTGCAACACCGCCTCGCGTATGGCCGTCAGCCTGGCCTCGGCTTCCTGCGCCGTGGGCGCCAGCCCATCCGCCTCCAGCTCCCGCTCGAGCACCGGCAGCACCGCGTCGGCGGACAGATACGCCGCGAACACGTGGCCGGCCGCCGTGTGCAGCATCTCCACCGGACCGTTGCGCAGTTCGAAGACCCGGCCGCGCACCGCCGACTGGTTGACCAGGATGACCGGACCGTTGCTCCAGATGACCACCGCCACACCCAGGCCGGTTTCCTCGCTCAGCGCGACGGCGGCCTCGCGCACCAGTTCGAAATGGTCGACGTCGCGGGCGGCGGTCATGCCGAGCGCCGCCAGGCTGGGCCCCAGCCGGTACAGCCCCCGGCCGTCGCTCTTGACCATGCCGACACGAACGAAGCTGGCGAGATAGTTGTGGGCCGCGCTGGCGGTGATGTCGGCGCGCGCCGCGATGTCTTTCAAGGCCACCGCGCCGGGGCCCATCTGGATCGCCACCAGGATGCGATAGCCGATTTCCAGGGATTGGATGCCCCGAGGCCCTGGGCCGGGTGCCGGGACGGTGCCTGCCTTCATGGGTGTCATGGATCCGATAGACCGATCAGGAAACGCGCGCCGCGGGGGGCCGAGCGTGGCGCGATTGTACCTGCCGCCCCCTCTGCCTCCGGCCCCCCTATTGACAGGATACCGCCGCGCCATTTACGATAAATTTAACAATATCAAATTATTCAATAATATTGAATATAGGAGACACCCTGATGGGTATGTCCGACTCAGTTACCTTCAAGACGGCCATGCGGCGTGTTCCCGCGCCAGTCACGGTCATCAGCGCCGCCCACCGGGGCGAACGCCGGGGCCTGACCGCCACCGCCGTCTGCAGCGTCAGCGCCGAGCCTCCACAATTGCTGGTATGCGTGAACAAACGGGTCCGGGCGCATGACGCCATCGGACTGGCGGGGTACTTCGGCGTCAATTACCTCAGCCATGGCCAGGCCGACGTCGCGCACGCCTTCTCCTCGCCGTCGGGCGCCCCGGGCGCGCGCTTCGAGACCGGCGACTGGGTCGAGGGCGAGACCGGCGCGCCGCTGCTGCGCAATGCGCTGGCCACGTTCGAATGCAGGGTGGTCCAGGCCGTCGACGGCGGCACGCACACGCTCTATATCGGCGAGATCGTCGGCATGACCGACAGGGACGATCTGTCCCTGCTCTACAAGAGCGGCCTGTTCAGCGCCGCCTGACATCCATCTGGAGACAAGACCGATGACCGTTTCTTCGATACGCATGGGCTACCACGTCGCGCGCGACATGGCCGCCCTGAGCGCCTTCTACCGCGATGCATTGGGGCTGGTTCCCCGATTCGCCGACGGCTCCCGCTGGGCGGAGTTCCAGGCGGGCACATCCCGCTTCGCCCTGGCCGCGCCGCAGGAAGCCCCGCGCGATACCCGCGGCGCGGTGCTCGTATTCGCCTGCGACGACCTGGACGGCGTCCGCGCCCAGGTCCTGGCCCATGGCGGCCGGGTCCTCGATCAACGCGACATGGGCAACCATGGCCGCATCGTCACCGCCGCGGATCCCGCGGGCACCGTGTTCCAACTGTTCGCCCGCTAGTCGCCGGTTCCAGCCGGCCCCGCTTTCAACGCCTGCAAGGGAAATCCCATGAAGTTCGCCGTTTTCGATCATATGGACCGCGGTACCGTCCCCCTCGCCCAGCAGTACGAAGAACGACTGATCCTGACCGAAGCCTACGACCGGGGCGGCTTCCACGCTTACCACGTCGCCGAGCACCACTCGACGCCCCTGGGCATCGCGCCATCGCCCAGCGTCTATTTGTCCGCCGTCGCCCAGCGCACCCGCAGGCTGCGCTTCGGCCCGCTGGTCTACACCCTGGGCATGCACCACCCCCTGCGGGTCATGGAAGAAATCTGCATGCTGGACCAGTTGAGCCGCGGCCGGCTCGAAGTCGGCTTCGGACGCGGCATCTCGCCCTACGAACTGGGCTACTACGGCGTCGACCCCGAGCAATCGCAAGGCATCTACCACGAGTCCTACCAGATCATCATGCAGGGACTGACCCAGCCTGTCGTGAATTTCCAGGGCCGGCACTTCGACCTGCGCGACGTCCCGGTGGAAATGCAGTGCCTGCAACGGCCCACGCCCCCCATCTGGTATGGCGCCGGCACGCCGGCCGCCACGCAGTGGACCGCGGCCAACGCCATCAACATCGTCTGCAACGGCCCCGCGGCGCAGGTCCGCGCCATCACCGACCAATATCGCCTCCACTGGCAGGAACTGGGCCATGCCGCCGATGCCGTGCCCAGCCTGGGCATGAGCCGGCACGTGGTCGTGGCCGACACCGACGCGCAGGCGATGGACGCCGCCCGGCGCGCTTACCGGCGCTGGTACACCCACCTGATGCATCTGTGGGTCAAACACGGGACCCTGCCCCGGACACTGTCCTTCCCCGACAACTTCGACGACGCGCAACGCGCCGGCCTGGGCATCGCGGGCTCGCCCGCCACGGTCCGGGACTGGATCGCCGAGGCGGCGGACCAGGCCGGCATCAACTATTTCGTCTGCCGTCTCGCCTTCGGCGACCTCACCCTTGCCGAATCCTTGCGTTCGACGGCACTGATGGCCGAATCCGTCCTGCCCGCGCTGGCCACCTCTCTCGCCACGGAGGCCTGATCCGATGCCCGCCCTGTCAGCCGTGGACCGGCGCTTGCTCGAGTCGGACCTGCCCCCGCTCCGGCACGCGCTTCTGTCTTCCGGAAGCACCCTGGAATACCGCGACACGGGCCACGGCGCCGACGCCGTCCTGCTGCTGCACGGTATCGGGTCGAGCTCGGCCGGCTATCGCGCGCAACTGGCGGGCCTGTCCGCGCAGTGGCGGCTACTCGCGTGGAATGCCCCCGGCTTCGGCGCCAGCACCCCGCTCGCGTCCCCGGCGCCGGACGTACACGCCTACGCCGCGGCGCTTGCCGAACTGCTGGACGCCTTGTCCCTGGACCGCGTGCATCTGGTCGCCAGCTCCTGGGGCACCTTGATCGCCCAGGCCTTCGCCGGGCGATATCCGGAGCGGACGCGGGCAATCGTCCTGTCGGTACCCACCCGGGGCTACGCCCACCTCCCTGCGGACGAGCGCGCCCGGCGCATGGCCGAAAGGCTTTCGCCCGGAGCCAGGACCCAAACCCCGGAGGAACGCGCCCCCCGCTTCCTGGGCCCCGCTCCGGACCCGCTGGTGGTCCGGCGCTTCGGCGAGCTGCAGGCGGCGGTGCATCCGGCGGGACTGGCACGGGCCACGCACATGCTGTTCGACTGCGACGCGCTTGCCCTGGCGAGCGCCGTCCATGTCCCCACGTTGATCCTGGCGGGCGGGGAAGACCGCGTCGCACCGCCCGGCGAACATGCCGAGCGCCTGCGTGGCGCCCTGGACGGCGCCGCGCTCGAAACATTCGCGGATTGCGGCCACCTGCTCAAACTCGAAGCCCCGGACCGATTCAACCGCAGCGTCCATGACTTCCTGCGCCACTATTGATTGCACGACGAACACCACAGAGGAGACACCCCATGAAGCATCGCTGGTTCCACCTGACCTGGGCATGCGCCCTGGCCGTCGTCGCCGCTCCCGCCCAGGCCCAGTCCTGGCCGGACAAGGCGGTCCGCATCGTCTTGCCCGGACCGCCGGGCAGCAGCCCTGACCGGATCACCCGGCTGCTTGCGGATCACCTGAACAAGAAATGGAAACAGCCCGTGGTGGTCGAGAACCGCCCCGGCGGCACGACGCGGATAGGCGCGGAAATGGTCGCCCGCGCCACCCCGGACGGCTATACCCTGCTGTCGACCTTCGTCTCGCACGGGATGGTCAAGCTGCTCTATCCCGAAACGCCCTACGACCCCATCAAGGACTTCACCCCCGTCGCGCAACTGGTCGACACGGAAACCGTCTTCGTGGTGCGCGCCGACTCTCCCTACAAGACGCTCGCGCAACTGGTCGAAGGCGTGAAGACGCGCGGAAAGCCGCTGGGCGTGGGCAACTTCGGCAACGGCTCGAGTTTTCATTTCTACAGCCTGATCCTCGGCCAGGGAGCCGGCATGGAAGTGCTGCCGGTTCCCTACAAGGGCGAAGCGCTGTCGCTGGGCGACCTGCTGGGCGGACACGTGGAATCGAGCTTCAATTCGGTCGGCACCGCCCTGCCGCATATCCGCGAAGGCAAGGTACGCGCGCTGGCGCTGCTGGCGCCCAAGCGTTCGAAGGTCCTGCCCGAGGTCCCGACCTTCACCGAGCTGGGCTTCCCCCGCCTGCGCGAAGGCGGCTGGTTCGGCATCCTGGCGCCGGCCGGCACGCCGCGGCCGGTGATCGACAAGCTGCACGCCGACATCCAGACGGTCCTGCGCGATCCCGAGGTAACGGCATGGCTGCGCAACCAGGGGCTGGAACCGGCCTTCGTCAGCGCGGATGCCTTCGGGCAATCGATGCAACGCGAGGCCGGCGAATGGGCAAAACTGATCAAGGAGTTCAACGTCTCGGTGAACTGAAGCCCGAAGCCGCCGGCGGCCTGCTTCCTCAGCCCGCCGGCGCGGCGCGCGGCACCATCAGCGTCGCGCGCCGGGGCAGGCGCATGGACAGCAGCGCGGCCGCCACCAGCAGCGTGCCGGCCGCGCCGAACGACACCCAGTGCGTGCCGAAGGTCTCGTAGCCCCAGCCGCCCAGCCACGAGCTGATCATGCCGCCGAACTGGTGCCCCAGATAGGCCCAGCCGTACAGGATGCCCACCAGCTTCACGCCGTAGACATCGGCCAGCAAGGCCGACGACAGGGCAATGCTGCCCGACCAGACGATGCCGCCCAGCGTGGCCGCGGTGTACAGCTCCCAATGCGTGCCGACCACGACCAGCGCGAAGAACCCCAGGCCGCGCACGAGATAGATGGTGGCCAGGATGTCGCGCCGGGGCAGCACGTCGGCCAGGCGCCCCAGCACCAACGTGCTGAACACGGCCACCGCGCCGATCAGGCCGATGCCGAGCGCGCTGGTCATCGCGTCGAAACCGTGGTCCATCAGCATGGGCACGCCGTGCGACCCCAGCAGGTTCATGCTGAAGCCACAGGCGAAAAGCCCCAGCGCGATCTGCCAGAAAGGCGCGGAGCGCAGCGCGTCGCCCACGCGCAGGCTGGCCGCGGCCGGTCCGGGCTGCGCGGCCTTGGCGGCGGCGCGTGCCGCCAGGTCCTCGGGCCGCAGGTCGGACTCGGGCGGGGCATTGTCACGGAAGATCAGCAGCGCGGCGGGCACCGTGAACAGGGCGAAGGCCGCCGCGAAGACCAGCATGGTCGTGCGCCAGCCCAGCCAGGCGATGAACGACGTGAACACCGGCGTCATCAGCGCGATGCCCGCCATCGACCCGGTGGAAAGAAAGAACAGCGCCATGCCGCGCTGCCGCGTGAACCAGCGGGTCAGGATGGGCGTGAGCGCCACCGGGCTGGTCAGCCCCAGCCCCACCGACTGCCCCACCCCGAATGCCAGGAAGAACGCCAGCGGATGGCGCGCCAGCACCGTGGCGATGGATGAAACCACCACCACCACCATGCCCGTCAGCAGCACGAAGCGCGTGCCGCGCGCGGCGACGAGATAACCGGCCAGCGGCATGGCCAGGCCATAGCAGAGCATGCCGATCGCGACCATGCCGGCCAGCATGCTGCGGCTGAAGCCCAGGTCCTCGATGATGGGAAGGAAGAACGGGCCGATGCCCATGCGCATGCCGACGGTCAGCAGCGTCAGCCCCGTGGCCGCCGCCACGATGGTCCAGCCGAAATACCAGTTGCCGATGCGTTGCCCAGCCAATTGTGTCCCCTTGCCTTGATTCGAGCCGCCACGGCGCGCTGCCTGGCCTGCCGCAAGGATACCCTCAACCGCCGGGCATTGCCGTCCGCTGTCCGGTCAATGTCCCACGGACTTGGAAAACACGTTCACCACGATCACCCCGGCGATGATGAGACCCAGGCCGATCAGCGCGGGCAGGTCCAGCGCCTGCTTGAACCACACCCAGCTGACCGCCGAGATCAGCACGATGCCCACGCCCGACCAGATCGCGTAGGCGATGCCCGTAGGCATGGTGCGCAGGGTCAGCGACAGGAAATAAAAAGCGATGACGTAGCCCAGCACGGTCACGATGCTGGGACCGAGGCGGGTGAAGTTCTCCGAGGCCTTGAGCGCCGAGGTCGCGCAGACCTCGGCGACGATCGCGATACCCAGGTAGGCATAGGTGGCAAGCATGGGGAACCGTTCTTTCCTAAGGATGCACCAGCTTATCGGCCTCGGTGGCCAGGGATAGCTGGCCGCTGTCGACGATCTGGCTCAGCGGCACCGGACGGCCGAGCAGAAAGCCCTGCGCTTCGTCGCAGCCCTCCTTGCGCAGCAGCAACAACTGGCCCTGCGTCTCGATGCCCTCGGCCAGCACGGGAATGTCCAGGCTCTTGCCCAGGGCCAGGACCGCGCGCACGATGGCGCGGGCCTGCGGGCTGGACTCGACCTCGCTCACGAACGAGCAGTCCAGCTTGATCTTGTCGAACGGGAAAGTGCGCAGCGTTTCGAGCGAAGAATAACCGGTGCCGAAATCATCCAGCGCGATGCTGACGCCCAACGCCTTGATCTCGCGCAGCATGCGCAGCGAGCGGCCCCGGTCGGCGAACAGCGTGGACTCCGTCAATTCGAGTTCCAACCGTTCCGGCGGCAGCCCGGTATCGGCCAGCACGTCCTGGATCAACGCCGGCAGATCGGCGTGGGCGAACTGCACACGGGACAGATTGACGGCCACCTTGTAGGGCGGATCCCACGAAACCGCCCGGGCACACGCGTTCCTGAGCACCCATTCGCCCAATTGCAGGATCAGGCCGTTTTCCTCGGCCAGCGGAATGAACTCGGCGGGCGGGACGTAGCCGCGACGCGGATGCAGCCATCGCAGCAATGCCTCATAGCCCCGGATCTCGCGGGTCTCGACGGCGGTCTGGACCTGATAGTGGATGTCGAGCTGGCCGCCTTCGAGCGCCTCGCGCAGTTCGCTGGCCAGGGTGCGCCGGGCCCGGATCGCCTGGTCCATCGACGGTTCGTAGAAACAGACGTTCTTCAGCATGTCCGACTTCGCGCGGTACATCGCCAGGTCGGTATTGCCGATCAGCATCCCCTTGTCGCTGGCGTCGTCGGGGTAGATCGCCACCCCCAGGCTGGCGCCCGGCACGGCCTCCCAGTCCTCGACCTGGATCGGGGCGAACAGCGAGGTTTCCAGCCGAGACAGGAAATCCAGCAGCGTGCCCTCGCGCATGCGGTGAATGGCGACGAACTCGTCGCCCCCCAGCCGCGCGACGAACTCGCCTTCCCGCAACAGGCTCCTCATTCGCTGGGCCAGCACGACCAACACCCGGTCTCCCGCCGCATGGCCGTGCACGTCGTTGATTTCCTTGAAGCGATTCAGATCGATGCCGACCAGCGCAACCCGGCCGCCCGTCTGGTCGGCCAGATAGATTTCCTTGTCCAGATGCTCGTTGAAGCTCGTCCGGTTGGGCAGCTCCGTCAAGCTGTCTGTCAGCGCCATGTGGCGCAATCGCTCCAGCGATTCCGAGCGCACGCTGTCATCGATCAGATAGCTGGCCAGGCCGGCGCCCACGATCACCAGCGCCACGCCGGCCACCGCCAGGCCCAGCGCCTGCATCGCCTGCGGCTGCGAGAACGTGCCGTCGACCAGCATGGGCGAAACCTGGAAAGCCGTCATGCCGGTGAAGTGCAGGCCGGCAATGGCCAGCCCCAGCAATCCGCCGGCGGCATACCGCATGCCGGGACGATCGAGACGCGCCGCGGCGTGCAACGCCAGCGCCGCGAATACAACGGAGATCACGATGGACGCCACCAGGTAGCCCATGTCCCACGACACGAGGCCCTGCACCCGGTACGCCATCATGCCGGTGTAGTGCATGATCACGATCGCGACGCCTACCACCGCGCCGCCCAGGGCGGGCGCGAACTTCAGGCGCCGGCTGCAGGCGAGCGCGAAACCCGGCGCGGCACCGACGACGGCCACCAGCAGGGACAGCACGGTCAGCACGGGATCGAAGGCGATCGGCACCCCGGGCTCGAAACCGATCATGGCAATGAAATGCGTGCACCAGATGGCAGCGCCGGCCGCCACCGCCGTCAGGACATGCCATCCAAGGCGCTGCACGCCCGACGTGCCCGCCGCGCGCTGGAACAGCCGGACGGTCACCCAGGAGCCCGCGCAGCAGATCAGGACAGCGACGAGCACCAGCCAGGGATTGTGGCTGTGAACGATACATCCCAAGACAGTCATCATGGCGGGTCGCGTTTCCTGCGCGGCGATGACCGCGCCCAATAAAAAAGCCCATGCGATCACGGGCTGGAACGACGTTGCGGCGCAAGGATTGGCGGGGCTTCCCGGGCTCGCATGATCGGCGATTGTATGTGATTTTGTCTGCCGTACTGCATCGGTTCGCGTCACATGTCAATAGTTGCACTTCATATAACAGTTTGTAAAAAATGGCAGATCCGACCTTCTGGATTCGTCTTCATGACAAGGGCGCACCGCGCCCTCCCTGCCCTGGAGCGACTTCGACATGCACCATCTGCCTTGCGCCGCCGCAGCACTGACCCTGGCCCTGTCCGCCTGCGCGACGCCGTCCCACGACGCCTTCCCGGCGCGCGCCTGCGCGGCGGACTGCATCAACGACAAACGTCAACCGGCGGCCTCCCATCGCGCGCCGCTGGGATCCGAAGCCATCCTCCAGCGATCGCCGAATCAATTGGGAATCGTGGTGCCGTCGAACTGAAGCAATGGCCCGGGCCCGCCCTGCCACTAAAATAGTCCCTCTTCGCCAACGACGGCGCCTTGCGCAGTCCCCCATGAGCACCCACGCCTCCACACGTCCCGCCCCCCACCCCGCCTGGGCCATCGCGGTCTTCGCACTGATCGCGATCGCCGGCCTCTTCTACGTGAAGTGGTCGCCCTATTACGACCGCGCCTTCGTGGCGGCCGACACGCATTCCATCGGCCAGTCCATCCTGATGGGCACGCAGTCCGCCCCGCCCGCGCCGTCGATGCAGGCAGCGCTCGACTATGCGGTGGCCTACGGCCTGGCCATCTGGAAGGCCATGGTGCTGGGCCTGCTGCTGGGATCGGGCGTACAGGCCCTGCTGCCGCGCGCGTGGATACTGCGCATGCTGGGCGGGACCGGCCTGGGCAGCGTCGTGGCCGGCGGCCTGCTTTCCCTGCCCGGCATGATGTGCACCTGCTGCGCCGCGCCGGTCGTGGCCGGACTGCGCAAGTGCCAGGCCGCGCCCGGCAGCGCGGCCGCGTTCTGGCTGGGCAATACCGTGCTCAACCCCGCCACGCTGATCTTCATGGGCTTCGTGCTGGGCTGGCACTGGATGGGCCTGCGACTGGGGCTGGGCCTGGTGATGGTGTTCGGCCTGGGCTGGCTGCTCAACCGCATGAGCCGGGGCCGCGCCGGCACCTTTGACAGCGCGCAGATGCAGGCCATGCAGGCTGCGGACGGCGACGTCCCGGAGGACGCTCATGTCTTCCGCCGCTGGATGCGCATCCTGGCCCGCATGACGCTGCGCCTGCTGCCCGAGTACATCGTGCTGGTCCTGCTGCTGGGCGCCGCGCGCGCCTGGCTGTTCCCGGAAATCGGCGCCGGCGTGGACAACAGCGTGCTGTGGATCGTCGGCCTGGCCGTGGCCGGCACGCTGTTCGTCATTCCCACCGCCGGCGAAGTCCCCATCGTGCAGGCGATGCTGTCGCTGGGCATGGCCGCCGGCCCCGCCGCCGCGTTGATCATGACCTTGCCGCCCATCAGCCTGCCCTCGCTCGCGATGGTGGCGAAGTCGTTCAGGCCGGTGGAACTGGCCGTGCTGGTGGTGGGCGTGGTGGGGATCGGGGTGGTGGGCGGGGGGCTGGCGGTGGCGCTGGGGTTCTAGGCCGCGCCTACAAACCTTCGACGATGCGAACGTCGCGCTCCGCTCCGCTACCCAGGGCTTTGAGGGCTTCCTGGTACGCCGGGCCGTCATGGGCGGCGATCGCCTGCTGCGCACTGTCGAACTCGATCAGGACGACACGCTCGTTGACCCCGGCCTCGTAGGCGACGGCAGGCAGGCCACGGGCAACGAAACGCCCGCCGGCCGCCTGAAGCGCGGGGCCGGCAAGCTTGCCATACTCCGCCAATGCGGCGGGATCGTTGATCGAGCGATACGTCGCAACCCAATAGGCTTTTGCCATGTTCATGCTTCCTCAATTGAAGGGACGTGGAGAAAAACGTTCGCGCATCTGCCGGGCCTTCGATGCCGCCCCGGTGGACAGGAACGACAGGTCCGTGCCGGTCGACACGTAGCGGGCGCCGAGTTCGACGAATTCAGCCGCGAGCGCGGGATTCGCGTTCAGTCCGCCTATGCCCAGATGCTTTCCGTGCGACTCGCAGGCACGCATGCATGCGGCATAGGCCTGGCGAATCATCGGATGATCCAGTTGCCCGGGAATGCCCAGTTCCGCACACAGATCATTGGTGCCGATGAACAGCATGTCCACCCCGTCGACGGCGGCGATGGCCTCCACGGCATCCAGCGCCGCGGCCGATTCGATCATGATGACCACCATGGTGGCGGCATCGATCGCCGCCCCGGCTTCGGCACTGGGAAAACTCCGGAATTTCAGATGGGGCAGCGCCGCCGTGAATGAACGGGCGCCGTAGGGGGGATATTTCGCGGCGCGCACCACCCGGGCCGCTTCGTCCGCGCCCTGGACATGCGGCGCAATGACACCCAGCGCCCCGCCATCCAGGACCCTGGCGATGCAATCGGGGGCGAGCGACGGCACCCGGACGAATGGCGTCACTCCCAGGCTCAGGCCCGCGACACACAATTGCGCCGTGGCATCCAGCGAAAAGCTGCTGTGCTCCAGGTCCACGTAGAAGGAGTCGAAGCCGGCGCTCTGCGCGATGCTGACGATTTCGATCGATCTGACGAGCCGCACCGTCATGGACAGGACGAGCTCGTTCCTTGCCAGCTTTTCCTTGACGCCGTTGCGCACCAGGTCACGAGGAGATTCTTCCATATGCATTCCACGATTTATCCAGCATCCGCGGCCGGCCAAATAAACGAGCCACGGCCGCACGATGCAATGGTCGTTTGGAGCCCCCCGCAGCGTCAAGGATATTGAAGCACATCGAATCGCACCCAATAACCCCGAGTTATATCCGTGTGGCGTGCGCGCTTGTTATCGGCCGATCGCCTCTCTAGACTTTCCGCACATTATCGAAGACCACTCCAGAAACCATGCAGGAGGACTTATGAAAATCTCGGAAAAAGCCACGGCGGAATCGGGAATCGTCGGAACCATGAGGGAAGGCGTTCTGGCGCAGAAATTTCTTCTCACGGGAAAGAATGGCTCGCCGAACAATTATCTCTTGAATGTCGGGCGCACCGGAGCAGGAGGATGGACGGCGCCGCGCCACCGGCACAATTTCGATCAGATCCGTTATGTCCTGAGGGGAAATTACCCTTATGCCAAAGGCAGGAGCATGCCGGAAGGCTGGGTCGGTTATTTTCCCGAAAGCGTTCATTACGGCCCGCAGGATCGGCCGGAAGGACTGGAAATGGTCGTCTGCCAGTTTGGCGGCGCAAGCGGGCATGGTTTTCTGAGCGTGGAAGAGCGCGAAGCCGCGAATATCGAGCTAGCCAAAATCGGGGAATTCAAGAACGGCATTTTCACCTATTACGACGAGAGCGGAAAACGCCACAACCAGGACGGGTCCGAGGCCTGCTTCGAAAAGGCCATGGGCCGAAAACCGACTTATTCCCGGCCCCGCTACGATGATTTGATCATGATGAATCCATCCAACTACGAATGGATATCGACCGAAGACACCGGGGTTTTCAGGAAAGACCTGGGCTCGTTTACGGAACGGAATACCGGCGTCGGCTTCATCCGCCTGGAAGCAGACGCGACTTATCACGACAGAAGCCGTGATTCGATCGAACTGCTTTTCATCAGCCAGGGCCGCGTCGAGGTCGGCGGCCAGGAATATGGCCCCCACTCCGCTTTTGAACTAACCCCCGAGGACGGTTGCGTGCGCTTCGCCGCGCGTGAGGAAACCGAGGTCTTCCGCATCAAGCTGCCGAAATTCTGATCCCGGCGGATCCGGCGACCGAGCACTTTCGACAGGAAAAGAAAATGAAATTCGCAAGCTTTGCCCAGGGAGACGATCGGAGAGTCGGCCTGGTTGACGAAGAGGCCCACTGCCTGCGTTCCCTGCACCCGTCCTTCCGAACCGTGCTGGACGTCATCCTGCGAGGGAAAGACGTGGATGCGGCCAGCCTGGAACAAGCACCCGCGGTTCCGCTCCGCCAGGCAAGGCTGCTGGCACCGCTGGTACCGACCCGCAACATCTTCTGCGTGGGCAAGAACTACCGCGAACACGCGAAGGAGTTCTCCGGCAGCGGGTATGAGGCCGGCGCGGTCAAAGGCGCGGAGATCGATGAATACCCCGCCGTGTTCTCCAAGCCTCCCAGCACCATCGTCGGCCATGGGGATCCCGTCTCGCTGCATGCCTGCGTCACGTCCGCCGTCGACTACGAGGCGGAACTCGCGGTGGTGATCGGCAAGCCCGGAAGCAACATTCCGCGGGAGCGCGCCTACCAGCATGTCTGGGGCTACACCATCGTCAACGATGTGACGGCACGCGACCGGCAGCGTAACCATAAGCAATGGTTCCTGGGCAAGTCGCTGGATACCTTCTGTCCCATGGGCCCCTGGGTGGCGACGGCGGATTCGCTCGATCCCGAAAACCTGGACGTGACCTGCCATGTGAACGGAGAACTGCGCCAACGGGCCAATACCGGAGAACTCATTTTCGACATCCCCACGCTGATCGCGTCGATTTCCTCGGGCCTGGAACTGCTGCCCGGAGATGTCATCGCCACCGGCACGCCCGCGGGCGTCGGCATCGGCTTCGCCCCTCCCCGGTTCCTCAATCCGGGCGACGAAGTGGAAATATCCATCAGCGGCATCGGCACACTGAAGAACACGTTCCGATAAGTCCACGAATACGGATTCCGGCACGCCCCCCCCCAACATTTCAATACGATCGGAGACAACCATGCACACCCCCGGGAAGATCGCTGCCCGCCTGGCATTGCTCATCACCGCCGGCTGCGCGGCCGGCACGAGTGCCCATGCCGCGGAAGGCTGCGCCGCGCCTTACATCAAGATGATCATCCCCAATCCCGCGGGCGGGGTGGGAGATATCATCGGCCGCGCGCTGGGAGAGAAAGCCAGCGCCTACCTCGGCAAACCCGTGGTGATCGAGAACCGGGCGGGAGCGACGACCACCATAGGCACGGATATGGTGGCCAAGGCCCCGGCCGACGGCTGCACCATCCTCAGCTTGACCGCATCCGGCGTCGTCGCATCGACCCTGCTGCCGAAACTGCCCTACGACCTGCAACGGGACTTCGTGCCGATTCTCGGCATCGGCTCCTTTCCGATGGTCGCGACGGTCTCGGCGGGATCGAAGATCCAGTCCTTCGCCGACCTGGAAAAAGCGGCGAAATCCTCGCAAGGACTCGTCTACGCCTCCGGCGGCGTGGGCACGTTGGCCCATCTGTCGGCGGCCCGCCTGATCAATGACTGGAGCGGCACGGGGTTGCACGTTCCCTATCGAGGGAACGCCGATGCCACCCAGGCCTTGCTAGGCAACCAGGTCCAGCTCTTTTTCCCTTCCTCGGCCGAAGCGATTTCCCTTGCGGCCACGGGCAAGGTGCGGCTGCTCGCCATCACCTCGGACAAACGGCTGACCTCGTTGCCTGACGTGCCAACGATGAGCGAACTGGGGTTCGGAAACTTCAATCCCCGCCTGTGGTACGCCTTCCTGGCCCCGGCGAATACGCCCCCCGAGACCGTCGCCAGGCTGCATGACGCCTTCGCCAAGGCCGTCATGGACAAGTCGGTCCAGCAGCGGTTCTCGGAACTCGGATTCGCCGCGGATCTCAAGGATCCCGCGGCGGTGACGGCATTCATGAAAAGCGAGGCGGAGCGCTGGGGCAAGGTCATCAAGGACAACAACATCCAGGCCAGTCAATAAGCGGACATGCCACATCCACAGGGAATCATGAGTACCGAAGAGTTCGACTACGTCATCGTGGGAGGAGGCTCCGCGGGCTGCGTCCTCGCCTCGCGCCTGAGCGAAGAGGAAGACGCCCGCGTGCTGCTGCTCGAAGCCGGAGGGAAGGACTGGCATCCCTACATCAGCATGCCGCTGGGCGTGGGCCGGATCCGCCAGGCGGGGCTGTTCGACTGGGGATATGCAAGCGAGCCCCAGCCCCACCTGCAAGGACGCCGGATCGAGCTGAAGCGGGGGAAGGTACTGGGCGGTTCATCCTCGATCAACTTCATGGCACACAACCGGGGCAACCGCAGCGACTTCGAGCGCTGGACCCGACTGGGCATGCCTGCATGGTCCTATGAAAAGCTCCTGCCCTACTTCAAGCGGCTCGAGGCCTGGCAGGGGGAACAGGCCGGGCACCGTGGGCACGACGGGCCGGTAGGCGTCTCCTACACGTGCCGTAGCGATCCGCTGGGCTGGGCCGTACTGGATGCCGCTACCGCTGCGGGCTATCCGACCTTCGACGACATCAACGGCCCCGAGCCGAACGGCTTTGGATTGGCCCAGTCGGCCATCCACCGAGGCAGGCGGGCCAGCGCCTCTCGCTCCTATCTGCGCCCGATCCGCAATCGGCCCAACCTGGTGGTAAGAACCCGCAGCCAGGCGACTCGCATCGTGTTCGAGGGCAAGAGGGCGGTCGGCGTGCGATATCTGTGGCGCGACGCTTCCCGGGAGGTCCGGGCTCGCCGTGAAATCATCGTCACGAGCGGCGTCTTCAACTCGCCCCAGCTACTCATGCTCTCCGGCGTCGGCGATGCGGACGCCTTGCGCGGAGTCGGCATCGACCCGGTACAACATCTCCCCGGCGTAGGCACCAATCTGCAGGACCACCTTTCCATCCCCCTCATCCATCGCCGGACAGGGGAAGAAAGCCCCCTGCACCGGATGCTGCGCGTGGACCGGCTGCTGTTCACCCTGGTACGAGCCATCGCCTGCGGCACAGGGCCCGCGACCATCCTGCCGAGCGGGATCAATTCGATCCTGCGCTCGCGCGCCGGGCTCGACGCCCCGGACATCCAGATCATCTTCGGCGCCGGGGCGCTCGAAGCCCGGCCCTGGCTGCCTGGGTTCAACGACTGGGAAGATGTGTTCTATCTGCGTCCCGTCGGCTCCCACCCAAAGAGCCGGGGGTACGTGCAACTGGCATCTCCCGACCCGCGGGAAGCTCCCCGCATCGACCCCCGCTACCTTTCCGATCCGGACGACCTACGCGTCCTTCGTGAAGGGTTTCGCATCGTCCGGGACGTCGTCCGCCAGGACGCCCTGGATCCCTATCGGGGAAAAGAGCTCTCCCCCGGCCCCCGATGCGAATCCGACGACGAGATCGACGCACACATCCGCATGACCGCCACCACGGTCCAGCATGGATGCGGCACATGCCGAGCAGGCCTGGACGAGTCATCCGTCGTGGACCAGCAACTGCGCGTGCGCGGCGTCGAACGCCTGCGTGTGGTCGATGCCTCCGTCATGCCGGAAGTGCTGAGCTGCAACATCAACGCGGCGGTGCTGGCCATTGCCGAATGGGCTTCGGACGTCATCCGGGGGCGATCTCCCATCGCACCGGAGCCCGCGCGTTCATCGCGCGTAGAGATGTCATTCACCGCAACGAGGATTCAGGAAAAAGCATGAGTACTACCCAGGACAACTCGCTTATGGGCCGCATGTTGATCGGTGGCCGGTTGGTCGAAGGCAACGACGGCTGGCTCGAATCGATCAACCCGGCCACCGAAGGCTGCGCGGGCCGCGTGCCCCGGGGAAGTGAACGCGACGTCCACGATGCCGTCGATGCCGCCGCGGCCGCACAACCCGCCTGGGCGGCGCTATCCGTGGCGGAACGATCCGGCTATCTGCGGAAACTGGCCGACGCCATGACGGCCCGGGCGGGCGAGCTGCTCGAAATAGAGGTGGCCGATACGGGCAACTCCATTACGGGGATGGAAGGCGACATCTCCGGCTGCATCGACAGGCTACGCTACTTTGCTGGCCTGGGGCACGAGCTCCAGGGCAACACGATTCCGGAAAAATCGGACAAGCTCAACATCACCGTACGCGAACCCTACGGCGTCGTGGGCAGGATCGTCGCGTTCAACCATCCATTGGCCATGGCGGCCCATGGCATGGCCTCGCCCTTGATGGCCGGCAACGCCGTCGTCCTGAAACCTTCCGAACAATGCCCGCTGTCGGCAACCTTGCTTGGCGAAATCGCCAACGAGGTACTTCCCCCCGGCGTGCTGAACATCGTGACGGGCGACGGCATGGTCGGCAACGCCTTGGTCCGGCACCCGCGGGTCAAGCGGTTGTCGTTCGTCGGATCGGTCCGCACCGGCCTCGCTATTCAACGATCGGCGGCGGAGACCGCCGTCAAGTCCATCTCGCTCGAACTAGGTGGAAAAAACCCGTTCATCGTCTTTCCCGACGCCCCCGTCGAAAAAGTAGCCCAGGCCGCAGTGGACGGCATGAACTTCATCTGGCAGGGGCAATCGTGCAGTTCGACCAGCCGCCTGTTCGTCCACGACGCGATCTACGATGAAGTCGTGCGCCACGTCGTGGCCAGAACCGAAGCGATCCGCATCGGCGACCCCTTCGACCGGGCGACCCGGATGGGAGCGATCAACTCCCGGGCCCACCTGGCCAGAATCGAGGACTACGTGGAAATCGGCAAGGCCGAGGGTGCGCGCCTGCTGACAGGGGGAACGCGTCCCACCGGCTCGCCCTTCGATCGCGGATTCTGGTATCGCCCAACGGTTTTCGCAAATGTCGAACAGGACATGCGCATCGCGCGCGAGGAAATCTTCGGCCCCATCCTGTCGATTCTCCGCTGGTCGGACATCGACCATGCCGTCGCGATGGCCAACTCCGTCGAATACGGACTGACCGCCGCGGTGTGGACATCCGACATCAGGAACGCCCTGAATACGGCCCGGCGCATCGAGGCCGGCTATATCTGGATCAACGGGGTCAATACCCAGGTCCGGGCCGTTCCGTTCGGCGGCTACAAGAACAGCGGCACAGGGCGCGAACGGGGACTGGAAGAGCTGTATTCCTACACAGAGGAGAAGTCCTTGCAGATTTTCCTGTAGGCGCAGGGGCAGCGTAAGATGGACAAACCGGCGTATTTCCCGACGCTCGCCCTGAACGCCAGAGACGGTATGGACCCCCGCAAGCTGCTGTACCTCGCCACCATCATCGAGCAGGGCAGCCTCGCCAAGGCCGCCAGGCAGCTTGCCATCTCACAGCCCGCTCTTTCGAAGTCCATGAACCGGCTGGAGGATGAACTGGGGATGAAGCTCCTGGTCAGGAGCCCGTCGGGGATCGAGCCCACCATGTTCGGCGAACTCGTCTACTCCCACGCCCGGCACATCCGGGACGAAATGGATCTGGCTTCGACCCGGTTGAAAGGCGGCAAGCCGCAGTCTCGCATGATCGTCATAGGCGTGCTGCCCAGCCTTGCAAGCACGGTGGTTCCCCACGCCGTCGCGCGGTGGAAAGCCGAACATCCGGACGTGCTGCTGCGAGTCGTCGATAAAGTCCAGGTGGAGCTGTTGCTGGGGCTGCTGCGCTGCGAATTCGATTTCGTCCTGGCCCAGACCGAGTTCTATGACTTCTTCCTCGATGGGCTCAAGCAACGCGTGCTTTTTCGAGATCGATTGTGCATCTTCGCCCGATCGGACCACGAACTGTTCCACCAATCCGAGCTTTCCTGGGCCAATCTCGCCCAGTATCCGTGGGTCTGCTCCATGGTCGGGGGTCCTCACAGGGGGATGCTGGAAAAGCTCCTTGCCTCGGAGGTCATCGATCACCCCCGGCACGTCGTGGAATGCGGCTCCATCGATTTCATGAAGACCCTGATCGGCTCCAGCGATCACCTCGCCCTGCTGCCCGCGCATTCCGCCCTGGACAAGGTGAAAGAAGGAACGATCAAGGCACTGCCAATCACCGTGCCCGCATTGAAGCGCGACATCGCGGTAATTTTTCGAGAGCGCGCACCCCTCACCGAAGAAAGCCGCTCCCTGCTCACGCACGTGCAGGAAGTGGGCAACGAACTTTCCTGCGTCTGATCGACACCGGATCAATAGCTTCAGCCAGGCCCGGCGCTCCTGGAACTCACCGTCCCTATCTTCTCCTGCAGATATGCCGCGATCGTCTCGAACACCACCCGAATATGCGGCAAATACTGCATGTCGCGCTGCACGCTGGCGAACAGCGGCACCTCGGAATACCGGTCCTCGATGATCTTGACCAGCCCCAGCGACTCCGCATTGGCGTAGGAAGGCAGCATCACGATGCCCAGCCCCTCCTGCGCGGCGAACATCTGCGAGAACATGCTGGTCGCGCGAAAGCCTATCCTGGGCTTCTCGATGATGCTCTCCAGCCAGCGCGCCGCGGGCAGGTACATCGGGTCGTCGATGTAGCCGATGAAAAGATCGTCGGCCAGGTCCTCGGGACCGGCAATCACGCGCTCCCCCAGGTAGGCTGGGCTGGCGTAGAGATGGAACGGCACCTGGGCCACCCCGTGCGTGGTCAGGGACGCGGAAGGCGGTTCGAAGAAACTGACGAAGATGTCGGCTTCGCGCCGGGCGACATCGACGAAATTGGACGTGGTCACGAGATGGACCTCGAGCCCCGGGTGCCTGTCCAGCAGAGCCTTCGCGGCGCGCGCGATGAGCAGCGCGCCCACGCCTTCCATCGAGGCGATCAGGACGCGTCCGCTGACCGACTGCCCCTGCGCGGTGATGCCCTGGATCTCGTGGAGCATGGCTTCCATGCGTTCCAGCCGGACCAGCACGTCGCGCCCCATGGGGGTGAGCTGCAAGCCCTTGCGATCGCGCTTGAACAGCGCGGAGCCGGCGCTGTACTCGACCTGCGCCAGCCGGCGGCTGACCGTGGACTGGTCCACGCCCAGGCGCCTGGCGGCCGACTCCAGCGAACCGCCCCGGGCGACCTCGAGCAGGGCGCGCAGTTGATCCCAGCCGAGCTGCTCGAATGAGAAAGACTTGGTGGCCATGGTCTCATGCATAGCATTCCCGGATGCCTGGCAGCCACCAGGCAAACCGGCTCGTGTGCCTTGCGCTCGATGGAGGCGGCTGCAAGCACAAGGCACGACAGGAAGTAGCGGCCTCATGTTATCAGACGCCCTGCGGACCTTCGGTCAATGCACCGCGGCCTCGGCCCCGAAGTAGGCGTTGCCGACCTCGGCGCTGCCGCGCAGGCGCTCGCCCGTTCCCTCGACGGCGACGACGCCCTGGGAGATCACGTAGCCATAGTGCGAAACCTCCAGCGTCTGCTTCACGTTCTGCTCCACCAGCAGGATCGCGCAGTCGTCGCAGCACAGCTCGCGGATCAGCCTGAAGTTCTCCTTGACGAACAAGGGCGACAAACCCAGCGACGGTTCGTCGATGACCAGCAGCCGTGGGTTGCTCATCAGGCCCCGCCCTATCGACAGCATCGAGCGTTCGCCCCCCGACAAGGTGCCGGCGAACTGATTGCGCCGTTCGGCCAGCCGGGGGAACAAGGCCGTGACCCGCTCCAGGCGGGTGGCGATTTTCGCGGAAGACCGCTCCAGGTAGGCGCCGGCCATCAGGTTGTCGAGCACGGACATGCGCGGAAAAACGCGGTTGCCTTCCGGAATGGCCGCCAGCCCCTGGGCGACGATGCGGTGGGTGTCCCATCCCGTGATGTCGTGCCCGCCGAACCGAACCCGGCCCCGGCGGACCGGGACGAGTCCGAAGATGGACTTGATCAGCGTGCTCTTGCCCACGCCATTGGCTCCGAGCAGGCAGGTGATCCGGCCTTCCCCGGCCCGGACCGAAACGCCGTCCAGCACGTTCGCGCTGCCGTATCCCACGACGAGGTCTTCCACCTCCAGGAGCGGGCTGTTCATGCATCCTCTCCAAGATACGCCTTGCGGACCTGGGGGTCGGCGACCACGGTGCGATAGCTGCCCTCGCAGATCTTCTTCCCGAAGTTCAGGACCACGCACCGCTGGCTGACCCGCTCGATGACCTGCATCTCGTGCTCGATCAGCACGATGGACAGCTCCGGCGACTCTCGCTGGAAACCGGTGACGTCGTCCATCAGCCGGAAGGTCTCGTCGTGCGTCATCCCCGCCGAGGGTTCGTCCAGCAGCAGGAGCCTGGGCCCGCCCAGCAGCGCGCGGCACAGCTCGATGCGCCGCCTGTCGATCATGTTGAAGCTGCCCGCGGGCTCGAACAAGCGGTCAGCGATGTGAGGATTGAAGCGGGCGCACAAGTCCCGCGCCGCGCCCATGAAGGCGGCGATGGACCGCAGCGCCGCCTTGCGCCCGAACAAGGTGCGGAACAAGCCGTTGGGCAGCCGGTTGTGCGCACCCACCAACAGGTTGTCGAACACCGACAACTCCAGCATCAGCCGGCAGCGCTGGAAGCTGCGAGCGATCCCGGCGTGGTTGATCTCGCTGGGCGCCTTGCGGAACAAGTCCTTGTCGCCGAAACGGATGGCGCCCGACACGGGCTTGTACAGGCCGGTCACGACGTTGAAGAACGTCGTCTTGCCGGATCCGTTCGGCCCGAGCAGCCCCACCACCTCCCCCGGGCGCACTTCCAGGCTGAAGGCATCCAGGGCCACCAGCCCACCGAAGCGCATGGTCAGGTCGCTGCAAACCAGAGTGCGGTCGTTCATGATCGCTTCTCCATCACCGAGAAATCGCGCATCCGGCGTGGCACCAGGCCCTTGGGGCGGAACAGCAGGACGGCGACGACGAACACCGAGAAAATCAGCACGCGATACTCCTGGAGCGAGTGCAGCTTCTCGGGCAACAGGATCACGAGCACGGCGGCGATCAGCGCCCCCCAACTGTTGCCGATGCCGCCCAGGATCACGATCGAGATCAGCAGCAGCGACTGCTCGAAGGTCGCGCCGGCCGGGCTGACGAAATTGGTCAGCCCCGCATACACCGCGCCCGCGATGCCGATCAGGAAATTGCCCAGCAGAAAGGCCGTGATCTTCCAGCGCTGCGGATTGATGCCGAAACTCGAGCCGACCAGTTCGTCGCTGCGCGTGGCGTCCAGGTTCACGCCTATCGCCGACCACTCGATCGCATGGGCCACCAGCGACGACAACAGGAAGACCGCCAGCGCGAGCACGCCATAGGCGAAGTAGAAGGACACCTCTCGCCCCGCCACCTCGAAGCCGCTGCCCATGTCCCAGCCCAGTATCGTCAAGGGCGGAACCTGCAGGCCCTGCGCACCGCCCAGTTGCTCGTTGACCTGCAGGAAGGAGCTGCACAGGATGCCGAAGGCGATCGTGACCAGGGCCGAGTAGTAGCCGCGTGTGCGAAGCACCGGCAGCAGCAGGACCGCGCCGATCGCGGCGGCCGCCACGCCGCCTGCCAGGATGGCCAGGAAATGCGGCAGCGCCGTGCTCTTGGCCAGCACCGCCAGCGTATAGCCACCGCAGGCGAAAAAGGCCGCGCCCGCGAAATTGGCCAGGCCGGCCAGGCCGGTCTGGATGTTGATGCCGGCGCAGGCCGCCGCGAACAGCAGCACGGTGGAGATCATCAGCAGCGCATAGTGTTCGCCGTGGAAGGCGATCAGGAGCACCGTCGCGGCGGCGGCGACGACCAACCGCGCGGCCCATGGGCGGCGGTCCGAGAACGCCCCCGCCTGGGCGACGACCCCGGCGCGCACGCCCCACCACCATAGCCCCCCGGCCGCCGCCAGCGTACCCGCCAGGGCCAGCTCCGACTCCAGCGCCAGGATGCAGGCCAGCACGAGCATGCCCGCGACGGCCATCAGGAAGAACGCCTCGGCCCGGCGGTCGAACCGCGAGGCGAGCGCCTGGGAACCCGGCAGGGGCCAGTCGGTTTTTCCGACTTTCCGGGCCGAAAGCTGGTGGCTCATACACGCTCCTCGAAGCGTTCCCGCAACAACCCCGTCGGGCGGACGGCGATGATGCAGATCATCATGGTGAAGGCGAAGACGTCCTTGTAGGCGCTGGGAATGGGCAGCGCCACCGTCGCGAAGATCTGCAGGCCGGAAAACAGGAAGCCGCCGACCACCGCGCCCATCAGGCTGCCCAGCCCGCCGACCACCGCGGCGCAGAAACCGATCACGCCCAGCATCAGCCCCATGTTGAACATGACCTGGCGGTAGTAGAGGCCCGACATGATGCCGGCCAGCGCGCCCAGGCACGCCCCCAGCACGAAGGTCAGGATCACCACCCGCTTGAAGTCGATGCCCATGAAGCGCGCGGTCTCCTCGTCCTGCGCGACACCGCGCACGGCCAGTCCCAGCCGCGTTCGGCTCAGCAGGAAATGCGTGCCGAAGATGGCCAGCACGCCCGCGGCCATGATGATCAGGCTGCTGACCCGCATGCTGACGCCGGCGAAGGTCATCAACTGGTCGGGCAGTACCATGGGAAACGGGCTGGGGTTGGAGCCTCCGGGCACGAACAGGCGCAGCGCCTCGCGGATCGCGGTGCCCGTCATCAGGGTGATGAGCAAGACGTTGATCGGGGACGCCTGCCGCAGCGGCATGACCAGGTAGCGTCCGATCAGCGCGCCGGCCGCACCGGTGGCCAGCAGCGCGAGCACGATCATGCCCACGACCGGCCCCACGCCCGTGGCCCCCGCGGCAACGGCCAGCAGGATGCCGGCCAGGCCGGCGTACCCGCCCAATGCCACCACGTCTCCGTGCGCGAACTGGACGACGTCGACCACCCCGAAGTAAAGCGAGAAACCCACGGCAACGATCGAGTAGATCAAACCCAGCATCAGGAAATTGACGAGATGCTGGAAAGCGAACGAGATTTCCATGTCTTGCGCCTGCCTGTTCCGGTTGATCGGGGGACGCGCTACTTCGCCTCCTTGGCGTACTTGCTGTCGGGCCAGTACACCCACTTCCCGTCCTGCACCACGTACTGGTGGGCGTTGGTGATGTTCTGGCGGTGGTCGTCGAAGTTGATGATGCCGACCAGGCTGTCGTAGTTGCGGGTGGCGTTCAGCGTGTCGCGAACCTTCGCGCGGTTCGGCCCCACCTTCTCGATCGCGTCCATCAGCAACTGGGCCGCGCTGTAGGCGAAGGGGCCGTAGGCATCCGGCTCCTCCTTGAACCCCGCGGCGCGATAGGCCGCCAGGAACTCCTTGCCCCTCGCATACTTGTCGATCGGCGCCCCGTTGTGGAAGGAGACGACGCCTTCGGCGACCTTGGGCCCCACGCCGGCGATGAACCCTTCGTTCAGGATGCCCGACACGCCGATGAAAGGCGTGGAGATGCCGATGCGCTGCATCTGCGCCCGGATCGCCACGCCTTGCGGCGTAAGCCCGCCGAACCAGATGACGTCCGGCTTGCCGCTGCCGGCCGCCGTGAGTTCCGCCGAGAAATCCTGCTGGGTCACGTCCACGCCATAAGACCCGGTCACCGTCACGTCCGGGTACTGCTTCAGGAACTCCGTGAAGTGCACGCTCTGGCCCTTGCCGTAGTCGGTCGTGTCGTAGATGACCGCCACCCGCTTGAAGCCGGACTTGTGCACGTATTCGGCCGCGAGCTTGCCCTCGTTGATCATCGTCCCGTTGACGCGGTGGATTTCCTTGTGGTTGTTGCCGTAGGTGATCTCGGGCAGGACGGCGCCCCACACCACCATGGGCAGGCCAAAGCGATGGAAGGTATCGACGGTCACGATGGCGACCGCCGAGCAATAGTGGGCGACGGCGCCGATGATGGAACGATCGGTGGCCGCCCGGGTGACCACCTGCACGCCCACGTTCGGCTTGCATTCGTCGTCCAGCTTGACCAGTTCCACCCGATATTTCCTGGACGGATCCGCGTTGTGCTGATCCACCGCCAGTTGGGCGGAGTTCCTGCCGCCCAGGCCGGTGGACGACACACCGCCGGTCAGCGGCCCGATGAAAGCGATCTTGACGGTGTCCTTGGCCAGGGCATGCCCCGTGCCCAGGACGAACAGCGCGGCCAGGACGCAACGCGCCAGCCTGGCGGTGAAGCCGGATTCCTCGCGATTCATGTTGTCTCCTTTGGTGGCTCGGTGCCTGGCCCGTCTGCGCGGGCTGCACCGGTGGAATACGCTCCTTTACTTCCTGATGTCGGCGACGAGCCTGGCGACCTGTTCGGCGCTGGCCCCCCTGACCCGGGCATTGATCCGGACCGTTCCGAAGCCGACGAAAAGCACCAGTTCGTCGGGCAGGGGCGCACCAGGAACAGATACCACGATCCCGTCCATGGCGTCATAGTCCCAGGCATCCTCGGCGCCGCCGAACACCACGTCGATCGACGCCCCGGCGGAGGCGACCTTGGCGTTGCCGGGAATCAGCGCCGGGCCCGCGCCCAGGCCCTTGCGCATCGACAGCCCGAGCCTCGGGTGGATCATGGCGGCGCCATGTTCGGACTCGCCGCTCATGCCGACGATGATGGCCTTGCCATAGGCGCGCGGACGTTCCTGGCCGGCAAAGCGCGCCAGCACGCGCTCGGTCAGCAGCGCGCCGATCTCCGTCGAGATATCCACCAGGTGATCCAGGTCTTCCTTCGAGGCCGCACCTCGTCCGGCATAGGGGTTCTTGAAGACCGCCGCCGCGACCACGTGGCGGGATGGCCGGCTGGCGCCCTGCCCGGCCTCGCTCAGGATTTCTCGTTCGAATACGTGCAATTGCCGGATGGTCGGCAAGGCGGAGGGGTGCCCCATGTGTCTCTCCAATTCAGGTTCTGGTCATGGCCGGGAAGGCTGGACAGAACCTTATGCCTGGAGCGGCGGGGCGTCACGCTGCATAGATGCAAGGAAGCTTGCACTTTTCCGCGCAGGCGCACGGGCCGTCACGGCGAGCTCGGCCCGTGCTCCAGGAACAAGTCCGCGAAAACGCCGCGCACCCAGCGGGTGCCGGCGTCCTGGTGGCTGCGCTCATGCCAGAACTGCTTGACCTCGAACTCCGGCACCTCGAAAGGCAGCGGCAACATCTTGACGTGACGCCAGGGCATCATGAGGCGCGCCACGGTACCGGGGATGACCACCAGCAATTCCGTGGCGGCCAGGATCTCGGGCACGATGGTGAAATGCGGCACACGCAGAGCGATATGGCGGCGCAGCCCGTTCTTCTCCAGATACTGCTCGATCAGCGTCGTGGTCGAGGAATGCAGCGAGGCACGGCTATACCGCGTCCCCGCCGGTTCGATCATGATGTGCGATTCATCGCTGAAGCCCTGGAGGCTGAGCGATGCCCCGATGCGCGGGTGATCCGATCTCAACAGACAGACATGGCGATCGCTGAACAGGCGTTGCTGGTAGAAACCCGCATTCAATCCGGGCAGAAATCCCACCGCGAGGTCGGCATCCCCGGATTCGAGCGCTTCACGATAGCTTTCGCGCGGCAGTTGCAGTACGCGCAGCCCGACACCCGGAGCCACCTTCTTCAGATGCTGCATCAAGCGCGGCAGGTAGACCACTTCGCCGATGTCGCTCAACAGTATCTGGAAAATCCGCTCGGACCGCGCCGGATCGAATGCCACGGCCTCCTCCAGCCCCGCGCGCATGATGGCCAGCCCCGCACGCACGCTGGGAGCGATGCGCTGCGCGAAAGGCGTGGGCTCCATTCCGGTCTTGACGCGGACGAACAACGGGTCGCCGCAAAAGCTCCGCAGGCGGGTCAGGGCATGGCTCATCGACGGCTGGGACAAGCCTACCCGCAGTCCGGCCCGGGTAACGTTGCGCTCCTGCATCATCGCGTCGAAAGCCACCAACAGATTCAGATCGATGCTCTCGATGTTCATTGCCGCCCTCCGTGGAATGCGATCAGCCACTGGCGGCAACGCGGCCGATTCAGGTTTCGAAGCGATTCGTTCCGTACCGGCCGGACAGCGCTCCCGATGCAATGATCATCCGCTGCATTTCGGAAGAACCCTCGGTAATGGTGCGGCTGCGCGCATCTCGATACATGAGTTCCAGCGGCAATTCGCGGGACAATCCCAGGCCGCCGTGGATCTGGATGGCCCGGTCGACGACGCGTATCAACATTTCGTCCGCGTAGAGCTTCACCGCGGATGCCTCGAGATGATAGTCCAGTCCTCGATCGGCCTTCCATGCCGCATGCATGACCATGGACCGGGCCGCATGCAGCTCCACCACGGAATCGGCGATCATCCACTGGATCGCCTGGCGCTTTGCCAGCGGCTGCCCGAACGTGCGGCGGTCATTGGCATAGGCAATCGCCATGTCCAGGGCTCGCTGGGCGCGGCCCAGCGCCTTCGGGCCATGGATGAGGCGGCCCATGTCGAGAAACTCGCGCGCCAGGTCCCAACCCTGTCCCGCCGCACCTACCATCCGGTCCGCCGGCACCCTCACGTTGTCGAACAGCAGTTCCCATGGCCGGTCCGGCGACATCAGCTCGAAGCTCTGGCCCAGCCGCATTCCCGGCGTGTCCCGATCGATCAGAAAACAACTGATGCCCAGTTCCTGCCCGTCCTTGGCGGTACGCGCGAATACCTGCGCGAAATCCGCCTTGTCGGCGCCGGTGATGAAAATCTTGGCACCGTTGATGACGAAATGATCGCCGTCGGCGACCGCGGTCGTCCGCATGCCCGAAGGATCGGAACCGGCCCCTGGTTCTGTCAGCGCGAAGCAGGTGCGTTTCTCTCCCCGGGCGACAGGCAGCAAATACGCCTCCTTCTGTTCCTGGCTGCCATGGAACAACACCGGCCCCAGATAAGGCGTCAGCACCGTGGGGGCGCGGAACGACGGCACGTTGCATCGGGCCAGTTCCTCGAACACGACACACATGCCGACCACGCCGACCCCGCTCCCGCCCACCTCTTCCGGCAGGTCGAAGGCCCAGAAGCCCAGGTCCTTGGCCTTGTCCTGCAGCCGCTGCCGAACGTCGTCGGGAATGTCATGGTCGTTGGCGTAGCGGCCTTCCAGCGGCAACAACTCCTTTTCCACGAAACGGCGCACGGCGTCGCGCAGCATGCGCAGTTCCGGTTCCAGCTCGAAATCCATCGTTCTTCTCCAGCCAAGCCCTAGTCCAGTTTCACCCTGGCATTGCGACGTCCGGGTCGCCATCTCCCGCTGTGGAAAAGCCCGCCTCAGATGATGCGGGCCTGCTTCAACTCGCCGACGGCGGCCTCGGAAAATCCGGCCTCCCGCAAGACCTCTTCCGAGTGCTCGCCCAGGTCGGGCGGAGGCAGGAAATTGCTGTCGTGGTCACCGTCGTAGCGGACCGCGCGATGCGCGGCGCGCAACGTACCATGGCGCGGGTGCTGCTGGGTATAGAAGACGTCCAGGTGGCGCACCTGCGGATCCTGGTCCAGTTCGTCCAGCGTCCGTTCCGGCGTGAACGGGACGTCATGCGCCTCGAGACGGGGCAGCCAGTACTCCCGCTCCCGCTCTGCGAACACCTCGGCCAGCGTACGCGCCAGCTCGTCGTAGCCCGCCACGCGGTCGTGGCGCGCCGGATAGGCCGCGAGCAGGTCCGGACGGTCGATCGCCTGGACCAGGCCGCGCCAGAACTTGTCGGGCGACGAAAGATGCAGGGCAATGCGGCGCCCGTCCCGGCAGGTCAGGATGTACGACTGCGACATGGCTGCCCGCCCATACAGCGTGGGCGGCTGGCCGGTTGCCAGCATCGAACCCAGCGGCTCGCAAGCCATGGCGATCATCGCTTCGAGCATGTTGACCTCGACCTTGCGCCCCTTGCCGGTCGATGCGCGCTCCACCAGCGCGCCCAGGATCCCGAGGCAGGCGTAGATGCCTGTCACGGCATCGGACACCGCGGGACCGGCCACCCGCGGATCTTCGCCGCGATGGAACATGGACAACCATCCCGAGACGGCCTGCCCCACGTTGTCGTAGGCCGGTCGGCCGGCATAGGGACCACTGGCCCCGAAGCCCGTGATGGCGCAATGGACAAGGCGGGGATTGAGCCGCCGCAGACGCTCGGCGCCCAGGCCCAGCCGCTCCTCCACCCCCGGACGCATGTTCAGGAGCAGCACATCCGCCCTCTCGATCAGCTTGTCCAGCACGGCACGCCCCTCGGGGCGGGTGTAGTCCAGCGCCAGGCTGCGCTTGTTCCTGTTGTGCGCCTGGAACTGGGGACTGTAGAGCCCCCCTTTGAACGCGCGAAACGGATCGCCGCCGCCCGGCCGCTCGACCTTGACGACATCCGCTCCCAGTTCGGCCAGCGACATGCCGGCCAGTGGCGCGGTAATGAAATTCCCCAGGTCGAGCACCCGGACCCCTTGAAGGACTTTCATCGATTGCCTGCCCCCAACGCAGTCCGCAGGAACGCCGTGGTCCGCTCATGGGCCAGCGCCGCCGCCTCCAGCTCGCCGCGTGTGTAGAAACCGTGGCCGACTCCGGGATAGCGGTGAAAGCCTCCGCCTGCCGTGGCCGGCAGCGCAGCCTCGATCCTGGCCTGCGCCTCGGCGGACGCGTAGCGGTCCTGGTCGCCATAGTGCAACACCACCGGGCAGCGCAAGGCAGTTGCCTCGTCCAGATGATCCTCCACCCCCACGCCATAGAACACGGCCGCCGCATCCACCTCCAGCCTGGCGGCGCAGCGGAATGCCAGCTTCCCTCCCAGGCACAGCCCCACCACCGCCACGCGACCCCGAAAGCCCGGCATGGATCGGACGTGTGCGGCAACCCTGCCGATATCGGCCAGGCCTGCCTCCTCGTCAAACCGCTCCAGATACTGGAACGCACGCTCGATGTCGGCCTTGGAATGGCTCAGCTGGACTCCAGGCTCGATGCGCCAGTACAGGTCGGGAGCCAGCGCGAGATAGCCTTCGGCCGCATAGCGATCGGCCACGCCGCGTATCGCATCGGTCACGCCGAATATCTCCTGCAGGACGATCACGGCGTGGCCGTTCGGCTTCCCGGGCTGGCTGACATAGGCGGCGAAACCGCGCCCGTCGCCGGCGTCGATAGTGGTCTTTCCTTCTGACATCATGGTCCTCCTGCGCATCAGGCGTCAGACGAGGTAGCTGCCCTTGAGCAACTCCCGCGCGATGGAATTTCTATGTATCTCGGTCGTTCCGTAGCCAATGGACATGCCGCGCGCGTCGCGGAAGTAGCGCTCGAAGGGATATTCCTCGGACAGCCCGTATGCGCCGGCAAGCTGCATGGCCTGGTTGGTCACACGCACCGCCATCTCATTGGCAAAGGTCTTGGCGATGGAGACCTGCGCCACCGACTGCCGCCCCTGGTCGATGGCCTGCGCGGCCCCGTACACCAGCGCGCGCGCCGCCTCGATATCCATCGCCATGTCGGCCAGCTTCCACTGCAATCCCTGGTTCTGCGCGAGGGGGCGGCCGAACTGGGTACGGTCCTTCAGATGCTGGACGGCATGGCCCAGCGCCGCCTGCGCCAACCCCAGGCAGATGGGGGGGTTGCCGGTGATGCGATCGGCGTCCAGCACCTGCAACAGGTCCTTCATCCGTCCCGCCGGCAGGAGCAGGTTCTCGGCCGGCACGCGGCAGTCCTGGAAGACCAGTTCGGCCATGCCCGTCCCACGCAGGCCCAGCAGATCCAGATGCTTGCCCACCAAGAATCCCGGCGTGCCACGCTCGACCAGCACCGCTCCCACGCCCTTCATGCCGGGCTCGTCACTCAGCCGCACCAGCACGAGGAACACGTCGGCCACCTGGGCCGCGGTGCACCAGAGCTTGCTGCCATTGATCACGTAATGCTGGCCGTCGCTGACGGCGCGGGTCTGGACATTGCCAACATCGGAGCCCGCATTCGCCTCCGACATGCTCCAGGCCGCATACCGCTCCGCCTTGGCGAAGGCAGGCAGATAGCGCTGCCTGAGCAGTTCGGATCCGATGTGCAGGATGGCGCGCGGCGTCGCGCCGTCGGTACAGGAATACAGCATGGCCGTATTGGCGCAAGAACGCGCCAGTTGCTCCACCACCAGCACCGTCTCGAGCAGCCCCAGTCCTGTCCCGCCATGGCACTCGGGCAAGAAGATGCCGGTATAACCGTGGCCGGCCAGCACCTTCAGATTGTCGAGCGGAGGCCGATACTGCCGGTCGGCCGCCGCCGCGCCCGGCGCGAACCGTTCGCTTGCCAGTGCATGGACGGTGTCCCGGATCAGCCGTTGTTCCTGAGTCAATTCCACTATTCGCCCTTTGCGCCGGTCAACTTGATGATGTGCTGGTAGTGCGCCGATTCCCTTTGCAGGAAGGCACCGAACTCCTCCGGCGTGGACGGCGCCCCCTCCACGCCCAGCTTCACGAACTGGTCCTTGACCTCGGGGCTCTCCAGCGCCTTGCGAATCTCTTTGCTCAGGCGCCCCACGATCCCCGGCGGCGTGGATGCCGGCGCCACCACTCCGTACCACGTCATGAAGGAGAACTCCTTCAGGCCCGACTCGGCCACCGTGGGAATGTCCGACGCGATCGCCGACCGCTCCTTGCCCGAGACGGCCAGCCCCTTGAGCCGGCCCGAACGCACGTGCGGCATCCCCGAGGACATGCCCGTGAACATCACGTCCACCTGCCCGCCCACCACATCGGCCAAGGCCGGAGCGACACCCTTGTAGGGAACATGGGTCAAATCGATGTCCGCCAGCGCCTTTACCCACTCCATGGCCAGATAGTGCGGCGTGCCGTTCCCGATGGAGGCATAGGTGATCTTCCCCGGCCGGGCCTTGGCGGCGGCGATCAACTCCTGCACGGTGGAGACCCGCGCCTTGGGATTCGCCACCAGGATGAACGGCACGAAGACCAGTTGGCTGACCGGCGCGAAATCCTTGACCGAGTCGTAGGACAGCTTCTGCCCGAAGAAGATCGGATTCAATGCGTGAGAATCCGTCACCAGGCCGATTGTGTAGCCGTCCCCCCCGGCCCGGGCCACCGCCTCGGTCCCGATGATGGTGCTGGCCCCCGGCCGGTTCTCGATAATGACGGGCTGGCCCAGGTTCTCCGCCATCCTCTTGCCGACGGCGCGCGCCACGATGTCCGTACCGCCTCCCGCCGGATAAGGCACGATGAAGCGGATGGGCTTGTCGGGCCACTGCTCTTGCGCCGTGGACGTCCCCCAGGCCAGTCCTGCCACCGCAACCGCCAAGAACTGCATCGATAGTCGCCGCATGTCATCCTCCTTGTCGTCCGCCCGCGGGCGGCATGTCATGTTCGCCAGCTTCTTCCTCGGTGCGCAGCCAGATCTCGGTGGCGACCGGGCACGCTTGCTCCTCGACCAGGTGGCCGACCAGGCCCACTGCCCGGCCCATGACCGCGATGCCGCGCGCCGCGCGCCAGGAGATCCCCAGCTCGCAGCACAGTGCGCCGATGGCGCCGGTGGCATTGACGGGCAGGCGCTTGCCGTAGGCCGCTTCGGCTTCTTCGCCGATGGCGCGCATCAAATCGACATAGCGTCCGGCATGGCCCTCTTCGGCCGCGATCTCGAACAACCGGACCGTGCGCGGATCAACGGGTTTGTGCAGGTTGTGGCCGATACCCGGGACGGATTGCTTGCGATTCCGGAAATCCGCAACCACTTCGCGTGCCAGCTCCCGCGGCGCCCCCTCCGGCGTGGCAGCCACCGCGGACTCCAGCATCCGGGCCGCGCCTTCCGCCGTACCCGCAAAAGTGGTTCCCATCCCGCACAGCCCCGCGGCCACCGCGGACTGCAAGGACTCCGGGGCCCCCAGATAGGTCAGCCGCGCGACGATGGCCATGGGCGTCATGCCGTGCTCGACCAGCGTGACGAGAATGGCGTTGAACACCCGGGACTGCCGCGAATCCGGCAGGCGTCCGGTCAGCTCCAGGTACGCCATGTCGCCGAAGTTGAGGGTACCGATGATGTCTCGGGCCAGGTCCAGGCCCTGGACGAAAATACGTTCGGGGGTGCTGCGGCCCATGCCGCTGCGTATCGGTCGCCGGTTCCGGCTCATGTCGTCTCCTGCTCCACTTCGGTGGATTCTTTTGGGGGCGGCATGCGCCGCCTGTTGGAGACGAAAGATAGGCGCTCCTATTGGCCGGCGTCCAATAGAAGGCGGTCATTCCCTGTATGCGAGAGACTAATAGTGGTACGCGGGAGAGCCAGGGGTTGGCGGCGAAAAACCCGGCCCGGTACGTGCAGCCCGCTGCCGCGCCGGACCGGCGGCCCGCACCAGATTGAAAGCGGTATTGACGAGGCCGACGTGCGAAAAAGCCTGAGGGAAATTACCGAGCAACACCCCTGAAGCCGGGTCATACTCCTCCGCCAGAAGGCCGAGATCGTTGCGCACCGACAGCAGCCGCTCGAACAGCGCCTGGGCCTTGTCCATACGCTTGGACATGACATAGGCATCGGCCAGCCAGAACGAACAGGCCAGGAAGGTACCTTCGGGCTGCTTGCAGGGATCGACGGTGCGCGCGGGGTGATAGCGGAGCACGAATCCATCCTGCAGCAGATCCCGTTCGACCGCTTCCACGGTCCCCAGGATATGCGGATGATCATCGGGAAGAAAGCCGACCTGGGAGAACAGCAGGAGGCTCGCATCGAGCACCGTCGAACCGTAGGACTGGACGAAGCTGCCGATCCGCGGGTCGAAGCCCTTGGCACAGATCTCGGCGTGGATCGCGTCCCGCTCCTTGCGCCATCGATCGACGGGGCCGTCCAGCCCGTATCGTTCCACGGCCTTGACGGCACGATCGAAAGACACCCAGCACATGAGTTTCGAGTGCGTGAAATGCCGCGCCGGCCCCCGCATTTCCCAGATGCCCTGGTCCGGCTTGCGCCAGATGTCGACCAGATGCTCGAGCATCACCTTCTGCAGTTGCCAGGCGTCGGGCGCCGCGGCAAGGACGCCCTCCCGCGCCGTATGCAGCGTGTCCAGCACTTCGCCGAAGATATCGAGCTGCACCTGCTCGGCCGCGCCGTTGCCGATGCGCACGGGACGGCTGCCACCATACCCGGCCAGCCAGGGGATCTCGTATTCCGGCAGCCACCGCTCGCCTGCAAGCCCGTACATGATCCGCAACTGGTCCGGCTGCCCGGCGATGCTGCGCAGCAGCCACCGCCGCCAGGCTTCGGCTTCCTCGCGATACCCCGCATTCAGGAGGGCATAGAGCGTCAGCGCGGAGTCGCGCAGCCAGCAGTAGCGATAGTCCCAATTTCTGCCGCCACCGGGTGTCTCCGGCAGCGACGTGGTCGGTGCCGCGATGATCCCGCCGGTGGGTCGAAACGTCAGCAGCTTGAGCGTGATGAGGGAACGCACCACGGCGTCCCGCCAACCCTCGCGCGCCGGATCGAAGGCACAACGCTTCGACCATTCCTGCCACCAGCTCACGGTGTATTTCAACGCCTCTTCACGGTCGGGCACGAAATGCGGCGTCTGGTGCGACCGGTGGTAGGACAGCGTGAACGGGACGCTCTGCCCTTCTTCGACTTCGAACCGCGAGACGGTCTTCATGTTCCGTCCTTCCAGCGGTACCTGCGTATGCAGCTCGACCGCGTCGGGACCGGCCACCGCGCTCAAGCCGTAGTCGCGTCGCCGCACCCAGGGCACCACCAGCCCATAGTTGAAGCGCAGGACCAGTTCCATTTCCACGGACACGCGCCCACGCTTGCCGCGCACGATGCGAACGATATCGCTTCGCTCCTCGTCGCCGGCAAGCGGCATGAAGTCGATCAGCTCCACCGCGCCGTCTTCGGTCTCGAACGTCGTCTCGATGACCGCCGTTCCCGGAAGATAGCGCCGGCTGCTTCGCACCGGCGTTCCCGCGGGTGCGATGCGCCAGCGGCCGTTTTCCGAGGTTCCCAGAAGCGACGCGAAACATGCCGGCGAGTCGAATCGCGGCAGGCAGAGCCAGTCGATGGAGCCGTCGCGGCCCACCAGCGCGGCCGAGATCATGTTGCCGATCAAGCCATAATCGGCGATCCGCCGGCCGGGATTTGCCGACACTTCCGAGGTCGAACGATTCAAGGCCATCGCCGTCAGCCGTTCGTCAAGAGGACGTCAGTCCATTCTAGTACGAACCCTCTCGGCGTTCTCGAAAACCCGCCGCAGGCTCAGCAGCCCGGGAACAGCTCCTCGGCAGTTGGGCGGCGCGGGATCAGCCCCTGCTCGTGCGACCAGCGGATCTGCGTCTCGATCATGTCGCGGTTGGCCTCGAAGCCGTAGGGCCAGAAGTCCCGCCCCATCAGCGCCTGCGTGCCTTCGGCCTCGGCCTGCATCCACGGCAGCATGATGGGCAGCGCCTGGTGGATGGCCAGGCGGTCCTGCGCCGCCTGCTTGGCCTGGTCGAACGCGGCCAGCAGCGCCTTGGGCAGGCCGGGGTTGGCCTCGGCCACGTCGCGCCGCAGCGCGATCACGTGCATGATGGGAAAGCGCCGCGTGCGCGCGTAGTAGTCTTTTTCCACCTCGCGCCAGTCGGGAAACAACCGCCCCACGCCGGCGTGCCCGAAGGCGGCCGGAGGCGTGTAGGCGATCAGCGCATCGAGCTCGCCGGCTTCGATCATCGAGGACAGCGTGCGGCCCTGCACGGCCCGGATGCTCACTCCCTTGGGCCAGTTGCGCGGGTCTATCGCGTCCCGCTCCACATGATCCACGTCGCCGGCGAACCACTCGCAACTGCCCGGATCGAAACCGTACTCGTCCGACAGCATGCCGCGCGCGACCAGCGCCACGGTGTTGGAGTACTCGCGCAGGCCGATGCGCTTGCCGGCCAGGTCGGCCGGCGTGGCGATGCCGCTGCCGGCCCGCACGTAGACGGCCGAGTGGCGGAACGAGCGCGACGGGAAGATCGGCAGCGCCAGATAGGGGCAGCCGCCGCGCACGCTGGCGATCAGGAAGTTGCTGAACGACAGCTCGGTGACTTCGTATTCGGCGGACTGGAAAGCCTGCGAAAAGATGGCCTCGAGGTCGCCGGTCGCGAAGCGGGTCTCGAAGCCTTGGACGCCGACGCTGCCATCGACCAGGGCGCGGGTGCGGTCATAGTCGCCGACGGCGATGCGGATGGAAGGTTGGGACATGCGGGGCCTCGTGCCTGGATGGATGGACTATATCTTGGCGCCGGACGCCTTGATGATCTTTTCCCACTTGACGATCTCGGACTTCGTGAAATCGCCCAGGGCTTGCGGCGTGCCTCCGGCCGGGACGGCGCCCTGCTCGGCCAGCGCCGCCTTCACGTCGGGCATCTGCAGGATCTTCACCATGGCCGAGTTCAGCTTGTCGATCACCGTCCCGGGCGTGCCTGCCGGCGCATAGATGGCGGACCAGGCCGCGGTTTCGAAGCCTGGCAGCGTCTCGCCAATGGTGGGAACGTCCGGCACCTGCGGCGCGCGCTGCGCGCTGGTGACCGCGAGGATGCGCACCTTGCCGCCCTTGACCATGGGCAGCCCGGTGGGCATGTTCACGAACATCATCTCGACCTGGCCGCCGGCCAGGTCGACGATGGCAGGCGCCCCGCCCTTGTACGGCACATGCAGCACGTCGATGCCGGCCACCGACTTGAACAGCTCGGACGACAACTGGCTGGAGGTACCCAGGCCGGTGGACGCATACGACATCTTCTTGCCCGACTTGGCATATGCGATCAGTTCCTGCGTGGTCTTGACCGGCAGCGAGGGACTGACCAGCAGGATGTTCGGCACGGTGCCGACCAGCACCACCGGCGCCAGGTCCTTCACCGGGTCATAGCCCAGCTTCTCGTACAGCGTGATGTTGATCGAGACGATCTCGGACCCCATCAGCAGCGTATAGCCGTCGGCGGGCGACCTGGCCACGGCCTCGGCGGCGATGTTGCCGCCCGCGCCCGAGCGGTTCTCGATCAACACGGGCTGGCCCAGCGCCTCGGCCAGCCGCGGCCCCACCGTGCGGGCGAAGAAATCCACCGTACCGCCCGCGGGGAACGGCACCAGCATCCTGATGGGCTTGGAAGGATAGGTGTCGGCGCGGGCGGCGCCCGACAGCACGGCAAAGGCGGCGATCCAGCAGAATACGGTCAAGCGTTTCATGGACAGGCTCCTGGCGTCAGTGCGGCAAGGGAAAAATCAGGCGTAGTTGATGACCATCAGGCGGATCTCGGACATCTCGTCCATGGCATAGCGCGTGCCTTCGCGGCCGGTGCCCGACTCCTTCCACCCGCCGAACGGCATGTTGTCGATGCGGTAGATCGGCACGTCGTTGATCATCAAGCCGCCGACCTCCCAATCTTCCAGCGCGCGAAAGGCGCGGCGCAGATCCTGCGTGAAGATGCCGCCCTGCAATCCGTACTTCGAATCGGCGGCACGCTGTACCGCCTGGTCGAAATCCTGGTAGCGATTCACGGTGACGACGGGCCCGAAGATCTCCTCGTCCTCCACCTTCATGCCGGGCCGCGTGTCGGTCAACACCGTCGGCATCACCACCGCGCGCTCGCGCGATCCGCCCGCCAGCACGCGCGCGCCCTGCGCCACGGCCTCGTCCACCCACGACTGGATGCGCCGGGCCGAGTTCTCGTCGATCACCGGACCGACGTCGACGCCCTCTTCCATCGGATTGCCCACGCGGCAGGCCTCGACCTTCGCGACCAGCTTCTCGATGAAGGCGTCCGCCACCGACTCCTGCACCAGGATGCGCTGCACCCCTATGCAATACTGGCCCCCGTACACCACCCCGCCCCGCACGCAACGCGCGGCGGCCAGGTCCAGGTCTGCATCCTCGGCCACGATCACCGCGCCGTTGCCGCCCAGTTCCAGCGCCACCTTCTTGCGGCCGGCAATCGCCTTGATGTGCCAGCCCACCTTGGCGCTGCCCGTGAAGGTGACCATCGCGAAGCGCTCGTCGCGCACCATGGTCTCGGCCAGATCCACCGGGCAGTGCACGACCTCCAGCGCGCCTTCGGGCAGCCCCGCGTCGGCCAACAGCTTTTGCAGCAGCAGCGCGGTCAGCGGCGTCTGCGGCGCGGGCTTGAGCACCACGCTGTTGCCCACCGCGATCGCCGGGGCGACCTTGTGCATCACCAGATTGAGCGGGAAATTGAAAGGCGCGATGGCGAGAATGGTCCCGATCGGGAAACGGCGCGCGATCCCCACGCGGCGGCGCATCGACGCCAGCGCTTCGTGGTCCAGGCTGGCGAGCGACGCGGGACGGCCATCCGCGCCCGTGGTCTGATACTCGAACACGCCGGCATCGGCATCCAGCGGAACCTCGTCGCCATGCTGGAGCCGGGCCTCGGCCGCCGCATTGGTCAGGTTGAAAATCGCCCGCGACACCTCTCCGCGAGCGTCGTAGAGCGGCTTGCCGGCCTCGGCGGCGATGGTGCGGACGAACTCATCGCGGCGTTCCCTCAACAACTCGGCCGCCCTCGCCAGGATGTCGGCGCGCGCGAAGCGAGGCAGCTTGCGCATGATCTCGAAGGCGCGCTGCGCCCGGCCGATGGCCTGCTCCACGTCGGCGGCGCCGGCAACCGGCATTTCGCCCACGACGCTGCCGTCATAGGGAGACAGGATTTTCTCGAAAGTCATGCGGCAGGCTCCAGGCGTTCCATGAAAGTGAGTTCATTAAACGCGTGGGGACTGTCACACGGAAGCCAGGAACAGGTGATGGCAGCGTTCTGAAAAAAAGAACACCCTCGACCGGGTCAACGCGCCTTGCACATCGCCAGGAGCGGATCGAGAAAAGCCCTCGCCGCGGCCGAGAGCTTATGCTGGCGCGCGGTAATGATGTCCAGGCTGGCCTGCCGGCACGACTTGTCCGAAACCGGCACCGCCGCCAACAGCCCGGCGGCCTCTTCGTGCGCGAACGTGAGCGGCGGCATGCACGAGACCACATCCGAGCCGGCCACCAGCATCTTGAGCAGTTGCAACGAATTGGCCACGCAGTGAACCGACAGCATCACCCCGGCGCGCGCGGCGGCGCGATCAATCAGATAGCGCGTGCCAAAGGTTTCATCGGGCAGCACCATCCGCTCGCCGGCGAGATCCGTCATGCGCAGCGACTTGCGGCGCGCCAGCGGATGGGATGGACGGCAGATCACCTGCAAGGGCTGCGCCAGCCGGCCCTGGAGCACCAGGTCCTCCCGGCTCAACACGTCGAACGCCAGCCCGATCTCGGCCGACTCCTCGACCACCCGGTCGGCGATCTGGTGCGTGCCGCAGACCTCCACATGGAAATCGATGCCCGGGTACGAGGCGCTGAAGCGCGTCATCAGCGCCGGCAGGAAATCCCCGGTCACGGCCTCGATCACCGCCAGCCGGACCGTGCCGCGCCGCAGATCGGTCAAATCGTGGAGATCGGAGCGGATCCGCTCGATACGGTGGTCGCTGTCGCAGACGAACGCGAACAGCATCCGCCCCGCCTCGGTGGGCAGCATGCCGCGCGGCGAGCGCTCGAACAGCGGCGCGCCCAGCTCCTGCTCCAGGTTCACGATCTGGCGGCTGATGGCGCTGGGGGCGACGAAGAAGAGCTCGGACGCCCGGCGCAGGGAGCCGGTGCGGACGACTTCGGCGAAGTAGCGAAGAGCCTGGGGCTGGAGCATCGAAGCGGCGGGGGGAGTGGAGATTCCGGGAGAATAGTTGCATATCCGTCACCTACCCGGGTTTTCCGGCAATATTTCCCCAGTCACACAAATACCCCTTGACGGCGGGAACCACAAGCCCGATAGTGTATGCAGATCTTCAAGCGTTGCGATTCCTGCGGTTGTGTGCGATCCACCAGTGCGCCATAAATTGTTCTAGTCCCACCTTGATCGTCTCATCCCGGGCTGCGCCCGCATTTCATCAAGGAAACAATTATGGAAACCGGTATCGTCAAGTGGTTCAACTCGGAAAAGGGCTTCGGCTTCATCATGCCGGACAATGGCGGCAAGGACCTGTTCGCCCACTTCTCCGAAATCCAGGGTGACGGCTACAAGTCGCTGCAGGAAAACCAGCGCGTCAGCTTTGTCGCCGGCCAGGGCCCCAAGGGTCCCCAGGCGACCAAGATCACGCCGCTGTAATTCGTGAAGCGCGCCGGCTGGTAAAGGCGCTGCTCCAAGAATAAACAAGCCCTCGAAAGAGGGCTTGTTTGTTATGGGCGGTCGAAATGAAGCTGGCGTGAATCCGTGGCCTCTTCCCCGTGATTATCATGGTGCCCGCGATCGGTTCAGATCCCGAGGAATTTGAAAGGCGCCGCCTGCTTGAATCCGCCGTTGGCCATGCCTGAATAGATGTTCGCCTGATTCGGGCCAAGGTCGAGTTTCATCACCTGTCCGGTTTCGCGCGAGAAATCCAGCTTCGTCAGGTCGACCCAGAAGATGTTGGGCGTCAGCGCCGATTCGAAGAAGTAGCGCTTGTGCTTGTGGTCGGCGACGGTGCGCCAGCGGGTCGAGGAAATATTGGGCTGGTCCGGCGTGGTGATGCCCAGGGGCACCGAGACGTTGCGGATGACGCTGAAGACACTGGCGATCGTCTCCAGCGGATCTTCCGTTTTGGGAAGCGCGTTGACGTAGAAAGCCGCCCGGGCAAACCGGTCGGATGCCCGGTTCGTGCCGGGCAGCATGACCGTCCCGCCTATCTGCTTCCAGTACTCCTCCATCGCCAACTGTTTGTCGAAGGTCGGCGAGTTGGTCATGACCTGGTAGTCACGGCTGTGGTGGATGACCTGCTTGCCGTCGATGTACTCGATGATGGCGCTGTCGCCGCTGGCATCCGAGAGCGAGAGGTGCAGGGTCGCCAACCGGGCTTCGCCCGGGACGTTGTCGGTGACGACGGTGAACGGTTCCTTCGCCAAGGTGTCGACCGCCTCCTGGACGGTGGCGAAGTTGTCGAGCGCGTATTGCGCCCAGGCCGCGAGCGTCAGGCCGGGCGTCTTGCCGTCGTAGGCCGGGTAGGAGGATTCGACCAGCCACAGGACATTGGCCACCAGCCCCGCTTCGTTCATGCCGTCGGTTGTCGAGATGTCATAGCCCGAGGCGATGACGCTTCCGTATTTCGAGGTCCATTGAATGGAGTTCGGACCGGCTTCGCCGGATCGCCTCATGCCGCGCGGAAACATCCATAAGTTGGTGCCGACGTCGACCTTCCAGTCCATCGAGCGCGCCGTGACGATCTGGCCGGCGGCGCCGAGATAGACAAAGCGGGTGCAGGCCTGCGCCGCCGAGACAGCCAGCATGCTTGCGCAGGCAAGCACCGCGGCGCAGGCGGATACGTAGAGGGGCATTCTCGGGTTCATCAAACTCTCCATCCGAAGCGTCGATGGACTTTACCGCATCGGAACCGGAAGCAGGCCCGATGCGGCGATCGGATGGCGTGCCAGGAGGGGAATCTACTGCGGTTCTATGCCCGCGTCCTGAACGATCTTGGCCCAGGTCGGGAGATCCGATTGGATCAACCTGGCGAAATCAGCTTGCGAGCCGGGCATCATTTCTATGCCGACAGGCGCGAATTTCTCGTGCGTGGAAGGCAGCTTCAGCATGGCCTGCACGGCGGCGTTCAGCTTGTCCGCGATCGGCTGGGGGATGCCGCTCGGCGCAACCAGGCCGATCCAGACCGTCATCGAGAACCCGGGGATGATTTCGTTCAGCGCCGGCAGGTCGGGCATGGCTTCGCTGCGCGTTTGGCCGGTGGAAGCCAGGGCCCGCAGCCGGCCGGACTGGACATAGGGAAGCGTCGAGGTTCCGCCCTCAAACATCATGTCGATCTGGCCGCCCAGCAAGTCGTTCATGGCCGGGGCGCTGCCCTTGTACGGCACGTGCAGGATATTCGTGCCGGTTCGGCGCGTGAACATTTCGCCCGCCAGATGGTGGGTGCCGCCGCGCCCCAAAGAGCCATAGGTGAGTTTGCCCGGTTTGGATTTCGCCAGCGCGACCAGTTCCTGGATGGTTTTCACCGGAACGGAACTGTTGACCACGAGGTAGAAAGGGGTGGAGAACATCGTGGCGACAGGCGTGAAATCCTTCGCCGGATCGACCAGCAGCCCCTTGGTCGTCAGCGGGTTCAGGATCATTCCTGTTTGCGAACTGACGAACAAGGTGTAGCCGTCGGGCGCGGAGCGGGCCGCGGCATTGGCCCCGATGGCCTGGTTGGCGCCGGGGCGGTTCTCCACGACGACGGGTTGCCCCAGCCGGCTGGCCATGTCTTCGGCCAGGGTGCGGGTGAACGTATCCACCAGGCCGCCGGGCGTATAAGGCACGATGATCTTGATCATGCGGTCCGGGTACCGGCCGGCCGGGTCCTGGGCGGACGCGGCAGCCGGCGCCAGCACCGCGGCAGCCAGGGCCAGCCAGGTCCTGGCTCTTGTTCCAAAGCGTGTCTTCATGTCGTCTCCTCCTAGGGGCAAAGCGGGCGCCTCATGCGCGTCGCGGTTGCGCCGCCATCTGCGGATGGTCGTGGCGTTTCTCTGTTGCCGAGATTAATATAAGCTTATTTTATATAAAGTAAATTTACAAATACTTCATCGCGACAAGGAGGAGAAACATGAACGCATCCCTTTCCCGGTCAGAGAACCGTCCCGATCTACAACGATTCGGCCTGCGTACCTTTCTTGCGTCGTTGTCCGGCGACGACCTGGAACGGCATGCCGCGCCTGTCGCGCTTGCCGATGTCGCCGCCCGCCTGGACGGCAATCCGCGCGCGGCATGGTTCGAGAACATCGAAGGCAGCAGCTTCCCCCTGTGCGGCAACGTCGCGGGCAGCCGGGCCCGCCTGGCAGCCGCCTTCGGGACCACCTCGGACAAGGTGTTGTCCGAGGTACTCGCGCGGCTGCGCAAGCCAGGCGAACTGGTGGAAGTGCCGCGCGCGCACGCCCCGGTCCAGGAGGTCGTGCTGACCGGCGACGAATGCGACTTGACCGCCCTGCCGGTGCATCTGCAGCACGAATTCGACGGCGCGCCGTACATCTCGGCGTCGGTCGACTTCGTCCACGATCCCTCCGCCGGGCATACGAACGTGGGCATGCGCCGCCTCATGCTGCGCGGCCGCCGGTCGGCGGGCGTGGACCTGGTCGCGCCTTCCGATTTGCGCGCCATCTACATGGCACGCGCGGAACGCGGCGAACGCACGCCGGTGGCGTTCGCCATCGGCAGCCACCCCATCGATCAACTCGCCGCCACGCTTCGCTTTCCCGGCGACGAGCTGGCGCTGATCGCGGCTTTGCGGGCCGAGCCCTTGGGCGTCGTCAAGTGCGTGACGAACGATTTGATGGTGCCCGCCGACTCCCAGTTCATCATCGAGGGCTATTTCGACGAGCGCGGCCATGTGGAACCCGAAGGTCCTTTCGGCGAATTTCTCGGCTACTACGGAGCGGTCAAACGCAATCCGCTCTTCCATTTGACCGCCATCACCCATCGCCGGGACGCCATCTTCCAAACCTCCTCCATCGGCGGCCCGAGCATGCACTGCACGGATACGGCGCAGCTTTGCTCCCTGCGAACGGAAGTCCTCGTATGGAAAGCGCTCGAATCCGCCGTGCGCGAGGTGCGAGCGGTCTACGCGCCCCCCGCGGCGGGAGGATCGTTCAACGTCCGTATCGCGTTGCAGCAACGCGTCCCGGGCGAAGCGCGCAATGCCATCGCCGCCGCATTCGGCTGCCTGGGCAATGTCAAGAATGTGTTCGTCGTCGACCCGGACATCGACATCTATTCCGACGCCCAGATGGAGTGGGCGCTGGCGACGCGTTTTCAGGCGAGCAGGGACCTGGTCGTCCAAAGCGGGTTGAGGACCGTTCCATTGGATCCGTCCTTGGACGGCTCACGAACGACCGACAAGACTGGATTCGACATGACGCTGCCCTGGCTGGCGCCTGGAGCCAAGCGTCCCATCGAGCATGAAGTTCCGCATCCCCCGAGGTTCGGCGCGTCCAGCCATGCTTCCCTGGAAGCCGCGCTGGAGAGCGGGCCCAGGTTTTTCGCGGAGCTCATGACGGCGGTTGGGACTCGGGATGGACGCGAGCTTGTCCGGGGGTTGGAGGACATCGCTTCCCGGCGCGCGATTGGGCGTGATGATCAGGGGCGCTATCGGTTTGGTTGATAGCGGGGTCGCTTGTTGCCGCGATTATCTTGATCGTGGCAACAAAACCCCCTTGATCGGTGAAATCGAGGGGCTATGGTAATGGCTGGCGTGGAATGCGGATGGTGAGCATGCAAGTCCCGGCAAAAAACTGTTCATTTCTGATTTTGCGCCAGCCCTTCATTTCGTAGATATCAGCGAATACGAACGTGTAGATGAGTGATTCCGCCAGGATCACCCGTCTCGTTGATCTCGACGTACTGTTGGGCGCGCACTAGCTCCCCTAGCTTGGAATAACCGTAGTTGCGCGAATCAAACGATGCGTTGTTCTTGCTGATGTAGCTACCTTCAGCCTTGGGCAGTGGTCCTCGAACTCGGGCCAAGTGTGGCGCACGTAGTTCGATCATTGATGTGGGTCGAGTTGCGTGATGGGACCCTGAATATCGAGGAACTCGAAACCCAGGGAGGCCAATCTAGACACGGCGGCCTGAGCAGCGAGTTCATGATTCATCGCAGCCGCGAACGCTGGGACGACAGCTCCTGCGAGTTGCGCAGGCATCTCCGCGTTGGTACCACGACAGATCTTCTCAATTACCAAGAAAAGTCCATTGGTGGGCTCGATTTGAACAGACCAAGCATCGCGGCTCCTGGCACCTAACGGGCGAATTCAGCGGCGCCGTTAGGCCTCCACCGGAATGAAGGGTTAGGCCTTTGCTTCAAATATTCTGGCAAAAGACCGTTCTCGTTCAAGAAGGCTTTGTGCGTATTCAAAAGCTCGTTCGCGTCGGCCAACGCCCCTGATGCAACGGAGGGGTTGGCAATCCATTCAAAGTTATTATTGACGAATTCGCAAACGCGTTCGTACTCTTCGACAGACCAAGCATCGATCGGCTCAAAGTCTTCCTCCTGCTTAGACAGATAGCTACGAAGTGCCTCAACGTATGATTCGGCCAGCGTGGCATCTGCGACAGTCGCGCATGCGGCTCGATCAAAGAAGCGTTGTAGTGCGAGTTGTGTTTCAGCGCGATTCACGTGCAGCCAACTAGAAATAGACGACAAGGGTAACGTCCAGCTGCTCCAGGGGATCAAGCCTTACAGGGCTGAGAAGCATACGTAGGCGTTGCGGTAGCGCGGCTCCCTGAATAGGGAACGTGGCGAGATGATCAACAGCAGGCATAGACGTAGCTTCCGAGTCACCGATTCCGTCATGGTAGCCGCCCGTCAGTTTCGCGCATACCGCCGGGACCCTCACCAAATGTTGTGTTGGCTCTCCTTCTCGTCGCGGAACTTGTATTTGGCTTCGTTCAGAGCGTTGAAACGGGCTTCCTGCGGATTCTTGGTGCGCAAGGAGATCCGCCGCTCGGTGCTGACGCCTCCGGTGCGGAAGGTCAGGCGGAGATAGAAAACGCCGTGGCGCGATTTGGCGAGGTGCGAAGGCAGGTGCAAGGTGGTGATCCACAAAAAGGGGATACCGGTCTGTAACACCTGTCGCGTGAACCAAAGAAAAAACCCCTTGATCGATGAAACCAAGGGGTTCTTGCAATGACTGGCGGAGAGGGTGGGATTCGAACCCACGGTACGGGGTTACCGTACGCCTGATTTCGAGTCGCCAAGGCAATAAATAGGCAGCAAGAGAAGTTCTTTTAAATCAATGACTTGCGGCGTCAGCCATTGTACATCGCACCAGTGATTTATGTGCTTTTGTGCCCATTTCCGTCTACTCTGGGCACGTTTTGGTCACACCCCCCACATCTAAGACGCGAACAATGGCCACGCCTCCCACGACATCCAAAATGCAGGTCCGGTGGATTGTTCCCCCTCAAGCAAGAACCGACTGCGGTGAAAGCGCACTCGAGGTTTCCACGCGAAAAATTGTTGAACTATGGCTGAAGGACGACCGCAGCAGCTACATCAACTACGGCGGGCAAAACGGCATCGACAACAGATATGCGCGTATCGGCCGTCAGGTCGAGGAAGGAAAAGAAATCGTGATGCCCGTGGTCGGCTTCGACTCTGATGGCAGTTTTGGAATCACAGACGGCCGACATCGGATCGCGTGGTGCCGAGACAATGCCATTGAGACCATCCAAGTCTGGGCGCCAACAGAAGATCATGAACGTCTGGTCCTCCTGGCTGGCCCCGATCGTTAATGCTCGCACCCTGTTACCTGATACCTACGGCGTATCCCTGGAGCCCGGTTGCGGCGATACCGGCGCCGACAGCATTTCCGACCATCGTTGAATATTCCGTCGTGCACTCTCGGACCACTGTTCGTAGGGTTGCGGGATCATCAGCGCCGGCGCGGGGGCCGGGATCGCCGCCGGCCTGACCACTACGGGACTCGGCGGCGGCGAGGGCGTTGCGCAAGCCGACAATAGCAGCGTCGCGGTCGCGGTCGCGGACAGCAGCAGCCGCAGCCGCCAGGCGCTCGTGGGTCTGGTAGGTAACATGGGCGTTGGCCTCCATTCGGTTGAATTCGATTGCTCGCTGATCGGTCTCGGCCGTCCGGGCCGCGTTGGCATGGCCCTCGCGCTCCTGCGCGATCTCGGCGGCCTGGTCACTGTTCCTGGCCCCCAGGCGCCATTCCTGGACCTGCCATGCTCCAGCACCCGCGACGACGGCAGAAAACGCCGCCACGGCCCCGTATCGCGCCCAGGGCGGCAGGAACGACACCGGGCTCATGGCGACACCTCGGCCAGGGCCTGGGCGTAGTAGCCGGCCCATTTCTGCCGCAGCCCGGCGCGCGTGGCCGGCGCGCCGTTCGCCCACGCTCCGGGCCGCCACAGCCGCAGGTAGTATTGCCAGGCGCCCTCCTCGTCGCCCAGCACCGGCAGTCGGGCGGGATCCGTGTACAGCAGCAAGCGCGCCAGCGCAGCCGCGAGCACGTCATTCGTCTCGATGGCCGCCCAGATTGCCTCGTCCGTCGCCGGCACGCCGAAATGTGTGTACAGCCCCGCGGCAAGGTCGCGAGAGGCGCGATGGGTCCGCACCCCGTGCACCATGCCGCCGCCCCGCTCCCCCTGCCAGAAGCTGCGCGCCGGGCCCTTCTTCCACGGTTTTTTCTTGTCGACGACCTGCCAGCGGTGCTCCCAGTTGGATTCCTGGCCGCTGATCGCGAGCAGCATCAAAACGGCCTCGCGCGAGCCCATGTGGTCAGGCAGCAGGCACAGCCCCTTGTCGATCTCACGTCGTATGAACTCGATCGGTCTCATGGGGCCACCCTGACGATGCGAGCGACGTTGCCCCTGGCGCGGTGGGCCAGCATTGCCAGCACCACCGACACGCCGGCCTGCCAGATGGTGACAGGCGTTCCGTGGACCACGACGGAAAGCGCCTGGCCGCCCGTGCATACAATCAGCACGTAGGCAGCGCAGCTCGCCCACAGCCGGTACCGCGCCGGCCCACGGCGATAGGTCAACAGCCGTAGGGCGGTGGCCGCGTTGGCGACGATGACGACGAACGCGATGACGGCTCCCATGTCAACTCCCCCGGCGCCAGATAGACGCAACGTCGAATGCCCGCCACTTCTCGATCGCGATCTGCACCACCGCAACGGCCGTCGCAGCAGCCAGGAATGCCGCCACCCCGCTTTCCTGAATCGGCGTCAGGTGCACGATCTCGGGCGCGGCCAGATACCCCACCACCAGCGAAATCGCCGCGTATGCCAGTCGGGCCAACACTCGCGGCTCTTTGCTGCTGAGAGCCACCATCGCGGCTCCTGCAAATGCGCCGATCAGCGCGTTCCCATCGACGCCGGGAACCAGCGTCGCCAGGCCCGCGCCGGCGGCCACCGCCAGCATCCCCGTGGCGGTACTCGTAGGCTCTGCCATTTGCCCCTCCTATGGGCGAAAAAAAACCCGCTGCGCGGGCGGGTGATTGTGTATTGACTGCTAGTGATATAACCCCTGAAAATCCATCGCTTAAGACCCCTAAATTTCGAAAACCACTTTTATAAAATAAAAAAATGGAGATATACAATGTCCCAGCCTGTTAGCAGAGCACTGGATTTGATATCCACAATCAAAAATAATCCAGAAAATTATTTATTCCATTACACACGAACGACAACAGCATTAAATTCAATCATTCCATCAAACACCATTCGCTTCTCCCCTCTAACCGAAACCAACGACCTTGAAGAAAGTAGGCGCTTTGAAGATTTACATCTAATACACGACGGAACAGACCAAACCTCCTCCATGAACGTTCTCATGGAAGCTATAAGAGTTCTACCATGTCGATATAGATCAGCGAGCTTTTGCATGAGCCGTCTTAGCAACCCTCACGACAACCTCACAAATGACCGCTATGGATTCTCTTTCCCCCGGATGTGGGCCACATATGGTGACAATCACAACGGCATCTGTTTGATTTTTCACTTACCTGAACTAATAAGTTCGCTCATGAGATTTTCCGACAAAGAGCATCTTACAGGAGGACGGGTTCAATATCTAAGCGATTGCGAACTCATAAGTCAAAACATCTCAAACAACCCACGCGCCATCCCCACCCCACTAACTGATATAGAGCAGATCAACAAACACATCCGCGAAAGAAGTCATTTCTTTTTCTTTCGAAAACATATCGACTGGCGAGATGAGTGTGAATACCGCTTTATCTACTATGGCGAAGAGAATCCGGGACAACCCTTAGACATTGACTATGGCTCTGCGCTCGTCGGCATAGCGATTGGAAAACGCATCAGCTACCAAATAAAACGCGAGATTGCAGACATTGCAAATTCTAATTCTTTGCCTTATTTCGTCAACGAATTTACGTCAATGGGTATTCTTCAATTACCGTTTGACATCGAGGTGCCCGATCGTCCCTAGACCGGTTCCTCTCTAATGCCTCCGCGCTCGCCCCCCCTAAAATGAGAAGCACCTGAACATCGGGTGACGTCATATTCTTTCCAACCAAACTAACTCCATTTCTTCCCGGCATAACCACCGCACCACAGGTTCATGCCCGCTGCATCTGTGACATCGATCGATCTGGGATCGATATAGCTCGCGCTGTTCATGCGCAGACCGAGGGCAAATTCGGGCGGGGGCATCTCCGGTTGCGAACGACTAGACGCGTACACGATGAATTTGCACGCAGTAGTAGGGGTGCCATTCATCGGCGGGTTCGAGCCGCTTCGAAAGTTAACTGTGACCTTGGCCTCGTCCGACGCTTTGATCTCAGGATCGAGGTTGGTGGCGTACCTCGAGAGCGACAGCGAGTATGCAAAGACATTGCCTGCCCGATTCGCTGTATACGCCAGACTGCCGGTCGCAGGAGACGCCGGCGTGGTAAGAATTTCGAACGTGATCGATGTCTCATCCGGCACGGTCTTTACTTGAAACCAGCCGTTCTATTCGACCTCGTTCGCTCCGTTCAATCGCACCCAGTCATTCACGCGCAGGCCATGCGCAACCCCCGTCCCCATCGTTGCGACAGCGCCGCTTCTGGTCACCGATGACACCGAGACAGGCGCCACCGCGCCGCCGAGGAACGCGAGCACGAGATCGCCACTGCCTGGGTTGTAGCTCTGAATAGCGATGTTCTGCGAATTCCCGACGAACGCCCAAGCAGAGCCATTCCACTCGCCCCGGGCGGAATGCTCTCGCCGCTGTTTGCGCGTGAAATAGAGGCGGGTCGTGTAGTCATCGACCTGCGCGGGCTGGATGTCCCACATGCCGATGAAATTGGCTCCCTGCGCATTGACGTTCGTAGCCGTCTTCGGGCATTGCGAGTGATGCACGACCAGGCATTCGCGGACCGAGTCCCACTCGACCGATTTGACCCCGTTGTGCACGCCGACCGTCCAGACGCCAGCCGCGCTACGATTGATCGCCGCCATGATGTCGCGGCACATGGAAATTTTCGACTCGTTGTGCCCCACCGACGCACCGACTCGCAGATACGTGCGGGCCAGATCATTGTCGACAGTAACGCTGAACCCGAGCGTGACGTCCGCCCCGATGTCGTACCGTACCCGGACATGGTCTGGATTTGACTCAACCTCAGTCCCCGGACCATCGGCGCTACGCAAACCCAGCGTTGCATGGCCCGAGTAATCGATCGCTCTCCAGTGGTGGAATTTGTCCGATTTGTCGCTGTCGTTCCGGATCGTGAACATGATCGGCGTAGCAGCGACCGGGTTCTCACCAGGAATGTAGTCCCTCGCGCTGAACCACATTTTCATGCGATCGTGCATGTTCAACGGGATGGCCGTCGGTGTATGCCGATCGCCCACCATCAGCGACCCCGTGTTCGCGCCCAGATCGGCCCCCGCCACGCCCTGGATCAGCCTGAACTTGTCGGCCTCAAACGTCCCGGAGGTCGTGAAAAGCAGTTTGTCGCCCCGCGAGGCATACTTGTTGCCGTTGTAGCCCACCGTCTGGGCCGCCACCGCCACCGACAGTCCTGACTCATACGGGGCCGGTTCCGGGTAGCTCATCGCGCCGAATGCGGCGGTGATGGCATCAGCGAGCTCCTACGCCAAACGAGCATCATCAGCGGCGCCCGCCTCGCTCAGTGCCGCCGCCAACTTAGACGCCAGGGACTGAGCTGCGGCGTCCTGGGCCTGCCCCACCGCGCTATCCACGCCCCCAAAGGCATCCGCGATGGCTCGCGCCTCGTTCCGCGCGGTGATGGCCTCTTGTGCGTCCGAGGGGGTCGCCAATGGGCGATGTGCGGAACGCCGACATCAACACCCTGCGCCCTGGTGGCCTATCTCCGCGAAGAGGCCGACTTCAACCGCTCATGGACTGATAGTCGCCGCGGTGGCCCCGCGAACCCTAGGGAAAAGTACGTCAAGCGCTGGCTCGAACTGGCCGCGCGCAGCGATGGGTGGGCCGATCAGGTCGAAGCGCTGCTTGTCGCCTCCCCTTCCCCGCAGGGCGAGGCGGAGCTCGCCATGCGCCAAAAGCACGGAGAAGTCTTGCAGTGCATCGGTACGGCCCTCGGTCTGCTCCCGGGCGCGAACTTGCACATCGAATGCACGCCGGCCATCCGCCGACTGGCAGAGGACTCGGCGCGGTATCAGTGGCTGCACAACTCCGCCAATCTCGACGCCGAGCCCATGATGGCGATGCGCAGCAGGCCAGAGTTGGACGGAGCCATCGACGCCGCCCGCAGCACCCCAGCAACCGAGAAAGGTGAGTGATGGCCAACACTGATCAGATGCTGCTATCCCAGAGGACTCGTCATTCCCGGTTCTTTACGAACTTCCGGTTGTACCTCCTCCGAGAGCCGGCGCTTGAAACGTCGGCTGTACACAATCGCGGTGATGCATGCTGGAACCCAGGCAAGCACTGTCTGTGCCCACAAATAGCCTGCATACCGAACGCCCAACTCAGTTGTGTGCTTTCCGAAAAAGATTATGTATGCCACCAGCCCGATCGCCAGTACAGCGTAAAGCCAATTGAAGCCTCGTGCCCCGTTGAGTACGGGTTGACGCTTCGACATGTTGACAAGCTTGGCTATCCCCATAAAGACGCCAAGGCAAACAAAGCTGATAACCAGCCACACCACTCCCATATATCCCCCCTTTTCATTTTGTTCTAACAGCGTAGAAGGGAGCCAAATTGAAATCAATGTGTGGCCCGGCCCTACCCCTGCAAACAAGACGGAGGACCGGCAATGAAGAAATTTTCGGTCCAACACAGAGCAGTCACGAGACGCGCGGCCCGCAACCGATAGTCAGCCCTTTACTTTGACTTTTCGGCCATTCTCTTCAATCAGAGCGGCGAAGTTCTCCCAACCCAGGCGGAATTTGTTCACGTGATGGCCGGACGGGAGCCATTCGACGTTGCCCTTGCTGACGAGCAGCTTTCCCAACTTCTTTCCGTTGGACTTCACCTCGATCTCAACGTCCTTATGAAGCACCAACTTGTGTTGATGTTTAGCGAGACCTCATGAGCCATGCCTCACCCCCTATTTTTGTAATCGATACAAAACGTAACACGCACGGAGCAGAAAGTCACGACCTAGGAGGAGTGGCACATGCCTGACGTGCTCGAAGCGCTGCCCCGGCGCGGGAGTCTGAGAAACCATCGAGATGGTGCAGAAGTACGTCCATCTCGGAAAAAGCCATCTGGCCGCGCACGCCGATGCGGTCACGTTTTGGTCACAGCAGGCCGAAGAAGGCCCGCCAAAAACAAAAACGCCACCTGGCGAGGTGGCGTTAAGTGCTTGATTTACAAGCGAAACTGGCGGAGAGGGTGGGATTCGAACCCACGGTACGGGGTTACCGTACGCCTGATTTCGAGTCAGGTACATTCGACCACTCTGCCACCTCTCCGTGCACCTTTCAGTGCTTGCCTGGCCCGTGGCCGGAACCAGACAACAGCCCGCAAATATAGCACAGAAATTCGCGCTGTGTCCTCCAGTCGCTAATCCGTAAGCTTCTTGAACACCGTGAGCCCCAGCACCAGGAAGATCACGAACAGGATCAGGAACAGGAAGAACAGGAACTTGGCGATGGCCGCCGCGCCGGCGGCGATGCCGGTGAATCCGAACAGCGCGGCGATGATCGAGACCACGAAAAAGATCAATGCCCATTTCAACATGGCTGGCTCCTCCGGGATGTAGGTTTTTCAACCCTAACGCACCCCGGGGAGTCGGACAGGCAGCGAATGTTACGGAGTGAGTCGCTCCACCCCGCCCATGTAGGGCCGCAGGGCCTCGGGCACGACGATGCTGCCGTCGGCCTGCTGGTAGTTCTCCAGGACCGCGACCAGCGCCCTGCCCACCGCCAGGCCGGAACCGTTGAGCGTATGCAGCAGTTCGGGCTTGCCCTGGGCGTTGCGGAAGCGTGCCTGGAGGCGCCGGGCCTGGAAGGCTTCACAATTGGACACCGAAGAAATCTCGCGATACGCGGCCTGGGCCGGCAGCCAGACTTCCAGGTCGTAGGTCTTGGCGGCGCCGAAGCCCATGTCGCCGGTGCAGAGCAGGACGACGCGATACGGCAGGCCGAGCTTGCGCAGCACGGTTTCGGCATGGCCGACCATTTCTTCCAGCGCATCGTAGGAGCGCTCGGGGTGGACGATCTGCACCATCTCGACCTTGTCGAACTGGTGCTGGCGGATCATGCCGCGGGTGTCGCGGCCGGCGCTGCCCGCCTCGGAGCGGAAGCACGGGGTGTGGGCGGTCAGCTTGATGGGCAGCGATTCGGCGTTGACGATCTCGCCGCGCACGGTGTTGGTCAGGGTGATCTCGGAGGTGGAGATCAGGTAGAGGTCTTCGCGCGGCACGGTTTCGCCGTTCTCGTCGACCGATTCGCCGCCCTTGGTCACCCAGAACATGTCGTCCTTGAACTTGGGCAACTGGCCGGTGCCGACCAGGGTGGCGGTGTTGACGATGTAGGGCGTGTAGCACTCGGTGTAGCCGTGCTCGCTGGTCTGGACGTCCAGCATGAACTGCGCCAGGGCGCGGTGCAGGCGGGCGATGGGGCCGCGCATCAGGGTGAAGCGCGAGCCGGACAGCTTGACGGCGGTCTCGAAGTCCAGGCCCAGCGGTTCGCCCAGGGCGACGTGGTCCTTGGCCTCGAAGGGCAGCGGCGCGGGATCGTTGCCGTCGCGGCTCCAGCGGCGCACTTCGACGTTGTCGTCGCCGGAGGCGCCAGTGGGCACGCTGGCGTGCGGCAGGTTGGGCACGGCCAGCAGCATGTCCTGCAGGTCGCGTTGGATGCCGGCCAGGTCTTCCTCGAGCGCCTTCAGGCGGGCGGGAATGGCCTGGGATTCGGCCAGCACGGCGGAAGCGTCCTCGCCCTTGGCCTTGAGCATGCCGATCTGCTTGGCCAGTGCGTTGCGGCGGGCTTGCAGGGTTTCGGTCTCCGTCTGCACCGACTTGCGCCGCGACTCGAGCGAATGGAAGCCGTCGAGGTCTAGCGTGTAGCCCCGGTCCTTGAGCCGGGCGGCCACCGCCTGGGTGTCTTTGCGCAGCAGAGCGATATCGAGCATGGGAAAAAGCCGTGTTGAGAAGGGGAAAAAGGTCGCCCCGGCGGGCGGCGCACGAGGCGGCCTGATCGGGGTAGCCTGATTTTAGCCTCCCCGGCGGGCATTCACCTGGCCAAGGCCTTGCGTCCGGGCGGACAGGCGCGGCGGCTAGCCCTTCTTCGCTTCCTTGTCGAGTTCGTGCAGGAAGGCGAGCTTCTGGCCGATCCTGGCTTCCAGCCCGCGGTCGGTGGGCTGGTAGAACGTCGCGCGCACGCCGTCCGGGAAGTAATCGACCCCCGCCGCGTAGGCGTGCGGTTCGTCATGGGCGTAGCGGTACTGCTTGCCGTGCCCCAGTTGCTTGAGCAGCTTGGTGGGCGCGTTGCGCAGGTGCATGGGCACGGGGGCGCTGCCGTTGTCGGCGGCGAAGCGACGGGCCATGTTGTAGGCGTTGTAGACGGCGTTGGACTTGGCGGCGCAGGCCAGGTAGACCACGGCCTGGGCCAGCGCCAGTTCGCCCTCGGGCGATCCCAGGCGTTCGTACACATCCGCCCCCGAGGTCGCGATTTCCAGCGCGCGGGGATCGGCCAGGCCGATGTCCTCGACCGCCATGCGGATCAGGCGGCGCGACAGATAGCGCGGATCGGCGCCGCCGTCCAGCATGCGGCAGAACCAGTACAGCGACGCATCCGGATCCGAGCCGCGCACGGCCTTGTGCAGGGCGCTGATCTGGTCGTAGAAGGCGTCGCCGCCCTTGTCGAAGCGGCGCAGGTTCTGCGACAGCGCGGTCTCCAGCCATTCGGCGTCGACCTGCGCGCGCCCTGCTCCGCGCGCCGAATCGGCCACCACTTCGACGGCGTTGATGACGCGGCGGGCGTCGCCGTCGGCCCAGGCCGCCAGTTGCTGCTGCGAGGCTTCGTCGAACTCGATGTCGCCCAGCATGGCGATGGCCTTGGCGATCAGCAGCCGCAGTTCCTCGGCGCTGAGCGATTGCAGCACGTAGACCCGCGCCCGCGACAACAGGGCGGAATTGACCTCGAAGGACGGGTTCTCGGTGGTGGCGCCGATGAAGGTGAACAGGCCGCTTTCCACATAGGGCAGGAAGGCATCCTGCTGGGCCTTGTTGAAGCGGTGCACTTCATCGACGAACAGGATGGTGCGGCGCCCCTTCAGTTGCGCAGCCTGGGCGGCGACCACCGCGTCGCGGATGTCCTTGACCCCGCCCAGCACGGCCGACATGGCGATGAACTGGGCGTCGAAGGAGTTCGCCATCAGGCGTGCCAGCGTGGTCTTGCCCACGCCCGGCGGCCCCCAGAAGATCATCGAATGCGGCCGTCCCGACTGGAAGGCCACGCGCAGCGGCTTGCCCGGCCCCAGGAGATGGCTTTGCCCGACGACCTCATCCAGCGCGCGCGGCCGCAGCCGCTCGGCCAGCGGCGCGGCGGCGTCGGGCACCTTGGCGGGCGGGGGCGTATCGTCGGGGAACAGGTCGGACATGGACGAGAAAACGGAAATCAGCGGCCGCCGGCCGGCGCCTGTCCGCCCATGCGCACCACGTCCACGCCCGCGGGCGCCGTGAAGCGGAAGCTGTCCGGCGGCAGTTGCGGGTTGCGGGCGATGCCGCTGAAGGTGATGGCGGTGGTCTGGCCGAAGGCGTCCAGCAGCTCCAGGCGGGCCGGCAGCCCGTCCTTGAAGGCGATGTCCACGCGCGAGAAACCCGCGTCCGGCGTCTTGGGCGTGGCCCGCAGCCACTGCAGGCCGTCGCGCTCGGGCTGCTCGGCCACGGTGAAGGATTGCTCCAGCGATCCGGATCCGAACAGGATCTGCGCCGGCGAGGAGCCGATGGCCTCGCCCACCTCGCGCACGGTGACCTGGCTCAGGTCCGGGTCGTACTGAAACAACTGCTTGCCATCCGAGACAATCAGTTGTTCGTAGGGCTTGGCCACTTCCCAGCGGAAGCGCCCGGGGCGCTGGAACGAGAAGCTGCCGGACTGCGCCGGCGCCGCCTGCCCCGAGGACCCGCGCGTGACTTGCGAGAAGCTGCCGCGGGCGGACTGGGTGTTGCCCGCGAAGGCGCGCAACTGGTCGATGGCGCCCGCCAGCGCGGCGCCCGGCAGGGCCAGGGCCGCGGCCAGGCCGGCGCCGGCGGCGGCGCGGGCCAGGAAGGCGGTGGTCTTGGAAACGAACGTCATATAGGGGACTCTCCGTGGCGCAGCGCGGCAGGACCGGTCATTCGTCCTGGCTGGCGGGGGCGAGGATCTCCCGGTTGCCGTTGGACTGCATGGCGGAAACCATACCCGAACGCTCCATTTGTTCGAGTAAGCGGGCGGCACGGTTGTAACCGATGCGCAGGTGGCGCTGCACCAGCGATATCGAGGCGCGGCGATGCTTGAGCACCACTTCCACCGCCTGGTCGTACATGGGGTCCGACTCCGCGTCGCCCATGCCGGTCACGCTGCCGAGGCCATCGCCGGTCTCGCCCTCGATGGAGCCTTCCAGGATGCCTTCCTCGTAGTTGGGTTCGCCCTGCGCCTTCAACTGTTCGACCACCCGGTGGACTTCGTCGTCGGTCACGAACGCACCATGGACGCGGGTGGGCAGGCCCGAGCCCGGCGGCATGTACAGCATGTCGCCCTGGCCCAGCAGTGCCTCGGCGCCCATCTGGTCGAGGATGGTGCGCGAATCGACCTTGGACGAGACCTGGAACGAGATCCGGGTCGGGATGTTGGCCTTGATCAGGCCGGTGATCACGTCCACGCTGGGCCGCTGGGTGGCCAGGATCAGGTGGATGCCGGCGGCGCGGGCCTTCTGCGCCAGGCGGGCGATCAGCTCCTCGATCTTCTTGCCCACCACCATCATCAGGTCGGCCAGCTCGTCGATCACCACCACCACCATCGGCAGCGGCTGGAGCGGCTCGGGCGCATCGGGCGTAAGCGAGAACGGATTGGGAATGGGCGCCTCGCGCTTGATGGCGTCGTGGATCTTGGTGTTGTAGCCGGCCAGGTTGCGCACGCCCATCTTGCTCATCAGCCGGTAGCGCTTGTCCATCTCGGCCACGCACCAGTTCAGCGCGTTGGCGGCCTGCCGCATATCGGTCACGACCGGCGCCAGGAGGTGCGGAATGCCCTCGTAGACGCTCATTTCGAGCATCTTCGGATCGATCAGGATCAGGCGCACCTGGGTGGGATCGGCCTTGTACAGCAGCGACAGGATCATGGCGTTGATCCCCACCGACTTGCCCGAACCGGTCGTGCCCGCCACCAGCAGGTGGGGCATCTTGGCCAGGTCGGCCACCACCGGCTTGCCGGCGATGTCCTTGCCCAGCGCCATGGTCAGCATCGACGAGCTGCCGTGATAGGTCTGCGACCCCAGGATCTCGGACAGCTTGACGGTCTGGCGCCGCAGGTTGGGCAGTTCCAGGCCCATCAGGTTCTTGCCGGGTATGGTCTCGACCACCCGGACGCTGACCAGGCTCAGCGCCCGCGCCAGGTCCTTGGCCAGGTTGACGATCTGGCTGCCCTTGACGCCCACCGCCGGTTCGATCTCGTAGCGGGTGATGACCGGCCCGGGCTGGGCGGTGACCACGGAGACCTGGACGCCGAAGTCGGCCAGTTTCTTCTCGATCAGGCGCGAAGTGAACTCCAGGGTCTCGGTGGACACGGTTTCCTGGGCCGGCGGCGGCGGATCGAGCAGGCTGAGCGGCGGCAACTGGCTATCGGTGATCTCGGCGAACAGGGCCTGCTGCTTTTCCTTTTCGACGCGCTCGGACTTGGGCACCACGGTGACCGCCGGCTCGATGCGCACGGGTTGTTCGTGAACCAGTTTTTCCTGCTTGGCGACCACGACCTCGGCGCGGGCCTGCACGGCCACCTCGCCCACCTTGCGGTCCTCCCGGGCCTGCCAGGAGTTCCTGACGCGGCGCAGCCCCGACTCCAGCCAGGAGCCGATCCTTTCGGCCACCACCAGCCACGAGAATCCGAAGAACAGGCTGGCGCCGATGGCGAACAGGACCAGCAGCAGCAGGGTCGCGCCGGTATAGCCGAACGAGGACGAGGCGTACTTGGCGATGGTCTCGCCTATCATGCCGCCGCTGCCGTGCGGCAGCGAGTCGCCGAAGGACCGCAGGCGCAGCGCCTCGAGCCCGACCGAGCCGACCATGAGGGCGAAAAAGCCCAGGCCCTGCTCCCAGCGCACGCGCTGGGGCACGTCGGATTCGGAACCGCCGCGCAGGAACTGGTGGGCCAGCCGCAGGTAGCTGGCGTAGACGCGCTGCAGCAGCAGTACGACGAACCACCAGGCCGAGGCGCCGATCAGGAACAGGATGAGGTCCGCCAGCCAGGCGCCGAAGCGGCCCCCGCTGTTGTGGACATGGTCGATCTGGACGGCGTGCGACCACCCCGGATCGCCCGAGTTGTAGGTAGCCAGCACCAGGGTCAGATAGACCGCCAATGCGGCGAACAGGATCCAGCGCGCCTCGCGGAACAGGCGGGACAGGCGGCCGGGCAAGGCACCGGTCGAATTGCCGGTGTTCTGCGAATTGCGGGTATTCCCCGCGGTAGCGGTACGTGCCATGGGCTGATTATAAGTGGCCGGCGCCCGGTCAAGCTCTCCAAGGCTATCGCAGCCATAGAAATATACAATTCCGCCTACGCGCCAGGCTCCGGGGTTGAAACTCCCGGGGGGCGGGATCACCTATGATGATGGTTGCGAATCGGCGCTCGGCGCCAGGAAATTGTTGAGATCATGAGCCAAGACAAACACGCGAAAGTCCTCGTCCTCGGGTCGGGGCCGGCCGGGTATACCGCCGCCGTCTACGCCGCCCGGGCCAATCTGTCGCCCATGCTGATCACCGGCGTCGAACAGGGCGGCCAGTTGATGACGACGACCGAGGTGGACAACTGGCCCGCCGATGTCAACGGCGTGCAGGGGCCGGAGCTGATGCAGCGCTTCCAGCAGCATGCCGAGCGTTTCAATACCGACATCGTCTTCGATCACATCCACACCGCGCACCTGGACCAGCGGCCGTTCAAGCTGGTCGGTGATTCGGGCACCTACACCTGCGACGCGCTGGTCATCGCCACCGGCGCCTCGGCCAAGTACCTGGGCCTGCCGTCGGAAGAACACTACAAGGGCCGCGGCGTCTCGGGCTGCGCGACCTGCGACGGGTTTTTCTACAAGAACCAGGACGTCGCCGTGGTCGGCGGCGGCAACACGGCCGTGGAAGAAGCGCTGTACCTGGCCAACATCTGCCGCACCGTCACCCTGGTCCATCGCCGCGACAAGTTCCGCGCCGAGCCCATCATGGTCGACAAGCTCAACGAGAAGGTCCAGGAAGGCCGCGTGATCCTGAAGGTCTTCAACGAACTGCAGGAAGTGCTGGGCGACGATTCGGGCGTGACCGGGGCGCGGCTGCGCAACAACCAGACCGGCCAGACCGAGGACATCGCCGTCACCGGCGTCTTCATCGCCATCGGCCACCAGCCCAACACCGGCATCTTCAAGGGCCAGGTGGACATGAAGGACGACTACATCATCACCCGCAGCGGCCTGAACGGGCTGGCCACGATGACCTCGGTCCCCGGCGTGTTCGCCGCCGGCGACGTGCAGGACCACGTGTACCGCCAGGCCATCACCAGCGCCGGCACGGGCTGCATGGCGGCCCTGGACGCCCAGCGCTGGTTGGACGGCGAAGCCGTGTAACCCCAAGAGAAGCCCACCCCCTACGCCCTTTGGGCGCCCCCTCAAGGGGGCGGCACTGGCGGACCGGCAAAGCCGGATCCGCGGCGCCCTGGATCAAGGCAGACAAGTGGTGTCTCGTACCAAGAAGATCGACACAGACCCAGGATGCGGTGGATCCGGCTCCGCCGGTCCACCCGCATCGCCCCCTGGGGGGCGCGCGAAGCGCGTAGGGGGGGGCCTGTCCAGCCTGAAGGTGTTGCAGCGGGAGTTGCAGGACCAGCGGCTGGCGGCGGAAGCCGCGGAGCGGGAGGCGCGGCGGCGGGCGGAGGAAGCCCGGCGGGCCGCGGTCGAGTTTCGGGCGCTGGTGGGCGGGGTGGTGCCGCTGAAGGACACGGGCAGGGTCGATCCCTCGCCGGTCGCGCCCGCTCCCCTGCCCTACAAGCGCTGGGAAGACGAATCCGAGGTGCTGCGGGAATCCATTTCCGACGACTACGGCGCCGACTGGCTGATCGATACCGACGACACGCTGTCCTACCGCCGCAGCGGCCTGGGACAGGACATCGTGCGCAAGCTGCGGCGCGGCCAGTGGACGGTGCAGGCCCAGCTCGACCTGCATGGCCACCGGGTGGACGAAGCCCGCGAGGCGCTGGGGGATTTCCTGCGCGCCTGCGTGCGGCAGGAGATGCGCTGCGTGCGCATCATCCACGGCAAGGGGCTGGGATCGAAGAACCGTACGCCCATCCTGAAGGAAAAGGTGCGGCGCTGGCTGGTACAGAAGGAAGAAGTGCTGGCCTTCGTCGAAGCCCGGGCCAACGACGGCGGCTCCGGCGTCGTGCTGGTGCTGCTACGGGGCCCGGACCGGCCGGCCTGAGCCCGGCGGGCGTCAGCGCTTGGGCATCGCCTCGGGCGACAAATGCGCTGGCGCATCGTCGCGCCGTTTCTGGCGCCACTCCATGATGGTCTTGAGCAGCAGCGTCAGCATGGCCATGCAGGCCAGCAGCGCCGCGGCCGTGAAGGCGGCCGCCGTCTTGTAGTCGTTGTTGAGCTGCTCGACCAGCAGCGGCAGCGTCAGGGTCTGGTTCATGATGGTGCCGGACACCACCGACACCGCGCCGAACTCGCCCACCGCCCGGGCATTGGTGATGACGATGCCGTACAGCAGCGCCCACTTGATGTTGGGCAGGGTCACCCGCCGGAAGATCTGCCAGCCGGAGGCTCCCAGCGACAGGGCCGCGATTTCCTCGTCGGCGCCCTGGGCCTGCATCAGCGGGATCAGGATGCGGGCCACGTAGGGCGAGGTCACGAACACCGTCACCATGATGATGCCGGGCCAGGCGAACATCAGTTGGATGTCATGGCTGTACAGCCACTTGCCCAGCGTGCTTTCCAGCCCGTAGACCACCAGGTAGCACAGGCCCGCCACCACCGGCGAGGTGGCGTAGGGGATGTCGACCAGCGTGGTCAGCAGCCGCCGGCCGAAGAAATCGTAGTGCGTCACGCACCAGGCCAGCAGGATGCCGAACACCAGGTTGATCGGCACCGTCGCCAGCGTGGTCAGCACGGTCAGGCCGATCGCGTGCTTCATGAAGTCTTCGTCCAGGTTCTGGGCCAGCAGGCTCCAGCCGCCCGACAGCGCCTGCGAGAAGATCAGCGCCAGCGGCACGACCAGGATCAGCACCGCGAGCACGATGCCCAGCGCGATCAGCAACCATTGATGGACGAGAGTGGGCCGTTTGTTGGTCATGGCAATCGTGTCAGTTATCCATAAGGCCAGAAGGCCCCGCCCGACCCAGGACGCCGCGGATCCGGCTCCGCCGGTCCGCCAGCGTCGCCCCCTTGAGGGGGCGCGCGAAGCGCGTAGGGGGTGGGTTCATTCATTTGCGTAGTAGTCGTCCCTGGACGACCTGCAGCAGGAACAGCAACAGCAACGAGGCGATCAGCACCACCGAGGCGATGGCGGCGGCGGCGGGATAGTCGAACTCCTGCAGCCGCACGAAGATCATCAGCGACGTGATCTCGGTCTGGAACGGGATGTTGCCGGCGATCATGATGACCGCGCCGAATTCGCCCAGGCTGCGGATGAAGGCCTGCGAGGCGCCGGAGATCAGCGCCGGCACCAGGCTGGGCAGCAGTACGCGCCAGAAGGTCTGCCAGCGCGTGGCGCCCAGCGTGGAAGCGGCTTCCTCGAACTCGGGCTCGAGGTCTTCCAGCACGGGCTGCAGCGAGCGCACGATGAATGGCAGGCTGGTGAAGATCATGGCCACCACCAGCCCGGGGTAGGCATACGAGATCTTGATGCCCAGCGGCTCGAACCAGCGCCCCAGCCAGCCATTGGGCACGAACAGCGCCGACAGCGTGATGCCGGCCACCGCCGTGGGCAGGGCGAACGGCAGGTCGACCAGCGCGTCGATCAGCCGCCGGCCGGGAAAGTCGTAGCGGGACACGATCCAGGCGAGCACGAAGCCCACGCCGGTGACGATGACGGTCGAATAGAACGCCCCGGACACCGTGACCTTGTAGCTCTGCACGACGCGGGGATCGGAAATCGCCCGCCAGTACTGGGCCCAGGTCATGTCGCCGACATACAGCAGCAGGGCCGACAAGGGCACCAGGATGACCAGGCTGAGGAACAGCACCGAGAAGCCAAAGCTCGGCACGAAGCCGGGCAGGACCGGCGGACGGCGGAAAAAGCGGAAGGACGGATTCACGGCGTAGGCGGCGGGATCGGGGCGGGAGCGAAGAAGCGCGGCCCCCCTGCGGGGTGGCCGCGCCTTGCCGGGAAGGATTGTACGGCACCGGCCTGGCGGCCGGCGCCGCCACGATCAGCGCTTGGCCAGCAACTGGTCCAGCACGCCGTTGGAGCCGAAGTGGTTCTTGGTGATGTCGTCCCAGGAACCCAGCACCTTGGTCGGATCGATCAGACGCACCTTGGAATAGCGGTCGGCCACGACCTTGGCGACGTCGGGGTGGTTGACCCGGTAGTTGAAGGTGGTCAGCAGCAGCTGGATCTCGCGGGTGTACTGGTAGTTCAGGTACTCGGTGGCGAGCTGGCGGGTGCCCTTCTCGTCCACGACCTTGTCGACCACGGCCACGGGGAATTCGGCCAGCACCGACACCGGCGGCACGACGACTTCATAGCCGCCCGCCTTGAACTCCTCGCCCTTGGCGATGTTGATCACTTCCGACTCGAAAGTCAGCAGCACGTCGCCCTGCCCGTTCTGCGCGAACGCCACGGTCGCGCCGCGCCCGCCGGTGGGGAAGTTGACGACGTTGTGCAGGACCTTGCCGACGAACTGCTTGATCTTCTCCTGGTCGCCGCCGAACTTCTCGTTGGCGTACAGCCAGGCGCCCAGGTAGGTGTAGCGCGCGTTGCCCGAGGTCTTGGGGTTCGGGAACACCAGCTTGACGTCGTCGCGCGCCAGGTCGTCCCAGCCCTTGACGTTCTTGGGATTGCCCTTGCGCACCAGGAAGGCGATGGTGCTGTAGTACGGCGAGCTGTTGTTCGGGAAGGCTTTCTGCCAATCCTTGCGGAGCAATCCGCGCTGGGCCAGGATGTCCACGTCCGGCACCTGGTTGAAGGTCACGACGTCGACCTTCTTGCCCTGGATGATGTCCTGCGCCTGGCGCGAAGTGCCGGCGAACGACTGGTCGATCTTGACGTCGTGGCCGGTCTTGGCCTTCCAATACGCCTGGAACTTGGGATTGACCGCGGCGAACACCTCGCGGGCAACGTCGTACGAGGCGTTCAGCAGCGGCTTGTCCTGGGCTTGCGCCGTCCCCGTCACTGCCGTGAGCAGCGCGGCCGACGTGGCCGCGAGCACGATGATCTTCTTGAACATGAAACGGCGTCCTTGGCTTGGTTGATGTGATTCACGAAGGATGCAACCGTAACAAAATCACATATGCAACCAAACCACATATTCATCATTTTTTAATTACCCAATGAAATAAACCAGGCGCCATGCGGCTAGACCGGGCTCAGGTACTTGGCCCGCGGCCGCATCGTGAAGCCCGCCAGCCTTTGCTCGATGGCATGCGCCGCCCAGCCCGCGCTGCGGCCGATCATCCACAATGCCGAGGCCGAACCACGAGGCAGCCCCAGCCCCATTGCCAGGCTGACCAGGCCCACGTCGATGCGCGGGTGCAACATGTCGCCCCCGGCCGGCCCGGTGGCAAGCCCGGACAGGGCCTGGTCCCCCAGGCCCGCCGGCAAGGATGACGCGAGGTCGATCAGGTAGCGCGCGCGGGGATCCCCCTTGGGATAGGAAACCGGGTTGAAACCCGGGATCTGGCGTCCCGTGGAGACGTAGGCCGAGATCAGGCTTTGCAGTTCCTGCTCGCTGCGGACCCCGCGCAGCAGGTCTTCGGTGCGGTCGCATCCGCCGCCGAAGCGTATGCCCGAATGCGTGACGATGGCGGCTTGCAGGCAGGCACCCAGGTCGGCCCCCGCCGACGCGGCCACGCGCGCCGCGAACGTGGCCGGAGAAAGTTCGTGGTCCGCGCATACGACCAGGGCCGCGTTGATGGCCGCCGCGCGGGCATCGGCCGCGTCCTCGCCAGCCAGGCCGCGTGCCAGGATCTGTGCGATGGACAGCGCGCGCGCCGGACGGAACACCTGCTTGCGGGGGCCCAGCAACCCCATCGCGCAGGCATGGAGCCGGATCAGGCGCGCGGCATCCGCGGCGGTCGTGCCGCGCTCGAAATCCGGCTTGCCCGACATCGCCATGGCCAGCACGGACGTCGCCAGCGACATCAGATTCGCGCCGGTCAGCGCATCGCTGCCGCGCGCGGCCTGTTCGATGCCATCCAGCACCTGGGAAGGCGGCGGGCTTGCATCCCAGGCGAGCAGGTCCGGCACGTCGACGCCTGTCCACAGCAGTTCGGCCACGGACTCGAAACTGCGGCCGCTCCGTGCCAGCTCGATGGCCGGCCGGCCCCGGTAGCGCGGCCCGCCTTCCGACAGGTCGGTGATCGACGTGGTCAGCACCGGCTGGCCCCAGCGCACCGCCGACTCGACCGTTTCCGGTATCCCCGCGCGCCCGCCCATGCGGGTGGCGGCCCGCTCCACGTCCTCGCGGAAATACAGGCGGGCGCGGGTGCCCGGCTGGGTGACGGAACGGATCAGCCCCCGGCTCACGTAGGAGTACAGGGAAGGAATCTTCACATCGAGCAGTTCCGCCGCCTGCGGGGCGGTCAGGTACTCGGACCGGGGGGTCGTCTTGCTCACCGCCATCCTTTCATGGATTAAATAATCAATCTTGATCGAGTATAGATTCAATCTTTACACTGGGCAAAACCCAACGCACGCCCACAGTGCGTCCCGACCTGGAGACAAGAAATGGCTTCCCCTTTCCTGGCGCGCCGCGCCGCGACGCTTGGCCTCGCCCTGGCCCTGGCCGCCGGCTGGCTACCCGCCGGGGCCGCGCCCAAGCAGGTCCGCCTGGTCGTGCCGTTCCCGCCCAGCGGCAACCTCGACACCATCACGCGCCAGGTGGCCGAAGGGCTGCAACAGACTTTCGGCGTGGTCATCGTCGAAAACCGGCCCGGCGCCAATGGCAACATCGGCGCGGACAACGCCTACAAAAGCGCGCCGGACGGCTCGACGCTGATGTTCGCCCCGTACGGGCCGATCGCGGTCAACCAGCACCTGTACCCCCGGCTCAGCTACGATCCCGCGCAATGGGTGCCGGTGGCGATGCTGGGCACCGTGCCCAACGTGCTGGCCATCCACCCCAGCCTGCCGGTCCACGACCTGGCCGGGTTCATCGCCTACCTGCGCGCCAACCCGGGCAAGGTGGCTTTCGCGTCGCAGGGCGCGGGCTCGTCGTCGCACCTGGCCGCGGAGCTGTTCATGCAGTTGACCGGAACGAGCATGCTGCACATCCCGTACAAGGGCACCGGACCGGCGCTGGTCGACCTACTGGGCGGGCAGGTCACGGTGTTCTTCGATACGCTCAGTTCCAGCGGCAAGTACCAGAAAAGCGGCAAGCTGCGCATTCTCGCGGTGGCCGACGACAAGCGCTCGCCGCTGCTGCCGGAGGTCCCGACCTTCGCCGAGGCGGGACCGCCATCGATGACGCGGATGATGGCCAACGCCTGGTACGCGGTGGTCGCGCCGCCCAAGACACCGCGCGACGTGGTCCAGAAATACGAACGCGCCATCAACGAGGTGCTGGCCTCGCCGGCCACCAAGCGGAAATTCGAGGAAATGGGCATCGATCCGCTCATCACCACTTCCGCCGAAGCCGGCCGCTTCATGCAGCAGGAAACGGAAAAGTGGGGCCAGGTGATACGCGCCGGCAAGATCACGCTCGATTGACGACAGGACCCGGGACACGCGGCATGCAGAACCATCCGAACACGGCCGGCACCCGCCAGCGCATCGCCGATGCGCTGGCGATGATGGAGGCGGCCGGCATCATCGATTTCAACGGCCATTTCAGCGCCCGCACCGGCGCGGACCGCTTCCTGATCAACTCGGGGGCGTCGGTGCGCAGCGCCATCAGCGCCGCCGACATCGTCGAAGTGGACCTGGACGGACAACCACTGGACGGCGGCGCCAGGCCGCCCATGGAATTCCACATTCACGCCTCGATCTATCGCAGGCGCCCCGACGTCGGCGCGGTGGCCCACACCCACCCGCTGTGGTCGACGCTGTTCAGCAGTGTGGGCAGGCGGGTCGAACCCGTCACCATGCAGGCGGCGCTGCTGGGAGAGATCCGGGAGTTCCCGAAAACGGCGTCGATCAACACGCGCGAACTGGGCGACGAGCTGGCGGACTGCCTGGGCAACGCTCGCGTGGCAATGCTGAAGTCGCACGGCGCGGTGGTGGCGGCCGAAGGGGTGCTGGAGGTGTTCGTGCTGGCCTGCTACCTGGAGGAAACGGCCCACCGGCAGTATCTGGCGAGCCAGCTTGGCGCGCCCCAGGTGCTGGATGCGGCGCAACGGGAAAAGATACGCGGCAACCTGTGGAAGCCGCATCTGCTGCAGAAGGTGTGGGACTACCACCACGCCAAGCTGCAAGGCGATGCCGGCCGCTAGGACCTCTTGACGCCAGGGGCGGCCGGCGCCGGGGAACCGCTCAGACCGCGGCTTCGCCGGTCTCGCCGGTGCGGATGCGGATGACCTGCTCGACGTGCGTGACGAAGATCTTGCCGTCGCCGATCTTGCCCGTGCGCGCCACGCGGATGATGGCCTCCACGGCCTGGTCGACCAGTTCGTCGGCGATCACCAGTTCGATACGGATCTTCGGCAGGAAGTCCACCACGTATTCGGCACCGCGATAGAGCTCGGTGTGCCCCTTCTGGCGGCCGAAGCCCTTGACTTCCGTCACGGTCAGACCATTGACGCCAACCTGGGCCAGCGCCTCGCGGACCTCGTCGAGCTTGAACGGTTTGATGATGGCGGTGACTTGCTTCATGGTTGGACCTTTGTGGAAACGCTGGCGAAAATATCGAAGATGCGATGGGAAGGATTGTAGCCGGCCGGACGCCCGCCTTCAGGCGGCCGGCGGAGAATCGGGAATGTTCGCGAGGTCGGCTTTCCAGACCACCTCTTCGGAATCGCTGGGGGCGCGCCAGTCGCCGCGGGGCGACAGTGATCCGCCCGAGCCGACCTTGGGCGCATTGGGCACGCACGAACGCTTGAACTGGCTGGTCTTGAAGAAGCGGTGCACGAAGATGCCCAGATTGCGCTTGATGGCGGCCAGTTCGTACTGGTTGCGCGGCACGTGCGCCTCCTCGGGCCAGTCGCCGCGCTCGCGGTCCTGCCAGGCGGCCAGCGCCAGGAAGGCGACCTTCGAAGGCGCGAAGCCGTAGCGCAGGATGTAGTACAGGTTGAAGTCCTGCAGCTCGTAGGGTCCGATGAACTGCTCGGTCCGCTGCGCGGGCGCGCCGTCGGCCTTGCCCGGCACCAGTTCGGGACTGATCTCGGTGCCCAGGATGTCCAGCAGCACCTGGCTGCCGTCGCCGCCCACCGCGCCCGTCTCGGCCACCCAGCGCACCAGGTGGGTGATCAGGGTCTTGGGCACGCTGGCATTGACGCTGTAATGCGACATGTGGTCGCCCACGCCATAGGTGCACCAGCCCAGCGCGAGCTCGCTCAGGTCGCCGGTGCCGATCACGATGGCGTTGTGGAAATTGGCCAGCCGGAACAGGTGGCTGGTGCGCTCGCCCGCCTGCACGTTCTCGAAAGTGATGTCGTAGACCTCCTGGCCCGAGGCGTACGGATGCCCGATGTCCTGGAGCATCTGCGCGCAACTGGGCCGGATGTCGATCTCCATCGCGGTGCAGCCGACCACGCGCATCAGCGCGCGCGCCTGCTGCAAGGTGCGGCCGCTGGTGGCGAAGCCCGGCATGGTCACGCCGATGATGTTCGCGCGCGGCAGGTTCAGGCGGTCCATGGCCTTGGCGCAGACCAGCAGCGCATGGGTCGAGTCCAGTCCCCCGGACACGCCGATCACCACCTTGTCCATGCCGATGGCCGACAGCCGCTGCACCAGCGCCTGGACCTGGATGTTGTAGACCTCGCCGCAGCGTTCGTCGCGGCGGCGGCGATCGGCCGGGACGTAGGGGAAGCGCTCGACCCGGCGACGCAGCGCCAGGGGCCCGTCCACGGCCAGGCCGACCTCGAAGGAAACCGCCTGGAACCGTTCGACCTCGGCCTTGTGGCGCAGCACCGACTGGCCGAACGTGGTCTGCCGCATGCGCTCGTGCGACAGGCGTTCCAGATCGACATCGGCCAGGATGAGGTGCGAGTCGTCCAGAAAACGGCCGGACTCGGCCAGCAGCTCGCCGTTCTCGTAGATGATGGACTGGCCGTCCCAGGCCAGGTCGGTGGACGATTCGCCCCGCCCCGCCGAGGTGTACAGGTAGGCCGCCAGGCAGCGCGCCGACTGCTGGCTGACCAGTTGGTGGCGGTATCCCGACTTGCCGACCACGATGTTCGACGCGGAAAGGTTCACCAGCACGCTGGCTCCAGCCAGCGCCGCGAAGGACGACGGCGGGATCGGCACCCACACGTCCTCGCAGATCTCGACATGGAAGCGCAGCCCCGGCACGTCGGCCGCCTCGAACAATTGGGCCGCCCCGAAGGGCGCCCGCTGTCCGGCCAGCTCGACATGGGAGGCGACCGCGCAGTCGCCGGAGGTGAACTGGCGCGCTTCGTAGAACTCGCCGTAGTTGGGCAGGTAGGTCTTGGGCACGACGCCCAGGATCCGCCCCCGCGCCACCACCACCGCGCAATTGAACAGGGAATGGTTCACCCTCAGCGGCAGCCCCACGATCAGCGCGGCGGGCAACGAGGCGGATCCGGCCACGATGTCGCCCAGCGCCCGTTCGCAGGCCTCCAGCAACGCCCCCTGGTGGAACAGGTCGTCGCAGGTATAGGCGGAAATGCCCAGCTCGGGAAACGCCACCAGCGCCGCCCCCTGCGCGACCGCCTGCCGCGCCAGGTCCAGCGTCTGCGCCGCGTTGAACGCGGGGTCGGCCACCCGGCAGCGGGGCACGCCCACGGCCACCCGCGCGAACCGGTGCGCGTAGAGGTTGAAGAAATTGCCTTTCATCGTGTAAGTCAGTGCCAAGGAGTAGCTCACATCATACGGCCGATGGCCCGCCGACGTCCCGCCCCCCCCCCCGCCCTGCCCGGTCAACCGGCCGGCGCCTTGAAGGGCGTGTGCGACTCCAGCTCGTCCAGGTACTGGTTCATGCCGCGGGTCTCGCGGTCCAGGAAATCGGCGATGGCCGCGGCGAAGCGTTCGTCGGCCACCCAGTGCGCCGACCAGGTGGGCACCGGCAAGAGGCCGCGCGACATCTTGTGCACGCCCTGGGCGCCCCCCTCGAAATGGGCGATGCCTTGGGCGATGCAGTAGTCGATGGCCTGCAGGTAGCAGGTCTCGAAGTGCAGGCCCGGCACGAAGTCCACGCAGCCCCAGTAGCGGCCGTACAAGGTATCGCCGGCCGCCACGTTCAGCGCGCAGGCGACGGGTTCGCCCTGCCGTTCGGCCATGACCAGCAGCAGCGCCTCGGGCATGGCCGCGCGCAGCGCCTGGAAGAATGCCGGTTTCAGGTAGGGCGAGGACCAATGGTTGGCATAGGTGGCGGCATAGCAGCGATAGAAGAAAGCCAGGTCGCCGGCGGAAATGGCCCCGCCGCGCAGGTGCCGGAAGCGTATCCCCGCCTGCTCGACCTTCTTGCGGTCCTGGCGGATCTTCTTGCGCTTGTCGTGGTTCATCGCGCCCAGGAAGGCGTCGAAATTGGCGTAGCCGTCGTTGCGCCAGTGGAACTGGACCCCCTCGCGCAGCATGTAGCCCGCCTCGCGCAGCGCCCGCAGGTCCTCGTCGCGGGGAAACAGCACATGCAGGGACGAGACGCCCGCCTGCCGCGCGACCTCGATCGCCGCGCGGGCCAGCAGCACCCGGTCCTCGTGGGCCGCCGCCAGCAGCCGCGGACCGCCCACGGGCGTGAACGGTACCGCGCAGAGCAGCTTGGGATAGTACGGCAGGCCATGGCGCTCGAAGGCCTCCGCCCAGGCCTGGTCGAACACGTATTCGCCCCGGGAATGCGCCTTGACGTACAGTGGCATGGCGCCCACGAGCTCCCCCTGGCGCCGCAGCACGAGACAGGTGGGTTGCCAGCCCGTGCGCCGGACGGCGCAGCCGGTGGCCTGCAATCCATGCAGGTAGGCGTGGGAGACGAAAGGGTTGCCGGCGGCCAGGACATCCCAGGCGGCCGGGTCGAGGGTGCCCAGGTCGTCGATCAGTTCGACGGCGGTATCGGTCAAATCGCCTCCGGGGAAAAGGACGCGGCCGCCCGGCCTTCCGGCAGGCAGCGCCGCACCAGCGGCCAGCGCCGGCGCGCCACCGCGATCCGGTCGGGCACGCCATGCAGCAGCAGTTCCCAATAGGGATCGGCATCCCCCCCGGTAAGTTCCGGGGTGACCAGGCGCGCGCCGGCGATGGCCGAGCGGGCCACCAGCGCATTGCGATGAGCCTGTATGAAGCGTTCGGGAAAAGCGCGCGACAGGTCCGCCAGCGCACGATCGGTCAGGAATTCGCCCTGGCGGGTACGCAGGCTGACGTACTTGCCGTCGGCGCGCAGGTAGAGCACCTCGTCCACCGGTACCGCCACCGTGCCGTCGGGTCCCTGGGCCACCAGGGCGTCGGAGGTGTCTCCGGTGCCCAGCGCGCGCCGCAGCGCCTGTTCCAGGTGGTCGATGCGTATGGGCGGCACCAGCAGGTCGGCCGCATACCGTTGCCGGGCCTGGGGAAGGCTGTCGAGCGAGGGCGGGAAGAGAACCAGCCGGGGACCCGACCGTTCCCAGGCCCGGGCCAGCGCGTAACCTTGAGCGTCGGGCAGGCTCAGGTCGAGCAGCACCACCGCTGGAGCCGGCTCGGCCCGCCGCGCCTGGTCGGCGCCGACGACGGGCGGCAAGAGATGCATCGGCAGGCGCCTGGCCAACGTCCTGAGCTGCGCCGACAGGCGGCGGCAGAACGCCGCGTCCCGCCCCACGACCAACACCCCGGGCGAGCCCGTTCCCGCTACAGTAACCGCCATAACCCGCTTTATAATCCGCGCCATGTCCAAATCGACCGACCCCCGCCCCCAAGACCAGTTCGCCAAGAAGGCCGAAGCCTGGTCAGCCCGGTTCTCCGAACCGGTGTCCGACCTCGTCAAACGGTACACCGCTTCGGTGGACTTCGACAAACGCCTGGCCAAGTTCGACATCCAGGGCTCGCTGGCGCATGCCGACATGCTGCACGCCGTCGGCATCCTGACCCAGCAGGACCTTGCCGACATCGGCCGCGGCATGGCCGCCATCGAGGCTGAAATCGACGCCGGCCGCTTCGAGTGGCTGCTCGACCTGGAAGACGTGCACCTGAACATCGAACGCCGCCTGACCGAACTGGTGGGCGACGCGGGCAAGCGCCTGCACACCGGCCGCTCGCGCAACGACCAGGTCGCCACCGACATCCGGCTGTGGCTGCGCGCCGAGATCGATACGCTGGCCGACCTGCTGCGCCAGTTGCGCCACGCGCTGGCCACGCTCGCGCTGCAGCACGCCGACACCATCCTGCCCGGCTTCACCCACCTGCAGGTCGCGCAGCCCGTCACCTTCGGCCACCACCTGCTGGCCTATGCCGAAATGTTCGGCCGCGACGCCGAGCGCCTGGCCGACTGCCGCAAGCGCGTCAACCGACTGCCGCTGGGCGCCGCCGCGCTGGCCGGCACCTCCTACCCCATCGACCGCGAACGCGTGGCCCGCACGCTGGGCTTCGACGGCGTGTGCCGCAACTCGCTGGACGCCGTGTCCGACCGCGACTTCGCGATCGAGTTCTGCGCCGCCGGCGCGCTGGTCATGACGCACATCTCGCGCCTGTCGGAAGAGCTGGTGCTGTGGATGAGCCCGCGCGTGGGCTTCATCGACCTGGCCGACCGCTTCTGCACTGGCAGTTCCATCATGCCGCAGAAGAAGAACCCCGACGTGCCGGAACTGGCGCGGGGCAAGACCGGCCGCGTCAACGGCCACCTGGTGGCGCTGCTGACCCTGATGAAAGGGCAGCCCCTGGCCTACAACAAGGACAACCAGGAAGACAAGGAAGGCCTGTTCGACACCGCCGATACCGTGCGCGACACGCTGCGCATTTTCATCGACATGGCCGGCGGCATCCAGGTCAAGCCCGAGTCCATGCGCGCCGCCGCGCTGCAAGGCTTCTCCACCGCCACCGACCTGGCCGACTACCTGGTCAAGAAGGGCGTGCCCTTCCGCGACGCGCACGAAGCGGTGGCGCTGGCCGTGCGCGCCTGCGTGGAGCGCGGCTGCGACCTGGCCGACCTGTCGGTGGACGAGCTGCGCGTCTTCCACCCGCTGGTGGGCGAGGACATCCACGCGGTGCTGACGCTGGAAGGCTCGGTGGCATCGCGCTCGCACATCGGCGGCACCGCCCCGGCGCGCGTGCGCGAGGAAGCGCAGCGCGTGCTGGACGACACGCGCGGCTGATGCCCGCGGGGTGCGGCCGGCGCCGCACCCGCCTCATGCGCCGGACCCCTTGCGCGCCGGTGCGCGGCGCCGGCTGACTCGTCCCCCTTCTGTCCACCCCATCCTCGCGGCTTCCCCGGCCGCCAGCTCCAGCACGCCCCAGGCACACCAGCAGCAGGCCGCCCGCCCCGGGCGCAATGCCGGCACGATGCGCAGCACCCTGCCCCGCCTGTCCACGAAAACGACATCGATGGGCCAGGCCATGCCCACGGTGTGTATGGCCCGGCAGGGCACGATCCACAGGCCGTCGCCCGGCCCGGGCGGCGCGTGCCCCAACCCTCCCCGCAGCCGGTCCGGCCAGGCGGTCGCGCGGCCCCAGCCCATGCCGCTACCAGCCCGGATCCATGAGCTTGACCGCGATCGGGAAGCCGATGACGACGAAGGAACATGGGAAGATGCAGGCGATCAGGGGCAGCAGCATCTTGACCGGCGCCTCCAGCGCCAGCCGCTCGGCACGCAGGAAGCGTTCGGCACGGCGCTGGTCGGACTGCGCGCGCAGGATCGGGGCGAGATTCATACCCAGCGCGTCGGCCTGGGCCAGTGTGCCCGCCCAGGCGCGGATCTCGGGAATCTCCAGGCGTTCGGCCATGTCCTTGAGCGCGCGCGTGCGGGGCACGCCTGTGCGCACGTCGCCCAGGACCCGGCGCAGCTCGTCGCGCAGCGGCCCGGGCGGCCCCTTCCGGACCGCCTGCTGCAAGGCCGCGCCCACGTGCAGGCCGGCTTCGACACACAAGGTCGTCATATCCAGCACGAACGGCAGTGCCCGCAGGATCTCCCGCCGCCTGCCGCGCACCCGGTCGCGCAGCCAGAGGCGCGGATAGACCGCCCCCGCCACCGCGCCAGCCGCGCCCCACGCGATCAAGGCTGGCATCCCGCTCCACGGCGCCGCCAGCAGGGCGGCGGCGAATCCGCCGGCGCAGGCGCACAATACCTGCGCTCCCAGGATGTGGACAGGCGCGAGACCGTGGCGCAGCCCGGCCTGGACCAGCAGGAACTCGATACGGCGCCGGCGCTGCCATGACAGCCACGGCCGGCCGTAGTGGGCCGCCGCCGAGACCAGGGGCCAGGCCAGCCGGAAGGCGCGCGGCGGCGCCTCCGCCGTCCGGTCCGGCAAGGCTGGCGGATCGATGAGCAACAGGCAGAGCAGGGCCGCGAACGCCGCCGCGGCCAGGCCGATCAGCAGTACCGTCATGTCCACTCGCGCTTCATATGTCGATCCGGACGATGCGGGCGATCATCCACAGCCCCAGGATGTCGAGCGCCGCGACCAGCGCCAGCACGGCCCATCCCTCCGGCGTCGTCCAGAGGCGCTCCATCGCCTCGGGCTCCAGGCGGTGCAACACCCCCAGCAGCAACCACGGCAGGATACCCACCACCCGGGCCTGCAACCGGCCCTGGGCCGTCAGCGCCCGTATCCGTCCTTCCATGTGCAGCCGCGCCCGCACGGTCGCGCCGATCCGCTCCAGGGTCTCGGCCAGGTTGCCGCCGGTGTCGGCGGCGATCCGCAGCGCCGAGGCGACCAGGCCTGCGGCATCGGTAGGCATGCGGGCATGCAGGTTCGCCAGCGACTGGTCCATGCCCACGCCGAAGCGCTGCTCGCGCATCAGCAGCGTGAACTCCTGGGCCAGCGGCGCCTCGGCCTCGGCCGCGATCTGGCGCAGTCCCGCCTGCAGGCTGGCGCCGGCGCGCAAGGCGCTTGCCAGGGCCAGCAGCGCGTCGGGCAATTGCGCATCGAACCGCCGCAGGCGGCGCGCGCGCAGATGGCGGATGGCCAGGCGGGGCAGCCAGGCGCCGGCCGCCCCGCCGGCGGCGGCAAAGATCCAGCTTCGCGCGAACCACCCGCAAGCGGCGGCCAGGATGCCGATCAGGGCCACGTGCGCCACCCACAACTGGTTGGCATCGACGAACAGGAAGAACTCGCTCATGCGCACCCGCGCGGTTTCGGTGAACACCGCCCGATAGCGCGCGAGGCTGTCGCGCATCCATCCGCAGGCCAGCCAGACCAACAGCGATACGCAGGCCAGCACCGCGCAGACGATGATCCCGTCGATGGCCCCCGGACTCATGCCGGCCTCCGGGGCCGGTCCGGCGCCGGCGTGCGCGCGCAGAACCATTGCGGCAAGACGGCGACGCCCTCGGCTCGCCATTCGTCGAGGAAACTGGGCATGAGTTCGCAACCCCGGAAGTACCCGGTGCCATCGGACGGCCCCGCATCCGGGCGCTCGAAGCGGAACAGCTCCTGCAACTGGATGCGGCCGCTTTCGATGCCGCTGATCTCGACGATGGCGGTTACCCGCCGCTGCCCGGCCGCGCTGCGGCTCTGCTGGACCACGATGTCGATCGCCGAGGCGATCTGCTCGCGTATGGCGCCCAGCGGAAGGTCCATGCCCGCCATCAACACCATGGTCTCCAGACGCGACATCGCATCGCGGGGCGTATTGGCATGGAGCGTGGTCAGCGAACCCTCGTGGCCGGTATTCATCGCCTGCAGCATGTCCAGCGCCTCGGCGCCCCGGCACTCGCCCACCACGATGCGGTCCGGCCGCATGCGCAACGCATTGCGCACCAGATCGCGGATGGAGACCGCGCCGCGGCCTTCCAGGTTGGCCGGCCGCGCCTCCAGCGCGACCAGGTGTTCGTGCGCCAGGCGCAGCTCGGCGGCGTCTTCGATCGTGATGACGCGCTCGGCCGGCGGGATGAAATTCGACAGGATATTGAGCAGCGTCGTCTTGCCCGAACCGGTCCCTCCTGAAACGACGACGTTCTTGCGCCGCTCCACGCACAGCCGCAGGAATCCCGCCATGTGCGTATCCAGCGCCCCACCGTCCACCAGGTCCGCCATCCGCAGGCGGCGCGCGGGAAACTTGCGTATGGTCAGCGCCGGCCCCTTCAACGCCAGCGGCGCAATGATCGCATTCACCCGCGACCCGTCGCGCAGCCGGGCGTCGACCATGGGAGAACTCTCGTCGATGCGGCGGCCCAGCGGCGAGACGATGCGTTCGATCACCCCCAGAACGGATTGATCGCTGCTGAACACCGCCGGGTGCCGGCTCAGCACGCCTCCCTGTTCGACATAGAGTTCATCGTGCCGGTTGACCATGATTTCGGAGATGTCCGGGTCGGCCAGCAAGGATTCCAGCGGCCCCAGGCCGACCGCCTCGTCCACGACCTGCCGGCGCAGCGCGCCGCGATCCAGGCCGGCGGGGATTTCCGCATCGGCGTCCAGCACCAGCGCCTCCAGCAGGCGGTCGGCCTCCTGCCGCAGCGCCGCGTCACTCATGGCGGACACATCCCGGCGACGCAGATCCAGGGCCTCCAGCAGGCGCGCATGCAACCGGCGCCGCCATTCGACCATCGCCGCCTCGTGGGTCCGGGCGGCCAGGGACCGCGCATCCGGCACGGCCATCATGCCCACCGACGCGGGCGCCGACGGGCCGCCTGAACGCGAAGCCTCCGTCCCTGGCGCGGCGGCGGGCCGCACGCGCAGCATCACGGCGCCGACGGCGATCTCGTCCTCCGGCAGCAGCGGTCCGTATTGCAGGATGCGGCGGCCGTTGACCAGGGTGCCGCCCAGCGAGCCCAAGTCCTCCACGAACACGCCTTCGGTCCGCTGATCCAGCCGGGCATGCCGGCGCGCGACCCGCCAGTGGCGCAGGCGGATCTCGCATCCGTCTCCCCGCCCGATCACCGCCGGGGCCGCCACGCTCAGCGACGTCCCGCGGTCGCCGTCGGTCAGAATCTCCACGTCCAGCATCATCGCTCCATGAAAGATACGTCGGGCCGCACGGGCACGTTCAATCGCTCCGGCCCGAAGGTGTCGTCCAGCACCCGCCGCCCACGATCGATGCGCTCCCGCAGATCGGGATTGCGCTGCGTGACGACGGTCGGGGTGACAAAAATGGCCAGTTCGGTCTCGCGCCGCTGGAATCTCCTGGACCCGAACAAGGGTCCCAGGATGGGCAGGCTGGACAGGCCGGGCAGGCCGTCCAGGTCCAGCGACTGCTCGCGCGACAGAAAGCCGCTCAGGACCAGCGTCTCGCCCGAGCGCACGTTGAACTCCGTGGCGGTCCTGCGCACCTTGAGCGCGGGACCGCCCGCGGCCACCACGGAAGGATCCACGGCGCTGACCTCGACGTCGATGACGGACCGCACCGTACCGCCGGCATCGACCCGGGGCGCGATCTGCAGGGTCACGCCATAGGGTTTGAAGGTCGTGTTCGACGCACCGTTCCTGTCCACCGTCGCATACGGCACCTCCCCGCCGGCCAGGAAGCGCGCGGTGGAGCCGCTGCGCGCCGACAGTTGCGGCTGGGCCAGGATGACCGCCTCGCCGCTCTGGGCCATGGCCTGTATGCGCGCGGACAGCATGGCGTTCACGCCCAGATACCCCGCCGGTGATAGGGCCGGAAATGGCAGCGCAATGGGGCCGCCTCCGGGCCGTTGCGCGGCGTCTCCGGCGGCCGCCCGCAGGGGCCGCCCCACCGCGGCGTCCCACGCCAGCCCCGCGTTCAGGCCGCCCGTGCTGCCGCCATCCCAGCGCACGCCCAGTTCGCGCAGCCGCGAGCGCGGCATCTCGACCACCTGGACGTCCATCATCACCATGCGTTCCCAGCCGAGCTGCCCGGTAAAATCGACGACCTGCGGATAGCGGCGGGCCAGCAGCGCGATACGCGCCTGGTCCGCGTCGCTCAGGTCATCCCCCTCGACGATGACCTTGTCGCCAACGACGCGGCTGCGCACCGAGGGCATCGCGGCGAGGAAAGCCTCGATCTCGCGCTGCACCCGCGAGGACTGCCCCGGCACCACGGAAATACGCATGCGCCGCATGGCGCCGTCCCGCTCCCAGATGACCAGCGAGGACGTGCCGGCCGCATTGGCGAACACCACCACCTCTCGGTCGTCGGCCGTGGCGGCGTTGATGACACGACCGTTGCCCACGGCGACCCGGCCCACGCCCGGGGCCGGAAACACCTGGGTCTCGCCGACGTACATCTCGATGTCCGGAAGATCCTGGCCGGCAGTGAAAGCCGGCGCCGATGGCGCGGCGGCCTCCTGCTCCAGCCACGCCGGCCAATCGGCGGCGGGTCCGGCTGCCGATGACGCGCCGGACAGCACGGCGAACACGACCCCCGGACCGCCGCGCAAGGCCCGCCCCGCCCAGGCGAACCTCATGGCTGGACTCCCTGCCCCGCGTCGGCTTCCCCCAGGCCGGGGATGCGGCGCGGCGCCCGGTCGCCATAGATGATCGTCGCTCCCGCCTGCCGGCGCGGCCCGGGCAGCTCGCCTTCCCCCAGCCCCAGCAGGGACGCAAGCCCTCCGGCCACGCGGCCCGGCGCCGGACTGCCGTCCCCCGGCCGGCGCAGCATGGCGGTCAGCACGCCGCCATCGCGGGCGATGATGAGTTTGACGGCTTCGTCCGGCGTCGCGTCCAGCGTCACGGTGGAGAAGGCCCCGCGCGGCACGTCGCCCGCCGCTCCCGGCGTCTCGGTCTGGTGTCCCGTGGCCAGCACGCGCATCCGTTGCAGCAGAGGCATGGTCGTGCGCTTGCCTCGATGATCGAAGGTCACGTACAGGTCGATGAGATCGCCCGGCTGCAGCAGACCCGAGACCGAACTGATCTCGTCCACCGGTATGGTCACCGCCCGGCGCCCCTCGCCCAGGCGCTGGGCCAGCGGGGCCGGGCGGCCCGCCTCGAGATGCAGCGCCAGCAGGGGTTCGCCGGCCCGTACCCGGTAGGCCAGCACGCCGCCTTCGAGATCGCCGAACCGGCCAGGAACGACGGCCCCGGACGGAGCCCACTGCGCGGGGATCTCGCGCACCGCCGCCGACTCCGCCGTCAGGCGCTGGCCCGCATCCAGGTCGGAGGCGGCCACCACCACCGCGATACGCGCCGCGCGCGCATCGGCCTCGATGGCGTCGATGCGCCCCTGTATCTGGCGCTGGCCGAGCCATGCGGCCAGGCCCCCGGCGCTCAGCGCCACGGCCAGCACCCACCACTTCCGGTCCAGGCAGAAACGGGGCAGGCGCGGCATCATAGCGGCAAGGCCAGCGAACCGGCGAAACGCAGGTGAAACCCGCGCAGGGCGTCGAGCAGCCACGCCAGCACGCCGCCCCCTTCACCGAACAGACCACCGCCGGCGACGCCGACCAGCAACATGGCCACGACGAGATATTCCGCCATGGACTGCCCCCTCTGCCCCCGTTCACCCAGCGTCCCGCGCGTCACGATCATGACTCTTCGCCTCTTCATTCTCCAGCCTCGGTCTCGATGGCGAGCAGGCCGCTTCCCTGCCGCCGCGCCACCACCACCAGTTGCAGCACCCGCCGCGCCTGCCGCCACGCCATGAGCCCGCCGCCCCCGCCGCGCCATCCCTGCGCGCTCAGGCCCGCGTGCAGCGACCGGGAAAACGCCACGGCGTCGGCATCATGGACATAGACCTGCTGGACCACCCACCCCCGTTCGTCCTGGGTCCGCACGTCCAGCAGCAGCTTCGCGCCCGGAGGCGCCCACGCGGCGGGCAAGGCGCGCCCCTCCGCCTTTCCCGCCAGGCCGACAGCCAGCACGCCCTGCGTCGCGCCGGGCCTCGACTGACGAAGCTGCATCAGCCATGGACGGTCGCCTCGCAGGCCGCTCAGCATCACGCCATCGGGCAAGGGCAGCAGCCAGGGATCCAGCCCGGGTTGCCTGGCCAGACTGTCGGCGAGATCTCCCGGCGATTGCCGGACCTCGAACAGACGGACATCCATCCGAACCCCGTTCACGCGCACCGGACCTCCCCATCCCAGATCGACGGCGCCAGGAGGCATGCCCGGCTGGGCCGATGCCGCGTGGTTCCACAACATGCCCATGGCGAGCGCGAGGCAGCCGCTCATGGGCGCGCGATGGCGGGCCGCGCCGGTCATGGCCGCTCTCCCGCGGCCGGAGGCAGCAGCCCTTTCCACGCCATGAGCCAGTCGAACTCCGGCGGCGGACGCCCCCAGGAGCGATCGACGTGCGACAGCGCCGACAGGGTCCGGCCCGCCCGCTCCGTTCGCCGCGCCGCGTCGCTCCAGGCCCTGGGCGCGCCGGCGATACGCGCCTGGACATCCCCGTCGTCCCTGGCATGGCCGGCATCCACCAGGATGGCGAACCGGCTGGACAGCGGCGCCACGGCTTGCCACCCGCCCCGCCTGGCTGCCGGCGCGAGATCGGGGCTCACCGAAACCCGTCCCGCCACCAGTCCCGGATACGCCGGCAGCAGTTCCCCCCTGAGCATGCGCGCCGGCTCGGCGGTTCCTCCAGGCTGGGCCTGCTCGGGCAGCCGGCCCGCCTCCCTGATGTCCGCGGAAAACCGCCCGGCCTGCGCGGGCAGCAATGCGGATCCATCGTGATTGCGCCAGCGATGGCGATCGGGTCGAAAAAAATAGGCATGCGTGCGCTCGTGGACTTCCCGCGGCGCGTCCTGCGCCACGACGAAGGCGAGGTGACGTCCCGCGAACTCGGTCTGCAAGGCAAGATCCTGCAATCGCCCCAGCGTCGAGCCCAGCACCCACAACGCCCCGATCCCGCCCAGTGCGAGCAGGGCCTCGGCAATGGCCTGGCCGCGCATGCTCGCCGTCACCATGCCGGGCCCTGCCTGCGCCATGCCTGCTCGCGCTCCGCGGGCTCGACCGGGACCAGGCGTGCCTGCCAGTACGGCATGAACAGGCTGGGCCGCTCCGTGCCGCCATCGGCCCGCCCCGATGGCCGGCGATAGTAGGTCGACGCGGCACTGACCGCGGAAAGCCCGCCCGCGCCAAGCCCGGTCCCGAACGCCAGGCGGCCCGTTCCGCCGCGCGGACCCGCGGCATCCGTCGTCCGCATGGCCGCCGCGGCACGGGTGGCTCTTGCGGCAAAGCGCAAGGCCGGCTCCCCGGTCTCCCGGTCGGCCAGTCCCGTGAACCACGGCAGCCCCCTGCCCTGCCACACCACGCCTTGCGACAGCGCGAACGAGTTGGCGAGCGGATTGGCCGTGCCATCCAGCAGGCGCCAATCGGTATGTCCGCGCACCCACCGCCAGAAGTCCTGGTCGGCAAAATCCTCGGGAGGTTCGTCGACGTGCGGCAGCTCGTCGTCCTGCAACGAGGCATCGCCTTTGACACTGCCCCACCCCATGGGATATTCGCGGTAGTAGCAACCTATCCATCGGTTGGATCGCAGGGCATGGAAGGACAGCGTGTCGTCCGATCGCCAGGTCTCCAGGCCCACGAGCGACGTCGCGCCGCGGCGCCGCAGTTCATGCCGCAGCCAGGGACACCGCCACTCCGACGGCAACAGGCTGCGGTGGTCATGATCGCGCGGCGCGAGAAAACCGTAGTGAGAACGGGCTTCCTCCACCATGCTCTTGAGCGGGGCCCGGGCCGCGCCGCCATGCCGGACCACGAACCCCGGCAGCGTGTCGGCCAGCAGGGCCGCATCCAGATGCGCCGCATCGTCGTCATAGTGGGCGGCCAGCACGGTCCGCATCGTCTGCATGCGGACATCGGCCAACGATTGCTGCACGGCCGCCTGTGCCCGCAGCAGGACGTCGTGCACGACACGATCGTGCTCGGCGAAGGCCCGAGCCAGGGCACCATCCTGCCAATCGGCGGCGCCTCCCGCGCCGGCCGCGCCCGCGGCGCTTCGATAGGCCCGGCCATGGGCGGCACCGAACAGGCCGCCGATCAGGCCCGCTGGCGGATTGGAAGACGCGAACCGACGGGCCTGCGCATCGCCGAACTTCGCCCACGATGCCAGCGTGATGGCATGCGCCATGCCCACCTGGTGGGCCACCAGTGCGCGATTCGCGTAGGCAAGGAAATTCAGGCTCCGGGCCTGGACCAGCGCGCCGCTATAGGCCGCCGCATCGAGCGCGCGGGCCAGCCGGATCTTCTCGCGCAACAGCTGTCCGCCGTCGAAGAGCTGCACCAGCCCCGCCGCCGCCGCGGCGAGCAGCGCGACCGCCAGCACCAGTGCCTGCCCGGCCTGCGAGCGATCCCCGGCGCGCATCTAGTTCGCGCCTGCCTGCGCGGCGTTGCCCGTGAAGGACTTGAGCGAACGGGCGGAAGCCTGGGACCTGGCGCCCTTGGCCGCGGTCTGCGCGGCGCGCGACTCGGTCGAACCGTCCTCGCCCGCGAGCTCCCTCGCCATCGCGGCGGTCTGGGAACGGACCACCTGTCCGAACAACTGGTAGACGGCAATCGCGGCCACGGCCACGAGCGCGACGATGACGACGTATTCCACCATGGACTGGCCGCGCTGCGGGCGCCGCCGGGTGGAGAAAACGGGAAGGGACATGGGCGGGACTCCCCCCTCGCGCGCCGGGCGCCATACCCGGCCGTCCGCGAAGGTGCCGCCAGTTTCCGGGGGCAGCCTCGCCCCGGCAATGCGAGGATCCCGCGACGGACAGGAAGGTCATCCCCGTCCGCCGGCCAGGACAAACGCTACAGGTTCAGCTTGGAAATCTTGGTGCCTTCCACCGTCAGGCCGGCCATCAGGCCTGCGTTGGTCAGCGCGAAGGCCACGACCGGGGCCCGGGCGGTGTTGGTGTCGACCGCGGCGTTGATGCCCGCCTTGACCACCGCCACCGATCCGTCCACGCCGGCGGTCCAGCCGTTGCTGGACTTGAAGCGGTCGAGCTCGGCCTGGTTCATGAACATGAATATCAGCGCCTTGGACTGCGCCCCGGCCTGGAAGCCGAATGACCCGCTGGCGGTGCTGTAGTAGCCGGTGGTGCGCCCGCTCTCGCGCAGGGCGCCTTCGCCGTACTCGCCGCCGACGATGAAACCGGCATTGATCACGCTCGGGAAAACCAGGATGCCGCGGGCCTTGTTGCCCAGTTCGCGGGAACCATCGACGCTGGAATAGAGCCGGTTCAGCGTTTCGTTGACGCCGGAATCGATCCGGCTGCGCTTGGCGGCGGGCGAACTGTCGCCGCTCTTGTTGGGGTCGGTCGTGGTGCACCCCGCGGCGACCAGCAGGCCAGCGGTAGCGGTGGCGTAGAGGAACTGACGACGTTTCATGCTCTCTCTCCTTGAGTGAGCTTGCCGGCAAGCAGCTTCCGGGAGAAGGGGCGTGGCCCGCCGCGGCAAGCACAGCCATTCTGCCGGATATACGTCAAAACAGCGAATGTAAACGTAATCCGGCTGTTGCATCCAGCCGTCGGCCCGGAGTGCTTCCCTGGAAAGGACGCGAAACCGCCAAGTGTGCGAAGATCGGGACATCGCGGCCAAACAGGACGTCCGCCCCCAGCGAACCTGCCCCATGTCCGGATTCGACGTTCAAGACCTGGAGTTCCCCGCCCTCGACGGCCGGGCGCTGCCGGGACGCCTGTACCGTCCCCGCTGCAACGCCCCCGTTCCCCTGCTGATCGACGTGCACGGCGGCGCCTGGATCCGCGGCAACCGCCTGAACAACGCTTCCATGCACGAAGCCCTGGCCGACGAGGGCATCGCCACCTTCGCGCTGGATTTCCGCATGCCGCCCCAGGCCGCGGCCGGGGTCACGTTCGCCGATGTCCAGGCGGGCCTGGACTGGGCCCGCGGACACGCGGACGCGCTGGGCAGCCGCCCGGAATGGGTCGGCGGCCTGGGCACATCCAGCGGCGGCCATCTGCTGATGCTGAACGCGCTCCTGGGGCATGCCCCAGGCGTGGCACGGCCGGATTCTTCCGTACCGCTGCCCGGCTATGCGATAGTCTGCTGGCCGATCCTGGATCCGCTGGAACACTACCGGATGGCCCGCGAACGCCAACTGGCCCCGTTGCTGGATGCGCATCATGCCTTCTGGCCGGACGAGGCCGCCATGGAACGGGACAACCCCCAGCGCATCATCGAGCGCGGCGACGCCCGCCACCTGCCGCCCGTGCTGCTGATACAAGGCACCGCCGACGCCACAGTCGACCCGCTCCGCGCCGACGCCTTCGGCGAGCAATATCGGCGGGCGGGCGGCGCGATCGATGTCCTGAAGTACGACGACGAGCCCCACATGTTCATCACCGTCGAACCGGATTCCCCCGCTTCCCTGCACGCCATGGACCGCATCCGGCAGTTCGCGCGCAACCAGTGCCGCGCGACGGGCTGAACGCCCGGGCGGAAATGCAAACCATCCTCAAAACGTACAAAATGTTGCGATCTCCGGTCATACTGAAGAGCTAACATCAGCCAGGCTAAAGCGTCGTGAATACATAACGGCGCCCCTGCCCAGTCCACTCCAGGAGGTCAACATGAAAACCAACACCCTCTCCAAAATTGCCCTGGTCGCGGCGCTTGGCGTCTTCGTCGCCGGCTGCGCCAACCAGCAGCAGACCAACACGGCCATCGGCGCCGGCGGCGGAGCCGCCCTGGGCGCCGGGCTGGGGGCGCTGCTGGGCAACTCCACGGGCGCGGCCATCGGCGCCGGCCTGGGCGCCGTGGCGGGCGGACTGGTCGGCTACAACTGGAAGACCGTCAAGCAGGACGTCGAGAAGTCCGGCTCCAAGGACCTGGGCATCGACATGACCGAACAGAACGACGGTTCGCTCAAGGTCAACGTGCCCAGCAGCGTCTCGTTCGACACCGGCAGCTACGCGCTCAAGCCCGCCCTGCTGCCCGTGCTGGACAGCGTCGCCAAGACCCTGAACGAGCACCCCGAGCTGCGCGCCAAGGCCGTCGGGCATACCGACAACACCGGCCAGATGTCGCTCAACCAGACCCTGTCGCAGAACCGCGCGCAGGCGGTGGCGAACTATCTGACGAACAAGGGCGTCTCGCCCGCCCGGCTGACCACCGAAGGCCGCGGCCCCAACGATCCCATCGCCAGCAACGACACGGTGGAAGGCCGCGCCGCCAACCGCCGCACCGAAATCTACCTGTACGCCACCAAGAACTGACCGGCGGTTCCGCCGCCCCGCACGGGGCGGCGTTCCTGGACCCACGCGGGACGGCGTTCTTGGGTAAAGTAACGGCTTGCGCCCGGCCGCAGCCGGGCTCCAGGAACATCCACCGCCATGTCCAGCCCGTCCGCGCTCCGCTCCCCTTCGCCCACGCTCGCCGTCCGCGACGCCCGCGACACCGATCTGGCCGCCATCCAGGCCATCTACGCCTTCCATGTCCTGAACGGCATCGCCAGCTTCGAGGAAGTCCCGCCCACGGTGGAAGACATGCGCGCCCGGCGCGCAGCCGTGCTCGAACAAGGGCTGCCCTATCTGGTGGCGGAAGAAGACGGCACGGTCGTCGGCTACAGCTATGCCGGCAGCTACCGCGCTCGCCCGGCCTATCGCCACACCATAGAAAACTCCGTCTACGTCGCCGACGGCACCGGCGGACGCGGCATCGGGATCGCGCTGATGCAGGCGCTGATCGCGCGCTGCCAGAACGGGCCGTGGCGCCAGATGGTGGCCGTCATCGGCGACAGCGGCAACGCCGCCTCCATCGCCCTGCACAGGAAGGTCGGGTTCGAGCACGCCGGCGTACTGCGCAGCGTCGGTTTCAAGCACGGCCGCTGGGTCGATACCGTCATGATGCAGTTGCCGCTGGGCCAGGGCGACCGCAGCCTTCCCCGCAACCCATGACGCCGTTGGAGCGATGCGCCCGGGCATCCCCGGTTTTCCGCGAGACGCAGCCGTGAGCACCGACGGCAGGCGGAACCGGACCGACCAGTTGCGCATCAAGCACCTGCGTCTGCTGGAGCTGGTGGCCGAACACCATTCTCTGGCCGCGGTGGCGCAGGCCATGCACCTGAGCCAACCCACGGTGACGAGCATGGTGCAAACGCTGGAAGAAGTCTTCGGCACCACCCTGATCGAGCGCAGCGCGCGGGGAGGCAGCCTGACCGACGCCGGCAATCTCGCGCTGCGGCAATTGCGCATCGCCCTGGCCTCGTTCGACACGGCGCTGGAAAGCGTGGTCCGTGGCAGCACGCCGCTGGTACGCGTCGGCGTCCTGCCGCTGCTCGATGCCTGGCTGCTGCCACAGGCCATGGCCAGGATGGAATCCACCGGCACGCTGCCCCGCATCGCCATTACGCACGGCGGCATCAACGTGCTGTACGGCGGCCTGGACCGAAGCGAAATCGATTGCGCGATCTGCCACCTGGACGAGCTGCCCGTGCAGGGCGGCCACCTGACCGACCTGCACATCGAACCCTTGCATGAGGAAAGCCGGCTGTTCGCCTGCGCGACGAACCACCCGCTCGCTCGGCATGCCTCGCTTCGGCTGACCGATCTCGCGAACGAGGAATGGATCGTCCCGCCCAAGGCATCCCAGGCCCGCCGGGTGCTGGAGCGCGTGTTCCTGGGAGCCGGCCTGGTGCCGCCGCAGCCGCGTATCGAGTCCTTTCCCTATCACACGAACCTGGAGGTGGCCGCGGCCACCCGCATGCTGACCTTCGCGCCGTCGTCGCCCGTGCGCCACTATGCCGGGATGGGCCGGGTACACATCCTGCCCATCGCCGACGATATCCCGGTCAGCCGGTTGGCATTCCTGGCGCGCCAGCCCGTGATGCAGTTGCCCGGGGTCGAGCCGCTGCGGCAGGCCGTCGTCTGGGCGGCCCGGCAGATGGCCGCCACGCAGGCAGCCTGAACGGATTCAGGCCCAGGCGCGGAACCCCAGTCCCGGCACCGTCGCGCTGTCCTCGCCATCCCGGAGCACCACCGGCTCCAGCGCGCCACTGGCGACGGCGTCGGCGGCGAACTCCGCCACCGACCGGACCTTGGAAGCCGGCACGCCGGCCTGGGCCAGCCGCTGTTCGAGCGGCGCAGCCTCCCACGCTTCTATCCGCTCCCGCAGGCGCGACTTGAGCAGCGTGGGGTCCTTCGCCCTGAGGAAGGACACCTGTTCGCCCGGTTCGGCCGACACATCGAACAAGGCCGGATCGGTGGCCAGTTCGCCCAGGTCCAGCACCTCCAGCAGGCGGGAGAACTGCGCGGGCGTATTGGCCCCCAGCGCGATCCAGCCGTCGCGGGTCCGGAAAAAGTCGGCGGCGGGACTGCCCGAATAGCCCTGGTTGCCGACGCGGCGCGGCGACACGCCCTTGGTCAGGGCCTCGACGGCGTAGCTGTACATCAGTTGCATCGACGCCGCGGCCATGGACACATCGAGCAGGATGCTGCGGCCGTCGCGGTTGCGCTGGTGCAACGCGCTCACGATGGCCAGCGCGCCCAGCATGCCCGTGGCGGCGTCCACGACCGGGAAACCGGTCTTGATGGGGTCGTCGCCTTCGACGCCGCCCATCATCGCCATCCCCGTCATTGCCTGCACCACGTGGTCGTACGCCGGCCGGTCGGCCCAGGGTCCGGTCCGGCCGAAGCCGGAGATCGAGCAATAGACGATGCGCGGATTGACCTCGCGGATGGCGTCATAGCCCAGCCCGTGCCGCTCCAGCGATCCGGGTCGGAAGTTGTCGACGAACACGTCGGCCTCGCGCGCCATCTCCAGGATCTCCGCGCGCCCGGTCTCGGTGCGCAAGTCCAGCGCCACGCAGCGCTTGCCGCCATTGAGCGACAGGAAGGCCGACGGCCCCCGCTCGGACCGGCGCAGCACGTCGCCGCCGGCGGGTTTCTCGATCTTCACGACGTCCGCGCCCATCTGCGCAAGATAGAACGTCGCCAGGGGGCCGGCGATGACGTGCGAAAAATCCAGTACGCGTACGCCCGCCAGCGGTAGGAAAGTCTGATTCATGGTTTGGCCGTGCGGCGATGCCGCCTAGAATTGAACGATCTTGGAAGCGCGCACGATGCGCGAGAACTTGGCGGTTTCCTTCGCGAGGAAATCGGCGAAATCGTCCGCCGTGAGCGACAGCTCCACCGGCGATCCGTTCTTGTCGAAGAACGCGTTCAGTTCGCCGCGCTTGAACGTCTCGTGGATGGCACGGTTCAACTTGGCCACGATGTCCGTGGGCATGCCCGCCGGCCCCCAGACACCGTTCCACGATTCGATCACCGCATCGTCGCTGCCCAGCGCCTCCTTCAGCGTGGGCACGCCGGCAAGAATAGGCAGGCGCTTGGCCGAGGTCACCCCCAGCACGCGCACGGCGCCCGACTCGACCTGCGGCAGCGCCGCCGTCACGACAGGAAAACAGAACTGCGTCTGCCCGCCCAGCAACGACGGCACGAGGTCCACCGATCCGCGATAAGGCACATGGACCACGTCGATGCCGGTGGTCGTGGCCAGCGCCGCGCCCGCCAGATGCGAGCCCGTGCCCACGCCGCCCGAGGCGAAGTTCAGCTTCCCGGGCGCCTGCCGGGCCGCGGCCACGATGTCCTGGATGGACCGGTACGGCGCGGTCCCCGCAACGGCCAGTACGAACGGATTCATGTTGATCAGCGATACGGGCGCCAGATTCTTCAGCACGTCCACGCCGACCGAAGGGTTGATCAGCCTGTTCGTGATCATGGGCGACCCGCCGAACAGCAGTGTGTAGCCATCCGCCCTGGCCTGCGAGACCGACACCGCGCCCAGCGTGCCGCCCGCGCCCACCTTGTTCTCCACGAATACGCTCTGCCCCATCTGGCTGCCCAGTGCCTCGGCGAACTTCCTGGCCAGCAGATCGACGCCGCCCCCGGCGGCATAAGGCACGATCAGCCGGATCGGGCGGTCGGGATAGGTATCGGCCGGTGCGGCCTGGCTTGCTGCCGGAGCGAGGCAGCAGGTCAGCACCGCGGCAAGAATGCGTGCGCGCATGGCGGGTCTCCTGTTATGGGTATGGGCATGAATGCCGGATGACCGCGATTGTGGCCGCGCCAGCCCCCCGCAACAATTCGAAAATCGGGAACCCGCCTTCGGCTTTTTCTATGGCCGCGGCGAACGGCGCTCAACGCCGGGGAAACGGCTTGCTCAGAAAGCGCGATCCGGCCATCCCGAAGCGCCACGGCACGTCCAGCGCCTTCGAGATGCCGATGCGCGGCCCGATGGCGACATCCGGCACGCCTTCCCGCGCCACCAGTTCGAACGGCGGCTGGTCCAGCGACAGGCCGTCGAAGCGCCGATCGATGCCCAGGGCCTGCCCCACCCGCCCCGGTCCCGAGCACAACAATCGGGGGTCGTCCACGCCGCGCCGCTCGCGCATGGCATCCAGGCCATGGGTAGGCTCCAGCGCGCGTATCAGCACCCCGGCGCCATGACCGGATTCGCGGCAGACCAGGTTCAGGCACCAGTGAATGCCATACGACCGGTAGACATAGGCCCGCCCCGGCTCGCCGAACATCGAGGCGTTGCGCGGCGTCGGCCCCGAGAAGCTGTGCGAGGCGGGGTCTTCCCTGTCATAGGCCTCGGCCTCCACGATGCGCCCCCCTACGCCGTCCACCAGCAAGGTCACACCGATCAGCAAAGGGCCGACCTCGGCCGAGGGGGCATGGAAATCGATATGGGCCAATCGGGTCTTGGAAAACATGGGGATCCTCGCGCTGCCCGCCACGGACGGAGACCCGCGCGCGGGCAGATATGCGGCGTCCGTTCTCGCGGCGAGAACAGAGTGTATCCGCTGGGACGATTGCCGCCCGCCCTCGATCTCCCGATACTTTTGCCGACCCCCGCGTGCCCTCGGCACGGAGCGGGCCACCTCCCGTTTGCTCGAAAGGATACGCACCCATGGATAGACGCCAGGCCCTTCAGACGATGGCCGGCGCGGCAGGCTCCGCGCTGCTGCCCGCGATGCCCGCCCACGCCCAGCCCTACCCCGCCCGCCCCGTTCGCTGGCTGGTGCCGTTCCCGCCCGGCGGCACCATGGACCAGGTGGTTCGTGCCGTCGCCCAGGGTATGCAAGGCCGGTTCGGCCAACCCTTGATCATCGAGAACAAGCCTGGCGCGGGTACCGTCATCGCCGTCGACCAGGCAGCGAAATCCGCTCCCGACGGCTACACGCTGGTCACGGTGGCCAACAGCTTCACCATCAATCCCTCGCTCTACGCCAGGCTGCCCTACGACACCGAGCACGGTTTCGCGCCGGTCGCCCTGCTGGGCGCCACCGCGAACATCCTGGTTGGCCGGCCCGGGCTCGAACCGAAGACGCTGCCGCAGTTGATCGCCTACGCCAGGCGGCATCCAGGCAAGCTGTCCTACGCCTCGTTCGGCACGGGCACCTCCGCCCATCTGGCGGGCGAGATGCTCAAGCAGATGGCGGGCGTGGACATCCTGCACGTGCCCTACAAGGGCGGCGCGCCGGCCTTGACCGACATCCTGGGCGGGCAGGTGGACCTGATGTTCAACAACCTGCCCGACATGCTGCCCTACCTGGCCAACGACAAGCTGCGCGGCTACGGCGTCACGTCCAAGGCACGGTCCGCGTTGGCGCGCGACCTGCCCACCATCGCCGAACAGGGCTATCCGGATTTCGAGACCAACTCCTGGTATGGCGTGCTGGCCCCCGCCGGCACGCCGGCCGCCGTGGTCGCGTATCTGAACCAGGCGATCAATGCCTCGCTGGACGCACCCGCGACACGAACGACCCTGGGGGGTATCGGCTTTGACGTCTCGCCCGGCGCACCACAACAACTGGGCGCGTTGATCGCCAAGGACCTCAAGCTCAACGCGAAACTGGTCCGCGACGCGAACATCAAGCTCGACTGAGGACCGGACTACAGCAGCCGGTTCCGCGCCGAGAAATCAATGGCCTGGCGGGCAATGGCCAGCATGCCGGGCACCACCGGCCGCGTATCGTCCCGCCGCCAGCGGAACGAATAGGGCAAGGCCCCCAGCGCGGGCGAACTCTTGAGCACCCGTATCCGGCCGCGCCTGGCCAGCTCGGCGGCCCAGGCGGCGGGCAGCATCCCTACGCCCACGCCTTCGCTGACCAGGCCCGCGATCGCGCCCCAGTTGTTGCAGATCAGGCGCTGGCGGACATCCAGTCCGCTGTCGTTCAGCCAGTCGTCCAGCAGCCGCGTGGTACCGGCACCCAGCGCCAGGGTGATCAGGGGATGGGCATCCAGCAGGCGGTCGCTCATCGCGCTCGCCAAGGGCTCGGTGTCCGAGGCGATCACCCACGAGAAGCGAGCCTCGCCTATCCGTTCGGAACAGATGTCCGGCCGGGGCGAGCGCCCCGCGATCACGGCGCAATCGAGCTGGCCGCTTTCCAGTCCGTGCTCCAGCGCCGCGCCCACCTCCACCGTGGGCTCGACCACCAGGTCCGGATGCTCGTGCCGGGCCAGCTTCAACAGCCGGGGCAGCCAGGTCAGCGCCGTCAGTTCACCCACGCCGATCCGGCACCGGCCGGTCAATCCCGTGTCCACGGCCACGCAGCGCCGCACGGCTTCGGCTTCCTGCAACAGGTTCCACGCGCGGGGCACCAGCCGGCGTCCCGCCTCGCTCAACTCCGCCTTGTGGCCGGAGCGGTCGAACAAACCGACGCCCAGCGATTGTTCAAGTTCGTTGATGCGCTTGGACAGCGACGAAATGGACAGATGCAGGCGCTCGGCCGCGATGGCGAAGCTGGCGCAGGTGGCCGCCCAGTAGAAGGCCTCGAGTTGCTTGAGCGTCATGGCGTGGCGGGCGGATCTATTTTCCAAAAAGCGAAATAGCTTATTTGGATTTTATCGCTTTCTTCATACAACCGGGGTCCGTAGAGTGGCGTCGACTGGAACTTCCGCACGCCGCGATCCCAATGAGCGCCAACGCCGACCCCACGCCCGCGTCCCCATCCCTGGGCGACACCCCGGCCCAGCCGTCCTCGCGGCCGGCCGGCCTGGACGAGCCACGCATCCTGCGCGAGGCGCTGTGCCTGGACGACTTCGAGGAACTGGCCCGCCGCCGCCTGCCCCGCCCCATCTTCGGCTACGTGGCGGGCGCCGCCGAACGCAACAGCTCGCTGCGCGACAACGTCTCGGCCTTCGCCGAATACGGATTCGTTCCCCGCACCCTGGTCGACGTATCCCGGCGCAGCCAGGCCATCACGCTGTTCGGCACGCGCTATGCGCATCCCTTCGGCATCGCCCCCATGGGCATCAACGCGCTGTCGGCCTACCGGGGCGACATCGTGCTGGCCGCCGGCGCCGCCGAGGCGGCCATGCCGTCGATCATGAGCGGCAGCTCGCTGATTCCCCTGGAAGACGTCGCCCGGCATGCGCCGGGCACCTGGTTCCAGGCCTACCTGCCCGGCGACGTGACCCGCATCGATCCGCTGATCGACCGCGTGGCGGGGGCCGGCTACCGTACCCTGGTGCTGACCGTGGACATCCCGGTCATGGCCAATCGCGAAAACAACGTGCGCACGGGCTTCTCCACGCCGCTGCGCCCCAGCCTGAGGCTGGCCTGGGACGGCATGAGCCATCCGCGCTGGCTGTGCGGCACCTTCCTGCGCACGCTGGCGCGGCACGGCATGCCGCATTTCGAGAATTCGTTCGCCACCCGCGGCGCTCCCATCCTGTCATCCCGCGTCATACGCGACTTCACCGCGCGCGATCATCTGAACTGGGAGCACGTGGCCCGCATCCGCCGGCGCTGGCAGGGACACCTGGTGCTCAAGGGCATCCTGCATCCCGCCGACGCCGCGCGGGCCCGCGAGCATGGCGTGGACGGCATCATCGTTTCCAACCACGGCGGCCGGCAACTGGATGGCGCCGTCTCGCCCCTGCGCGTCCTGCCCGCCATCGTCGAGGCCGCGGACGGCCTGGCGGTCATGATGGACGGCGGCGCGCGCCGCGGCACCGACGTGCTCAAGGCCGTCGCGCTGGGCGCCCGCTGCGTGTTCGTCGGCCGGCCCTTCAATTATGCAATGGCGGTGGCGGGCGCCGCGGGCGTGCGCCATGCCATTCGGCTGCTGGGCGACGAAGTGGACCGCGGCATGGCCATGCTGGGTATCAACACGCTGGACGAGCTGGATGGCGGCTTCCTCGCGCCCGTGGGCGGAGACCGCCACGCTGCCTGAACGACAACGCCCCCCTTTGCGCGGCGCGCCCTTCGCCCGCCGCTTCCCCACCCCCTGGAACCACCGAACACGGAGATTTCCACCATGACCAAAACCGTCATCTACAGCCCCAACGTCACCCGCACCAAGGCGCCCCACGCCCATGCCGTGCGCACCGGCAACCTCGTCTTCGTGTCGGGCTGCCCCGCCTACTTCGGCGAGATGCAATTGGCCAAGGGCGACTTTCCGGCCCAGATGCGGCAATGCCTGACCAACCTGAAGAACATCCTGGAAGAGGCCGGCTCCAGCCTGGAGAAGGTGGTCAAGGTCAACATCTTCCTGGACCGCCGGGCCGACTTCGACGAGATGAACGAGGTCTACCGCGAATTCTTCGGCAACGATCCCATGCAATGGCCGGCCCGCACCACCGTCGAGGCCCGCCTGCCGCGCAAGGATTTCCTGCTTGAGATCGAATGCGTGGCGGAAGTCTGATCCGCTTCCCCGCCTCCCTTCCCATCGCAAGGACCACCCCATGCCCGCACCCACCCTCGATGTCCATGCCGGAGGCCAGGAATACCTCTTGCCTCCCGATTTCCTCTGGCCCGGCGGCAAGCGCATCGCCGTATTCTTCCGCGTCGCCTGCGAAGGGTGGTCGGACGGCGCCTGGCCGTCGCTGGGCCCGATGGGCAATCCGCTCAAGCCCGGCGTGCCGGACCTGAACGCGCTGGGGTGGGTGGAATACGGCATGCGCCGCGGCATCCATCGCATCCTGGACATCCTGGAACAACACGGCATCCGCAGCACGATGATCATCTGCGGCGTGCTGGCCGAGCGCTATCCCGGGATCGTGCGCCGCATCGCCGATGCCGGGCATGAAATCGTCGCCCATTCGTATGGCATGGACGTGATCCCCGCCTACCTGGACGAGGAACAGGAACGCGCCAACCTGGCGCGCACCACCGCGCTGTTCGAGCGGGCCACCGGCCGCCGGCCGCAGGGCTGGATCAGCCCCCGCGCCACGCCCAGCCCGCGCACCGCGCGCCTGCTGGCCGAGGCCGGCTACGCATGGCATGGCGACACCATGAACGACGACCTGCCCTACCTGGTCCGGTTCGGCGACCACGAAATCGCCGCGTTCCCCGGTGGCATGGAGCTGAACGACACCCCCATGTACATCCGCTACGGCAACTCGCCGCGGATGATGGTCGAGATGTTCGACGACTGGCTGGACTACGTGCGCACGCGGGAAAAAGGCGCCGTGCGCATCGATCCGTCCATCCACGCCCATGTATTCGGCCGCATCACGGGCATCCATGTGTTCGAGCAGTTGATCGAGAAAGCCAAGGCCGCGGACGACATCTGGATCGGGACGCGCCAGGAAGCCATTGCCCACGTGCGCGCCGCCATCCGGCGCTGACTCCCTTCCCCCCCGGAGGTTTCCATGAGCACCCGCCACCCCCGCACCCGGCGCGCCCTGCTGGCCGCCGCGCTTACGACGCTGGCCTGCGCCGGCGCGCCCGCCCAGGCCCAGGCGCCTTTCCCCGACCGGCCGCTGAAGCTGGTCATCGGCTTCGCCGCCGGCGGCTCGACCGACATCGTGGGCCGGATGATCGCGCAGAAAATGTCCGTCGAACTCGGCAAGCCCGTGGTCGTCATCAATCGTCCCGGCGCCTCCGGCGCCATCGGCACCGCCGAGGTGGCGCGCGCCGAACCCGACGGCTACACGGTGCTGGTGAACATCGTGACCACCGCGGTCATCAATCCGCTGACGCAGAAGAACCTGCCATACGATCCCATCAAGGATCTGCAGCCGGTCGCCATGGTGGGCAAACTGCCCAACGTGATCATCCTGAACAAGAACGTTCCCGCGCACGACCTGCGGGAGTTCATCGCCTGGGCCAAGGCCAACCCCGGCAAGGTGACCTTCGGCACGGGCGGCGCCGGCGGCGTGCAGCATCTGTCGGGCGAACTGCTGGCCAAGATGGCCGGCATCCAGATGACACACGTGCCCTACAAGGGTGCCGCGCCCGCCATCCAGGACCTGCTCGCCGGCAACATCACCGCCGTGTTCGACAACGTCACCGGTCCGATCAGCCTGATCAAGGCGGGACAGGTCACGGCCCTGGGCGTAACCACGGAAGAACGCATCGCCGTGCTGCCCGAGGTGCCGACCATCGCCGAGTCCGGCCTGCCCGCGTTCAAGAATTCGAGCTGGATCTCCATCTTCACCCGCGCGGGCCTGCCGCCCGCCGTGCTGGCCCGCCTGGAATCGGCCGTGCTGGCCGCCGCCCGCGATCCCGAGACCGTGGCCAAGCTCAAGGAACTGGGCGCCGTGCCCTCGCCCATGAACACCGCCGAACTGGACCGCTTCTGGCGCTCCGAATTCACCTATTGGCGCGACGCCATCAAGGCCGCCAACCTCTCTCTCGAATAACAAGGAAGCAACGACCATGTCCGCGATCGAAACCCGCCTGAAGGAACTGGGCATCACGCTGCCCGACGCCCCGGTCATCAAGGCCAACCCGGCCCTGGTACCCGGCGTGGCCGCCGGCGGCCTCTTCTTCTGCCAGGGCACACTGGGCCATACCAACGGCGACTTTCCCTACCTGGGCAAGGTCGGCGACAAGGTCACGGTGGAACAGGCCTACCAGTCGGCCCGGCTGTGCGCGATCAACCACCTCGCCCAGGCCAAGGCGGTGCTCAAGGATCTCGATCGCATCGTGCGGGTCGTGCAACTGGTGGTCTACGTGAACGGCGCGCCGGGCTTCGAGCGCGCGCCCTATGTGTCCAACGGCGCCTCCGACCTGTTCGTCGAGGTCTTCGGACCGGAACGCGCCGCCATGGCCCGCGCCAGCCTGAGCGTGCCTGACCTGATCTACACCGCGCCGGTCGAGACGCTGTGCACCTTCGAAATCACGCCGGCGTGACCGCCTCCACGCGACAGGACTCCCCATGAAATATTCCCTACGCATCGCGGCCGCCGCCGGCCTCATGGCGGCCGCGGCCTGCGCCGCCGCCCAGGATTACCCGGCCAAGCCCATCCGCCTGATCAGCGCGTGGACGCCCGGCGGCGCCAACGACATCCTGGCCCGCGCGCTGGGCCAGGTCATCTCCCAGCGCTTCGGCCAGCCCGTGGTGATCGAGAACCGCCCCGGCGCCTCGGGCACGATAGGCACCGCCCACGTCGCCCAGTCGCCTCCGGACGGCTACACGATCACGCTGGGCAGCATGCCGTCGTATTCCACGGCGCCCAGCATGTTCCCGGACCTGCGCTACGACCCGATCAAGGATCTCGTGCCCATCGCCTTCGTGGCCATCGTCCCCAACGTGCTCGTCGTCAATCCTTCGCTGCCGGTCAAGTCCGTGCCCGAGCTGCTGGCCTACGCCAAGGCCAATCCGGGCAAGCTGGCCTTCTCTTCCGTCGGCAACGGCTCGTCGTCCCACCTGGGTGGCGAACTGTTCAAGCTGATGGGCCACGTGGACATGACGCACGTGCCATACAAGGGCACGGCGCCGGCGCTGGTCGACCTGGTGGGTGGCCGCGTCCAGCTCGCCTTCGAGAACATGCCCGCGCTGCTGCCCCTGATCAACGGCGGCCAGTTGCGCGCCCTCGCGGTCACGTCCCGCTCGCGTTCGGCCTTGCTGCCCCAGGTCCCGACCGTGGACGAGGCGGGCTTGAAAGGCTACGAGATCGGCGCCTGGTACATGATGTTCGCGCCGGCCGGCACGCCTCGCAAGGTCATCGACAAGCTGAACGAGGCGGTCAACGCCGGGCTCCAGCAGCCGGACATCCGCCAGCGCCTCAAGGACCTCGGCGCCGAGATCATCGGGGGCACGCCCGAACAGGCCGCGGACTTCCTGAAACGCGACCTGGCCCGCTGGACCGACGTCATCAAGCAGGCCCACATCGTCTTCAACTAGGACCCGCCCATGAACGCATCCCTGTGGAACACCATGCGGCTGGACGGCCGAACCGCGCTCATCACCGGCGCCGGCAAGGGCCTGGGCCGGGCCATCGCGATGGGGCTGGCGCAGGCAGGCGCCAATGTGGCGCTGCTCGCGCGCACCGCGCGGGACGTCGAATCGGCCTGCGAGGAAATCCGCGCGACCGGCGCCCGCGCGCTGCCGCTGGCCGCCGACGCGACCGATTCCGCCCAGGTCGATCGCGCCGTCTCGGCCGTGCTCGATGAATTCGGCGCGCTCGACATCCTGGTGCACTCGGCCGGAGGCAGCCAGCGCAAGCCCGTGCTTGAACTGGCCGACGACGAATGGAAGCGCCTGATCGGCGCCAACCTGGACTCGACCTTCTATGTCTGCCGCGCGGCGGGACGAGCCATGCACGCGCAAGGCCGCGGCTCCATCATCAACATCGCCTCGGCCGCCGGGCTGCGCGGCCGGCCCAACAATTCCCCCTACAGCGCGGCCAAGGCGGCCATGATCAACTTCTCGCGCGCACTGGCCATGGAGTGGGCGCCGCAGGGCATCCGCGTCAACACCCTGGCGCCGGGACGCTTCCTGACGCCGCTGACCGAAGCGGAGATGAGCGATCCGGCCAGGCACGCCGCCTTCGTCAGGAACGTGCCGCTGGGCCGGATCGGGCGTCCGGAGGAATTGAAGGAGATCGTGGTCTGGCTGGCCTCCGATGCGTCGGCTTTCGTGACCGGCTCGACCATCGTGATCGATGGCGGGCAGACGTTGCTTTAGGCTGCATCGACATTGATTAAAGGCTGGGATCAGGTTCTTGAACCGTCCTTGACCGATGGGGTGGGGCGGCCCGCGATGGAGCGCAGCGAAGCCGGTCCCGCTGCGCGGGACTTCCCGGAGTTGGCGCGGTTGGCGGGGCGGGCGTGAACTCGCGCGGGAATAGCCCCCCGGGCTATTCCTACTGCCGCGCTCACACATGCACGCCCTTGCTTCCCCGCCAACCGCG
>Ga0182736_1000209_pt1 | contig 113862 bp, 95 predicted proteins | sample eDN5th30CKraftBY_FD_128882 | JGI IMG/M metagenome (GOLD analysis project Ga0182736, IMG submission 128882) | Enriched backyard soil microbial communities from Emeryville, California, USA - eDNA 5th pass 30_C Kraft BY (version 2) (version 2) | ecosystem: Environmental > Terrestrial > Soil >... | reverse complement strand
GGTACTACCGGCTGACTGCGCAACGAGGTCGACCCAGCCGGATTTCAGCGTGCCGCCGAACAGCATGCCGATGACGGCATAGCGGATGCCGACCGTCGGGTCGGGCTTGGCGAAGGCCGAGAGGCTGTGCTTCACACCGGTCGTCAGGCCGGTAACGGTCCGGTAGAACTGAATGGCGCTCGAATTGCCCGTGAAGGGCACGAAGCGGTCTGCCGTCGTCGTGCCGTCCGGCGCGACGTCCAGATTGGCAAGCGGCGTACCGCTGGCGTTGTTGACCTTGGACCAGTAGGCGTTGTCGATCGCCTCGCCATTGGTCGAGAGCGGCGTCATCGCCCGCTCGATCAGCAGGCCGAGTGGCGCCAGCGTTGCAGGATGCGTGTCGAGGCGGGGGGTTCCGGCAGCCGCATAGGCAAGGATGCCATCGGCCCCGAAAAAGCCGCCCTGGCTGGCGCGGGCGAAGGTGTAGCCGGCCGCCGCGAAGGCGGCGGCCAGCTTTGCGTGATCCCGCCGGCCGGCGAAATAGCGGCCGGAGCGGAGATCGAAATGCTCCTTGGCGCCGCGAGGCAGCCAGGGAACATGTCGGGCGAGCTTGCGGGCAAGGAGCGTCGACATGGTCAGCGCGCCGTGACGAGGATGATGGAGCGGGCGGCGCCCTGTGCGACCGGGGTCGCGGCGCTGCCCGAGCGCAGCTTCACCGAACGGATCATCAGCCAGTCGACGATCGGCAGAGCGACGAAGCGCGATGGCACGACGCTCGGCGAGGCGATGGCCCGTTCGGTCGCGTCGTCATAGAGGTCGAAATAGGTCGAGCCGTCGGCCGAGCCCTGGAAGGTGATCGCTGCGGTCGTCCAGGCGGATGGCAGGATGAGGCCGACAAGGCGACCCGTGCCGAGATCGGCCGCGTCCGACAGGCTGGTGCCGGACGCGATGGTCACGGTCACCGTCGCGAGCTGCGCGCCGCCGACGGGAACGGGGTTCGTCGCGGAGACATCCGCCGAGGCGACCTGCTGCACGACCTTGCCGATCAGCGCCGAGCCGGCGCCGAGCTGGAGGCCGGCATGAAGGCGGTCGCGGAGATAGCGCAGATAGCCATTGGAGGAGGAGGCGCCGCTGTCGGCGGCGGCGGGCGCGGCATCGCCGCCGATGGCGTCGACGATCGCGGTGGCGAGGGCGGCGATGTCGAGCGGACCCTCACCCTCGGGGTCGGCGATGCCCGTCAGCGGCAGGAACGGTCCCTCGCCCGTGCCGGAGGCATCGAGCACCCTCTGGACGAACACGTTGCCGGCGCCGTCCTTGATCTGCTTGGTCGTGAGCGTGGCGGTCATGGTCAGATCCATCCCATCAGCTGGAGGTTTGAATTGTCGGCGTTGGAGAAGTCGAGCGAGGACCCTTCGCCGGGGCTCGCATCGGTGTTGAGGCCACCAAGGCCGGTCATGAAGCCGTAGAGTTCTGTGATCTCGAGGCCGGCATTGCGCCGCTCGATCTCGTATTCGGCGATCTGGCCGGCAGGGATCAGCCGGGATTCGGCGGTCGTATAATCGAGGCGGAGCTGGCGCGTCACCGCGTCGAGGGCGAGTGTTCCGCTCGTCGTGTCCCTGGCGAGCAGCAGGGTGCCCGCCGCGGCGACGGTGAGGAAAAAGGCCGCGCCCGTGATCGGTATCTCGTCGGGCAGGGTCCAGATAAGGGCAGGGGCGTTGTTGCCCCGCCAGATCGAAAGGTCGACTCGAAGAGGCATGAGACCCCCGGTTGCGTTTGAGAATTTGAGCGAGCGATCACCGCCGCGCGGATCGGCGGCTGGCATCGGTATGCGCGTTGAGTTTCAGTTGATGACAGGCTGCCTGGCAGAGGTGACTGAGCGGGTCTGCGCTGCAGCCGTCATCTGTTATCCGGTATACAACCTTAAGTTGTAAAAGTCACGAAAAAAGTGTTGTGCTCGGCGCGGGTGCGGCGGGCGGAGGCGTCAGTCCGATCGGGTTAGGGATCGAATCTCCCTTTCGCGCCGACGCGCGGGCCGAGCATTCCGGCCAGAAGGCGTCGGAGAGGCGCTCGTCAGAAGGCGAAAGGCGCGAAGCGGATCGTGGCTGATGGGATCTCTCTGGGGTGAGCGCGCCGCCTCGGCTCTGTCATCAGGACGTGATGGCGCAGCGCTTGACAGGCGCGGCGGTCATGACGCCCGGCTGCGGATTGAGCGGCTTGCCGGCACTCTCGCCGCCAGGGGCGATGGCTGCCGACGGATCGGCCGACGCGACCGGCGGGGTTGGCGCGGGCGCCGGGGAGTCTGGAGCTTCGGACGTATCGGGCAGCGGCGCGGGGAGCGTTGAAGCCGGCGGCTGGGCCTGAGGTTCCGGGCCGATGCGTGGCAGCGTGCCGAGCGGAATGAAGCCGAGCATCGCACGGCCCGATGCCACGGTCACGGTCGCCTCGCGCCAGGTCTTGCCGTCGACGGTGACCGGGCGCAGCAGCGCCGAGACGAGCCCGATCATCTGCCGGGCCTTCGCGCCGCTGCCGGGCTTCAGCGTTTCGACGAGGTCCGGCAGCCGATCGAGCTGGTCGAACCGCACCGTGAGGCGTCCGTTCAAAAGGCCGTCGGCGGCGGGGGTGAGCTCGCCGGTGATCGAGGACGCCACCCCGCCGATCGTCGTGTCGAGCTGGTCGATGCGCACCGGCTTGCCCGAGGCCACCCAGGCGGCGGCGCGATCACCATGCGCCATGACGAGCATGGCCGGAACGGCGATGGCGATATCGGTATCGACGGGCGGCAATGCGGGCCGGCCGGGAACCAGCGCCGTGAACTGGTCGAGCGACAGGAAGAGGTCGACCATGTCGGCCCCGGCCTGATCGGGCAAGACATGGAACTCGCCATGGTGGGCGCGCAGCGGGATCGGAGCGGCGAACCGCGAGGGATCCGCCAGCGTCGCGTCAAACCCGTCGGCAACCAGCGAATAGCGGCTCAATCCTCCAAATCCAGATCCACCAAGTTTCAATCCGCCAAGTCCCATGCGGATGCTGGATTGCAGCGAAGTCCAGTTGGCATCGAGGCGGGCGCCACCGGGGGCCTGCAGCGCAAGCGGACCCCTTGCGGCGAAGAGTGCCCGGTTCGGATTATAGGCCATGCCGACGGCTTCGATGCCGGCGAGATCGAGCGAGACGGCCTCGGCCGGACAGGCGGCCGCGAGCGGCATGCAGGTCACGTCGAAGCGGAACGGGAATCCACCGATCGAACGATCGCCGCAGGTGAGCACGGCTCCCTCGGCGCTGGCGTGCGCTTCAAGCGCATCGAGCTTGCCGCCGACATAGTGGCGGAGGGCGAACCAGCCCGCCGTCCACAGGACAGCGATGGCAAGGACGGCGACAATGAGAATCTGGAAGCGGCGGCGGCCTTTGCCGGGCGTCGCGGGCGCTGGCCCCGTGTCGGTGGCGCTGCTCACGGCAGGTCTCTCCGTTGAAGTTCGCTTCGCCCGCTGCTAGGCCGGAAGGACTCCGGACAGGAACGATGGTGATGGCCGATCTCTGGGTGTTTGGCTATGGCTCGCTGATGTGGCGGCCTGGCTTTGTCTATGCCGAAAGCGCTCCGGCGCGGCTCCATGGCGAGCATCGGGCGCTCTGCATCCTGTCCTTCGTCCATCGCGGCACGGAGGCGAAACCTGGACTGGTATTGGGGCTCGATAAAGGCGGCTCGTGCCGGGGCGTCGCCTTTCGCATAGCCGAGCCCGATCGCGACGACGTGCTCGCCTATCTGCGCGAGCGTGAGCTCGTCACCAATGTCTATCGCGAGGTGATCAGGCCGGTGCGGCTCGCCGATGGCACGGTGGTCGCGGCGACAACCTATGTCGTCGACCGCAGCCACCGGCAATATGCGGGCAAGCTTCGCCGGGAGGCGGTGCTGGAACTGGTCCGCAACAGCGCGGGGGTGTCCGGGCACAACCGCGACTATGTGCTGGCGACGGCCGAGCATCTCGCCGCGGTCGGCATCGAGGATCGGCTGATGATCTGGCTCGCCGGCATGCTCGGTGGCGAGAGCGGTCGCAGCGTCTGACGCCATCGCCGTCGTCAGGCCTTGGCGGCTGCGGTCGGCGCTGTGGCAGCGGGGATCGGCGGCGGATGGGCGCCAGAAGCGGCCTCCGCCACGAGGCGATCCGTCGCCGGCTCGATGGTAGCGATCAGGCGGGCGAGGAAGGTCTTCGAATCGAGTCCCGGCGGGATAGGCTCTAGCACCTCAATGACGATGGTGCCGGGATAGCGCATGAAGCTGCGGCGCGGCCAATAGAGGCCGGCATTGAGCGCGATCGGGATCACCGGCACCTTTAGCTCGCGATAGAGATGGATGATGCCGAACTTGTAGTCGGGTGGCGCGCCGACCGGCCGCCGGGTGCCCTCGGGAAAGAGGATGATCTGCCTGCCCTCTGCGGCTGCCGTCTTGCTGTCGGCGGCGAGCTTGCGCAGCGCCTTGGAGCCACCGGCGCGGTCGACCGCGATCATGCCGGCCTTCCAAGTGTACCAGCCGAACAGCGGGATCATCATCAGCTGCCGCTTCATCACGAAGGCCGGGTCTTTCAGCAGCGGAAAGAGAGCCATGGTCTCGAAGGCGGACTGGTGCTTGGGCGCGATGAGCGCGGCGCCTTTCGGCAGCCTCTCGCGGCCGCGGATCTCGATGTTCACACCTGCGACGACGCGAAGCGCCCACATCGTCGCGGCGGTCCAGGCCTTGACGACGAAGATCGTGGCGCGGTGCGGCAGAAAGAAATAGAAGGGCAGCGTCACCAGAATGATAACGGCCATGATCGCGTAGAAGACGATCTGAAACAGGAACGAACGGACGATCAGCATTCGGACGATCCCGCTTCGGCGCCGGTGGTGCGTGTCAGCGCGATGCGTCCGCCGTATCGACCGTGGCGGCCGTCGTCCCCCACGGCGACTCGACGGCGAGCCGCGCCCGCGCCAGCGTATACTTCAGGTATTCGGCCAAGAGAAGCTTCACGGCGGTGGCGTGGTGCCACCAGCGGGCCATGTCGAGATTGGGGTTCGAGACCGGATAAGGGATCAGCGCCACATCCGGCATCGCGCCGGTGAGTTCGATCATGCTGCGTGGCATGTGATAGTCGCTCGTCACGACAATCAGCGAGCGGAAGCCGTTCTTCCGCGCCCAGGCCTTGGCCTCGTCGGCATTGCCGATCGTATCGCGGGCCGCATGGCCGAGATCGACGCTCTGGTCGAAGGCTTCGCGTGATTCGCCATCGACGGCGCGTGCGATCTCCCGCCGCCCCACGGAGGGGTTGACGCCCGATATCAGGAGCCGCTCGCCGCGTCCGTCGGCGAGCAGAGCCAGCGCGCCATTGATGCGCGCCGTGCCGCCGGTCAGCGCCACGATCCCCTCCGCCTTGATGCCCGAGGGCGCCGCGAGACGCGCGACGCCATCGGAAAAGCGAACAAAATCAAAGGCGACCAGGCCAAGCAGAAACAGGATGGCGAAAATGAAGAAGCGTGGCGACAGCAGGCGATGATTACCCTGAGGCGCAGGCGCGCGATATGCCGCCCGTCCCTGAGGGGAGGAGCGGCCGGTAACGGCGATTTCAGATCGGGCCGCGTCGGTCATGCTTTCCATGATGCTAGCAGAATCGAGCCGGATCTTGGCAACAAGCATTCACGCAACGTTTTGGACCACGTCCGGTTCTCATTCGATCGAAGCCAGATGGCGGAAGACGGTGAGCCGTGAGGTGATGGCGGTCATCAGGGCGATCAGAATCGCGATGCCGAGCGCACCGACATAGCCGGTCGGGCCGATCGCGAAGCGTCCGAACAGCGCCGAAACCTGGTCGCCCTCCGGCGTTGCGATCGACCGGCCGAACAGGAACGACAGCATCAGAAACATCAGCGTCGCCCCCGCCGCTCCCCAAAGGCCACCCTTGAGGCCTAGAATGAGAAAATGGCGCTGGAATTCGTGCGCGATGAAGCCCGCTTCTGCGCCGACATAGTGCAGCACAGAGACGATATCCCGGTTCGAGGACATGGCGCCACGCGTCGCGAACACGACCGAGAGCACGGTGGCGACGAAGACGAGCGCGAGGATCGAGAAGCCGATGATCACCGTGGCATTGGCCATCGCCTTCAGGCGGTCTGTCCAGGTCCGGTGATCGTCGAGGCTGGCACCCTTGATTTCCTTCGTCAGGCGGGCCGAGAGCGCCGTGAGATCGACGGCATCGGGATTGGCGAGTTCGACGACAATGAGCCGCGGGATCGGCAGATCGCTCATGTCGAGCCCGCTGCCGAGCCATGGCTCGAGCAACTGGGCGTTCTCCCAGGCCGAGAGCGGGCGCGCGCTGGCGACGCCCGGCGTCCGCGCGGCGAGGTCGGTTGCCTTCTGGGCTTCGGCATCGGTGTCGATCCCGTCGACCGGCCGGACCTGGATCGTGATCTCGCGCACGATGTCCGACTGCCAGTCGAGCGAGGCGTCGCGGACGAGCGTCACCGCGCCGAGCGTCAGGCAGGCGAGAAAGCTCATGATCGCCACGACGATAGTCAGCGAGCGTCCGGCGATCGATCCGGCCGGAACGATAGGACCCGGCGGCGTGGCGCGCGGGCCCTGCCGGCGGGCCGGGGTGGCCGCGCGCTCTCGTTGAGGGTGTGTCTCACTCATAGACGGAGAGGCGCCCTTCATGGAGGACGAGGCGGCGGGCGTCGAACTGGTTCATCAACCCGATGTCATGGGTGGCGATCACCACCGATGTCCCGAGCCGGTTCAGTTCGACGAAGAGGCGCAGCAGCCGCTTGGCGAGAGGCGGGTCGACATTGCCGGTCGGCTCGTCGGCGAGCAGGATCTCCGGCTGGCCGATCAGCGCCCTTGCAATCGCGGCACGCTGCTTCTCGCCGCCGGAAAGAATCGGAGGCAGCGCCTGCACGCGGTCGCCGAGGCCGACCCATTTCAAAAGCTCGATCACGTCGGCGCGGTAGGTCGCCTCCTCACGGCCAAGGACTCGCAGCGGCAGCGCCACATTCTCGAACGTCGTCAGGTGATCAAGCAGGCGAAAATCCTGGAACACGACGCCGATGCGTCGGCGCAGCGCAGGCAGATCGGATTTCGGCAGTGTCGCGACATCGCGATCGAAGATCGAGATCAGGCCGCGCGTCGGCCGGAGCGACAGGAACAAGAGGCGCAGCAGCGTCGATTTGCCGGCGCCGGACGGCCCGGTCAGGAACTGAAACGAACGCGGCGCGATCTGGAAGGAGAGATCGCGCAGGACCTCGGCCCCCATTCCGTAGCGCAGGCCGACATTTTCAAAGCGGATCACCGCAGTTTTCCCGTTTCCGCCTGATAGCCGATGGAAGATCGGCGGGCCTTGCCGCCGCCGTCTGTCTCTGCTGCGACCTTGCCGACATCAGCGTTAACGATTTACGAACGCCCGGTGGTTCATGACGATGAAATGGCATCCGATCAAGGCAAAGACGGGGCGGCGGAGGGGGCGATGCCCTCCTAGCAGCCACGGCGAATCGGGTTCAAACTGATCTCGGCGCCAGTCAGCGCGCCCTATGAGCGGACTTCAAGGACGTGGCCAACCGGATCGAGGTTGAAGCGGCGGGACGGTGGCAGGCCTGGGACGGTCGGACGCTGGTCGCGCTTGCTCTGCTGGTCGCGGTCGCGGGGGGCGCGGTGCTGTGCCGGAAGCCCCTCGTTGCCGCTGCGCCCGGGCTTGCCGGTCTCTACCGGCATGCCGGTCTCGATGTGAACCGGACTGGGCTCGCCTTCGACGATGTCCATACGCTGCGCGACGTCGCCGATGGCGCTGCGGGGCTTGTGGTTGAAGGCGCGATCCGCAATGTGACCGATGCTGCCGTCGATGTTCCGCCGTTGCGGCTCGTGCTTATCGATGGCGCCGGGGAGCGCGTCGGGGGCTGGCAGGCCGAGCCCGACCAGCGGCGGCTCGATGCCGGCGCCTCGCAGAAATTCCGTACGCGGCTCGCAGCGCCGCCCGATCCAGCCAGAAAGGTCTCGGTGAGCTTCGCGCTGCCCGGGACGAAGGGGTAACCTCATGCCAATCGTGCGCGACCGCTCGATCCGCATTCTCTATGACGTCGAGACGATCGACCGGCGCAACCGCGAGCTTGCGGCTGAGATCGCGGCGAGCGGCTATGACAACCTGCTCGTCATCTCGATCCTCAAGGGCAGCTTCGTTTTCGCCGCCGATCTCATCCGCGCGCTGCACGCCTCCGGCCTTGCGCCGGAAGTCGAGTTCATCTCGCTGTCGAGCTATGGCGCGGGAACGGAATCGAGCGGCAAGGTGCGCGTCGTCAAGGATATCGAGAGCGACGTCGCCGGCCGCGATGTGCTGCTCATCGACGATATTCTCGAGTCCGGCCGCACGCTGTCCTTCGCCCGCGCGTTGATGCAGGAGCGCGGCGCGGCGCGGGTCGGTGTCGCGGTGCTGCTCGAAAAGCCCGGCAAGCGCGTAGTCTCCTTCGAGGCCGATCATGTCGGCTTCGTCTGCCCCGACCTCTTCGTGGTCGGCTATGGCATGGACGCCGCGCATGCCTTCCGTGAACTGCCTTTTGTCGGTGTGGTCGAGGATTGAGAGGAGCGGGGAAGCGGCATGGCACGCATCCTGGTCACGGAAGATGATGATTCGGTCCGCGCCTTCGTCGCACGGGCCCTCTCACTCGATGGTCATCAGATCGCGACGGCCGAGGACGGCGCCGATGCGCTCGATCGGCTGCAGGCAGAGGAAGGAGCCTTCGACCTGCTGCTGAGCGATATCCGCATGCCGATGATGGACGGCATCGCGCTGGCGATGGAGGTCGCGCCGCAGTTTCCGGAGTTGACCATCCTGCTGATGACGGGCTTCGCCGATCAGCGCGAGCGCGCGGACGGGCTCGACCGCATCGTTCACGACGTCGTGCCGAAGCCGTTCTCGCTGGCTGAGATCCGCACCGCCGTCGGCGGCGCGCTCGCCGCGGGCCGCAACCGAACGACCGAGGCCGCCTAGATCTCGTCCCTCAATAGCGCTGCAGCAGCCGTTCGAGATAGTCACGCTCGAGGAGCGGCCGGGCAGCGTCCCCGAGGCGCTTGCGGATCGTGTCGAGGATCTCGCGGGCCCGCTGGGTATCGATCGCATCGGGAACCTTCACGGACGAGCCGAGATCGGTGTTGCGGCCCTGCCGCTCGCGCTCGCGGCCAAGCGGATCCTGCCCGGACGGGTTGCCATTGGCGCCCTGGCGGGTGCCGGTCCCGTTCTGGCGCGCCATCTGCTCGGCAAGGCCGCGGGCGCCGTCGCGCAGCGCCTGCAGGGCCTGGCCCTGGCGGCCGACCGCCGCGCCCGGCTGGCCCTCGCCCAACTGCTGCGCCGCGCCGTCCATCGCGCGGCCTGCCTGGCCGAGCTTGCCGTCGCCCTGCATGCCCTGTCCCTGCATGTCTTTCTGCAGCTGCTCGAGCGCCTTGGCGAGATCCTGCTGACCCTGGCGCAGGGCGTCGAGCGCCTGCTGGCGCTCCTCGGGCGTCATCGGCTGCTGTTCCGCGCCGCTGCCATCGGTATCGGGATCGAGCTTGAAGGTCTTGTCCATCAGCTCCTGCTGGCGGCGGATCATGTCGCCGAGGTTGTCGAGCGCCTGATCCATCGGGCCGCTTTTGCCGGCCTGCCGGGAGCGGCCGGCCTCGAGATTCTCCATCATCTGCTGCAGTTCGGACAGCATCTGCTGCGCCGCCTCACGCGAGCCGGATTTTGCGAGGTTCTCGATTTTGTCCATCAGCTTCTTGAGATCCTGCGGCGTCAGCGCCTGCGCATTCTGGTTGGGCTGCTGCCGGCCGTTCTGAGGGTTCTGTTGCGCGTTGCGGGCAAGCGCCTCCAGATAGCGGTTCATCGCCTCGCGCAGGTCCTGCATCGCCTTGTCGATCTCGGGATCGCTGGCGTTGTTCTCGATGGCGTTCTTCAGCCGCTCCTGCGCAGCGCGCAGATCCTGCGCCGCCAGCGAGAGGTCGCCATCCTCGATACCGAGTGCGATCTGCCACAGGAAATCGACGACCGAGACGAGATCCTCGTCGTCGCGCGCGCCGGTCAGCCGGTGATAGGCAGCGCGCAGCGAGAGATAGACACCGTCATCCTTATACTTGGTCGGGTCGAGCGTGATCGCGTCGAGCGCGCTGGCGACATAGCCTGCCTTGCCGGCATCGAGCGCCAGGATCCGGCGCTGCTCGACCACGGCACGCGCCAGCGGATTGGAGAAATTGCGGGCCGGCAGAACGAAGGTGGCCGGCGCGCTGCGTCCTGTCTGGCCGATCTCATCGGTGGCGACGAGCGTCATGCGCACCTTGGCTCCGGCCCAGGGATGCGAGGACAGGTCGCGGATCGTCTCGCCGGCGCCCTCGCGCATCCTGAGCCGCGGCAAGCCGAGCGGAACTTCGGGCGCCGCCACGAGGGGCCGGGCCGCGTCGCCGGCTGGTGGCGGCTCGGCGCTGGCGATCTCGGCCTTGGCCGAGGCGACGCCGTAATCGTCCGACACCTCATAGGCGAGCGAGAGCGCGCCACTGGCGGTGGCGCCGGGCTCGCGCATCAGCTTGATGGTCGGTGGTTTGTCCGGCGTGACGGCGAACTGCCAGCGCGCCAGGGCGGTGCCGCCCCGCGCGATCTCGACGGTTCCGGGCTCTGAAAGGGCAAAGCGCCGCTCGCCTTGAGCGGGCTGGCCGGGCGTTGCCGTCGTCGTGGATGCCGGTCTCTCGGTGCGCGTCAGCTCCAGCGGCACGGGCTTGCCGTCCATGGTCGCCGCATTGACCGCCATGGTGCCGTCTTCGGGCATGCGGATCGTGACGATCGAGCCCTCGGGTACGTTGATCGGGCCGTCGATCGCGGCAAGGCGGGCCGCTTCCCCGGTCAGGAAGATCGGCGGGCGCGCGGTATAGGCCGGCGGCGTCACCCAGGCGTCGATGCGCGGCGCGGCCTCGGCCGGCGCGGTCACGCCCACCCGCAGCGCATCGGCGATGAGCGTCTCGCGGTCGGCGCCGGCTGCCATGAATGCGACGACGAGCAAGAGCGGCACGACATAGCGCAGCGCATAGGGGTCGCGCGCATTCATGCCGGGTGACGGCCAGCCCGCTTTGAGCCGTCCGAGACCCTGAAGCAGGCGCGTTCGATGGGCGCGCCAGAGCGCCAGCGTCAACGGGTCCTCGGTCGGGAGCGCGAGTTCGTCGGCGAAGGCCGCAGCCGGCCTGTGCGGCGTGCCGCTTTCCCGGACGACACGGTTCATCGCCGCATCGCGGCTCGGCCAGCGCACCCGCAAAAGCGGCACCAGCAGGAACAGGGTCACCGTTCCGAACAGGCCGAGAAGCCCGAAGCGCGCGATATCGGGCAGCAAGGACCAGAGGCCGAGCCAAGAGGCGACGAGGAACGCCCCGGCGAGCGCGAGCAGCGGAACAATCTTCGGCCAGATCGCTTCAAAGGCAAGCGCATAGCGGGCGCGCCGCGTGGCGTCAGCGATGCGCCGCCGCGCCGCCGCCTCGGCAATCCCCTGCTGGCTGACTGCGTCGACGTCGATGATGGGCCTGTCGCCGGCAGGCTCGGTCATGGCCGCTCCACTCGTCCTCAAAGCCCGCCCAAAGGGAAGTCTAGCAGGCGAGATGGGGCGATGCGAGGGCGAAGGGAAGGCCTCGCGCCGTTCAAATCTCCTCCGCCACCTCCCAGACATGGCCGGACGGATCGGCAAAGGCTGCTGTGCGGCGGCCCCAGGGACGATCGATCGGGCCGTTCAGGATTGTCACGCCCTTCTCGGTGAGCCTCGCGCAGGTCTGCCGGACATCGTCCACCCGGACAGTGAACATCGCGCGGGCCCCGGCCCTGGAAGGCGCGACCGGCAGCGGGGTGACGAGGGTCGGCGCGTCGCTGGCCGCCAGCAGATTGACGATTGCGCCGGAGAAGGAGAGCAGCGCCGACTGTTCGTCCTCCATGAGGATTTCCGTCGTGAACACGTCACAGTAAAACCGTTTGGCGGCCGCGATGTCGTCGACGAACAGCGTCACCACTTCGATCGCATTGGGGATCATCACTGCGTCTCCTGTCGATTGCAGGGCCTATGCCGGCCGAAGGACCTTCTGCCCCGTCGGCGGAAAGGCAAGTGCGATGGCGACCGCGCCAAGGCCGACGATCGAAGAGCCGATGAACAGCCACGCATAGCCGTCGAACGTGTCGTAGATCCAGCCGCCGAGCACGGGCCCGAGCGCCATGCCGATCGAGGACAACACGCCGGCGGCGCCCAGCACCGCGCCGAGATTCTGCTGGCCGAAATAGTCGCGGGCCAGCACGGCATAGAGCGGCATCACCCCGCCATAGGCAGCGCCGAAAACGATCGCCAGCGCATAGAACTGGCCAAGTTCGCCGATGGCGCTATAGGCGGCGATCGCCAGTGCCTGGACCGCAAGTCCGCCGATCAGGACGGGCTTGACGCCGATGCGGTCGGCGAGGACGCCGAGCAGCAGGCGGCCGCCGAGCCCGGCCAGTCCCTCGACGCTGTAGATGCTCACGGCCGCCATCGGCGTTACGCCGCAGACGATGGCATAGCTGACCATGTGGAAGATCGGGCCCGAATGCGCGGCGCAGCAGGCAAAGAAGGTAAGCCCGAGCACCAGGAACTGCGGCGAGCGCAGCGCTGATCGCGCCGACATCTCGGGTTCCGCCATCGGGCCGGTTCCGCTCTGCGACATCGGAACCGCTGGCGGCCGGCGAACAAGAAGCGCCGCCGGCAGCAGCAGGACCCAGGCGCCGATGCCGATGACCAGCATGGCGAAGCGCCAGTCATAATCGGTGATCAGCCAGCGGGCGAAGGGCGAGATCGTCATCGGCGCCATGCCCATACCGGCCGAAACCAGCGAGACGGCGAGGCTGCGATTGGTGTCGAACCAGCCGGTCACCGCCGAGATCATCGGCGCGAAAAAGGCACTCGCCGAAATGCCGACCAGGACGCCGAAGGTGAGCTGAAAGGCGAGAAGCGAATGCATGCGGCTCGCCAGCACGAGGGCGAGCCCGAGAAGGACTGCGCCGGCCAGAACGACGATGCGCGGGCCGAAGCGATCGCTCGCGGCGCCCCAGCCAAAGCCCGCGACGCCCATCACGAGGAAATTGAGCGTCATGGCGCTCGATATGCCGGCGCGCGACCAGCCGGTATCGACGGCCATCGGTTCGAGGAACACGGCCAGCGAGAACATGGCGCCGATGGCAACGCAGCCCATCAGCGCGCCGAGGCCAACGATGGTCCAACGATAGGAAACTGTCATGGCGCCCGCTCCCGAGATCCGCTTCGCCGAGGCGGCGGCTCGAATGGCCGCCATACTCTAGACGAATGGCTACGCGCGCAGTCGACAGCGACGCGCGAATATTTCGGGATTGAGCGCCTCTGTCAGGCGAGCCACTCCGGCACGACGTCCATGCCGATCAGCGCGTCATAGCTCTGGCGCGGCCTGATGACGGCAAACTGGTCGCCATCGACGAGCACTTCGGCGGCGAGCGGGCGGGTGTTGTAGGTCGAGCCCTGCACGGCGCCATAGGCGCCCGCCGTCATGACGGCGATCCGATCGCCCGGCGCGAGCGCGGCCATCGTGCGGTCGAGCGCCAGATAATCGCCTGTCTCGCAGACGCCGCCGACGACATCGGCGATGATCTCCGGCGTCCCCTGCGCGGGCAGGCGCACCGGCTGGATGTCGTGATGCGCCTCGTACAGCGTTGGGCGGATGAGATCGTTCATACCGGCGTCGACGATGACGAAGGTCTTCGACGAGCCTTCCTTGATGTAGACGACGCTCGCGACGAGGATGCCGGCATTGCCGACGATCATGCGGCCGGGCTCGAACAGGATCTTCGCGCCGAGATTGCCGAGCCGCTTCTTGACGATCGCAGCAAAGGCCGCGGGATCAGGCGGCGGCGGATCGCCGAGCTTGTAGGGAATGCCGAGGCCGCCGCCGCCATCGACATGGTCGATGGCGTGGCCGTCCTCGCGAAGCTGGATCACCAGTTCGGCGAGCAGGCCATAGGCCTCGTCGAAGGGCGCCATGTCGGTGATCTGGCTGCCGATATGCATGTCGACGCCGGAGACCTTGAGCCCCGGCAGGCGCGCCGCCTCGGCATAGACAGCGCGGGCGCGCTGCCAGGGAATGCCGAACTTGTTCTCGGCCTTGCCGGTGGTGATCTTGGCGTGCGTCTTGGCGTCGACATCCGGATTGATGCGGATCGAGATGCGTGCCGTGGCGCCATTGGCAGTGGCGATCTCCGAAATGCGGGCCAGTTCCGGCTCGCTCTCGACATTGAAGCCGTGGATGCCGGCGTCGAGCGCCAGTGCGATCTCGCGCTCCGTCTTGGCGACGCCTGAAAAAACGATCTTCGCAGGTTCGCAGCCGGCCGCCAGTGCCCGGCGCAGTTCCCCTTCCGAGACGACGTCCATGCCGGCGCCTTCGCGGATCAGGGTCTTCAGCACCGCCTGGTTCGAGTTCGCCTTCATGGCGTAGCAGATCAGCGTATCGAGCCCGGCAAGCGCATCGCGGAAGACGCGATAATGGCGGACGAGCGTCGCGGTCGAATAGCAATAAAAAGGCGTGCCGACCGCGGCCGCAATGGTCTCGACCGGAACATCCTCGGCAAAGAGGGCGCCGTCGCGATATTCGAAATGGTTCATGGATGTCTACCCCGAAGGGCCTTCGAGCCGCGTCGATGCGGCGTCAGAGCAGGTGATCGATCCAGAGCTTGCGGTCCGGCACGAGCGGCGAGGAGGTATCGACCTTCTGGCCGGCTTTCGAAGCTTCCTCGGCCTGTTTGGCCTGCAGGCCACCCGGCGGCGGCTCGAGCGCGCCCTTGACGCCGCAGCCGGCGAGCGCCAGCGCGGAGGCGATGAGGATCAGGCGGGTCAGCGCGGCCAAGGGGCAGCTCCAGGTCGGTGTCGAACTAACGCGATCGGCAGGGAGGGCCGACGGGTGGGCGCGGCGATCTTAGACGATCGCGGCCGGCCGTCACCCCTAACTTTTCGTGCGCTGCTCGCGCTCCAGCGCCCGCTGCCAGCGCTTCGCCTGCGCGCGGACATTCTTCGGCGAGGTGCCGCCATAGCTGGTGCGGCTCCGCACCGATTTGTCGACCGAAAGCACGGAATAGACGCGGTCGTCGATCGCGGCGTGAACCGCCTGCATGGCCGAGAGCGGCAGGCGCGCCAGCTCGACGCCCTGGTCGGCGGCGAGGCCGACAATGCGGCCGGTGACGTGGTGAGCCTCGCGGAAGGGCAGGCCAAGCGCCCGAACCAGCCAGTCGGCAAGGTCGGTCGCGGTCGAGAAGCCGGAGCCGGCTGCCTTCTTCAGCGTCGCGGCTTCCGGCTCCATGTCGCGCACCATCCCGTCGGTGGCAGCGATGGCGAGTTCCAGGCTTTCGAAGGCGTCGAAGGCCTGTTCCTTGTCTTCCTGCATGTCCTTCTGATAGGCGAGCGGCAGGCCCTTCATGACGATCATCAGCGCCGTCTGAGCGCCGATGATGCGGCCCGTCTTGGCGCGTACCAGTTCGGCGGCGTCCGGATTGCGCTTCTGCGGCATGATCGAGGAACCGGTCGTGAAGCGATCCGAAAGGCGGATGAAGCGGAACTGCGCCGACGACCAGATGACGATCTCCTCCGCAAAGCGCGAGAGATGCAATGCGCAGAGACTCGCCGCCGCAAGCGCCTCGATGGCGAAATCGCGGTCGGAGACGCTGTCGAGCGAATTGGCCGTCGGACGGTCGAAGCCGAGCGCTGCCGCCGTATCGAAGCGGTCGATCGGGAACGAGGTGCCGGCAAGCGCCGCAGCGCCGAGCGGGCTCTCATTGAGGCGGGCACGGGCATCGCGGAAGCGGCCGCGGTCGCGCGCCAGCATTTCGACATAGGCGAGGAGGTGGTGGCCGAAGGTCACGGGCTGCGCGCTCTGCAGATGCGTGAAGCCCGGCATGGCCAAGCCGGCATGCGCAAAGGCCTTGTCGGCCAGGGCCGACTGGAGCTCCGCCAGCGCCGTATCGACGCCGTCGAGCCAGTCGCGGACATAGAGCTTGAAGTCGGTCGCCACCTGGTCGTTGCGCGAACGGGCGGTGTGCAGCCGGCCGGCGGGCTCGCCGATCAGTTCCTTCAGCCGCGACTCGATATTGAGGTGAATGTCCTCGAGCGCGCGCGAAAAGGTGAAGCTGCCGTCCTCGATCTCTCGCAGGATCGTGTCTAGACCGGCGACGATCTTTTCGGCATCGTCCGCGCCGATAATACCCTGGCGTGCGAGCATCATCGCATGGGCCTTCGAGCCGGCGATGTCCTGGCGGTAGAGCTTCTTGTCGAAATCGATCGACGCGTTGATCTCTTCCATGATCGCGGCAGGTCCCTGCGAGAAGCGGCCGCCCCACATCGAATTGCTCATGAACGCTCTCTCAGGAAAGATCCGGAATGGCTGATAGAGGCGGCAGGATGCGCCTTCCCCTGGTGATCGGGCTCGCGGCGGTGGCTGGCATCGCTGCGGGATTGGCGGTCGTATACGTGAGGGGAGGCGCTGATGGCAATGTCGGCGCGCTGGCAAGCGGCGACTGTTCGCCGGCCGTCAAGGCCGCCGGGCTGCTGAAGCCGCTCGCAAAAGGCGAAGTCGCCGGCTTCCAGGTCGCCGATCGTCCGGTCTCGCTCAGCCATCTCGCCTTCCAGAAGGGGGACGGAACCGCAGCGAGCCTTGCCGATTTCGGCGGCAAGACGGTGCTCCTCAATCTCTGGGCGACATGGTGCGTGCCCTGCCGCAAGGAAATGCCCGCCCTCGATCGCCTCGCGGCGAGTGAAGTCGGACCCGACTTTGCTGTCGTGCCGGTCTCGATCGACACGCAGGACCCCGGCAAGCCGAAGGCCTTCCTCGAGCAGATCGGCGTCAAGGCGCTGCCGCTTTATGCCGATCCGACGACGCGGATCTTCTCCGGTCTCAAAAGCGAGGCCATGGCGGTCGGCCTGCCGACGACCGTGCTGGTCGATGGCAAGGGCTGCGCGCTCGGCGTGATGTCCGGCCCGGCCGAATGGGACTCGGACGATGCCAAGGCGCTGATCACGGCGGCACGAAAGGGCGTCTGAGAGCGGAGGACACCCTCATCCGACCCGGCGCTCTCTCACCGCGTTGGGACGGGATGCTCGCCGCGATAATCGTAGAAGCCGCGATTGGTCTTGCGGCCGAGCCAGCCGGCCTCGACATATTTGACCAGCAGCGGACAGGGCCGGTACTTCGAATCGGCGAGGCCCTCATAGAGCACCTGCATGATCGACAGGCAGGTATCGAGGCCGATGAAGTCGGCGAGCTGCAGCGGGCCCATCGGATGGTTGGCACCGAGCCGCATGGCCGCGTCGATGGCCTCGACCGACCCGACGCCCTCATAGAGCACGTAGATCGCCTCGTTGATCATCGGCAGCAGGATGCGGTTGACGATGAAGCCCGGAAAGTCCTCGGAGACGGTCACCGTCTTGCCGAGCTTGGCGACGAAGGCCTTGGCGGCCGTAAAGGTCTCGTCTTCGGTCGCGATGCCGCGGATGAGCTCGACGAGCTGCATCACCGGCACCGGATTCATGAAGTGAATACCGATGAAACGCTCGGGCCGATCGGTGGCCGAGGCGAGGCGCGTGATCGAAATCGAGGAGGTGTTGGTCGCCAGCATCGCGTCGGGCCGAAGCGCCGGGCAGATGCCGGAGAAGATCTTCCGCTTGATCGCTTCGTCTTCGGTTGCCGCCTCGATGACGAGGTCGCAGCTGGCCAGCGCGTCGACCGTCACCGCCGGCTTGACGCGGGCGAGCGCGCTCTTGCGATCCTCCTCGCTGATCCGGCCGGAATGCACCTGGCGCGAGAGGTTGCCGTCGATCGTGGCGAGGCCCTTGCGGACCCGATCCTCCGCGATGTCGTGGACATAGACCTCGAAGCCGGCAAGCGCGCTGACATGGGCGATGCCGTTGCCCATCTGGCCGGCGCCGATGACGCCGATGGTCGAAATCGCGTTGTTCATGGTCCTGGCGGACGCCTCTTTTTCGGCAGTTCGGGGCTCACGGAAAGCTTAGAGCAAAGCACCCGCCCCGTCTAAGCCAAACCGCAGCATCGCCTCAGTCGTCGAGCGCTGCGACGAGGGCCGGAACCGCCGTGAAGAGATCCTCGACCAGCCCATAATCGGCAACCTGGAAGATCGGCGCCTCACCATCCTTGTTGATGGCGACGATGACCTTCGAATCCTTCATGCCGGCGAGATGCTGGATCGCGCCGGAAATGCCGACGGCGATGTAGAGATCGGGAGCGACCACCTTGCCGGTCTGGCCGACCTGCAGGTCATTCCCGGCATAGCCCGCATCGACTGCGGCGCGCGAGGCGCCGATCGCGGCCTTCAGGCGGTCGGCCAGCGGGGCGATGACGGTCGCGAAGGTCTCGGCCGATCCGAGGGCGCGTCCTCCGGAAACGACGATGCGTGCGCCTGCGAGCTCGGGACGCTCGGATGTCGTCAGCGCCTCGCTGACGAAATGCGAACGCGCGGGCGTCGGGGCGGCGCCGACGGTCTCGATCGGCGCGGCAGCGTCGCCGGCCTCGGTTGGCGGGAAGGCGGCGGTGCGGACGGTGAGAACGCGCGTCGAGTCACGCGACTGCACGGTCTCGATCGCGTTGCCGGCATAGATCGGACGCTCGAAAGTGTCCGGCGCCAAGACAGCCGTGACCTCGGACACCTGCATCACGTCTAGCAGCGCGGCAACGCGCGGCAGGAGATTCTTGCCGTTTGCGGTCGCCGGCGCGACGATCGCGTCATAATCGGCGGCGAGCGACAGGACCAGCTCCGACAGCGGCTCGGCCAGCGCATGCGCGAGCGCCGCATCATCGGCGAGGCGCACGCGGGCCACGCCTTCGAGCTTCGCGGCCGCCTCGGCGATCGGGCGCACGGCAGAGCCGGCCACGAGAATATCGACCGTGGCGCCGAGCGCACGCGCCGCCGTCAGCGCCTTCGCGGTCGCCTGATTGAGGCTCTGTCCGTCATGTTCTGCAATCAGCAGCGTCGCCATCTCAGAGAACTCCCGTTTCCTTGAGCCGAGCCACGAGCTCGGCGGCCGAGGCGACCCGGATGCCACCGGCGCGGCGCGGCGGCTCGACCGTTTTAAGGACGGCGAGGCGCGGGGCGATATCGACGCCGAGCGCTTCCGGCGTCGTCTCGTCGAGCGGCTTCTTCTTGGCCTTCATGATATTGGGTAGCGAGGCATAGCGCGGCTCGTTGAGGCGAAGGTCCGTCGTGACGACCGCCGGCAGTGCCAGGCTCAGCGTCTCGGTGCCGCCGTCGACCTCGCGGCTGACCTTGATCGTGTCGCTGCCGAGTTCGATCGCCGAGGCGAACGTCGCCTGCGGCCAGCCAAGCAGCGCCGCGAGCATCTGGCCGGTCTGGTTGCTGTCGTCGTCGATCGCCTGCTTGCCGAGGATCACGAGGCCGGGCGCCTCCGTGGCGATCAGCGCCTTGATGAGCTTGGCGACAGCGAGCGGTTCGATGCGTTCGGCGTCGGTCTTGATCAGGATGCCGCGATCGGCGCCCATCGCGAGGCCGGTGCGCAGCGTTTCGGCCGATTTCTCTGTGCCGACGGAAACGACGACAACCTCGCTCGCCTGTCCCGCCTCTTTCAGACGAAGCGCCGCCTCGACCGCGATCTCGCAGAACGGGTTCATCGCCATCTTGACGTTGGAGAGGTCGATGCCGCTGCCATCCGCCTTGACGCGAACCTTCACATTGCGGTCGACGACCCGCTTGACGGGCACCAGAATCTTCATTGTCGGATGTCGCTCTCGTTCGGGGCGCGGCCCCCTCATCAACGGCCGCGGACGGTATCGGCGCCAAAACGGCGAGTCAACGCGGCGGCAGCCGTCAGACGACGGGCTCGGCGGTGATGAGTTCGGGCTCCTCGCGCGCCAGGAGCGGCACGCCATGCCGGCGCATGAAGAGAATGAGGACCGCACCGGTGGTCAGGCCGCCGAGATGCGCCGCCCAGGAGATTTCGCCCGGCGGGCCGAACAGGAAATTGTAGAGCTGCAGCAGGATCCAGAAGCCGAGCACCCAGACGGTCCGGAGCCGCAGGGGAATGCGGAACAGCAGCAGGATCCAGATCTTCACGCGCGGATGCAGCAGGAAATAAGCGGCGATGACGCCGGCCACCGAACCCGAGGCCCCGATCAGCGCCATGTCGGAACCTGGCGCGACCGCGACATGGGCGAGCCCGCCGCCGATGGCACAGAGGAAATAGAACAGGATGAAGCGCCAGTGGCCCATCGCGTCCTCGACATTGTCGCCGAAGACCCAGAGGAACAGCATGTTGCCGGCAAGATGCCAGATGTCGCCGTGCAGGAAGCTCGATGTGATGAAGGTCAGCCATTCCGGCGCATGGAAGATGCCGGGCGTGCGGACATGGATGCCCATCAGCGTCGATGGAATGAGGCCGAAGGCCATGACCGACGCCGCTTCCGCGTCGGCATTGCCGCCGCGCTGGTAAAACATGAAGACCAGCACGTTGAGCACGACGATGCCGCGCGTCGCCCAGGGAAACTTGATATAGCGCAGCGGATTCTGGTCGTGCAGCGGAACGAACATCGGGCGCCTTCAGCGATTGAGCTCAGCGATTCTTGCCAGGCACCCAGAGAACATCGCCTGCACCCCGATCATTCACGAATCGGGCCGCGACGAAAAGAAAATCCGACAATCGGTTGATGTATCGCAGTGCGGACGAATTGACGCGCTCCCGTGCGGCCAGCGCCACCGCCAGCCGCTCGGCCCGCCGCGCGACCGTACGCGCCACATGCAGCGCCGCCGCGGCGCGCGATCCGCCGGGCAGGACGAAGGAGCGCAGCGGTTCCAGCACTTCGTTCAACTCGTCGATTTCGCCTTCGAGCCGCTCGACTTCGCGGTCGCTGACGCGAAGGGCCGGCCGTCCGGGTTTCAGGCTCTCCTCGGGCGTCGCGAGGTCGGCGCCGAGATCGAACAGGTCATTCTGGATGCGGGAAAGCATCGCATCGATGGTCGGCTCGGCCTCGAGTTCCGTCCGCGCGACGCCAATGGCGGCATTCACCTCGTCCACCGTCCCGATGCACTCGAACAGCAGGTCCGATTTGGGTCTCCGCTCGCCGGTGACGAGGCCGCTTGTGCCGTCGTCGCCTGTGCGGGTGTAGATGCGGTTGAGCGCGACCATGGCGACCTCAGCGCGAGGAAAAATACAGGGCGAGCATCATGATGCAGAGCGCCACGAACTGCAGAAGAACGCGCAGCCGCATCAATTGCTGCGACCGATTGGGCGATCCGCCACGCAGCATGTTGAAGAGACCGAGCAACAGCACGATCACGACCGCCGCGAGGGCGATCGGAATAAGGAAGTGGAAGAGGGTGCTCATAAGCTCCGACCAATTGCAGCCTGCGCAACGCGCGCCACTCTAGCCGCGCCGCTGCGGACTTACCAATCGGTCAGTTCAGGATGAAGATCGCGAGATTGAGCAGAGCGGCGAAGCTGACCCAGATGACATAGGGCACCAGCAGCCAGCCTGCCAGGCGGTCGATCTGGCCGAACTGCGCGATCGTCGCGAAGATCGCGATGTCGAGCAGCACGATGATGACGAGCCCGCCGGTGATCGACTGCAGTCCGAAGAAGATAACCGACCAGGCGGCATTGAGAATGAGCTGAACGGCAAAGACCCCAACGGCCCTCCGGCGCGTGCCGCCATCGGCGCTGTTGACCACGCGCCAGAGCGCGACAGCCATCATCGCATAGAGGATGGTCCAGACTGGCGCGAACAACCAGTTCGGCGGATTGAAATCAGGTTTGGCAAGCCCCTCATACCAGCCAGGTATCGACGGCAGCGTTGCAGCCGAGCCGATCGCCGCCGCCGCGAAGCAGACGAGCAGGCAGACGATCAAACTGACGATTGGAAATCGACTCGCGCGCAATTTGGACGGACTCGCGCCGGGGAAACTCGTTGTCATCAAGACACCAATTGAGTGAACCAGCAACCTGAACGCCAGCTCGCTGGGTTCGTTCCTCTCAGGAGTTGCGTCCAATGAGCGCATCAAGCGAGGCGACAGGATCGGCGATCCCGCCGCCAAGGCGGGCCGGCTCATTCGCAGATACGGTAGTCGCCGTTGCGGCCGCGCTTGAGGACATCGAGATGAAGATGCGTCGCATGCTCCGGGTCCGAACCGGGGCCAAGCACGGTGGTAAAGCGCGCGCAGGCGGCTTTGCGGACCGCTGCAATGAAGGCAGCGTCTTCGGCCGATTGCCCGTCCGTTTCCGTGACCGTGATCATCCGGCCGGCGATGGTGAAGCCGCTGATGTCGATCGCGTTCATGAAGGCGTGCTCGGAAAGGCGGGCACCGGGCACATTGTTCCGGCCGCGACAGGTGTATGACCCGGCAACCGCGATCTTCGTGACCGGCGCGCCAAAAGCGGCCTTCGCCGCCGGCTGAACATCTTCCAGGACCCAGTGGGTCAGGGCTGTCGTTGCTGCGCAATCGATCGTCGCGGCCGGGTCGAGCGTCACGGCATTCGCCTGAAATCCTGTCACCTTGAAGGGATCGGGCGCGCCACATTCGCCCTCGACCAAAGGCGGCTCTGCCTCTGCCGCGACCGCAAGGCTCGCCAAGCCGGCGCGACAGGCGGCCAACTCCTCGACGTTCGGCTGCGGGCGCGGCGGACCCTGATCGGTTGCCTCCGGCTTTTCCTCTGGCAGCGGCGCAGCGGGCTCCGTCGCGGGGGGAGCTACCGGCAAAGGCACGGCCGACGGGAGAATTGACGGCTGGACGGGTGGGATAACCGTGCCGAGCGCATCGGCAGGAGCAATGACGGTGCCTGCGGGCGGCATCGGCTCGCCCAAGGGCGGGGTCGGCGCAATTGTGGGCTCGACAGTCACGGCCGAGGCCGGCGGCTCGGCAGCCGGCGCGGCGGGCTTGGCCTGCGGGCTTGGCTCCGGCAACGGTGCCGGCTCGATCTCAGGGCTCGGCTTCTGATCTTGGGCCGGCGGCGGAGGGGCTGTCTCCGGCTCGGGAACGGGCGAAGGCTCGGGAAGCGGTGGCACCGGCGGCGTGGTCGGCTTCGTCTCCTTATCAGGCGTTTCGGCTGGCGTCGGCGCCGTCCCAGTGTCGGGCTTCGATGCCGGCAGAGGCGGCTTTGCAGGTGCAGGCACCTGCTTTGGCGCCGCCTTCATGCGCGAGCGTTTGTGCGGCTGCGGCTGGTCGCCGCGCGGGATGATCTTTTGCAGCAATTCACCCGGTGTCAGCGCGAGGGCGGGCAAAGGCGCGAAAGCAGATATGGCGAGCATCATCATCGCCGATGCCGCAGCGGCCTGCGCGCCTGTTTTCCACTGCAATGGCCATCCTCCTGCGCCGCTCGCCAGGCGTCAACGGCGCAGGACGGTGTCGGTTGCCTTGCTACCAGTCGAAGGCGTCGGTGGTCAGCCGCTTGCCGATCATCATCGCATCGCCGACGAGGCGGAGCGGCGTGATGTCGAAGTCGCTCTGCCGGCTCTGCAGCAGCTCGGCGAAGCGCTCATAGATCCGCTCATATTCCTCGCTCGGCTGCTCGACCGTGACATGGCCGTCGACGCTGAGCGAAGCGCCGCCGCGGAACAACCGCAGCTTGTGACCGCCCTTGGACTCGATCTCGATATGCCACTTCTCGTCGCCCTGCTCGCGCCAGTCGAAATCGGCGGCCAGGGCCGGGGCATCCGGATCGGTGCTCGAAAAGACGATCTGCACACCGATGGGGGTCTGCCGGTTGGCCGGATAGGTCAGTTCGGCGCTCTTGATGAAGGGCGTCACGGGCAGGATCTTGACGAAGATCGACAGCGCATTGATGCCGGGATCGAAGACGCCGAAGCCGCCGGGCTCCCAGACCCAGTCCTGGCCCGGATGCCATTTGCGGACGTCCTCCCGCCAGGAAATCTTGAGCGACTTGACGCCCGCACCGGCGAGGATCGACTTCGCCTCTTCCACCGCCGGATTATACTGCGAATGCCAGGTCGCGAAGATGACGCGGCCCCGCTTTCGCGCATGCGCTTCGATATCGGCGGCTTCCGCAAGGGTCGCGGCGGTCGGCTTTTCGAGCAGCACATCCTTGCCGGCATCGAGCGCCTCGATGGCGATGGCATGGCGCACATCCGGCGGCGTGCAGATCGCGACCGCCTCGATATCCGGGATCGCCTTGTACATCTCGGCTGGCGTCTTGAAGGTTGGCAGTCCGCGATGGGTGATGCCGCGCTGGCTCGTTACCGCCACCAGCTCGAAGGCCGGGTTCTTGTCGACGACCGGCAGGTGCTGGTCCTGCGCGATCTTGCCGAGCCCGATGATGGCGATCTTTCGTCTTGTCATATCCCCTCCGCGCCGTCGGCGACGGCCCGCTTGTCCAGGTCCTGACCGGCTGTGCCGGCTTCCGTCCGAACCTAGGCGCAATAGCTGCAGGGGTCGAGATCAGGCGACGCGGTTCGGGCCACGCTCCACGACGAAACGGAGGATGCGATGGCCGTTCGCCTCGCCGTCGCTGCGTTCGAGGAGGACGTGGCCGTCCTGGTGGCAGAGATGCGGGATGTCGATCGCTGCCATGGGGTCGCTGGCGAGCACGGCGAGCCGCTCCCCCGGCTGCATCGCCGCAAGCCGCTTGCGCGCTCTGAGGACGGGGAGCGGACAGGCAAGGCCGATCGCATCGAGCTCCGGTATCTCGTCTGGCACAGACCCTCCTTTACGCTATCTTAGCGACGTTGTCCGTCGCTCCCGCAGCAAGGCGGCCGGCCAACGCTTTCTTAAAGCAGAAAATTGTAGAGATTTCAGCGCCTGCCGATCCCGAGCGGATGGGCGATGGTTGACGAGGAGCCGGTTCCCTTTGCGCCTTTCCTTCGCTGGCCTGGTCGAGCGCTGGGCGCCGTCCCCTGTGAAAAAGCCGCTTGGGCGACTGGCCGTTGGCGTCGATGCGCTCATCGCAGGCAAGGACGAACGCGCGGTCACGCAGCGCATCGCCGTCACGACCTTCCTCGTGCGCGTCGTCAGCGCGTTCATCGCCTATCTCAGCCAGGTCCTGCTCGCGCGCTGGATGGGCGATTTCGACTATGGCGTCTATGTCGTGGTCTGGGTCGGCGCGGTGATCATCGGCGGCCTCGCCTGCTTCGGCATCCAGACAGCGATCGTCCGCTTCATCCCCGAATATGGCGAGCAGCGCGAGCTGGAGCTGCTGCGCGGCATCATCGTCGGCAGCCGCGTGCAGGGCATGGCCAGCTCCACGGCCATTGCCGGCCTCGGCATTCTCGGCCTCTGGCTGCTCGGCGATCGCGTCGAGAGCTATTATGTGGTGCCGCTCTATCTCGCCGCGATCTGCATTCCGATGCTGGCGATCGGCGAGATCCAGGATGGTCTCGCCCGCGGCTTCAACTGGCCGGATCTCGCGCTCTGGCCGACATTCATCGTTCGGCCGATCCTGATCATCGCTTTCACGGGCGGGGCGATCCGGCTCGGCGCGACGCCGGATGCCACGACGGCGATGGCCACTGCCATCGTCGCGACCTATGTGACCGCCGTCTGGCAGATGCTGGCGATCCGGCGCCGCACCGCGCGCGTCGTCCCCGGCGGGGCGCGGCGGTATCGATCGCTCACCTGGATCACCATCGCCCTGCCCATCTTCCTCGTCGAAGGCTTCTTCAACTTGCTGACCAATGTCGACATTCTGATCGTTGGCCAGCTCCGTCCCCCGGAAGAGGTCGCCGTCTATTTCGCTGCGGTGAAGACGCTCGCGCTGGTGCATTTCGTCTATTTCGCAGTCCGCGCGGCGCTGATGCCCCGCTTCTCGCAATATTATGCCGCCGGAGACCGCGCGCGCTTCGAAGCCGTGGTGAAGGATTCGCTGCACTGGACCTTCTGGCCCTCGGTTGGCGCCGTGATCGTGCTGCTGGTCGCAGGAAGGTTGCTGCTGTCCTTCTTCGGACCAAGCTTTACAGCCGGCTACGGGCTCCTGTTCATCTTTTCGATCGGCCTCCTGTTCCGCGCCTCGATCGGCCCTGCCGAGAGCATTCTCACGATGGCGGGTGAGCAACGCATCTGCGCCGCGGTCTATGCGGCAACCTTCGTCGTCAATCTGGGGCTCAATTACACGCTGATCCCACATTTCGGCCTTGAGGGCGCGGCGGTCGCGACGACGACGGCACTGATCGTCGAATCGATCGCCGTCTATGTTGCCGTGCGCTGGCGGATGCAGCTGCGCTGCTCGATCCTGCATGTGCTGGTGCCGGGCTCCTCGATCGCCGTGCGGGACGGAGAATCGCGGTGAGCGCGCGGGGCGCGTCAAATGCCGGGGCATCACATTCCACGACATCGGTTCGGGCAGCCCTGCCGGCCGAGCTGATGACCGACTGGCGCTCCCTTGCGCATACTTCGCCTGACGCCAATCCCTTCTTTGCGCCGACAGTTCTTCAGGCCGCTCTCGATACGCTGGCGCCAGCCTCGGTGACCGTGCTTGCGCCAAAGACTGAGGGTGGCCGCCTCGTCGCGCTGGCGCCGGTGGTGCCGATCCGGCTCGGCCGTCTCATCCCGGCCCGTTCCATCTGGACCCATCTTTATGGTCCGCTTGGAACGCCGCTTGTCGATCCGGCCGATCCTGATGCAGGGGTCGTGAGCCTCCTCGCCGCGATGGATGGTGATCGGCCCGGACGTCGCATCCTGGTATTCCCCGACCTGCCACTCGATAGTGTCGCCGCGCAGGCGCTCCGCCGGCATGCCGAACGTTCCGGCCGGCCCGTGCGCGTCTTCGGCACTCATCACCGGGCGGTCCTCAGCCCCGCTCTGCTCTCCGGCGGCGTCCGCGCGGCGTTGCCGGCAAAGACACGCAAGGAGCTCGGCCGCCAGTTGCGACGGCTCGGCGATCTCGGACCGCTGTCCTTTTCCGCGACCCTGGCCGGGCCAGACCTGCGGCCAAGGCTCGAAGCCTTCCTGGCGCTGGAGCAGAGCGGCTGGAAAGGTGCGCGCGGCACGGCTCTGGCGATGAAGAGCGAGGCGCTCGCCTTTGTGCGTGCGGTCGCCACGGCGGCGGAGCCAGGCGAGATGCGGATCGATTCGCTCGCTGTCGGCGATCGGCCGGCGGCAATGCTGGCGTCCTTTCGCAGCGGTGGCACGCTGGTGACGTGGAAGATCGCGCATGACGAAAGCCTCGGGCGCTTCTCGCCCGGCGTGCAGGTCATGCTCGAGGCCTCGGAGGCTTTCGCGGCCGATCCGTCGCTACGGCTCGTCGATTCGCTGGCGAGCGCCGATCATCCGATGATCGATCGGCTATGGCCCGAACGTCAGGCGATCGGCACTTTAACCATAGGACCACGTGGCGGCGGGGCCGCCTTCTTGCTTGGCGTCCTTCTTGCGGAAACGGAGATGAGGGCGCGTAGTGACCTGCGTGCCTTGATCCGGCGGTCGTGACGACCGCGAAGGCAAGGAGGACATGTCATGACGGCAGTGACCGCCGCGCGCGACGCGGCTTTGCGAGGTGCATGCGATGCCGGTCTGATCGCGCTCGATCCGGCCGAGATGGCGCATGGATTTCCTGCCGAACCCTTTGCCTACCGCCATTTTCTAGCTCGGCATCCGCTGCTGCAACTGGATGCGCTGGCAGCGCTCGCCGCGCGGATGCCGCGCGATCGGCTCGAATATAATTCGGGGCACCTGAAGGTCGACCAGAAGCCGGAGGAGACGCCCGGCGTCGATCTGGAGCCGGCCGAGATCGTGCGCCAGATTGAGACGGCCGGGGCCTGGATGGTCCTGAAAAATGTCGAGACGATTCCCGAATATGGACGCCTGGTCGAAGCGGTTCTCGACGAGGCCGCCCGCGCGTCAGGGCATAGGGATCACAAGAGCGCCGGGATGATCGAGCCGATGGGCTTCATCTTCGTGTCCTCGGCCCATTCTGTGACGCCGTTTCATCTCGACTATGAAGACAATCTGTTCATGCATCTGCATGGCGAGAAGGCGATGCATGTGTTCGACAACCGCGACCGCTCGATCCTCGACGAGGAGGCGCTCGAGACCTTCCCCGGCAAGCACCGCAACCACCGCTTCGAGGAGAGCTTCGCGCGCCGCGAACGGGTGTTCGCCTTCGAGGCGGGCGACGGCATGTTCCTGCCCTACACCTGGCCGCACTGGGTCGAGACCGGCGCCGACTGGTCGATCTCGATGGCCATCACCTGGAAGACGCCTGAAGGCCTCAGGCTCAACAAGCTCTATTTCGCGAATGCAGTGCTGCGTCGGCTCGGTCTGCCGCAGCCAGCGCCCGGCCGAAGCCGCTGGCTGGATAGCGCCAAGGTGGCGCTCTACGATATCGCGCGGCTGCCGCTGGAGCCGCTCCGCCGCGGCGAGGCCATGCGGCGGATGTTGCGTGCGGCCCTGTTTGGCCGCGCCGCGAACTATTACTACGGCAAGGCCGGCAAGACCTGACCGGAGGAAAGGCTGAGCCGCCACAGGCGGCCCAGCGAGGGGCCTTAGCCCTTGTTCTTGTTGTAGACGTCGAAGATGACGGCGCCGAGCAACACCAGACCCTTGACGACCTGCTGCCAGTCGACATTGACGCCCATGATCGACATGCCGTTGTTCATGACGCCCATGATGAAGCCGCCGACGACCGTGCTGATCACCTGGCCGACGCCGCCCATCGCGGAGGCGCCGCCGATGAATACCGCGGCAATGACGTCGAGCTCGCTGCCGAGGCCGGCAGCCGGGACTGCCTGGCCGAGGCGGGCGGCGATGATCAGCCCGCCCAGCGCGGAGAGCACGCCCATATTGACGAACACATACAGCGTCAGCCGCTCCGTCTTGATGCCGGAAAGCTGCGCCGCCTTGATGTTTCCGCCCATTGCGTAGACGCGGCGGCCAATGGTCGTGTGTCGCGTGATGAAGACGAAAATCGCGACCAGGATCCCCATGACGACGAGGACGATCGGGAAGCCGCGATAGACGGCGAACTGGTACACGAAGAACAGCGCCAGAGCCGAGATGACGACCGTCTTGACGAGGAAGAGCGCGAAGGGCTCGGCCTCGTAGCCATGCTTTTCGCGCGTCCGGCGGGCGCCGACGCCGGAGATCGCATAGGCGAGGACGGCGATGACCCCCAGCACGACCGTGGTCATGTTGAGCGTGACGCCGCTGCCGAAAATCGTCTTGCCGGCCGCGTTCACCGTCGGGGGAATCAGCGTCCAGGTGCCGAGCAGTTCAGGCAGGAAGCCGGAGCTCAGCGCCTTGAAGCTGTCCGGAAGCGGGCCGACCGACGAGCCGCCGCCGAGAAGGCCCTGGCACATGCCGCGGAAGACGAGCATGCCGGCCAGCGTCACTATGAAGCTCGGTATCCGGTGATAGGCGATCCAGTAGCCCTGCGCCGCGCCGATCGCGCCGCCGATGAGGAGGCAGACGATCGAGACGACGAGCGGATTGCCGAGGAATCCGCCGAGAGGCCAGATCACCATCATCATCGCCGCCAGCGCGCCGATGAAACCGGCGACCGATCCGACCGAGAGGTCGATATGGCCCGAGACGATGACGAGCAGCATGCCGAGCGCCATCACGATGATGAAGCTGTTCTGCTGCACGAGATTGCTGAGATTGACCGGCTTGAAGAGGGTGCCGGTCGTCAGCTGGAAGAACACCATGATGGCGATCAGCGCCAGCACGAGCCCGTATTCGCGCAGGTTGGACGCCAGCGACGAGACGGGGACCCGTGGCCCGCCGGACACGTCCTGCGCAACGCCGGTCTGCGGTGTTGGAGCGGTATCGGTCATGATGCAGCTTTTCCTTCTCCGCGCACGATGGCGCGCATGATCTTCTCCTGGCTGGCGTCGCTCGCGGCCATCTCCCCGACCATGCGGCCTTCGTTCATCACGTAGATCCGGTCGGAGATTCCAAGGAGTTCGGGCATTTCGGACGAGATGACGATGATCGCGCGGCCCTCGGCTGCGAGGCGCGCGATGATCGTATAGATTTCATATTTGGCGCCGACATCGATGCCGCGCGTCGGCTCGTCGAGGATGAGCACTTCCGGACTCGAGAAGAGCCACTTCGACAGCACGACCTTCTGCTGGTTGCCGCCGGAGAGATTACCGGTCTTCTGGAACACGCTTGGCGAACGGATATTCGTCTTTCGCCTGTAATCGTTGGCGACGTCGAGTTCCTTCAATTCGTCGATGACGCCGACATTCGAGACGCCCGGCAGATTGGCGATCGTGATGTTGTTCTTGATCGTGTCGATCAGGTTGAGCCCGAAGACCTTGCGGTCCTCCGTCACATAGGCAAGGCCGCGATCGACCGCCTTGCCGACCGTCGAAACGTCGATCGCCTTGCCATGCAGGAAGACCTCGCCGGTAATCTTGCGGCCATAGCTGCGGCCGAACAGGCTCATCGCGAATTCGGTGCGGCCGGCGCCCATCAACCCGGCGATGCCGACGACCTCGCCCTTGCGGACGGTCATGTCGATATTCTTGATCACCTGCCGCTCGGGATGCTGCGGATGGTAGACCGACCAGTTCTTCACCTCGAAGATCGGCTCGCCGATCTTCGGATCGCGCGGCGGATAGCGATCCTCCAGCGAGCGGCCGACCATCGAGGTGATGATCCGGTCTTCGCTGATCTGCGATCGGTCCAGCGTCTCGATCGTCCGCCCGTCGCGGATGACGGTGACGTGGTCGGCGACGCGATTGATCTCGTTCAGCTTGTGCGAAATGATGATCGACGTGATGCCCTGTCGCTTGAACTCGAGCAAGAGATCGAGCAGCGCCTGGCTATCCTTTTCCGACAGGCTCGCCGTCGGCTCGTCGAGGATCAGGAGTTCGACATCCTTGCTGAGCGCCTTGGCGATCTCCACCAATTGCTGCTTGCCGGTGCCGATATTGGTGATCAGCGTCTGCGGGTCCTCGCTGAGGCCCACTTTCGCGAGAAGCTGGCGTGTGCGTGCTTCGTTGGCGTGCCAGTTGATGACACCCCAATGCGCATGTTCGTTGCCGAGGAAGATATTCTCGGCGATCGACAGCATCGGGACCAGGGCCAGTTCCTGGTGAATGATGACGATGCCTTTTTCCTCGCTGTCGTGGATGCCCTTGAAGTGGCATTCCTCGCCGCGATAGATGATCTTGCCTTCATAGTCGCCGCTCGGATAAACGCCCGAGAGCACCTTCATGAGGGTCGACTTGCCGGCGCCGTTCTCGCCGCAGATGGCGTGGATCTCGCCTTCCTCGACCTTAAGATTGACGTTGGACAGCGCCTTGACCCCTGGAAAGGTCTTGGTGATGTCCTGCATCTCAAGAATGTATGACGGCATGGACGGCCGCTCCCGCTCAGGCTTGCGAATGCGACGAGCCTTGCTCTTCGCCCGCTGAATGAGGAGAGGCTCCGCCTTGGCGGGGCCTCTCCCGTGTCGCTCAGATATTACTTCAGATCGGCCGGCTTGATGTAGCCCGAGTCGACCACGAGCTTCTCATAGTTGGCCTTGTCGACCTCGACCGGGGTCAGCAGGATCGAGGGAACGACCTTGACGTCATTGTTGTAGGTGGTCGTGTCGAGGCCCGTCGGCTTGCCGCCCGAAAGGACGGTATCGAGCAGGTCGACGGTCGACTTGGCGAGGTCGCGCGTGTCCTTGAACACGGTCGAATACTGCTCACCGGCGATGATCGCCTTGATCGAGGCGGTCTCGGCGTCCTGGCCGGTGATGATCGGCCAGGGCTGATCGGCGGAGCCGTAGCCGACGCCGCGAAGCGAGGCGATGATGCCGCGTGCAAGGCCGTCATTCGGGGCAAGAACGCCGTCGACCCGCGAGCCGTCCGAATAATTGGCGGAAAGCAGGTTATCCATGCGGGCCTGCGCCGTGGCGGCAAGCCAGGTCAGCGTGCCGACCTTGTCCATGCCGGTCTGGCCGGACTTGATCTTGATGGTGCCGTTGTCGATCAGCGGCTGCAGGACCGACATGGCGCCATTGTAGAAGAAGAAGGCGTTGTTGTCGTCGGGCGAGCCGCCGAACAGCTCGACATTCCAGGGCTTCGTATCGGGGAAGCGTTCCTTCAGGCCCTTGATGAGCGAGTTGGCCTGGATGACGCCGACGCCGAAATTGTCGAAGGTCGTGTAGTAATCGACATTCGGCGTGCCCTTGATCAGGCGATCATAGGCCACGACGACCACACCGGCGTCAGCAGCCTTCTGCAGCGCGTCGGTCATCGTGGTGCCGTCGATCGAGGCGATGATCAAGCCCTTCGGGCCCTTGGTGATCTCGTTCTCGAGCTGGCTGAGCTGGTTCGGGATATTGTCCTGCGCATACTGAAGGTCGACGGTGTAACCCTTCGCCTCGAGCTGCGACTTGACGAAGTCACCGTCATTGATCCAGCGCTGGATCGTCTTGCTCGGCATCAGGACGCCGATCGTTCCCTTATCTTCCGCATGAGCGGCCGTCGACAGAGCAGCTACGCTGAGCGCAAGTGCGCCGAGCATCATCTTTGTCAGACCCAAGATTCTCTCTCCCAGTTACAGGACATTCGCGCCGCCAGGCGGCACTTCCACGATATCAACGCTCAGTCGACCTTCGTCCGTTGCCGGCGCATGCCTGCGCCGCCCGTTTCCTCGCTGGAACGGGTTCCGGCGAACGCCATCGCTGGCGAGCGACCGGCGGGGCGCTCCGGCATGACGAATTCGAAATGTTTCGGCTTGAAAGCAACGGCAGGTAACGAAGAGGCTCCGCCTTGGCGGAGCCTCTCTTTATAGTTCGAATATTACTTGAGTTCGTCGGCCTTGATGTAGCCCGAGTCGACGACGAGCGCCTGGTAGTTCGACTTGTCCACCTCATGCGGCGTCAGCAGGATCGAGGGAACGACCTTGACGTCATTGTTGTAGGTGGTCGTGTCGAGATTGGCCGGCTTGCCGCCCGAAAGGACGGTGTCGGTGAGCTCGACGGTCGACTTGGCGAGGTCGCGCGTGTCCTTGAACACGGTCGAATACTGCTCGCCGGCGATGATCGCCTTGACCGAAGCGGTCTCGGCGTCCTGGCCGGTGATGATCGGCCAGGGCTGATCGGCGGTGCCGTAGCCGACGCCGCGGAGCGAGGCGATGATGCCGCGCGACAGGCCGTCATAAGGCGAAAGCACGCCGTCGACGCGCTTGCCGTCCGAATAGTTGGCCGACAGCAGGTTGTCCATGCGGGCCTGCGCGGTGGCAGCGAGCCAGCGCAGCGTGCCGACCTTGTCCATGCCGGTCTGGCCGGACACGATCTTGATCGAACCGTCATCGATCAGCGGCTGCAGGACCGACATGGCGCCGTTGTAGAAGAAGAAGGCGTTGTTGTCGTCGGGCGAACCGCCGAACAGCTCGACATTCCAGGGCTTCGTGTCGGGGAAGCGTTCCTTCAGGCCCTTGACGAGCGAGTTGGCCTGGATGACGCCGACGCCGAAATTGTCGAAGGTCGTATAGTAGTCGACGTTCGGGGTCTTCTTGATCAGGCGGTCATAGGCCACCACGACCACGCCGGCGTCAGCAGCCTTCTGCAGGGCGTCCGACAGCGTCGTGCCGTCGATCGAGGCGATGATCAGGGCCTTCGGGCCCTTGGTGATCTCGTTCTCGAGCTGGCTGAGCTGGTTGGGGATGTCGTCCTGCGCATACTGAAGGTCGACGGTGTAGCCCTTGGCCTCGAGCTGCGACTTGACGGCGTCGCCGTCATTGATCCAACGCTGCGAAGTCTTGGTCGGCATCAGGACGCCGACGAGACCCTTGTCCTCGGCATGAGCCGACGGCGACAGGGCGACAACGCCGAGCGCAAGCGCGGCGATCGCGGTTTTATAAAGCTTCACGATATCTCTCTCCCGAATGGTACGACCTTTGGAGCCCGGGCGTTCCTCGGGCAAGTCGCACGGCTCTTTTAATTCGACTCCCGATCGTATTTCAAGCGTGCTGATGGTGCTGTCGCTCCATCGGCGGCAAAGGTTCGCTCGCGCGTCGGGAGTTGCTAGCTAGCGGCGGTCCGGCCGTTCCGTCAATGACGAATTGCTTCGTACAGCAGAAGGCGGCCCGCCGCCGCATCGCGGAGACGAGGAGGGCGCAGTCAGCGCATTGGTATGACGATATGCCTCGCTGCGGCGAGACGGTGCGCTGGGCTACCTGGCGACGACGGCGCCGCCGATCGAAACCACGGTGCTTCCGTCCGCCGGCAGAGGAACGCTCGAGACTGGCGGCGGCTCATACGGCTTGGCGAGGATCAGCGACCAGTAGACCTTGTACTTGCTCGACGGCGCATAGGCGGTGCCGATGCCGAGCCGGGTGACGCCGGGCTTTAGCATATTGGCGTTGTGCGACTTGGAATCGCGCCATCCGGAAAACGCCTCTGCCAGCGTCCGATAGCCGGCGCCGACATTCTCGACCGCGATGCCGGCATCGAAGCCGGACGCCGTCAGTCGCCGCGCAAAGCTGCCGCCGCCCTTGACGTCGTGGCCGACCTGATCGACGGCAGCCATGGCGCGCGCCTGGTCCGCGGCCATCTTGTTGAGTAGCGGGTCGACGGTGACCGGGCCGAGGCCGTGGCCGGCGCGATAGCCGGAGATCATGCTGGCGGCTGCTTCGGGGCTGACCGAGGCGCCTGCGGCATCGAGCCGGTCGTAGAAGACCGGCGACCGCGGCTCCTCCACCGTGGCCTTGGTGCAACCGGCGAGCACAAAGGCCAGCGACACGGCCGTGGCGATCGGCGCCATGCGCCGGATCAGACTGTTCATGGAAGCACCTTCTTGGCGGATATGGCCGTTGGGCCGGCAGTGTTGGCTGATTTGCGGCCGCGCGGCAATGTCGTCACGGCAATGCGATGTCCTCGGCCGGGAAGCGGGCGAGGAATTCGAAGCGAAGATCGGAGCGTACCTGTGCGCCCTGGCTGATGTCGGACAGGTAGCAGCGCAGCTCGAATTCGAGCGACGCGGCCGAGAACGCATTGAATAGGACGCTCGGCTCGGGATAGGCGAGCACGAGCCGATGGGCCTTGGCCGCGGCGATCAGGACGCTGCGGACCTTTTCCGGGTCCGAGCTTTTCGCCACCGTCACCGGGATGATGATCCGCCCCGAGCGGTCGCGCAGCACCATGTTCTTGACCGTGCCGGTGATGAGGCTCGAATTCGGCACGATCAACGTCGCCCGGTCGAAGGTCTCGATCTCGGTGGCGCGGACATTGATCCTCTTGACGATGCCCTCTTCGGCGCCGACCGCGATCCAGTCGCCGGCGCGGATCGGCCGCTCGGCGAGCAGGATGAGGCCGGAGACGAAGTTGTTGACGATCGCCTGCAGGCCGAGGCCGATGCCGACCGAAAGTGCGCCGGCGACGATGGCGATATTCGAGAGATCGAGCCCGGCATAGCCGAAGGCGATCGTCGCCGCCGTGATCATGCCGATATAGCCGACGCTGGTGCGGATCGAGTTCCGCAGGCCCGAATCGAGCCGCGTCGTCGGCAGGAAGCGGGTATCGAGCCAGCCCTGCAGGGCGCGCGTCACGACGACGCCGACGACGAACACCGCGATGCCGGCGAAGATCGTCGAGATCGAGATCGAGATCGATCCGATGCGGAATCCGAAGAAGAGCTGGCGGATGCTCTCGAACACCGACGTCGAATCGACGCCCCAGGGCGCGATGATCAGCAGGATCGCCATGCCGACCATCAGCGCGCGGATGAGCCCGTTGAACAGCACGCCGACCTGCGTCAGCGAACGCGGGGCGAAGCCGACCGAGGCGATCAGGCGGCTGCCCACGACGCCTTCGCGGCGGAACCACGCCCCGGTCAGTTGGTCGACCAGCATCATCAGCAGCGCCAGGAGGGCGATGACGGTCGAAATCCATACGATCTGCGCGGTGATGAACCGGCTGAGCGAGACATAGCCGATCAGGGCTGCGACGATCGAGACGGCGGCCATGATGCTGGCACCGACCAGCGCCAGACGGCGGAATATCGGCTCCTCGGCCGCGGGATCCTCGTCGTCTTCCTCGGCCGGGTCACGGTGGTTGATCGTGCGGACCGTGAGGATGATCAGGATGGCCGACATCGTCGAGATCAGGCCGTCAGCGGCGATGATTACCGGCAGGCCGGTATAGGCGATGGTCGAGAAGCGTTCGATAAAGACGGCCAGGCCCTGCATCGCGGCGATCGCGACCGTGAAATTGAAGATCCGCGTTGCCGAGGCCTCGTCGAATTCGACGAGCCGCAGGTCCGGCCGGCCCGGCGCAAGCAGCGCGCGCGAGACGCCGAAGCCGAGCGAGAACAGCGCGACGGCGGAGGTGACGCCCCAGAAGAGCTGGTCGATGCGGTTCGGCGACAGGTCGAGCGCGTTGAGAATCGCGTGGCCGCCGATGAGGACGCCGACCGGCACCAGCGTGTTGAGCGCCACCACGGTTGCGGCCGCGATCACCTTGGGCTCGCGGCCGCTCCGTTCATCTGGTCGCGCGGGTCGGAGCCTCAGATGGCGGATGACGAAGCGCCGGCCGGGAACGATGAGCGCCAGCATGGCGGCGAGCACGCCGAGAACGACCGCCACGGCGGCGCGATCATTGCGGTCCTGGAGGATGTTGAACCAGCCGGTAATGATGTCGCTGCCGCGATTGACGACGTTCGGGAATTCCTTCGCCGCATCGCTCCAGAGGTTCGGGTCGATCAGGCTGGCATTGCGCTCGAGCAGGCGACCGGTGAAGAGCCGCCGCCGGCGATCATTGATCTGGGTGGTCGTGTAGGCGCCATGCGCGGCGATCGCCTGAGCCTGCTTCTGACTGCCGGAGAGATCGCCGAGCGCCTTCTGCGCGGCGGTGAGGGTGTCCTTGATGGCATCGGAGACGGTGGCATCGGCGCCCTCGATCGGCGAGAGCTCCTTGACCTGCGCCATCGCCGCATCGACCTTCGGTCCGAGCGTCTCGGCATAGGTGGTCGCGGCATTGACGATGCCGAGCGTTTCATCGCGCAGGTTGCGGAGGTCGAAATCTGAAACGTTGACACGGTCGAGCGCCATGTCGATCCGCGTCAGGTCGCTGTTCCAGCGGTCGAGCCGTGTCTGCGCGTCGTCGGCGTCCGCCGTGACGTCGCTCTGGGCGATCGCGGGAGCCGCCTCGAGGTCCAGCGAGACCAGCGCCGATGCCAGCAGCGCCAGCGCCAGCACGCATCGCCGCACCCCCGTAGCCAGGCCCGATCCTCGCAGCAATTCACCCACTCCCGCCTCGCCGGCCGACACCACTCCTCGCGGCCAATGATGACGACATTAGGGACGCGCGGATTGCAAGTAGGTTCCCTTGGCGATCGAGATGATGCGCCGATATGGCGACTGCGGCCCTTCCGCCCTATATGGCGCTGACGACGCGACCGCGGCAAAGTTGGAGCAAGGCTTGACGATCGAGGACATGTCATCGCCGGCGGCTGCAGCTTTCGCGCGCGAACGCTCGGCCTCCACGCTGCTCGCCAATCTTGGCGCGGTGCTCGACGGCGAGCGTATTTCGGTCGGCGCCTTCTTCGATGCGCTGGGGAAATCAGGCCTCGGGCTGACGATCCTGATGCTGGCGCTGCCTTCCTTCATCCCGATCCCCGGTCTGCCGACCGGCGTCGTCTTCGGTGCAGCGCTCGCGATCCTCTCGCTGCAGGTGATGATCGGCGCCGATCAGCTGCTGCTGCCCGGCTGGATACGAAGGTTCAGCCTGCCGCGCGATCCGGTCGTCAAGGGCGGAGCCTGGATCGCACCGTGGTTTCGAAAGGTCGAGTGGATGCTGCGCCCGCGGCTGCACGGCCTCTCGGGTCGCACCGCGCAGTTCGTGCTGGCGCTGCCGATCTTCGTGCATGCCGTCATGATCCTGCTGCCGATCCCGCTCGGCAACCAGCTCCCGGCCCTGGCGGTCATCGCCTTTGCCTTCGGGCTCATCGAGCGCGACGGGATCGCCATCCTGGTCGGCGCGGTGCTTTCAGTGATTGCACTGGCCTGGAACACCGCCATCGTATTCTTCGGCGCGGAACTCGGAATGATCGTCTATCGCTGGGCGTCGCATGCGACCGGCCTCTTCTGATAGTGAGGACGATGCCGGCTCGCTTCGTGCGAGGCCGGCCTGTGTCTTTTCCCATTGGCTGCCTTGCGCGCGGCCTTGGAGCGCGCCCTGATGTCCCTCGTCCGGCTTGCCTTCCTCTATTGCCTCTTCGGGGTCGGCATCCTCTTCGTCCAGTTGAACAACACGCCTTGCAGCGCGCCGGTCGTGCTGGACGACGGCGGCCCGCCCTTCGGGCCGCCGGTCGATCTCACACGGCTCGGAAGCGACCGCGACTATGCGTGGCGGTTCGGCAAGGCGGTCATCTTCTGGCTGCCGCGGCTGGTCGATCTCGTCGGCATTCGCGGCATGCCATTTCCGGACTATCTGTTCGGCAGCGTGTGCCGGAAGGCAGAGGCAGGGCCTGTGCCGGCGGCCGGCGCGCCGCCTGCGGCGACACGGCCGCTCACGGCGCCAGAACCGCCCGAACCCTCGCCGCGCTCGCGCGGCTGAAGACCTTCATGTCATCAGGTAGAACGCGCGCTTTGCCTCATACATCAGGGCGTCGGCGCGTTTGGCGACCTCTTCGAGCCGCTCGCCCTTGCGGCCCGTCGCGGAGCCCATCGACAGCGACAGCGGCAGGCTCGAATAGAACTGATTGTTGAGTTCGACGAAGCGATGCACGTTGTCGATCATCGCTTCCGCGCCGGCTTCATCGACGCCGGGGAGGATGATCGCGAATTCGTCGCCGCCGATCCGCGCGGCGTGCCCGGGCCTTTCGATCAGCTTGTCGAGCACCTCGCCGGCCCGGCGCAGCAATTCATCGCCCGCGGCATGGCCGAGGCGATCATTGGTCTCCTTCAGCCCGTTGAGGTCGGCCATGATGATGGTCACGGGGAAGGGGGCGTTGCGCTGCAGCCGGGCGAGTTCCTCGATATAGAACGAGCGATTATAGAGCTTGGTGAGCGCGTCGTGCTTGCCGAGGAATTCGAGATAGGCCTCCGCCGCCTTGCGGGCGGTGATGTCGGTCAGCGCCACCTGGACCAGCGACCAGTCATGCTCGTGGCCGGGCAGAACCGAGAACTGCAGCACGACATGCAGTTCGCGGCCGTCGAGCGTGTAGTTGACGACCTCACGCTGCTGGAACAGCTTCCCCTGCCACAGATCGACGAGCTGCTCGCGAAAGGCCGGCTCCATATTGTCGCGGAAAACGTCGCCGAGACGGTTCAGCAGCGTCGCCTTGTCCGGGGCGCAAAACAGCTGAAGCGTATGGCGGTTCACGTCGATGACGCGGATCTCGGCGATGCAACGCTGCACGAATTCGGGATGCACGTCGGTGAAGACGCGGAAATCGACGATGCCACGCAGCTTCAGCTCATCGAGCAGCCGCTTGACGGCACTGAAATCCTCGACCCAGAGCGAAACCGGCGAATGGTCGAAGAGACCGCGCGCATAGGCATCGCTGTGCTGCAGGCGGCGATAGGCGGATTCGAGCGGCGTCACATTCTCGGTCGAGACCAGCACGCGGCTCCAGTTATCGGCCGAGCCCGGCAGCACCGCGGCGCGCAGCTGGATATCCAGCCGCTCGCCCGACAGCGTGTAGTTGACCGTATTGCTTGAGAATTCGAGATTGCCCTTCCAGAGCTGCACCATCTCGTCGATGAGCCTGTCCAGCATCTCATCGCGGAAGACGCGGTCGAGATTGCGCTCGAGTTCGCCGACATCGGCCGCGCCATAGAGCTTCAGTGTCTGGTGATTGACCTTGATGAGCCGGATGCTGCTCGAGCAGAGGATGGCCCGGGCCGGATCGGCGCGCAGGAAGGTTTCGAGATCCGAAATTCCGGCCGACCGCCACTGTTCAAACAGCGCCTTGAGCGCGCTGTAGTCTTCCAGCCAGAGCGGAATCGGAGCGAGGTCGAACATTGCATCGTCATCCACCGGCGTCGGCGCAGTCTGATGTTCGTCGATCCGCATCAAGAACTCATCGATCTCACGCTGGGACGAAACTCACATCTCGCGCGATTCGGCCATTTGCTGGCTGATGCGAGAACGCGAGGTAAATAACCCCTGCTCTGGCTGAGTCAATTGGATTGTTGGTCTCTCAGCCACGACCAGTAAGCGGCATTTTAGTTGCCATCACGGTCAAATTAAGGACATTCGCATCGAGTGGCAGTCCCGCCATGTAAAGCACGGCATCGGCGACATGGCGGACATCGAAAGTCGGTTCGACCTTGACCGACAGATCGGGCTGCAGCACGCCCTTCGACATCTGCGCCGCCATCGGGGTCGCGGTGTTGCCGATGTCGATCTGGCCGCAGGCGATGTCATATTTGCGTCCGTCGAGCGAGGTCGACTTGGTGAGGCCAAGGACCGCATGCTTCGATGCCGTATAGGGAGCCGAATTCGGCCGCGGCGTCGTCGCGGAAATCGAGCCGTTATTGATGATGCGGCCGCCGCGCGGGGTCTGGTCCTTCATGATGCGGAAGGCTTCCTGCGTGCAGAGGAAAACGCCGCTGACATTGGTGTCGATCACGGCCTTCCATTGCTCATAGCTCAGATCCTCGAGCGGGACCGCCGGCGCGCTGGTGCCGGCATTGTTGAAGAGGAGGTCGAGCCGGCCAAAGCGCGCCTTGATGGCGGCGAAGAGCGCGGCGACGGAGGCCGGGTCCGTCATGTCGGCGGGGATTGCCGCCATGCCGCCATGCGCTTCCTCGGCGACGGCGTCGAGAGCTGCCTGCCTGCGGCCGGTGATGACGACCTGATAGCCTGCATCCGCGAGCGCAAGGGCAACGGCCTTGCCGATTCCCGAACCGCCGCCCGTGACGAGCGCGATCTTTCCCTGACCTGACATGGGTGTTCCGTCCGTCCCTTATGAGGTTTGCGCGTTCAGCGTCTTGTCTTGCCTTCCTATCGCATAGCAAAGCGCCGGGGCAAAAGCCCCGGCGCCCTGGTCAACGTCAGAAGGTGATGCGGTCTCAGCCGAAAACGACCAGGAGATCCTTGGCGTCGATCTGGCTGCCGGCGTGAACCAGCACTTCGGCGATCGTGCCATCGCGATCGGCGTGGATCGCGGTCTCCATCTTCATCGCCTCGATCGAGAGCAGGACGTCGCCAGCCTTGACCGGCTGGCCGGCGCGGGCGGCAAGCGTCGAGACGACGCCGGGCATCGGCGCGGCGACATGGTTGGGATTGCCTTCCTCGGCCTTGCGCTTGGCGATGATCGAGCCGGCATTGGCACGATCCGGCACCTTGACGACGCGCGGCTGGCCGTTCAGCTCGAAGAAGACGCGGATCAGGCCTTCCTCGTCCGAATCGCCGATCGCCTGCATGCGAATCACCATGGTCTTGCCCTTTTCGAGCTCGACCAGGATCTCCTCGCCCACCGGCAGGCCATAGAAATAGACGCCCGTCGGCAGCGCGCTTGTCGGGCCGTAGGTGTCCTCCGCCTTGGCGAAGTCGGTATAGACTTTCGGATACATGAGGTAGGAGGCGAGGCCGAAGTCGTCGATCTGGCTCTTGCCGGTCTTCTCGGCCGCCGCTTTCCGCTCGGCTTCGAGATCGGCCGCCTTGATGAGTGCGCCCGGCCGGGCCGTGGAAGGCGTCTCGCCCTTGAGGATCTTCTTCTGGATATCGGCGGGCCAGCCGCCCGGCGGCTGACCGAGATCGCCGCGCATCATCTGCACGACCGAATCCGGGAAGGCGATGTCGCGCGTCGGATCCTCGACATCGGCGACGGTCAGGTTCTGGCTGACCATCATCAGCGCCATGTCGCCGACGACCTTGGAGGACGGCGTCACCTTGACGATGTCGCCGAACATCTGGTTCACGTCGGCATAGGCCTGCGCCACTTCGTGCCAGCGCGTATCGAGGCCGAGCGAGCGCGCCTGTTCCTTCAAATTGGTGAACTGGCCGCCCGGCATCTCGTGCAGGTAGACTTCCGAAGCGCCGGCCCGCAGATCGCTCTCGAAGGCGACATATTGCGCGCGCACCGCCTCCCAGTAGAACGAGATCTTGCGGATCGCGCCGGGATCGAGGCCCGTGTCACGCTCGGTGCCCTTCAGCGCCTCGACGATCGAGCCGAGGCAGGGCTGCGATGTCAGGCCGGACAGGGCATCCATCGCCGCATCGACGGCATCGACGCCGGCCTCGACGGCGGCAAGCACCGTCGCGGCCGCTATGCCGGACGTGTCATGCGTGTGCAGGTGGATCGGCAGTTCTGTTTCCGAGCGCAGCGTCGCAATCAGCTTCTTCGCTGCAGCGGGCTTCAGGAGGCCGGCCATGTCCTTGAGGCCGATCACATGCGCGCCGGCCTTCTCCAGTTCCTTGGCGAGGCCGACATAGTATTTGAGATCGTATTTGGCACGATCGGGATCGAGCACGTCGCCGGTGTAGCAGATCGCCGCCTCGAGGACCTTGCCCTCCTCGCGCACCGCGTCCATCGAGACGCGCATGTTCTCCGTCCAGTTCAGGCAGTCGAACACGCGGAAGACATCGATGCCGCCGGCTGCGGCCTGCTTGACGAAATACTTGACGACATTATCGGCGTAATTGGTGTAACCGACGCCGTTGGCCCCGCGTAGCAGCATCTGCAGCAGGATGTTCGGGGCGCGCTCGCGGATCATCGCGAGCCGCTCCCATGGATCCTCGGTCAGGAAGCGCATCGCGACGTCGAAGGTCGCCCCGCCCCAGCATTCGAGGCTGAAGAGGCCCGGCAGGCCGCGCGCATAGCTGTCGGCGATGCCGACAATGTCATGCGTGCGCATGCGGGTTGCCAGCAGCGACTGGTGCGCGTCGCGCATCGTCGTGTCGGTGACGAGCGTGCGCGTCTCGGCGCGCATCCATTTCGCCAGCGCCTCGGGACCATGGGCCTCGAGATACTGCTTGGTGCCCGGGGCCGGATCGGCGGCGAAATGCGGGATGACCTTGGCCAGTGCATCGGCCTTCGGCTTGGTGCGGCCGCGCGTCTCGGGATGGCCGTTGACGGTGACGTCGGCGATATAGGTCAAGAGCTTGGTCGCGCGGTCGCGGCGGCGTACGGAGGAGAAGAGCTCCGGCGTCGTGTCGATGAAGCGCGTCGTATAGGAATTGTCGCGGAATTTCGGGTGGTTGATGATGTTGGCGACGAAGGTCAGGTTGGTCGCGACGCCGCGGATGCGGAATTCGCGCAGCGCGCGGTCCATGCGGGCGATCGCCTCCTCGGGCGTCGGCGCCCAGGCGGTGATCTTCTCCAGGAGCGGATCATAGAAGCGGGTGATCACGGCGCCTGAATAGGCCGTGCCGCCGTCGAGGCGGATGCCGAAGCCCGAGGCCTCGCGATAGGCGGTGATGCGGCCGTAATCCGGGATGAAATTCTGCTCCGGATCTTCCGTCGTGATGCGGCACTGCAGAGCGTGACCGTTGAGGCGGATATCGGCCTGAACAGGCACGCCCGATGCCGGCGTGCCGATCGCGTCACCCTCGGCGATGTGGATCTGCGCCTTGACGATGTCGATGCCGGTCACCTGCTCGGTGACCGTGTGCTCGACCTGGATGCGCGGGTTGACCTCGATGAAATAGAATTTGCCGGTGTCGGCATCCATCAGGAACTCGACCGTGCCGGCGCCATAGTAATTGGCGGCGTGGCCGATCTTGATGCCGTAGTCGGTGATTTCCTTGCGCTCGCTTTCCGCAAGATACGGCGCCGGCGCGCGCTCGACGACCTTCTGATGGCGGCGCTGCACGGAGCAGTCGCGCTCGAAGAGATGGACGATATTGCCGTGCCGGTCGCCGAGGATCTGGACCTCGACATGGCGGGCCCGCTCGACAAGCTTCTCTAGATAGATCTCGTCCTTGCCGAACGCGGCCTTGGCCTCGCGCCGCGCGGTCACGGCGTCCTTCAGCAAGGTGTCCTCGTCGCGGATGACGCGCATGCCGCGGCCGCCGCCGCCCCATGAGGCCTTCAGCATCAGCGGATAGCCGATGCGCTTCGCCTCCGCCTTGATGAACTCCGGATCATCGGGCAGCGGGTCGGTGGCCGGCATGACCGGAACGCCGGCCGCGATGGCGAGATTGCGGGCCGCGACCTTATTGCCGAGCATCCGCATCGTATCGGGCGAGGGACCGATGAAGGTGATGCCGGCCTCGGCGCAGGCCTCGGCGAATTCCGGGCTTTCCGACAAGAGGCCGTAGCCGGGATGGATCGCGTCCGCCTTGCATTCGCGGGCGATGCGGATGATGTCGGCGATGTTGAGATAGGCCTCGATCGGCCCGAGGCCCTTGCCGACCTGATAGGCTTCGTCCGCCTTGAAGCGGTGGAGGGCGAGCTTGTCCTCCTCGGCGAAGATGGCGACCGTCTTCAGTCCCAGCTCGTTGGCTGCACGGAACACCCGGATCGCGATTTCGGACCGGTTTGCAACGAGAATCTTCTTGATGGCCACCAGAACCCCCGATGTCAGTCCGCGCGGGTCGCGGCGGACGTGCTGTATTATTAGCCGGTTTGTGCGAGTGCGAAAAGATCGGTCATTTGCGCTGCGGCGCGGTAACGCGCCGCGATCCCCGGCTGTTATTCAGCCGGCAGCTCCGCAAGACGGATGAGAAGGAAAGGCGTCGCCAGAACCATGGCGCGTTCCTTCTCCGTCATGAAGGCGACCGCTTCGGTGGCGGTGTCGGCCTCGGAAATCTTGGCCGCCGCCAGCGCCTCGATGCTGTCGACGACGCCGCGCGGCCGTTCGGGCACGCGGTCGACAAGGGCGAGATGCAGCGCGCGCCAGCGCGGATCCGCGACGAGATCCGCCATCGACGGGCGTTCGCCCACGGCTGCCTCATAGACGGGGCGCAGCGCGGCTGCGGCCACGGCGATCGGTGGCGGCGCGGCTTCCTCGGGCGTCCGCAGCAGGCCAATTCGCTTGATGACGCGGCCGACGCGATTCGACCCGGTGATGCGGGAGAGCGGCACCGCGAGGATGAGCCCGATGATCGCCGGCGACATCCAGGCGACCAGCACGAGCGAATCGAGCCAGGACGCGGCGAGCAGCGCGATGCCCATCAGCACATGCCAGCGATGGCGGATGATCAGCGACCTGAGCGGCACGCCGCCATCGTCACGGCGCTGCGGCGTCCAGCCGGAATCGCGGCCAACCAGGATGGAGATGATGGCGCCGGTGTGAACGAGCATCATGATGGGTGCGATCAGCGCCGAGACGATGATCTCGAACAGGAAGGAGAGAATGGTGCGGAAGCCGCCGACCGCGCGGCGCGCATCGCGGTCGCGCAGGAAGGCGACGAGGCCCATGACCTTCGGCGCGAACAGGATCGCCATCGTGAGGGCGAACAGCCGCAGGGCGCGTTCGGCGTCGATCACCGGCCAGGTCGGAAAGAGCTGGAAGTCCTCGGTGAAATATTCCGGCCGGATGAAGTGGGCCTGCAGCGAGAGCGCCAGGCCGGCCAGGATCAGCAGCAGCCAGAGCGGCGAGGCGACATAAGACCCGATGCCGGTCAGAAGATGGATGCGGCTCACCCAATGGAGGCCGCGCGCCGGCAGAACGAAGAGATGCTGCAGGTTGCCCTGGCACCAGCGCCGGTCGCGGACGGCGAGATCGACGATCGAGGGCGGGCTCTCCTCATAGGAGCCGGCGAGATCATCGGCGATGCGTACGGTCCAGCCGGCGCGGCGCAGCAGTGCCGCTTCGACGAAATCATGGCTGAGGATATGGCCGCCGAAGGGTGGCTTGCCAGGCAGGTCGGGCAGTCCCGCCGCCTCGAGGAAGGCGCGGGTGCGGATGATCGCGTTGTGGCCCCAGTAATTGCCTTCCGATCCGGTCCAGAAGGAGAGCCCGGCACCGACGATCGGCCCGTAGACGCGGCCGGCGAATTGCTGCAGCCGCGCCAGGATCGTGGTGCCGTTGACGAGGGCGGGAATCGTCTGGATGAGGCCGGCGTCGGGATCCTCTTCCATGCGGCGCGCCAGCTCGACGATGGTCTCGGGCGCCATCAGGCTGTCGGCGTCGAGGACCAGCATCTGCTCGTAGGCGCCGGCCCAGCGCATGCAGAAATCGGCGACGTTGCCGGCCTTGCGCGAGACGTTGCGGCGGCGGCGGCGGTAATAGACATTGGCCTTGCCGGCGAGGCGCTCGCGGATGGCGACGACCGCCGCCTCCTCGGCAAGCGCGACGTCGGGATCGGTGGTGTCGGCAAGCACGAACCAGTCGAAGGCCGGTCCCTGGCCAAGCGCATGCAGTCCTTCGGCCATCGCCTCGATGCCGGCGAAGACGCGCGACGGGTCCTCGTTATAGGTCGGCATCAAGACGGCGGTGCGCGCCGCGAGCGGCCCCGCCGGGGTACGCTTCGGGCGGCCGATGCGGCCGATGACGAGGCCATAGCCGGCGATCGCGCTCATGAAAGCCATGGCGATCCAGCCGAAATTCAGCGCGAATAGAATGAGCACCGCGATCTCGATCGGCGTCAGCCCGCCGACTTCGAGCACCTGCTCCATCTCGAAGACGGCGATCGCCGCGAGCGCGAAGGCACCGCCAAGCACCGAGATGCGCCGGAAGAAGGACGAGCGGGAATGGCGCGGATCGATGAACCGGCGGCGGTTGCGCCGCCGGAACCGCCAGAGCGACTGGATCGGCATGTCCGAAGGGACTTCCGGCGGCATGCCGCGCATCGTCACGGCGGGTGCCGGAGGCGAGGCGATCTCTTCGGCATCAGGCAGAGAGGGCGAGACGGTGTCCGCCTCGACCCCCCGTTCTGCCAGGACTGCCGTCACGCCGTCGCCGTCCATCGATAGACCCAGGTCTCCGAGGCGCGGCCGTCCGGGAAGGTCAGCACGGTCCGCAGTTCGATAAGATTGGCATTCTCAGGATCGAGCTCGAAGTTCACGCGCCAGCCTTGGCCTTCACCGATCTGCGGATTGGGGATCACCACCACATTGCTGATCTTGCCCGCCGACGTCGTCACCGTTGCCTTCGGCTCTTCGGCAGGCTTGCCTTCGAGCAGTTGCTGCGGGGCGAAGTCGACGACGAAACGCCGGTTCGGGCTGTCGCCATCCAATGTCGACCGGCCGACCATGGTTCCGTTGACGACCATGCCGCCCGCAACAAAAGTCGGGTCGCCGCCCCATGAAAGACGATAGGCGAAGGAATACTCGGACCCCGCCGGCATCGGATCCTTCGGCTGCCAATAGGCGACGATATTGTCGTGGATCTCCGAATTGGTCGGAATCTCCACGAGCGTGACGGCGCCTGCGCCCCAGTCGCCAACAGGCTCGACCCAGAGGCTCGGCCTCTTCTCATAGAAGGCTTCGAGATCCTCATAGGTGACGAAGTTGCGGTCACGCTGAATGAGGCCGAAGCCGCGCGGGCCGGCGTCGACAAAGGCGCTGATCTGCAGCGTCGAAGGATTGGACAGCGGCCGCCACAGCCGCTCGCCGCGTCCGTTGACCATCAGGAGGCCATCGGAATCGTGCACTTCGGGGCGGAAATCGTCGACGCCCTGCCGGTCGTTCGGCCCGAAGAAGAACATGCTGGTGCCAGGCGCCAGTCCGACCTTGGCAAGATCGACGCGGGGGAACAGGTCAGCCTCGACGTCCATGGTCGTCGTGACGCCCGGGCGGATGGTGAAGCGATAGGCGCCGGTGACGCTCGGGCTGTCGAGCAGGGCATAAAGGACGATGGTGTCGCCGTCCTTGACCGGCGTCTCGACCCAGAAGGCGCGGAAGATCGGGAACTCCTCGCCTTCCGGCTCGGCGGTCTTCACGGCCAGGCCACGCGCCGAGATGCCGTAGGCCTGTCCCTTGCCGAGCGACCGGAAATAGCTCGCGCCCTGGAAGACGACGACCTCGTCGAAATAGTCCGGCCGGTTCAGCGGTCCATGCAGCCGGATGCCGGCAAAGCCGATATCGGCGTTGGGAATGCCCTTTGGTACCAACGGTCCGAAATCGAACAGGTCGGTCGAATAGGGCAGATGCTTGGCGACGCCGTCCTTGACGATCGCGACTTCGATCGGCTCCTTGAAATAGAAGCCCGGATGGAAGAGCTGCAGCGTGAAGGGCAGGCCCGAGCCCTGCCAGATCGACGCCGAAGTCTTGAAGCGGATGTCGCGATACTGGTCGTAGGTGAGATTCTGCAGGACTTCCGGCAGCCGCGAAGCCGGGGCCGCGAAAGGCACCCGCGACAGGCGCCGCGCAATCTCCGAGACGGTCGAGCGCGTGAAGGGCCCGTCGGTGGCGAGCGAGGCGGCGACGTTGGTCGCCTGTGCCAGTGCCTCACCGGGGAGGACCGTGCCAATCGCCGCCGCCGCGGCCGTGGCTGCGGCCGATGCGAGCAGGCGCCGCCGCGTAAGCTGATACGATGGTGTCATCATTTTCTTCTGTCTGATCCCGACGATGGGGCGCAGTAACGGGGCGGTGTGGTGGAACCAAGACTAAATTCCGCAACGGCAAGAGCCGTAGCCGATTTAGCGAAACTCGTCGATGGCTCGCGCGGCCGCCGCCTCGCCGCGGGAAGGGCGGTTCGACGGGCCTCGGCGATCCTAGCGACATTCTCGCGCATGCGAAATCCTCCATGCGGCACCGCAAAGGCGGCTTCGCGACGTTTCGTCGCCGAGGGCTATCCGAAATGATCACGTGATGCGGAGCTGTGTCTTGACCGGGCCGGCCTGGCTCACCACCCTCGCGCGAACGAAACGTGCGAACGACATCTGGGGAAGACGCGCATGATCACGGTATTCGGCTCCATCAACATCGACCTGGTCTGCCGGACGTCGCATCTGCCACGTCCGGGCGAGACGGTACCGGGCTCGGACTACCAGCTGATCCCTGGTGGCAAGGGGGCCAACCAGGCTCTGGCGGCCCGGCGCGCCGGCGCCAGCGTGCGCATGATCGGCGCCGTCGGCGCCGACGACATGGCTGCGATCGCGCTCGGCGAGCTTGAGAAGGACGGTGTCGATCTCACGGCCCTCGTTCGCCGGGGACCGACCACCGGCATGGCGATCATCACGGTCGACGATGGCGCCGAGAACACGATCGTCCTTTCTCCCGGCGCCAATGCCCGCCTCAAGGCCGCTGATCTGGCTCCGGCCTCCCCGGGCGAAGGCGACACGCTGCTGCTGCAGATGGAAGTTCCGTTCGCCGAAAGCCTCGCTGCAGCGCGGGCGGCGCGGGCGGCAGGTGCACGGGTGCTGCTCTCCATCGCGCCCTTCCTGCCGATCGAGCGGTCGGCCCTCGCCGAGGTCGATATCATCCTCGTCAACGAGACCGAAGCGGCGGACCTCGCGCGCCATCTCGGCCTCGAGGCCGGATCCGGCGGTGCGGAGACCGTGGCGACGCTGTCGAAGGCGCTGGGCAAGACCGTCATCGCCACCCTTGGCAGCGACGGCGCCGTCGCCTCCGTGGATGGCGCGGAGATCCTCGTCCCGGCGCTGGCCGTCGTGCCCGTCGATACCACCGGGGCCGGCGATACCTTTGCCGGCGTGCTTGCCGCGCTGCTCGATCAGGGCGAGAGCCTGGAGACGGCGCTGCAGTTTGCCGCCGCCGCCGGCTCGCTCTCCTGCACCAAGGAGGGCGCGCAGCCGAGCTTCCCGCGCCGGTCCGAGATCGAGGCGGCGCTCAGCGGACCCTCATCCAACGCCTGAGCCGTCCCAAGCTGTTTTCCGTGACAAGCCGGCGACGTTTCCGCTATGACTTGCCTGCGATCCGATCACCAGTGAATGAGTTCTGCGCCTGTGCAGGGTGTTTGGGTTGCGGACGCGGTCCGCGACGCCGATATGTTGTGGAAGACGCGGCTTCACCCGCCAGCATTTCGAGATCCCGATGAGCGCCACCACCGCTGCCCCGCCCCGCACCCTCCGTCTCAATGCCGCCGACAATGTTCGCGTCGCGATCGACACGATCATGCCGGGTGCGCTGGTCGAGGGCATCGCCGCTATCCAGCGCATCCCGAAGGGCCACAAGATGGCGGTCACGGGAATTGCCGAGGGCGCGCCGGTCCTCAAATTCGGCCAGATCATCGGCTTCGCGAAGACGACCATCGCGCCCGGCGAGCATGTGCACGAGCATAATTGCGGCATGCACGACTTCGATCGCGACTATCAGTTTGCGGAAGGTGCGCATGATGACGGCATGCTGCCGCTCGCCGAGCGGCGCATGTTCGACGGCTATCACCGCCCGAACGGCAAGGTCGGCACGCGCAACTATATCGGCGTCCTCACCAGCGTGAACTGCTCCGCGACGGTCGCCCGCCACATCGCGGAAGCCTTCAACCGCTCGAACCTTCTCGACGCCTTCCCCAATATCGACGGCGTCGTCTCCTTCGTGCATGGCACCGGCTGCGGCATGGGCGGCTCGGGCGAGGGCTATGAGACGCTCGAGCGCACGCAATGGGGCTATGCCAGCCATCCGAACCTAGCGGGCGTGCTGGTGGTCGGCCTCGGCTGCGAGGTGTTCCAGATTCCGCGGCTGATGAAGTCCTACAATCTCGTCGAGCATGAGGGCTTCCGCACGATGACCATCCAGGACATCGGCGGTACCCGCAAGACGATCGAGTGGGGCGTCGACATGATCCGCGAGATGCTGCCTGCCGCCAACAGCCATCGCCGCACGCCGACCCCGGTCTCCGAGATCACGGTCGGCCTGCAATGCGGTGGCTCGGACGGTTATTCGGGCATCACCGCCAATCCGGCGCTCGGCTATGCCTCCGACATGCTGGTGAAGCATGGCGGCACGACGATCCTCTCGGAAACGCCGGAGATCTACGGCGCCGAGCATCTTCTGACGCGCCGCGCAGCCAACCGCGAAGTGGGCGAGAAGCTGGTCGACCTGATCCACTGGTGGGAAGACTATACCGAGCGCAACCAGGGCGAGATGAACAACAATCCCTCGCCAGGCAACAAGGCGGGCGGCCTGACCACCATCCTCGAGAAGTCGCTCGGCGCGGCTGCCAAGGGCGGCACGGCGACCCTGCGCGGCGTCTACAAATATGCCGAGCCGATCGATACGCACGGCTTCGTCTATATGGACAGCCCCGGCTATGATCCGGCCGCGGTGACCGGCCAGATCGCGTCCGGCGCCAATATGATCGTCTTCACCACCGGCCGTGGCTCGGCCGCCGGCTACAAGCCGACACCCTCGATCAAGCTCGCCACCAATTCCGATCTCTATGCGCGGATGACCGACGACATGGACATCAATTGCGGCGACATCCTCGACGGCGCCTCGATCGAGAAGAAGGGCGAGGAGATCTTCGAGGAGATCGTCGCGGTGGCCTCCGGCAAGCGCTCCAAGTCGGAAGAACTCGGCTATGGCGATTCCGAATTCGTGCCGTGGCAGATCGGCGCGGTGATGTGAGACCAAAAGGCCCGGCTTCGACCGGGCCTTTTCTTTTCGGGTTCAGCTTCGCTCAGCCGATCGCGACGTCATAGAGCAGCTTCATGTTCAGCGTGATGATGATCACCGCTGTGATGGCGGCGACGACGGTCAGCCAGCGTGGCGCGCGGAAGTTGCCCATCTTGCGCCGTTCGGCGGTGAACATCACCAGCGGGACGACGGCGAAGGGGAGCTGCAGGCTCAAGATGACCTGGCTGAAGATCAGCAGCTTGCCGGTGCCTTCCGCACCATAGAAGATCGTCACCGCGGCGGCCGGAACGATGGCGATGCCGCGCGTGATCAGTCGCCGCAGCCAGGGCTGCAGGCGAATATTGATGAAGCCTTCCATGACGATCTGCCCGGCCATCGTCGCCGTCACGGTCGAATTCAGGCCGCAGCACAGCAGTGCGATCGCGAACAGCGTCGGGGCGAGGGCCGAGCCGAGCAGCGGATGCAGCAGCGCATAGGCCTTGTCGAGCTCGATGACATCGTGCTGGCCGTGCGCATGGAAGGCCGAGGCCGCGAGAATCAGGATCGAGGCGTTGATCGTCAGCGCGAACATCAGCGCCACGGTCGAATCGATCGTTGCGAAGCGGATCGCCTCGCGTTTGCCCTGGTCGTCGGTGGCATAGGCGCGCGTCTGCACGATGCCGGAGTGCAGATAGAGGTTATGCGGCATGACCGTCGCGCCGATGATGCCGAGCGCGAGATAGAGCATGTTGGGATTGGTGACGAGGTCGGTGGTCGGCGCAAAGCCCTTGATGACCGCACCCCAGTCCGGGCTCGCCATCAGGATCTGGATCAGGAACGAGATCGCGATGACGCCGAGCAGCGTGATGACCAGCGCCTCGACGAAGCGGAATCCCTTGGTCTGCAGATAGAGCACCAGGAAGACGTCGAGCGCCGTGATGATGACGCCGATCTCAAGCGGGATGCCGAACAGGAGATTGAGGCCGATCGCGGTGCCGATCACCTCGGCGAGGTCGGTGGCGCAGATCGCGATCTCGGCAAGGATCCACAGCACGAAGGCGACCGGCGCGGGATAGGCGTCGCGGCAGGCCTGGGCGAGATCGCGGCCGGTGGCGACGGCAAGACGCGCGGCCAGCGCCTGCAGGATGATCGCCATGATGTTGGACAGGAGCGCGACGAACAGCAGCGCATAGCCGAAGGACGAGCCGCCGGCGAGCGAGGTCGCCCAGTTGCCGGGGTCCATATAGCCGACGGCGACGAGATAGCCAGGCCCGAGAAAGGCAGCAGCCTTCCGCCAGTTCGTGCCGGAGGCGGCGACCGCGATCGAGCCATGCACTTCTGACATCGAGGGCAGGCCGCGCTCGCGCCGCCAGCCCGATCCGTCGCCGCGATCTTCCGTTTCATCCAGCACGCGCATGTCGTCGCACTCAATTTCCGCTAATGAGAATTATTCGCATTTAGGAATGCTGCGCGCGGGATGTCAATGCTGTCCGGGGGCGGGTCGTGAAATTGCTTGCGAATCGCATAAGCATACGCTTATCTAATTCGCATGATCGAACCCGACATCTTCCGCGCCCTTGCCGACCCGACCCGCCGCGAGGTGTTCGAGCGCCTGGCCTCGGGCGAGATGAGCGTGTCGGCGTTGAAGGCGCGCTTTTCCGTGTCGCAGCCGGCCATCTCGCAGCATCTCGCCGCGCTGAAGGCGGCCGGCCTTGTCGCCGAGCGGCGGGAGGGACGCTTCTCCTATTATCGCGTGGCGCCGGAGGGCCTGGCGCCGCTGATCGACTGGGTCGACCGCTATCGCGCCTTCTGGCCGGAGCGGATCGATCGCCTCAAGGATGTGTTGAAAGGGCTGGAGCCATGACGGAAACCGCGAGCGACATCGCTCCTGATGACGCGGCCGCTGCGAGCGATGCGACGAAGACGGTCGCGCTGGTGATGGAAGCCGATCTCGACGCCGCGATCGATACGGTGTGGCGGGCGATCACCGATCCGGCGCTGGTCGCGCGCTGGCTGCTTCCGGGCGGCATGGCGGCAGAGGCTGGCGCGGTGTTCAATCTCGACGGCGGTGCGGCGCTCGGGACGATCGATTGCGCCGTGATCGAAAGTGATCCGCCGCGCCATCTCGCCTATCGCTGGCAGAAGGCCGCCACGGAGACCGAGCCGGCGCTCGATACCGTGGTGCGCTTCGATCTCGCCGCGCGGCCGGAAGGCGGCACGCGGCTGAGGCTCGTCCATGAAGGCTTCGTCGTCGCGGCGGACCGGCCGGTCGATGCCGTCGCTCCGGCGGAGGAAGAGATGATCGTGCTGCTGCCGATGGCGGCGCTGATGCGTCGGCGCATCGCGCGGAGGCGGCGCCCGGCGGCGTTCAGCCATGGCGCGATGCCGACATTGATGCGGCTTGCCGCCTGAACGCGTGGACCAATCGAGGATAAAGCGATGATGAGTTTCGTGCCGATGGTCGTCGAGCAATCGAGCCGTGGCGACCGTGCTTTCGACATCTATTCCCGCCTCCTGCGCGAGCGGATCATCTTCCTGAACGGCCCGATCGACGACACCGTCTCGGCGGTCGTTTGCGCGCAGCTGCTGTTTCTTGAATCCGAGAGCACGACGCGGGAGATCGCGCTCTACATCAATTCTCCCGGCGGGTCGGTTACGAGCGCCTTCGCGATCTATGACACCATGCAGTTCATCGGCAATCCGATCGCCACCGTCTGCATGGGCACGGCCTGCTCGGCCGGGTCCTTCCTGCTGATGGCCGGCACGCGCGGTCGTCGTGTCGCGCTGCCCAATTCCAGCATCATGGTCCATCAGCCTTCGGGCGGCTTCCAGGGTGCCGTCTCCGATATCGAGCGCCACGCCGAAAGCATCGTGCGCACCAAGCGCCGCTTCAACGCGATCTACGCGAAACATTGCGGCCGCACGATCGAGGAGGTCGAGCAGGCGCTCGACCGCGACAATTTCATGGACGCCGAACAGGCCAAGGCCTGGGGTCTGGTCGATCACGTCTACGAGACACGCGCGGAAAGTATGGCGGCCTGAGCATCTCGCGCTATGCTGCTTGGCATCCACGAAGTGCCAAGGGAGTGACGCGCATGGAAACCCGCCGACTCGGCAGGTCTGATCTCGACGTTTCGGTCGTCGGGCTTGGTTGCAACAATTTCGGCGGGCGCATCGATGCGGCCGCCTCACGACGCGTGATCGACGCCGCGCTCGATCATGGCATCACGTTTTTCGATACCGCCGACATATACGCCGACACCAAATCGGAAACCCTGATCGGCGAAATCCTCGAGGGGCGCCGTGACAAGGTCATCCTCGCCACGAAGTTTGGCGCGCCAGTTCCAGGCACCAATGTCGATCGGCGCGGCACGCGCAGCTATGTGCTGAAGGCGGTCGAGGATTCGCTGCGGCGACTTCAGACGGACTGGATCGACCTCTATCAGATGCACCGGCCCGACGAAGAGACGCCGATCGAGGAAACGCTCGGGGCTCTCGAGGAACTGGTCGAGAGCGGCAAGATCCGCTGGTATGGCGCCTCCAACTTCAGCGCGGAAGGCCTCCGCGCGGCGCAGGCGGCCGCGCGCGGCGAGGGATGGCAGGGCTTCGTCTCCAGCCAGGACGAACTCAGCCTTGTCGAGCGCTCGATCGAAAAAGAGCTGCTGCCGGCGATCGAAGCGGAAGGGCTGTCGCTCATTCCCTATTTTCCGCTCGCGAGCGGGCTGCTGACCGGCAAATATCGCGGTGGCGCCAAACCCGAGAACGGCCGCCTCCAGGCCTGGCCGGCACTCGGCGAGCGTTATCTCACGCCCGGCAACATGAAGCTCGTCGACCGGCTTGCGGATTATGCCGAGGCGAAGCGCCACAGCCTCGTCGATCTCGCGTTCGCCTGGCTGCTGGCGCATGACGTGGTCGGCTCGGTCATTGCCGGGGCGACGCGTCCGGAGCAGATCGCGGCCAATGCGAATGCGGCAGGCTGGACCCTGACCGCGGCCGAAAAGGCCGAGGTCGATGCCTTGCTGGCCGAAAGCCTCTAGCGCAGGGCGCCGCTCAGGGAAGCCTGGCCGTCAGGCGGCGTCACTGGATCGTTTGTCGTCTGATCGCGATATAGGACTTCGTGAAGCCATAGGCCTTTTCCGTGATCACCTCGGCGTCGGGGAAGAGGTAGTGCATCTGGCGCTTGTTGAGCAGGATGGCGCTTTGCGCCGTCCTGGTGGCCGCGCCGATATCCTCGGCCATTTCCCAATAGCCGAGCTTGCGCCGCATGATGATCCACACCCGCAGTGGCTCCGGCAGCAGCTGAAAGAAGGGGGCCCGCGCATGGGCCTCGATGGGAAACCAGAACGAAGGCGTCTGCACGAAATACTGTGGCGCCAGCCGTCTCACTTCCTTGGCCATCGCCTCCATCGAGGTCCAGAGCCCGACATGTTCGATGACGGAGTTCGAATGGACGATGTCGAAGCTGTTGTCGGCATATTCGTGCATGTCGGTGGCGTCGCCGACGACCTGGACGATGTGATCGGCACCGTCCGTTGGAGCATGTTCGAGATTGAGCAGCGTGATCTTGACGCGCGACCAATCCATGGCGCCACCGAACGCCGCCCAATAGGCCGCTGTCCCGCCGACGTCGAGGATCGTGCAACGGTCGTTCTCGGCCAGGATTCGATCGACGATATCGAGGAACATGCGGAACCGGGCCGAACGATAGCGGTTGCTGGCTGAATCCGCAGCAAGCGCGCTGGATGTCAGCGCCATGGCAACCTCCCGGTCAATCGTGTTGCAGATGCAACGTTAGCGCGAGAAAGGCCGAGCCGGAAGTTCGCCAGTCGGGTAGTCGGCATGCAACCATTGAGGGATCCGGCTTCGCGTTGCGCGGGAAATCCGAGGCCGGCTGGCGGAAGCGCCGTGCCTATGTCCGGGCCTCGGGCACCGTTGGGCACGTCGAAGGGCGGGTCCGGTCCCAGCCGCGCGACGTCCAGTCATGCGCGGGACGTGGATGGGCGATGCCTTCGTCGACCGTGAAGGTGAAGCAATTTGCGCCGTCGCGATCGACGAAGAAACAGCCGCCCGCGGAAGCTTCATAGAAGGTGCAGAAGCGGCCGTTCGAGGCCGACCATTCGCCCATGTCCGCCGCGTCGGCGCCGTGATAGCGGATCGAGCCGTCGTCGCGGTAGGTTTCGCTGAAGAACTCGCCATCGTGGTAGATGCCGTCGAGCGTCATGCCGCTGAAGGTCTTCGTGATCTCCTCCGTCGTGAGCCGCTCGCCGGCCTCGGCCGGGGGACGGGTCGCCGCAAGGGCGAGCGTCGCGAGGGCGAGGACCGCGGCGCGCCGGGTCCATTGACCGATGATCGACATGGTGCGCCTCTGCAGGAGTGTTGACTTCCGCGCCATTTTGGCGTCAGAAACGCGGCATTCTCAATCGGGCTTGCCGATGGCCGCGCATTTTGATGCCAGTCAAATCCTAGTCCGCCTGGTGGCTGCCGTCACCGGGCCGACTATGGCTGCCCTGATCGTGGCCGTCCTCACGGGGACGAAAGCAACGACGACCCCGAAAACCGCGACGACCGGCTGATCGTCCCTCCCGCACCCCACGGTCTCTCCCCGGGGTTCGAGGGGGAGAACAGCCGGCTGTTGCTGCCGATGCGGCACGCCGGCGCGGGAGAGCGATGAAACGAAGGAACAGGCTATCATGGGCTACAAGGTCGCAATCGTCGGTGCCACGGGCAATGTGGGCCGTGAGATGCTGAACATCCTCGACGAGCGCGGGTTTCCCGCCGACGAAGTGGTGGCGCTCGCCTCGCGCCGCAGCCAGGGCACCGAGGTCTCGTTCGGCGACCGCACTCTGAAGGTCAAGCCGCTCGACCAGTATGATTTTTCCGATACCGATATCTGCCTGATGTCGGCGGGCGGCACGATCTCGAAGGAGTGGTCGCCGCGGATCGGCGCGGCCGGCTGTGTCGTGATCGATAATTCCTCGGCCTGGCGCTACGACGCCGAGGTGCCGCTGATCGTTCCGGAAGTGAATGCCGACGCGATCAAGGGCTTTGCCAAGAAGAACATCATCGCCAACCCGAACTGCTCGACCGCACAGCTCGTGGTGGCTCTGAAGCCGCTGCATGATATCGCGACCATCAAGCGCGTCGTCATCTCGACCTATCAGTCGGTTTCCGGCGCCGGCAAGGAAGCGATGGACGAACTGTTCACGCAGACCCGCGCCGTCTTCGTCAACGATCCGATCGTCTCGGAGAAGTTCACCAAGCGCATCGCCTTCAACGTCATTCCCCATATCGATAATTTCATGGAGGATGGCTACACGAAGGAAGAGTGGAAGGTGATGGCCGAGACCAAGAAGATCCTCGATCCGAAGATCAAGCTGACCTGCACTGCCGTGCGCGTCCCGGTGTTCATCTCGCACTCCGAGTCGGTCAATATCGAGTTCGAGAAGCCGATCACCGCCGAGGAAGCGCGCGATATCCTTCGCGAGGCGCCTGGCTGTCTCGTCATCGATAATCCGGAAGAGAACCAGTACATCACGCCCTATGAGGCGACCGGCGAGGACGCGACCTATATCTCGCGCATTCGCGAGGACGCGACGGTCGAGAATGGCCTCAATCTCTGGATTGTCTCGGACAATCTCAGGAAGGGCGCAGCGCTCAACGCCGTCCAGATCGCCGAGGTGCTGGTGAACCGCAAGCTGATTCAGCCGCGGAAGAAGGCAGCCTGAGGCCCGGCGGCGCGTTCGCGCCGCACGGTCCGGATGAGGGAAAGATCGGACCGGCGCCTAAAGCGGGCGCCGGTTTTTTTATGGCGCCGCGACGGAGAAGCGCCCGGTGTCCTGGTCGAGGACGTGCAGTTCGCCGGTCGAGATGTCGAACCAGGCGCCGTGCAGCTCGATCTCGCCGATCTCCTCGAGGCTTTTGATCGACGGAAATGTGCGCAGGTTTTCGATCGACTGCCGCACAGAGGCGAATTCGAGCGCGCGCTGGCGCGCGGCCGCATCCGCAGGATCCTCGCAAACGAGCTTCTCGGCCGGCGCGATCAGCGAGATCCACTTGCCGATGAACGCGCCGGATTCAAGATCGGCGCCCTCGGGCGCATCGCGGTTCGCGATATAAGCCTGGACGCCGCCGCAGCGTCCGTGGCCCATCACCAGAATGTAACGGACCTTCAGGCCCATGACGCCGAACTCGATCGCGGCGGACGTGCCGTGATACTCGCCGTCCGGGTCATAAGGCGGCACGAGATTGGCGACGTTGCGGACGACGAAGAGCTCGCCGGGCGCCGCATCGAAGATCGTCTCGGGCGCGGCACGGCTGTCGCAGCAGCCGACCAGCATGGTGCGCGGGCGCTGGCCGGCTTCGGCGAGGATGCGGTAGCGCGCACTTTCGTGCGGCAGGCGGTTTTCACGAAACGCGGTGTAACCACGCAGGAGACGGGGGGGAAATTCCGGATAGGCTGCCATCGTCGCTGTACTCGCTTGATGAGACCGAGGATGCAGTGCAGCAAAACCGGGGTCGATTGCAAGGGACTGCGCGGCTGAGGAGCGGCGCGCCTGCCCTCGGCTCGGCCTCGGCAGGCGCGAAGAACAGAGACGGCGCCACGGCTGCGATGCTGCTCGTGACATTCCTGCAACGATCTGTCGCGCTATCGGGACTTCCTTTCCCGACTGTCAACGCCAACCCCGTCCGCGTGCTACCGTCCGAAGGTCGAACGTCGACGGGGGTCATCGATGCGTTCCAGATTGTTTGCAGCTCTTGGTCTGGTGCTCGGGCTTGCCAGCCCGGCGATCGCGGCCGATGTCACGCCAGCGCCGGTGGAAGCCGCTCCGCTCCCGGTTGCCAGCGACTGGCGTTTCCAGGCGACATTCTATGGCTGGCTGTCGGGGGTTGACGGCAATGTCGGCGTGAGGGGCCTTGGTCCCGTCAAGATCGACGTCACGCCCATCGATGCGATCAAGGATCTCGACGGCGCGCTGATGGCCTCGTTCGGCGCCACCCACGAGAACTGGATGATCCTGACCGATTTCATGTGGACGAAGATCAGCCAGGACGGCGACATCCGCGACACCGGCTATGGCTATGACTACAGCCAGACCCAGATCACCATCCAGGGCCTCGTCGGCTATCAGCTTCCGCTCGGCGTCACCAATCTGCAGCTGAGCGCGACCGCCGGCTTCCGCTATCAGAATCTCAGTGCGGATCTGTCGGTCGGCCCCAATCTGCTGCCGATCTCGGTCGGCGATTCCGGCACGGTGCAGTGGATCGATCCGACCGTCGGCCTTTACGCGCATTACGACATCAACGACCGCTGGTTCATCAATGCGCTCGGCGATATCGGCGGTTTCGGCGTCGGCTCCAACCTGACCTGGCAGGCCTTCGGCGCCCTCGGTTACAACTGGACCAAGACGGTCTCGACCTCGATCGGCTATCGCGCGATCTATGAGGACTATGAAAGCGGCGGCTTCGTCTACGACACCACGCAGCAGGGCGTCTTCGCCGGCGTCGGCATTCACTTCTGACCGGCTGATCAGCCCTCGCCGGGCGAAACGCTGGGCGGATCGCTGGCCGGGAAGCTTTCTTCGAGCGCTTCGTCGAGGCGCTCGTCCAGTTCGGCTGGCGTTTCGGCGTGATGCGCAGGCGCGATATGCGTGACGATATCGGCACCTTCCTTGAGCGTCAGCGTCACCGGCGTCTTCCCGGCGATCTCGAGGAGGCGAGCGATCTGTTCCTCGGTCGGCATGCCCTCGAAGGAAAGCGTCCGGACGATATGCGAGCGCTTGTCGATCTTGCTATGCGTGAGCTCGGCATGAATGGCGCCGAGTTCCCAGCCCTTGCGCTCGGCATACATGCGGAGCGTGATGACCGTGCAGGCGGCAAGGCCGGCGAGCACGAGGTCGTAGGGGCCGGGACCCGTTCCGTGGCCGCCGCGCTCGGCCGGCTCGTCGGCGGCGAGCGCATGCGGTCCGGCTTCGATCGCGACGGCATAGTTCGCCATGCCCAGAACTGCCTTCACCTTGGCCATGGAACGCTCTCCCTGCTTCTCGACACGGAGGACTATAGCCGAGCCCTTGCCGCGGAGCGACGGACTACCAGTCCATGCGGACGCCGAAATTGCCCGACCAGCGCTGATCGCTGCCGTCCGATGCGGCGGCGGCATAGCTCGCCTCGCCGTAGAGGGCGGTGCCGGCGGTCATCTGCAGGGTGGCGCCGAGACCAAGCTCGCCCATCAGCGCCGCCTGATCGGCGTCCATCGGCGTGCCGCCGACATCGACGCTGAATTTGCCTGTGAAGGCATAAGCGAGGTTGGCGAGCAGATAGGCATTGAGGCGCATCGTGTCGGTCACGCCGCCGCCAAGGAAGCCGCCATGCTCAAGCCGGAGGCCGGCGCGGCCGACAAGGCTGTTGCCGGAGAGATTGTCGACCCGCGTGCCGTCGCCATCGGTAAAGGCGTCCCCGCTCGCGACCGCATAGACGAGCTGGCCCTGGGGCACGATGGCCCAACCTTTGGAAAGCTCTATCCATTTGCCGACTTCGAGGCTGATGGCACCGCCGAAGGCGCCATGGCCGGACGAGCCGTCGCCGTCGCTGATGCCGATATCGGCGTCGTACCAGGTGAACTGGCCGACTGCGTCGGCATAGAGTCCGTCATAGCCCGGTCCCGAACCGGTCCAGGTCAGATTGCCGCCGATGCCCCAGGCATTGGTGTCGATGGAGCCGGACCCGGCGGCCCCATGCGTCGTTTCCGTCACCGTCGTGGACGAACGGCCGAACGTCGCCATCAGTCCGGCGCTGAGCTCGCCCGGCGCCTGAAGCACCGCTGGCAGCTCGGCCGAGAAGCCGGCCTGGCCGAATTGCAGGCCCTGGTCATAGGGCGACCCGCTACCCGGCGACGCGCTGCGCCAGTTTCCGGCGCCGCGCATCCAGGCGTCGCCGGAGGAACTGATGGGGCCGTAGCTCCAGACACCGGTGCGCTGGCGATAATTGCCGATGCTGGACAGGGCATAGTTGATCAACGTGGCCGGCAAGGCCGCATAGGTCTGCGCGGCCAGCGAAAGATCGCTGCGGAGATACCAGTTGCCGTCGCTTTCGCCCGCGCCACCTTGATAGAGCCGATAGTCATAGGCCCCGACGATGATCCGCCCGGCCGAAAACGCATCGGAATGGGAGGCGCCGCCGACGCTGACCAGTTCGATGCCGTCGCCGGTGGTCTGCGCGCCGGTGCCGCCGAGATTGATGATCGCAAGCCGTGTGGTGCCCGATACATCGCCCGCAACCGCCAGCCGATCGGTGCTTGACGCATCGCCGCCGAGAACCGCGCCGAGCACAAGAGTGCCGTTGGCGCCGACATAGTCGCCGCTGACGGCAAGCGTCGTGCTGGCCATGCTGCCGGCGGTCGTTACCGTCCCGGCATTGGTTAGTCTCGACACGACCTGGCTGTAGCCGGTCAGGTTGAGCGTGGCGCCGCTGGCGACCGAGACAGCAGAGGACGGGCTGAGGACATCGGTGCCGCCGGCTTGGAGCGTGCCGGCATCGATCGTGGTCGGGCCGTCATAGGTGTTCGCGGCGGTGAAGATCGTCGTGCCGGAGCCGATCAGCGACACGGCGGCCGAACCGGCGATCAGCGGCGCGAAGGTGTAGCCGCCCTCGCCGTGATCGAAGACGACGCGCGCGGTGCCGTCGCCGCCGGTGATCGACGCCGCGTCGAGGGTCCCCGCGCCGGCGCCCATGCCGATCTGCAGGACGCCGCTGCTGCCGGCATTGGCTGCGAGCGTGACGGCGCCGCCACCGTTCTGGACGCTGACTGTGCCGCCCGCGTTAATGAGCAGACTGCCGGTGCCGCTGTCGCCGATGACGAGATCGCCGGTCGTTGACCAGATCGAGCCGTCGCCGTCGACCGTGACGGCGCCTTGCCCGCCGGCAGAGGCGCCGATGATGGCAGCGCCGCTTTCCAGCGTTCCGGCGGCCGTGACCTGCAGCGTGCCGCCGCCGAGGCCGCCGATTGTCATTCTGCCTGCGGACCAATCCGATCCGGCGCCGGTGACCGCGGCGAGGCCGCTTCCACCGGCCTCGGCGCCGAGCGTGGCGTCGCCGCTCGTCATGGTGCCGGACGAGAGGATGGCGAGCGTGCCGCTGCCCGCCGTGCCCACGGTCACAGCGCCGGCGACGGTAAGGGTCGAGCCGAGATTGGTGATGGTGACGGCGCCGGAGCCGGTTGCGGCCGCACCGATGCTGGCGGTCTCCGCGACAGCCGTGCCGCCATTGGCGAGCGTCAGCGTGCCGGAGCCGGCATCACCGACCGTCAGACCTGTCCCGGCATCGAGCGCGGAGCCGTTATCGGTGATGACAACGCTGCCCGATCCGCCGGCCTCGCCGCCGATGACGGCCGATCCGGCCGAAAGGCTGGCGCCGAGCGAGACATTGGCGCTGCCGGTACCGGCCGCGCCGACGGTGAGAATACCGGAGGTGGTGCTGGCGGAGCCGCTGCCGGAGACGGTGAGCGCGCCGCTGCCGCCGGTGCTGCTCCCGAGCGTCATCGTGGCACTCGTGGCCGTGCCGGCGCCGACCACGGTCAGGCTGCCGCTGCCGTCGGCGCCGATGGTGAGTTCGCCGGAGGTCGTCCAGGTCGATCCGCTGCCGTTGACGGTGACGCTGCCGCTGCCGCCCGTATTGGCGCCGAGCGTCGCGCCGCCGCCCGCCAGGGCACCGCCGGCCTCGATCGTTGCCGAGCCAATGCCCGATCCGCCGATGGTGACCGCGTCCGCATCGATGGTTGAACCGTCGCCGGTTACGGTCAGGGCTCCGGAGCCGGTCTCGTCGGTTCCGAGCGTCATCGAGGCGGTGGTGGCGTCTCCTCCGGCCTCCACCGTGAGGCTACCGGTTCCGGAAGCGCCGAGCGTCAGTTCACCCGTCGCCGTGAGGCTGGAGCCCGCGCCAGTAATCTTGGCACTGCCCGCGCCAGAGGCGGCGGCTCCCAGTGTCACGGCATCGGCAATGGCGGCGCCGCCACTCTCGACGGTCAGCTCGCCGGTGCCGCTCGCGCCGAGCGTGAGCTCGTCATCAACATTGAGGACTGAGCCGCCGGCGGAAACCTTGATCGTGCCGCTGCCGCCAGCGTCCGCGCCGGCCGTGAGAGTGGTGGCACCGGTCGTCGCCGCAGCCTCCACCGTCAGGTTGGCACTGCCGGCGCCGCCGAGCGTCAAGGCTCCGGCCGTCTGCCAGGACGAGCCGAGCCCTGTGACGACGGCGACCGCCGAGCCGCCGGCCGATGCGCCGAGCACGGCGCCGATGTCGGTTAGCGTGCCGCCGCTGGAGACGCGCACCGCCGCGTTGCCGCCATTGCCCGCGATCAGCGTGTTGCCGGCCGCGAAGATCGACCCGCTGCCGTCGATGGAAAGGCTGCCCGTGGAGCCTGCCTGATCGGCGAACATCGTCGTCGTGCCGCTTGCGGTGCCTGTCGAGACGGTGGCGCCCATGTCGACCGTGACGCTGCCCGCGGACCCGGCTGCGTCGCCGACGATGAGGCTGCCTTCGTTGGTCCAGTCCGAACCGCTGCGGGTGACCGTGACCGTACCGTTGCCGTTCTGGCCGACGAACACGGGCGTCGACGATGTCGTGGCGAGGGTGCCGCCCGAGGTGATGGTGAGCGTGCCCGACGCGCCCGGGGCGCCGCCCACGGTCAATCCGGCCGCCATTGCCCCGGCGAAGGTGACCTGCGCCTCGCCGCCATTGTCGATCGTGACGTTGGTCGTCGCGTCGGGAACGGTTGCCGGAGACCAGTTTGACGACGTCGTCCAGTTGCCGGCCGCCGGCTGGGTCCAAATCGTCTGGGCTTGCGCGAGCACCGGCGCCGCCGCCGTGGCCAGCATGGCGCCCGCCGCGGGCCAAGCCTTCAGCGTGGCGCGCCGAAGGCTCGCTCTGCCATGCCGCGCCGGTTTCGTCACAGACCGTCCTCGGATTCGCTCACACGCGGCCGGGTGGCCACTTCGAGAACGAGCTTGCGGCGGTGGCGCTTAAGGCTGGGTTAACCATGGTCGCCGCCATTCTCATTGGCGGAGAACGATAGGCGCGAACAATCAAACCAAGCCGGATTCGGATTTCCGGAAGCCGGCTTGGTATTTTCCGGTGCGCTTTACCCGCGCGACGTCTCGGCGGGCTTTGGCGCGCCGCCGAGCGGGATCGTCAAGCCGCCATCGGCGACATAGACGGCGCCTGTGACGAATGACGCGCGGTCCGAGGCGAGGAAGGCGACGACCTCGGCGATCTCGCTGGCGGCGGCGCGGCGGCCGAGCGGATGCATGCCGTCGATAGCGGCATTGAGCGCGGCCGGATCGTCCGCCATGGCAATGGTGGCGCGCAGCATCGGCGTGTCGACCGAGCCCGGTGCGACGGCATTGACACGGATGCCTTCCGGCGCGTGATCCACGGCGGCGGCGCGCGTCAGCCCGATCAGCGCATGCTTGGCGGCGGTATAGGCGACGACATTGGCCTGCGACGCGAGGCCCTGCACCGAGGCCATGTTGACGATCGCGCCCCGCGTCTCGCGCAGCAGCGGAATGGCGAGGGCCGACAGGCGGAAGATCGCCTTCAGGTTGATGTCGAACACTTCGTCCCAGATCGCTTCGGTCGTCGTCTCGAGCGTGCCGTAGCGCTGGATGCCGGCATTGTTCGAAAGGATGTCGAGGCAGCCGAAGCGGGTGCGAACGCGGTCGATCGCCGCCTCCAGCGTCGCGCGATCGGCGATATTGCCGGCCACGGCCTCGCCGCCGGTGCGCTCGGCCATGGCGGCAAGGGCCTTGGCGTCGCGATCGACGAGCACGAGGCTGGCACCACGTGCGGCCAGAAGTTCGGCGACCGCTCCGCCGATGCCCATCGCTGCGCCGGTCACCAGCGCCACCTTGCCGTCAAACTCGCCCTTGGTCGTCATGTCGTTTCTTCTCCCAAATGTCTTCAGCCGGCGACGGCAGCCTCGGCGCGCCGCGACATCAGGTCGAGCGGCACCAGGATGGCGCGAAGATGCGTGCGCATCGCAGTCGCGGCTGCGGCTGCGTCGCCCGCCGCGATGGCGTCGCGGATCATGCGGTGCTCGGCGACGATGTGGCTGGCGCTGCGCGGCCAGTCGACCGAGAGATAGCGCAGACGGTCGAGATGCAGCTTGACGTCCTCGAGTTCGTCCGCGGCATCGAGGCATCCGGCAATCGCGAAGATTGCGCGATGGAAGTCCTCGTCGAGCTCGAACAGGCGGCGCATGTCGCCGCGTTCGCTGGCTCTGATCTGGTCGTCGATGATGATGTCGAGGCGGGCAATGTCGGCGGCGGTAGCGGCTGCGGTGGCGCGGGCGATGACCTCGACCTCGACGGCCTCGCGGATCAACTGGGCCGCGCGGACCTTGCCCATGCGGATCGGGGCGACGCGTGTGCCGCTCTGAGGAAAGATGTCGACGAGGCCGAGATCGGCGAGGCGAAGCAGCGCCTCGCGCACGGGGGTCCGCGACACGCCAAGGCGCTCGGCGATCGCGCTCTCGCGGATCGCCTCCTCCGGCTTCAAGGCGTTCATGATGATTTCGCCGCGGAGAAGCTCATAGACGTTCTGGGCTGTCGAGCGCGTCTTCATCAGGGTCAGCCCCGCCTGCGCCATGTCCCGTCACCCCTTCGCTGCCGCCTCCCGCGGCCATCCGCGCGGTTTCCGACGAATAGCCAGAGCGCGCGCCTTCGGCAACATGACGAAATTGGAGGGAAATGTCTATTAGTATATCAATAACCCTGTGCCGTCTGGCGGCGAGCATGGACGGCGCAGCGACTCCGGGCGGCGAGGACGACGGCCGGCCCCGAGTGCCGGTCGTCCCGGCAGCAGATCGACTGCACCCGCTCTCAGGTTCCGTCCGGCGGGGGGACATCCGCGCCCCTGATCGCGCGCAGGAGCGTCAGGCGGGCGGAAGCGAGATGCTTGCGGCAATAGAATTCGGCATCCAGTTCATGGCCCGAACGGAGCCCGCCGATATAGTCGAGATGCTCCCGGAGCGCGGTTGCGTTGCGGTCGATCTCATCCGCCTTGCTCCATTGATAATGGAAATGAAAGATCAGCGAGATGACGTCGTAGAAATCCGTGATGAAGCGATTGTGCGACGCGCTGTGGATCAGGCGGTGGAAGCGGTCGTCGAGGTCTGGGAAGGCGCGCATCCGGGCGCCCGGCTGACCGAGAAAGGCCCGGTGCTCCGCCTCGATGGCATCGAGCGACGACCAGGCCGGGTTATCGCGCGGCAGCCGGACGAAGGCGCGTGCCGAGCGTAGCTCGAACATTTCGCGCACCTCGAACAGTTCCAGCGCGAAGGCCTCGGTGAAGCCGTTCAGCACCCAGTGGCGGTTTCGCTGCTTCTCGATGAGGCCAAAGCGGCTGAAACGGATGAGGAATTCGCGCACCGCCGATGTGCTGACGCCAACTTCCCGCGCAAAATCCGATTCGTTGAACTGGCTGCCCGGCTGCGCATCGGCCGAGAGCACGCGCCGCATGAAGGCGCGTTCGACCATCGAGGACACCGTGTCGGTCTCGTCGGCAGGAAAATAGTCGTCGGGCTCCGGCGGCCGCAGCACCTCCTTGTGACGCTGGTTCCACGCGATCAGGCCAGCCGCGGCCTGCGCGTCGAGGATCGATCGCACGGTGGTGCGGCTGATACCAAGACGGCGGCCGAGCTCGGCCTCGGAGGGAAGAACGGCGCCGACCTCGAGCATGCCGAGACTGGCGTTGTAGGCCTCCTTGAAGACGGTATCGCGCTTGCTCATCGGCAACCATGAATGCGGCCACTGACGTGGCGGAAGGCACCGAGGGACCGCCGCCCGGGTTCGGGCGACCATATCTGGTCTGTTATCGATAACAAGCAAGATGCTCTTTGCGCTGCACAATTCCGGCGATGCGATTTGTTGCTCTGCAAAGCATTCGCAACTGGTTTTCGCCCGGATGGCGAGTATCATCTCGTATTGCAAAGCAGTCTCGTCTATGTCTTAGATCGCTGCCGCAGTCTTATAACGATAAAAGACGTAGCAGAGGCGAGCGCGTCCTGAACTACGTCCTGGGTGGAGCACGCGCTCAAGGGAGAGGAAACCAATGTCTTTCAACAACAAGACGGTCACCCGCCGCAGTCTCGGCCTGATGGCCGGCGCGGCCGTGCTGGCCGCCGGCCTAATGCAGGCCGGTCCGGCCGCGGCTGCCGATGTGACGATCCCGATCATCGTCAAGGATACGACGTCGTTCTACTGGCAGATCGTGCTTGCGGGCGCTCGCGCTGCCGGCAAGGATCTCGGCGTCAACGTTCCCGAACTCGGCGCCCAGTCCGAGGCCGACATCAACGGCCAGATCACGATCCTCGAGAACGCCGTCGCCGGCGCTCCGGCCGCGATCGTCATCGCCCCGACCGAGTTCAAGGCGCTCGGCAAGCCGATCGACGAGGCCGCGAAGTCGGTTCCGATCATCGGCATCGACAGCGCCGCCGATTCGAAGGCCTTCACCTCGTTCCTGACGACGGACAATGTCGAGGGCGGCCGCGTCGCCGCGCGCGGCCTTGCAGAAGCCGTCAAGGCGAAGACCGGCAAGGCGGCCGGCGACGTCGCCCTCATCACCGCCCTGCCGGGCGTCGGCTCGCTCGACCAGCGCGCCAAGGGCTTCAAGGAAGAGCTGGCGAAGTATCCCGAGCTGAAGCTCGTCGCCGACAAGGTCGCCGATGGCCAGGCCACCACCGGCCTCAACATCACCACCGACCTCCTGACCGCCAATCCGAACCTCGTCGGCATCTTCGCCTCGAACCTGATCATGGCGCAGGGCGCGGGCCAGGCGATCGCCGAGAACAAGGTGGCCGACAAGGTCGCGCTGATCGGCTTCGACAATGACGACAAGCTGGTCGGCTTCCTGAAGGACGGCACCATCGCGGCGCTCGTCGTCCAGGACCCCTACCGGATGGGCTATGACGGTGTGAAGACCGCCCTTGCCGCCTCCAAGAAGGAGAAAGTCGAGACCTTCGTCGATACCGGCGCCAATCTCATCACCAAGGCGAACATGGACGAGCCGAAGAACTCGGCTCTTCTCAATCCCAAGGTGAAGTAAGGCGACGCGGCGCGCCGCCCCCGGGGGGAGGGCGGCGCGCCAAAACGACGGGCCAGCCTCCTGGCCGATGCGGCTTGCGCCGCCCCTTGAGCAGGACGAGACCATGAGCGTATCAGGCGTTGCCGCAGCCGCTCCCGCATCCGGGAACGCGGCGCCCGCTTCGGGCGACGACACGATCCTCGAACTGCGCAATCTCGAAAAGAGCTACGGACCGGTTCTGGCGTTGAAGCCGTCGAGCCTTGCGTTCCGCCGCGGCGAGATCCACGCGATCGTCGGCGAGAACGGCGCTGGGAAATCGACGCTGATCAAGCTCCTGACCGGCGTGATCCCGCGCAGCGGCGGCGATGTGCTCTGGAACGGAACCCCGGTCGGGCTCGCCAATCCGCAGGAGGCGATCGACCATGGCATCAATGCCGTCCACCAGGAGGTCGTGCTCTGCCGTCACCTGACGGTCGCGGCCAATATCTTTCTCGGCGACGAGACCGTGAAGTTCGGCCTGCTGCAGAAGCGCGACATGACGCGCGCCGCTCAGCGCATCCTCGACGACATGGGCTTCAACCTGCCGGCCGGTGTCCAGCTCGATACGCTGACCATCGGCCAGCAGCAACTCGTTGCGACGGCCCGCGCGGCGTTGCGCGGCACCAAGTTCCTGATCTTCGACGAGCCGACCGCCTATCTGACGCGCCAGGAAGCGGCACAGCTGTTCGCGCTCATCCGGCGCCTGAAGTCGGAAGGCGTCACCATCATCTATATCTCCCACCGCATGGAGGAGATCTTCGAGATCGCCGACCGTGTCTCGGTGCTGCGCGACGGGCAGATGGTTGGCACGCGCGATATCGCCGCGACCAATGACAACGAGCTCGTCGCGATGATGATCAATCGCACGATCGACGAGATCTACCACAAGGAACACATTCCGTTCGGCGAGGTACTGCTCGAGACCCGCAATCTCTCGGGCAAGGGCTTCAGGGACGTCTCCCTCACGGTTCGGCGCGGCGAGATCGTCGGCCTCTATGGCCTCATCGGCGCCGGCCGCAGCGAGTTTGCGCTGAGCGTCTTCGGCCGCAATCCGAAGACCGCCGGCGAAATCTTCTGGAAGGGCAAGCCGGTCGATATCACCAATGAGCGGACGGCGATCGAGCTCGGCATCGCGCTCGCGCCCGAGAGCCGCCGTGACCAGGGTCTCAATCTGAACCTGCCGATCGGCCTCAATCTCAGCCTGCCGATCTATGACCGCCTCTCGCGCGGCCTGATCATCTCGAGTCGCGAGGAGGCCCGGCGCGCCGACCAGCAGATCAGGGATCTCTCGATCAAGACACCGAGCCGGCGCTCGCTCGCCTCGTCGATGTCGGGTGGCAACCAGCAGAAGATCGTCATCGGCAAATGGCTCAACCACGGCGCCGATCTGTTCATCTTCGACGAGCCGACGGTGGGCGTCGATGTCGGTACCAAGGCCGAGATCTACCGCCTGTTCGCCAAGCTGCTCAAGGAGGGCGCCGGCATCCTGCTCATCTCCAGCTACCTGCCGGAAGTGTACGAACTCTCCGACACGCTGCATGTTTTCCGCGCCGGCCAGCTGGTCGGCAGCAACGGCTTCCGCGGCGCCAGCCATGAAGAAGTCCTCGCCGAGGCGATCGGCGTCTAGGGGGAGTACGAGATGTCAACGGTGGATGCCGCGTCGGCCAAGGCCGCTCAGCCACGACGCAATTACAATTTTCTGTTCGCGCTGACGCTGCTCGGCCTTTTGGTCCTGCTCTGGGTCGTGCTCGCTTTCGCGACGCCGAATTTCTTCACGGATCGCAACATCCCCAATCTGATGCGCCAGGGGGCGATGATCGCGATCCTCGCCGTCGGCCAGACCTTCGTGATCATCACCGCCGGCATCGACCTTTCGGTCGGTGCGGTGGTCGGATTTTCAACGGTGGTGATCGCGCTCCTGTTGCAGGCGGGGGTTCCGGTCTGGGCGTCGATCCTGATCACGCTGCTGGTCGGGCTCGGCATTGGCCTCTTCCACGGCTTCGGCATCACCAAGATGGGCCTGCCGCCCTTCATCATCACGCTGGCGACGCTGACCTCGCTGCGCGGCATCGGCCTCCTGATGACCAATGGCTCTACCATCTCGATCCAGAACGAGGATTTCACGCGGTTCGCGACGCTCGATTTCCTCGGCATCCCCAGTCTGTTCTGGATGGTCGTCGTGATTGCGATTCCGGCCTATGTGTTCCTCAATCACACGCGCTGGGGCCGCTATCTCTTCGCCGTCGGCTCCAATCCGGAATCCGCGCGCCTGTCCGGCGTGCGCGTCACCCGCGTGATCTACCTCGCTTATGCCCTGTGCTCGATCTGCGCCGCCTTTGTCGGCGTGCTGCTCGCGACGCGCATCGGCATCGGCAATGCGACGCAGGCGGAGGGCTGGGAATTGCAGGCGATCGCCTCTTCGGTGATCGGCGGCACCAGCCTGTTCGGGGCCGTCGGCTCGGTGCATGGGCCGTTGATCGGCGCGTTCATCCTCGCGACGATCAACAACGGCGCCAATCTGCTCAACGTCAACTCGTTCTGGCAGCGCATCATCACCGGCGGCCTGATCATCGTCATCGTCTATTTCGACCAGTTGCGCCGCCGCGGCCGCTAAGGCGATTGGCGGCGTCCCGAACGGCGATCAGCGCCTCAAGTCCGATTGTGTCACATGCGCCGGCGTCAGCTACAGACGCCGGCCGGGAGTTTCCTCATGCAAGCCGTTCTATGCCTTGAGCCCGGCAAGCTCGAACTCGTCGATCGTCCGCTGCCGCCGGCGCCAGGGCCGGGCGAGGCCGCGGTCGATATCCGCCATGTCGGCATTTGCGGCACCGACTATCATATCTTCGAGGGCAAGCATCCGTTCCTCGCCTATCCGAGGGTGATGGGTCACGAGCTTTCTGGCGTCGTCGCCGCTGTCGGCGCGGGCGTCGATCTCGCCGTGGGAACGCCGGTCGTCATCAATCCCTATATTTCATGCGGCCACTGCATCGCCTGCCGCAACGGCAAGCCGAACTGCTGCATGTCGATCAACGTGCTCGGCGTGCATGGCGATGGCGGCATGGCCGAGCGCATCGTGATTCCGGCGGGCAATCTCTATCCGGCCGATGGGCTGTCGCTGCGCGATGCGGCCATGGTCGAGTTCCTCGCCATCGGCGCCCATGCCGTCCGGCGGTCGCGGCCCGAGGCCGGCCAACGCGCACTCGTCGTTGGGGTCGGCCCGATCGGGCTCGGCGCGGCCATCTTCGCCAGGATTGCCGGGCTCGACGTGACACTGCTCGATTCGAGCGCCGAGCGGCTCGCCTTTGCCCGCGACACGCTTGGTTTCAAATCGGTGTTCGAGACCGGCGCCGATGCCGAGGCGCAGCTGATGGCGCATACCAGCGGCGAAGGTTTCGGCACCGTGTTCGACGCGACCGGAAATGCCAAGGCGATCGAAGCGGGGTTCACGCTGGTGGCGCATGGCGGAAGCTATGTGCTGATCAGCGTCGTCAAGGACCGCATCTCCTTTGCCGATCCCGAGTTCCATAAACGCGAGATGACGCTGATCGGCAGCCGCAATGCGACGCGAGCCGATTTCGAGCATGTGATGACATCGATGCGAAACGGCCTGGTCTCGCAGGCGGCGCTTGCGACGCATCGCACGACCCTCGCAGGCGTCGTCGAGGAGTTGCCGCGCTGGGCGCATCAGAAGGAAGGCCTGATCAAGGCGATCATCGACATCGGTGTTTGATCAGCCGAGTGCCCTCAGCGCGTTGAGGATCACCGCGACGTCGATCGCTTCCTGAAGCAGCGCGCCGGCGACGGGCGGCAGCAGACCGAACGCCGCAAAGACCATCGCGGCGAGCGAGAGGCCGAGCCCGACGAGCACGCTTTCGAGTGCGATCCGCCGCGTCCGCTGGCCGATCTGCAGCGCCAGTGCCAGCTTGTCGACCCGATCGACCAAAAGGACGATATCGGCGCTCTCGGACGAGGCGGCAGCGCCGCGTGCGCCCATCGCGACGCCGACGCTGGCGCCGGCGAGCGCCGGGGCGTCGTTGATGCCGTCGCCGACCATCAAGGTCGGCGCCCGCGCCTCTTCATTGCGCACCAGGGCGAGCTTGTCGGCCGGCGAAAGATCCCCGAACACCGCGTCGATCGGCAGCGCGCCGGCCACGGCGGCGACGATCTCGACCCGGTCGCCCGAGGCGAGCACGATCCGATCGACGCCAGACTGGCCGAGCGCCGCCATCATTGCCGGGGCATCGGGCCGAAGCCCGTCCGCAAGCAGGATCAGTCCGGCGAAGCATGCGTCGATAGCCACGGCAACGATGGCGCTGCCTGGCTCCATGCCGTCTTCGAGGACTGCCGCCGTCGCGTCGCTCCGCTCGAGCACATAGTCGAGGCTGCCGACAGCGACGGTATGGCCGGCGACAGTGCCGGTCAGCCCGGCGCCGGGATCCTCGCTCACATCGGCCGGCGCCGCGAGCGCGAGGCCGCGCCGCTTCGCTTCGGCGACGAGCGCTGCGGCGACGACATGGCCAGATGCCTGGTCGAGCGAGGCGGCAAGGCGCAGCAATTCGTGCGGCTCGACGCGCCCGACCGACCGGATCGCGGTCACGCTGGCGATGCCGAATGTCAGCGTGCCGGTCTTGTCGAGGATGACGGTTCGGACATTGGCGAGCGCTTCGAGCGCGCCGCCCGTCTTGATCAGAATGCCATTCTTCGCGGCCCGCGACATGCCGGAAATGATCGCCACGGGAAGCGCCAGAATCAGCGGACAGGGCGTCGCCACCACCAGCACGGCCAGCGCGCGGATCGGATCTCCCGATGCCAGCCAGGCGATGCCGGCGATGGCGAGCGTCAGCCCCAGGAAGCCGATCGCATAGCGATCCGCGATGCGAAGGCTCGGTGCCCGGCTCGCAGCCGCGCCCGCGACGAGACGGACGATGCCGGCATAGGTGCTCTCTGCAGCCGGATGTGTCGCCCTGATCTCGACAGCGTCTCCGGCATTGGTGATGCCGGAGAGGACTTCGTCCCCGGCATGCTTCGTGGCCGGCAGGCTCTCGCCAGTCAGTGCCGACTGATCGAACGCCCCCGTTTCGGAGACAAGGATACCGTCGACCGGCACCACCTCGCCGCGCCGGATGAGGACAGCGTCGCCCGCGCGGAGGGCTTCGATCGGCACTTCGGTGAGCCGGCCCCCGGCAAACCGCATGGCGGTTCGGGCGACGCGCCCGAGAAGAGCGGTCATCTCGCGGCGGGCCCGGCCCTCGGCGAAGCTCTCCAGCAATTGCCCGCCGGCATACATCAGCGCGACGACATTGCCAGCGAGCGGCTCTCCGAAGGCGAGGGCCGCCGACATCGAGAGCGCGGCGACGATATCGAGGCCGACATCACCGCGCCGAAGGCTGACGGCGATTTCGACCAGCAGCGCCGCCAGCACCGGAATGGTCGCCAGGGCGAAGGCCGTCGCTGCCCAGCTGGCCCCGAGGACAAGCCCGATCGCGCCTGTGACGAGGCCGCAGAGCGCGATCGCCACCAATCCCAACCGGCCACCTGAAACCGGCATTCGCAGCGCCATCATATCGACCCCTTCCGCGCAGGATGCCGGCAGTCTGGAATATCTTCAAGCAGCACGGCATGCGCGAGATCAATGAGACGGAGGATCAATCGATGGGTGGAAGGGCCATGTTCCTCCCGGGACCGAGAACCCGCCGAGAAGAAGGAAGGCGATCGGTTGGCGACGTCTCGGCGCGCCCAAGGACAGGTACTTGCTGCGGCGTAATTATTCACGCGCTGAGACTTGAGGACATGGCGTGCCGTCTGGAGCTTCTCTAACGTTCATTGCCGAGGTGACGGAGCGATTCCGGCCGTCGGCGATATGCGTCGGAGGCCGGCGCGAGGGGGTGGAGCCGATGAGGCCTTCGCGACGGGATTTCGTGAAGCTGATGATGGCCAGCGGCATCGCGGTTGCGGTGACGCCAATGGCACGCGCCGATGCGCCGACCTTTGCGTCTCGCGAGACGCTGCCGGGGCGCGGCGTCGCAAGGCCGAGGCTCGGCCGTGTCGACGGCGTCGCCAAGGTGACCGGCGCCAAGCTCTATGCCTCGGACTTTCGTGCCGCGGACATGCCGGGCTGGCCGAGCCAGACGGCGCATGCGCTGTTCGTCCGCTCGCCCGATGCGAGCCATGTCTATGAGGGTATCGATCTCGATCGTCTGTCGCTGATCGCCAAGCCGACCGTCGTGGTGACGGCGGAGGATGTCGCGCGGATCGGGGCTCGCGTGCCGGAATTCTACGCCGGCGATCTCTTTTGTCCGGTCGGCAAGACGCCCTTCTTTCTCGGACAGCCGCTGGCGCTGCTGATCTTTGCGAGCTTCGATGATTTCGATCGCGTCCGCGTTGCGCTTCGCGATGGCAACTACCTGAAATTCGGCGCCGAGACGGGGCCGACCGAGGGACCCAATTACGGCGCGTTCCGCTTCACGCGCGTTGCCGGGCCGACGCCGGATGGGCCGGATCTCTATTCGCCGATCCAGGAGGGTTGGGTCAGTCCCGGCTTCTTCGAAAGCTCGGGGCGGCCGATCTGGAAGCCGCTGCCGGTCGCCAAGGGCGGCGAGTATGTGAAGGGCGCGACGTTCGGCGATGCGATCCGGGCCGAGCTCGATGCGCCCGATCCCTCTAGGCTGGTGATCACGCAGGATTTCGAGACCCAGTCGATCGATCCCGTGTTTCTGGAGCCGGAATGCGGCCTCGCCTGGTATGATCCGTCGAAGCGCAATCTCGAACTCGTGCTGGGGGTGCAATCGCCCTTCGAGGCGGCTTCTGCGATCGCGTTTCTCCTCGGCGAAGCCGACGCGGATCACAAGCCGGCAACGATCAATGCGCAGTTTGCCCATGTCGGCGGCGGTTTCGGCGGCAAGGACCATACGCCGTTCTCGCTCTATATCGCTCTTGCGGCGCTGTTCCTGCCCGGACGGCCGGTGCGGCTCGCGCATGATCGCTTCCAGCAATTCCAGGGCGGCGTGAAACGCCATGCCTTCAAGATGCATTCCAGGATCGGCGTCGACAGGAAGAGCGGGCTGATCACCGGTTTCGCGGCCGACCACGTTCTCGACGGCGGCGGCATGGCCAATTATTCGGCCAGCGTGGCAGTTGTCGGTGCCACGGGTGCGCTTGGCATCTATTCGATCCCGAAAGTCGATGTCACGACGGTGGCGCTGCATTCGCGCGGCGTCACGGCCGGTTCGATGCGGGGCTATGGCACGCTGCAGACCATGACGGCGATCGAATCCCTGGTCGACGAGGTCTGCGCCGCGCTGCCGCTCGATCCGATCGAGTTCCGCCGCCGCAATGCGCTGGCGACCGGCGGCCGTACCATGACCGGCAATCCCTATTCCGTCTCGGTGCGCACGCCGGAGATCCTGGCGAAGCTCGAGGCGCATCCGATCTGGCGTGATCGCGCCATCGAGAAGGCCGCCGCCAGACCCGGTTTCCTCGTCGGCACCGGCGTCGCCGTCTGCACCAAGGATTATGGCACCGGCGCCGATTGTTCGCTCGGCCGGGTCGAGATCGATGCCGAGGGCCGCGTCTCCGTGCATGGCGACGCTGTCGAGATGGGCAATGGCATCGGCACGGCGATCGCCAACCGCGTCGCGGCGCATCTCGGCGTCGTTGCCGATCGCGTCGGCGTGTCCGAGATCGACGCCTTCGATGCCCTCGGCCTCTTCACCTCGGGCGACGCCTACAGCACCACGCAGGCGGCGCAGGATGAGGCGGCGAAGAATCCCCGCTGGGTGCCCGCGATCAGCTCGGCGACCAGCGCGTCGATCGGCGCCCATGTGGGCACGCAGGCTGCCGCCGAGGCGGCGCGGGTGCTGTTCCGCTTCGGCCTCTGGCCGGCGGCGCTGGCGATCTGGGGCATCCCGCAGAACGATCCGCGCGCCAAACAGTGGGACGAGGCGTTCTGGCAGGACGGCATGCTGCTGATGTCCGGCCTGTCGCCGCTGTCCCTGAAGGCGATCGCCGCCAAGGCGCACGCCATGAACGGCATCACCGGCACGATGGCGCATGCGTTCTCGCGCTGGGCCTGGGCGCAGGCGACCTTCACGGTCGGAGGCGAGGATGTGACGGCCGATATCGACGCGCTCGCCATCCGGCGCGGGGATGGCGATTTCGAACCGATCGAACGCAGCGCCGTGGCGTTCCCGCCGGCCGACTACAATCGGATCGGCACGGCCTTCACCTCGCTGTGCGGCACGCTGGTGCGCATCGAGATCGAACGGGCCACCGGCATCGTCAGGATCGCCAAGGCCTATAGCGTGCTGGAATGCGGCGAGGCGCTGGTACCGGAAGTCGTGCGCGGCCAGGCACATGGTGGCTTTGCCATGGGTGTCGGCTACGCGCTGCTGGAGACGCTGCCGCCGTTCGAGGACGGTCCAGGCAACGGGCAGTGGAATCTCGGACAGTACCGGATCGCCCGTGCTTCCGATTTGCCGGTGAACGATCTCGAGGTCGAGATCCTGCCGCCGCTTTCGCCGAAGGAGCCGCCGAAGGGCATGGCCGAGGTTGTGATGATCCCGGTGGTGCCGGGTCTCCTCAACGCCATCTTCGACGCGACCGGCCACCGCTTCGCCGCGCTTCCCGTGACGGCGGCTCAGATCAAGGGAGTGCTCGCGTGACGACCCTGTCGCTCAGCGTCAATGGCCGCGCGCTCGGCCCGTTCGAGGTCCGTGATGACCTCACGATGAATGATTTCCTGCGTGAAGAGCTCGGCATGACCGGGACGAAATTCGGCTGCGGCGCCGCGCAGTGCCTCAGCTGCGCCGTCATCGTCGACATGCCGGATGGTTCGAGCCACACCAACCCGACCTGTGTCGTTCCGGCAGTGAATTTCGATGGCAAAGCCATCCGCACCATCGAAGGCCATGCCAAGGACGGTGTGCTGACCGCGCTGCAGACGGCCTTCATCGAGCACTTCTCGTTCCAGTGCGGCTATTGCACGCCGGGCTTTCTCAACGAGAGCCAGGTTCTGCTGGAGCGGCTCGAAAAGACGCCGGTGCCGCGCGCGACGCTCGAGACGGTGATCGCCGAGGCGCTCGACGGGCATCTCTGCCGCTGCACGGGCTATGTCAAATATCACGAGGCGGTGCGCGCCGTGATCCTCGCCGGTGCGGATCGCTATCTGATCTGACGGCCGGCATGGGCCGAATGGCCTCTTCGACATGAGTTGGAATGAGCGGCGCGCCGCGGAGGAAGCGATGACGAGACCGAAATGGTTGCTCCTGCTCCTGGTGCCGCTGCTTGCCAACGCGCTGGTGTTCGCCGCGACAGGAATGGCTGTCTCTTCGGACGCGTCGCGAACGCTGGCGTCGCCCGAGAGCTTCGCCGCGATCACCGATCCGGTGCAGCGGTCGGCCGCCTATTTCACCGAACTCGGCAAGGTGCTGCAGAACCCGCGCTGCCTTAACTGCCATCCGGCCGGCAACCGCCCGAGCCAGGGCGACACGATGCGGCCGCATCAGCCGCCGGTGTTCCGCGGTCCCGATGGCATGGGGCTCGCCAGCATGCGCTGCAACACCTGCCATCAGGGCGCCAATTTCGATCCGGGCCGCATTCCGGGCCATCCCGCCTGGCATCTGGCGCCCATCGAGATGGGCTGGCAGGGCAGGACGCTCACCGAGATCTGCCAGCAGATCAAGGACCCGGCGCGCAATGGCGGCCGCACGCCCGAGGACCTGATCGACCATATCGGCGCCGATACGCTGGTCGGCTGGGCCTGGCACCCCGGCGTCGGCCGCACGCCGGCGCCCGGTACGCAGAAGGAAGCCGGCGCGCTGGTCGCGGCCTGGGTCAAGAGCGGCGCTGCCTGTCCCTGAGCGCTGCGGCGCTTCGTCCGGCAATCGCCCTCCGCGCGGCCGCTGCCTCGGCCAATTTTCGCCGCCAAAAGCGCGGTCTAGCCGTCGAAACACGCCCCTCCGCCTTCTCATCGCCATCGTTAGTTGATATCGTTTCATCTGAGGCAAGGCAGGACAGCTTTTGCCTTCGAACGCTTCTGGGAGGAGCGCGCGAGAAGCGGAGTTAGGGGCGTCCTGCATTGGATCACCCGATTTCCCGCTCGTCTCGATCGACCAGGGGCAACGGACAGCCACATCTTCCGTCGGCGCCCGTCCGGTTCACCATTCGCCGCCGGAGGGTTCGCCCGTCCTGGCGCCGACAACACAGTCTCGAGGGGAAAGAAATGCCCGCGACGTCCTTCAAGCCGCTGCGCTACCGCCAGATTCATCTCGATTTCCACACATCGGAACATATTCCGGGCGTTGGCTCCGCCTTCGATCCGGATGACTTCGTCGCGACGCTGAAGGCGGCCAATGTCGATTCGATCACCGTCTTCGCCAAATGCCATCATGGCTGGTCGTATTATCCGACCAAGGTCGGCAAGCCGCATCCGGAGATGACGCGTCCGGACTTGATGGGCGACATGATCAAGGCCTGCGCCGCCGCCGATATCGAGGTTCCCGTCTATATCTCCGTGCAGTGGGATGAGCTGACGGCGCGCGAGCATCCGGAATGGCGCGTGATGGCCGCCGACAATCATTTCCACCACGAGAGCCCGGATGACATCTCCAGCCTGAAGCAGTTGAGCCCAGCCTGGCATACGATCTGCCTGAACCATCAGGGCTTCCGCGACTACATCCTCGATCAGGCCCGTGAAGTCGCCTCGAACTACAAGACGCCGGGCCTGTTCTTCGACATCGTGCTCACGCCAGGATGCGTTTGCTCGGCCTGTATCGGCCGCATGATCGCCGAGGGTCTCGACCCTGAAAATGCCGATGACCGGCTGAAGAACGACGAGGCCGTCAACGAGGAGTTCCGCCGCTATATCTCGGATGCCCTGTTCGCCGAATATCCTGGGCTGCGCGTCTTCTACAATTGCGGCCACATTCACAAGCAGGGCCAGAAGCGCTTCGCGACCTATTCGCATCTCGAACTCGAAAGCCTGCCGACCGGCGGCTGGGGCTATGATCACTTCCCATCGAGTGCCCGCTATGCCGCGCCGCTTGGTTTCGATTTCCTCGGCCAGACGGGCAAGTTCCACACGTCATGGGGCGAGTTCGGCGGCTTCAAGAGCCAGCAGGCGCTGATCTACGAGACGGCGCAGATGGTTGCGCTTGGCGCCAAATGCCTGGTCGGCGACCAGCTGCATCCGAACGGCGCCATCAACCACGACACCTACAAGTCGATCGCGCCGGCCTATGAGCGGATCGCCAAGCTGGAGCCCTACCTTGTCGGCGCGAAGCAGGTGTCGGAAATCGCCATTCTGGCGGCCGAATATTATCACCCCGTCGGCGCCCGCAACAACGAGAGCGACGACGGCGCAGCCCAGATGCTGCAGGAGTTGAAGCTGCCCTTCGACGTCATCGACGGAACGGCGTCCTTTGATCCCTATCGTCTCGTGATCCTGCCGGACTCGATCCCGATCGACGCCGAACTCGCGAAGCGGCTCGACGCCTTTGTCGCAAAGGGCGGCAAGCTGATCCTGTCGGGAACGTCTGGCCTCAGTGCCGATGGCTTCGCGCTCGATCTCGGGCTCGAGGCGGCCAAGGGTCCGGTGGAATTCAATCCGTCTTATCTCCGGGCCGATCCGGACGCGCTCGACGCCAGCCTGCCGGAATCGCCGTTCGTCATGTACGGCACGGGCGAGACGATCGTCAGCGGTGCCGCAACGGTCCTCGCTTCGATCGTGCCGTCCTATTTCAACCGCAGCTACCGGCACTATTGCTCGCACCAGCACACGCCGGATGATCCGACGGCCGAAACCATCGGCGCGGGCGTCACGGAATATCGCGGCATCGGCTATATCGCCTTCCCGATTTTCGAGATGTACCACGCCTATGGGCAGCCGCTTTACAAGTACATCGTGCGTGGCCTGATCCGCCGCTTGATGCCCGATCCGGTGCTGGAGACGGATCTGCCCTCGTCAGGCCGCGTGTCGCTCGCCCACCAGGCGGCGGAAAACCGGCACGTCCTGCATCTCCTCTATGGCTCGCCTCAGGTGCGCGGCAAGGCTGTGCCGACTGCCTTCGAGCGTGGCCAGAAGCGTGTTCTGGAGATGATCGAGGACATTCCCGCCATCGGCCCGGTGACGGCAAGCCTCCGTCTGCCGGCAAAGCCCGGCCGCATCTATGATGCGATGACCGGCGCGGATGTCGACTGGCAGATGCTGGATGATGGCCGGGTGCAGGTGACGTTGCCGCGCCTGCATATCCACAGCGCGCTGGTTCTCGAAGGCGCCTGATCCACCTTGCGGCGCCGGCTTCGGCCGGCGCCGTTTCTCGTCAGGTGGTGGCCGCCGCTTCGGGCGGCCTTTGTTTCAGCGCCCGCCGAAGCCCGAGCCCATGGCGATGCCGCTGAAGATGTAGCGCTGGAGCGCCAGCGTCAGCAGGATGCCGGGCAGCATCGAGATCGTCGACCCGGCCATCATGTAGTTCCACTGCACGCCCTGCTGGCTCTGGAACAGCGTCAGGCCGAGCGGTATTGTCGAATATTCGGGGCCGTTGACGATGATCAGCGGCCACAGGAACGAGTTCCACTGCCCGGTAAAGGTGAAGAGGGCGAGCAGCCCCAGCATCGGTCGCGACAGCGGCAGGATGATGCGCAGGAAGATCGTGAAGCGCGAACAGCCTTCGATCATTGCCGCCTCTTCAAGCTCCTTTGGAATCTGCAGGAAATACTGCCGGAGCATGAACGTGCCGAAGGTCGAGAAGGCCATCGGCAGGATCAGCCCCTGGAAGCTGTTCATCCAGCCGAGCCAGCTCATCATCAGGAAGAGCGGAATGACGATCACCGCCTGCGGCACCATCAGCGTTGCGAGATAGACGACGAAGAGGCTGCCGCTGAAGGGAAACCGCAGCCGGGCGAAGGCATAGGCGGCCATGCTCGAGACCGCGAGCGTTAGGATGGTGATGCCGCCGGCGACTATGATGCTGTTGAGGAAGAAGCGGCCGAACGGCAGATAGAGCCAGGCATAGACGAAGTTGGACCACTGCCAGTCGCTCGGCAGAAGTTGCGGCGGCACGGCCAGGACCTCGGCATTCGGCCGGATCGCGTTGGTGACCATCCAGAAGAACGGAAACAGGAAGGCGAGCGCGGCCAGCACCATCCCGGCATGGAGGAGAAGGCTGCCGGCCCGCTGACCTTGTGAGCGTCCGAGGGTTTCAGAGGTCATAATGCACCCACCGGCGCTGAACGCGGAGCTGGAGGATCGTCAGGGCCATGATGATGACGAACAGCACCCAGGCGATCGCCGAGGCATAGCCCATCTTGTAGGCGGCAAAGCCGGTCCGGTAGATCGAGAAGCCGAGCGTCGCCGTCGCGGAGCCGGGGCCGCCGCGCGTCAGCGCATAGACTTGGTCGAACACCTGCAGGCTGGTGATGGCGGTCATCACCGTGCCGAAGAACAGCGTCGGCGAGATGAGCGGCAGCTTGATCTTCCAGAAGCGCTGCCAGGACGAGGCGCCATCGATCGCGGCGGCATCGAGATAGGTGCTGGGGATCGCCTCGAGCGCGGCGCCGAACAGGAGCAGATTGTAGCCGAAGCCTGACCAGAGCGAGACGATGACGATCGCTTGGATGGCGAGGTCGGGGCTCGTCAGGAGATTGGGGATCGGCAGGTGCAGCGCAGAGAAGAACCAGTCGGCAAAGCCGCCCGGCGTGAAGATCAGCAGCCAGACGATCGCCGAGCCGATCAGCGGCGTGAACGTCGGCAGGAAGAAGATCAGCCGGAAGAACCGCTTGCCCCAACGCAGATTGGAAATCCAGACGGCCATCGTGAGCGAAATCACGATGTTGAGGACGAGATATTCGATCGTGAAATGGAACGTATTGCGGAGGATCTGCCAGAAGCTCGGATCGATGGTCAAGAGATTGACGTAGTTGCGCCAGCCGACGAATTTCGATTGGCCGATGAGCTGCCAATTGGTGAAGCTCAGCGCCAGAGAGGCTGCGAGCGGCAGCAGCAGAAAGACCGCAAGACCGAGAAAGCTCGGCAGCAGGAACCAGAAGGCGGCCCTGCGATCGTCCCTTAAAATGGCTTTCGCACGACCCGTGCCGGCCCGCGACGGGGCGGCCGACGGCTTCAACTGCATGCGATCCTCACTTTTTACCTGTGGGAGGGCGCGGGGCGGCGGGAGGAACCGCCCCGCGGATCCATCAGATCACTGGGTGGAGAGCTGCTGGATCTGGTCGAGCGTCGTGCCGGCGGATTGCGAGCCGGCAAAGGCGAGCGGCGCATACTGTTCGAACAGCTGCGAGACGGTGTTCCACTCGGCCGTGGTCTTGTACGGCTCCGCCGTCTTCAGCGCCGCCTCGATGGTGGGCTGAGCGTTCGCAACGCCCTTGGCAGCGGATTCGTACCAGAATTTCTGCTGGGCATTCCGGGCAGCGAAGGCGCGGCCGTTCGAGGCGAGATATTCCTCGGCTTCGGGCCCGGTCAGTACCTGGATGGCCTTCCAGGCCTCGTCCTTGTGCTTGCCGGAGCTGGAAATGCCGAAGCCCGAGCCGGCCGACAGGCTAATGCTGCCCGCAGCGCCGGCCGGGAGCGGCGCGATGCCGACCTTGAACTTCACGGAGTCCTTGACGTTGATGAGGCTCCACGGGCCATCGACATACATGCCGACCGATCCGGCGACGAAGCGGCCATTGGCCTGGGCGCCCGACGGCGTGCCGCTGGCCGGGAAGAGCGGAGCGACCTTGTCCTTGGCGACGACGTCGACATAGCTCTGGAAGGCGGCCTTGAGTGGCTCGTTGGTCAGGTCGAGTGCGCCGTCCTTCAGATAGTTGGCGCCGGCCGAGCGGGCATAGGCGAAGAAGACGTCGGGGACGGACTGCGCGGTGCCGTAATTGCCGTCCACGGTGAGGGCCTTGGCGGCTTTCAGGAAATCGTCATTGGTCCAGCCGACCTTGGGCTCCTCGACCTTGTACTTCTGGAACATGTCCTGGTTGTAGAACATGACCATCGGGCCGAAATCATAGGGCAGCGCACGCAGGCCCCCGTCGTCGGTCAGGCCCTGGATGATCGAGGTGTCGAACGCGGCGAGGTCGAAGCTGTCCTTCTTGGCATAGGCGTCGAGCGGCTCGAACAGATTGGCGAAGCCGGGCGTGCGCATGCTCTGCAGGCTGATGATATCGGGCAACTGGCCGGAGGCGGCGAGCGCCGGCAGTTTGGTCCAGTAATCCGGCCAGGACGCCGTCTGGAACTCGATCTTGATGTCGGGATATTTCTCGGTGACGAGGCCGGCGACATGCTTCCAGGCCGCGACTTCGGCATCCGACCCCGACCACATGAACCAGGTCAGCGTTACCGGCTCGGCACGCGCCGCCGTGCTCAGCACGAGCGCGCAACCCGCCGCGGCGGCAAGCCGGGCGGCATTCTTCAAGATGTCCATTCGATTTCCTCCAGCTGGACAGGCGATCACAACGCTGGCCGCTTCAGCGGCTCTTGCAGTTGGCTGTCGGGGCGGCCGACCTCTCCGGCGCCCCGCAGCGATGGGCCTCTTCAGGCCTTCAGAAAAATCTCGATCACAGGGACGACGACGGGCGGCTTCCGGACCGGAAGCTCGAGCGTCAATGAATCGGAGCGGACTTCCATCTCCGTATTGCTCCAGAGCGTCAGCTCCGAGGGCGGCAGCCATTTGACTTCGCTGCCGTCATGCAGGAACTGCGCATATTCCACCTTGCCGCCACCGAGCCCGTCGAGATGGATGTGGCGGAACGGCCAGTTGAAGATATGGAGATAGAGCCGATTGCCGTTCTGCGTGTAGCGGCAGTCGCGCGGCGCCGGCAGCTTCGATTCCGTGCAGCCATAGATGCTGCGCGCGTTCACCGCCATCCAGTCGGCATAGACGTCAAGCGCTGCCTTGGCGCGGTGGTCGAGCGTGCCGCGCGCGGTCGGCCCGACATTCATCAAGAGATTGCCGCCCATCGCGACATTGTCGACGAGGAGCTGCACCAGCTGTTCCGGGCTCTTCCATGTGGCTTCATCGCGGTGATAGCCCCAGGATCCCGACAGCGTGTGGCAGGCCTCCCATGTGACGCGCTTGCCGTTCCGCTCGGGCCAGGCCCGCGGCACATATTGCTCGGGCGTCACGATGTCGGGCGGCAAGCCGGCGAGGTCGAGCCGGTTGTTGATGATGATGTCTGGCTGCAGTTCGCGCACGGTCCGCACCAGCGCCTCGCTCTCCCAGTCGAGATGGCCCTTGCCCTTGAGGCCGTTCAGTTCGCGCTGCGGATAGGAAAAGTCGAACCAGATGACGTCGATCTTGCCAAAGCCGGTCAGCAATTCACGGACCTGGTCGCGCATATAGGCGGCATAGCGGCTGACGTCGCGGCCTTCATTGCGCTTGGCAGCGTCGGGCGCGTTGCGCTGAGGATGATGCGGGTCGATCGGGAAGTCCGGGTGATGCCAGTCGATCAGCGAATAGTAGAAGCCGACCCGCAATCCTTCTGCCCTGACGGCATCGACGAAGGGCGTCAGCAGATCCTTGCCATAGGGCGTATTGGTGACCTTGTAGTCGGTGTTTTTGCTGTCCCAGAGGCAGAAACCCTCATGGTGTTTGGTGGTCAGCACGACATATTTCATGCCGGCTGCCTTGGCGCGGCGCGCCCAGTCTACCGGGTCATAGAGATCAGGATCGAAATGCTCGAAATAGGTCTGGTAGGCCTCATCCTTGATCTGCTCGTAATTCTTGATCCACTCATGCCGGGCCGGCAGGGCATAAAGGCCCCAGTGGACAAACATTCCAAGCCGGTCATGCGTGAACCACGCCTTCTTGTCTTCCGGCAGGGCCAGAGACCGAAGATCGGACGCCATCGTCTCATCCTCCAACGCAACCATCGACATGCCCTGTTCGGCAAAAGCCCGAGCAAGACGACGGTCGGAATCCTCCCGAACCGGCCCGCCGCGGGACGATCCATCGAACGACCATTGCCGAACCGTTTCGACAAATCCAACTAAGCATCCGAGGCGGAGCTTTGGCAATCCCCGAAAACACCGCGCGGGATTGCGGGATCGTCCTTCGCAATGCAGCACAAACGCCCGAAATTTGGTTGCAGTGCCGGCATGGACTAGAGTTTGGAACGCTGGCAAAACGTCCAGCGAACCGGTTCGGACAAAAGAGAGAAAATGGCGACCATCCGCGACGTAGCGAAGCGAGCCGGCGTTTCAATTTCGACCGTTTCGGCTGCCTTCAACGAAGGCAGGGTCGGCGACGAGACCAAACGGCGGATCGCCGAGGCGGCGCAGGCGGTCGGCTACGCACCGAACGCGATCGCACAGAGCCTCAAGAACGGGCGCAGCCGGCTGATCGCTTTCGTGCCGGGGGATATTACCAATCCGTTCTTTTCGAACTGGCTGATCGTTGTCGAGAAGCGGGCCGCCGCGGCGAACAGGGCCGTCATCGTCTCGAATTCCCGCTCGCCCGGGAAAGAGCGCGTGACCCTGGAGCTGCTGAAGGCGCAGCGTGTCGCCGGCGTGCTGATCAATCCGCAGGGCATGGGCGAGGAGTACAGGCGCTATCTGGAACAGCTCGCCATCCCGATGGTGACATTCGACCAGTATGTCGAGGGTCTCGCCCGCGACTATGTCGGCACCGACAACCTCTTGGCCGGCAAGATGCTGACGGAATATCTGCTGCGGCTCGGCCATCGGCGCATCGCCTTCATCGGCGGCACGCCCGGCCTCTGGACGGCGGACCAGCGCGCCGAGGGGTTCATTTCGGCGATGTCGCGGGCCGGCGCACCGATCGAGCCGAGCTTCGTCCTGAATGCCGATTATGACGGCCGGAATGCCTATGAGCAGACGGTTCGGCTGATGACCGGAGCGGAACTGCCAACCGCCATTCTTGCCGCCAATAACGAGATGGCCCTCGGCGCGCTCCAGGCGATCAACGATCTCGGCTTCCGTTGTCCGCAGGATGTCTCGCTGACAACCATCGACGACGTGCCCTGGATGGGCCTCGTGAAACCCCGTCTCACTCTGGCCGTGCAGCCTTTGCAGGAGCTCGCCGCCATCGCGATCGACTGGCTGCTCGAACGCATCGAGAGCCGCGACCAGACGTCAATTCCGCCACGCCGCACGATTCTGCCGCCGAAGATCATTCTCGGCGAATCCTGTGCTGATCTTCGTGCTTGAGAAGCGGACGCCGGCGGCTGTCTTCCGGTCAGGATGGCTCGCGTCGCTGATCGGTCGCGGGCGTTGCCACAAGCCGGCTGGCCTCGTCATGGTCCGATCGGCCAGGCCCTGGACCGACGCTGCCCCGCATCACCAGCGTGCAGGGCACCACCAGGCGGCGCCTGCTTTCGACGGGCTCGCCGAGCACCCTGTCCATCACCAGATCGGCGGCCTGACGACCGAGTCCGGCCGTATCCTGCTGGATGGTCGACAGCGAGGGCGTCAGGAAGGGCGCGATCGCCGCGCCGTCGAAACCAAGCACCGACACGTCGCCCGGAACGGTGACGCCGCCATCGACGGCCGCCTTGATGAATCCGATCGCGGTGTCGTCATTGGCGCAGATGACTGCGGTCGGCCGCTCGGCCTCGGGAACGGCGAGGAATGCCTCTCCCGCCGCCAGGCCGCCGCTGAATTCGAAATCGCCCTGATGAAGCCTCAGGGCCGTCGCGGGCAGGCCCGCCGCGGCAAGCGTTGCGCGCACCCCGGCCAGCCGCTCGATCTCGTGGTAGTTGCCAAGCCGGCCGCGGATATAGAGAAAGCGCCGGTGGCCGAGCCCAATCAGCGCTGTCGTTCCTTCGGAGATGGCGTCGCGATCATTGCTGACCACGCTCGGGATGCCTTCGCCCGAAAGATCGAAATGCAGCGAGACGATGGGCAGCCCCACATCGGCAAGGCTGCGCCCGTTCGCCGCCGGGATGTCGGCGGCCATCAGAAGGACGCCGGCGACCGTGCCCCCCTGTGCGACCGCCAGAATATGCGCATCGGTCTCCGCCGCGCGCGAGACATTGGCGATGAGAAGCGAGAAGCCACCCGCTGTCAGGCTATGCGCCGTCGCCCGCAGCACTTCTGAGACGGTCTGCGACGCGCCGGTATAGATCTCTTCCGGCAGCACGATCATGATCGTCCGCGACGTGCCGACGCGCAGGTTGCGTGCCGTTTGATTGGCCGTGTAGCCGAGCTTGCGCGCCGCCGCCTCGACCTTGAGCCGCGTCGGCTCCGCCACGCGGCCGGGGATGGTCAGCGCCCGGCTGACCGTCGACGTTGCGACGCCGGCTTCGCGTGCGACATCGGCGATGGAGGGGCCCGGCGTCCGGCTGTCCGTCTGTTTCGGCATCGGCCTCTCGTCGCGCCCTGAAGGGGCTGGATCGTCACGAATCGTCAGGACTTTATAGCGCTTCTCTCCGTTGCCGGCGCGTCGCACGGCCGCGACGCGATCGGGCCCATGGCCGCCCGGCTAGAGGCGTCCTTCCTTCAATTGGCCGGCGAGATTGCGGCAGGCGCGAACGGTCATCGCCATGATCGTCAGGGTCGTTCCGGCCACGCCGCTACCGGCGAAGGCGCTGGCGTCGGTGACGAGGAGGTTAGGAACGTCCCAGCTCCGGTTCCAGCCATCAAGGACCGAGTCGGTGCGCGTGTTGCCCATCCGCGCGCCGCCGCTTTCATGGATCGCGGCGCCCATGGCGATCGTCCGGCGGAAGAGCGCGCGGAAGGCCGTGCGGCTGATCCAGTCTGCATCCGGATAGCCGCCACGCCCCTTTTCATTGAGCCCGAGCGGCGAGCCGACGAACTCGACGTCGCATCCGGCGCCCTCGGCCGTCTCTTCGAGCGCGGCCATGGCGCGCTTCGCCGTTTCCGTATCGATCGGGCCCATCTTGCAGCGGATATGCGGGATCGGGATGCCCCAGCGATCCTTGCGGCCCGGATTGAGGGTGATGCGGTTTTCGGCGTCTGGCTCCATCGTGCTGAATCCGAAGAAGTTGAACCGTGACAGACCCGAGGCCGAAGGTGGAATGCGTCCGACTGACCCCTGGAACGCGTAGTCGCCGGTGCCGGTGGCGCCGTCCGCGCCGATGAAGCGTGGCAGGAAGATGCCGCCCGATGGCCCGTAGAAAGGATCTGCCGGCGCGGTGTCGGCCGTGGCAGCGCCGCGCGCCGCCGGGAAGACGCCCGCCGCGACGATCGGCACCTGGTCCATGAAATAGCGGCCAAGGGCACCCGAACTGTTGGCGAGCCCGTTCGGATGGCTCGATGATGCCGAGTTCAGCAGCAGCCTTATGCTCTCGATCGGCGAGGCGCAGACGATGACCGACCGGGCGCGCAGAATTTCGACCTGGCCCGTGCGCGCATTGATCACTTCGGCGCCGATGGCCCGCGTGCCGCTCTCGTCGGTGAGGATCTTCCTGGCGATGGTGTCGTAGCGGATGTCCAGTCGCCCGCTGGCGAGCGCATCGCGCATCGGTTTCAGCACGCGCGTCGGCTCCGGCCCGAGATAGCGCCAGGTGACGACGGGCCGCTCCGGCCATCGCGTTTCGACCGCCTGTTTGAAGAGGCGTTCGGCCTCGGTCAGTTCCGACCGGTGCGCGTAGATGCTGTCCGGCATGGTCGGTACGCCTTCGACCTGCCCATAGAGCTGCAGAACGCGCTCGACTTCTTCATAGAAGGGGACCAGAGCGCGGTAGTCGATCGGCCAGTCTACGCCCTTGCCGGTGCGGCTGCGCATCTTGAAGTCGTCATCCGTCCAGCGCACCAGCACGCGGCCGAATGTGTGGGTCCGGCCGCCGGCCTGCCGACCGCGGATCCAGAGAAACGGCGCGTCCGGCGGGGTCGAATAGGGGTTCTGGCGATCATTGACGAAGAGGCGGCGCATCCGTCCGTCAAAGAAGGCGGCGCGGGCCTGGATGGCCTGGCCGAGCGCCGTCGCCTTGGCCCTTTGCCAGAGATTGATCTCTGTCTGCCGGGGGTTCTTCGTCGCGTCGAAATGGGCGGGTCCGATCTCCGGCCCCGCCTCGAGCTGCACCACCTTGAGGCCCTGCGCCGTGAGTTCGCGCGCGGCAAACATTCCGGCTGCTCCCGATCCGACCACCAGGGCGTCAAATTCGATATCCGCCATCGCGGCTTGCTCCATTCCGATGCGCTGCCGGCGCCCGAGCGGAGGCCGGCGGAGTGAGGCGGATGGCCAGGAAACGGCGGCTTTACGGAAGCGCTACCGCCTATGACTTGGGCACAAATCCCGCTTGCGTACAAAAAGAGCATATGCAATCAATGCAGAGATGGCAATCGATTGCCACGCAAATCTGATCCACGGAAACAAGAAAATCAGCTGGCCGAAGGACCTGACCTGCATGCCTATCCCGGCTTCCAGACAGAGGGTTCCATGTTCATTGACCGCATCGTCCATTCTGCCGCCTTGCTAGCGGTGACGTCGCTGCCGGCCCTGCTCGCCGGCAGCGCGCTCGCCGCGCCGATCGACACTGCTCCCGCGACCGGGACGCTGCAGATCTGGATCGGCGGCGCCGAAGGCGACAAGCTTCCCGCCTTCCTCGCCGATTTCGAGAAGGCCAATCCCGATCTCAAGGTCCAGATCACGCAGATCCCCTCGGACCAGGCCGACGCCAAGCTGCTGACCGCCATCGCCGCCGGTACGGTACCGGATGTCGTGCGCCTCTTTTCGCAGAGCCAGGCAAGCCTCATGGCAACCGGCGCTTTTGCGGCGGTCCCCGAGGGGCTGGTGAAGCCTGACGATTTCTTTGCCAGCGCCTATGAGACGAATGTGAAGGACGGCGTCGCTTTTGGCGTGCCGTGGGACGCCTATGCGACCACGTTCCAGTATCGCAAGGATCTCGCGGAAAAGGCCGGCCTCGCCGCGCCGAAGACCTGGGACGAGCTGAAGACCTTTGCCAAGGCGATGAAGGGCCAGGGCGCGACATGGGGCTTTTCGGCCGATGTCGGCTACGACATTTACAATGCCCAGGGTCTCAACGAATTCGTCCACCAGAACGGCGGCAGCTTCCTGAACGCCGACAAGACGGAGTGGACCATCAATTCCGAGGCCAACATCAAGGCGCTCGAATTCTGGGGTTCGCTCTTCACCGAAGGCCTTGCCTCGCCTGACGGCCCGAAATTCCTCGACACGGTGCCGTGGTTCACTTCTGGCGAGATCGCCAGCAAGGATATCGGGCCCTGGTTCGAGCAGTGGCTGGTGCAGGCCAACGGCCAGGATTGGGTCAATGCGAAGCTCGCCTCGGCATTGATGCCGGCCGGTCCTGCCGGCAGCTTCTCCGCGCTCGGTTCGGGCAGCCTCGGCGTGCTCAAGGACGGCAAGAATCCGGACGCCGCCTGGAAGCTCGTGCGTTACCTGACGCAGCCGGACGTCCAGGTCGCCTGGTACAAGGCCTTCGGCAGCCTGCCGGCGGTCAAGGCCGCGTGGAATGATCCGGCAATCGCCGGCAATCCGCTGCTGGACGCCGAACGTCAGGCTCTGCAGACGGCGGTCGACATCCCCCAGGTGCCCACCTGGAATCAGGTCGGCACGTATATGGGCCAGCAGATGGAACTCGTCGCGCGCGGCCAGGCGTCGGCGAAGCAGGTTCTGGACGACGTCCAGTCCTTTGCCGAATCGGCCGGCCTCGGCAACTAGCCGATTTCGGCGGAGCCGGGGGAAAACCCGGCTCCGTTCACGGCGACCGCGTTCGAGGGCGAGAGCGCCGGCCGAACGCTTCCGCCGTTCCGCTCACCGTGGAGACTTTGCCTTGAGCCACGCGGATATCAGCCACGACCCCTCGAGCAGATGGCGATCCGCGACCGCGTGGGTCTTCGTCGCGCCCTTCCTCGTGATCTTTTTCGTGTTCACGGCGATCCCGGCGCTGATCGCGCTCATCTACAGCTTCACCGATATCGGTGTGGCGGATATCCGGCACCCGCTCTCGGTCAACTTCACTTTCTTCGCGACCTTCGCGCGCGTCCTCACCAATGCCGGCTTCCTGAAGTCGCTGGTCACCACCGGGATCTTCGTCGTCATCGGCGTGCCGCTGACGATGGCGATCGGGCTCGCGCTGGCTTTGGCCCTCAACAGCGGCATCAAGCGGCTGCGCGCCACCTATCGCGCGGCGTTCTATCTGCCTGTCATCACCAACATCGTCGCCGCCGCCGTCATCTGGCAATACGCATTCACGCTCCGGGGGCCGGTGAACACCTTCCTGGCCTCGCTCGGCCTGCAGGGGCCGAACTGGCTCGGCAACCCGGACATGGCCATCACCACCGTGATCCTGCTGACGACATGGCGCAATGTCGGGACCTGCATGGTGCTGTTTCTCGCGGGATTGCAGGGCATTCCTGGCGATGTCTATGAAGCCGCGGCCATCGATGGCGCCTCGGCGCGCCGCCGCTTTCTCCACATCACGCTGCCGCTGCTGAAGCCCGCGACCCTGCTGGTGACGGTGCTGATGACGGTCTCCTACATGAACATCTTCGACGAGCCCTACCTCCTCACCAAGGGCGGTCCGCTCGGCGCGACGCGCTCGGTGGCGCTCTGGGTCTATGAGCAGTTCGGCCATGGCAACATCGCCGCGGCGATGGCCGGCTCCTATGTGATGCTGATCATCGTTGCCGTGCTCGGCTTGCTGCAGCTCCGCATGCTGAGGAGCGCCTCATGACCAGCGAGGGCAATGTCCGCGGCGCGGCACTTCTCTATGCAGCGCTCACTCTGGTCGCGGCGCTGATGCTGCTGCCCTTTGCCTGGGTCTTTTTCGGCGCCTTCAAGTCGCAGGCCGAGATTCTCGCTGCACCCGGCGCCTGGCTGCCCCGCAGCTTCACCGATTTCAGCAATTTCATCGAGCTTTTCGCGCACCGGCAGTTCGGCACCTATCTCGGCAATTCGCTCGTCGTTTCCGGCCTCACCGTCATCTGCAACGTCTTCTTCTGCTCGCTCGCCGGCTATGCGCTGGCCAAGATCGCGTTCAGGGGCAGCCGGTTCGTCTTCGGCTGCATCATCGCGGCGATGATGGTCCCCTATATCGCGCTGTTCGTGCCTTCCTTCTTCATCATCGTGCAGATGGGCCTCCTGAACACGCTGATCGGCATCTTCCTGCCGATCGCCGTCATGCCGATCGGCGTCTTCATCATGCGCCAGTTCGCCCTCTCGGTGCCGAACGAGCTTCTCGAGGCGGCGCGGCTCGACGGCGCGGGCGAATTCCGCATCTTCTTCAGCATCTTCCTGCCCCTGGTCGGCCCGGCGATCGCGACCGTCGCCATCATCACCTTCCTGAATTCCTGGAACTATTTCCTGTGGCCGCTGATCGTCGCCCAGAACCAGGACACCTTCACGCTGCCCGTCGGCCTCGCCGTCGCCTCACAGGGCGCGAAATCGACCGAATACGGGCTGCTGCTTTCCGGCGCGATCGTCGTGCTGCTGCCGGTGCTGATCCTGTTCGTCTTCCTGCAGCGCTACTTCGTTCGCGGCATCGCCGCCACCGGGCTCAAATAGCCCCAGTTCCCCCGAGAGGAAAACTCCCCATGACCGCCCTCTTCGCGACCGACATGATCACCTTCTACCACCCGGGCTTCTGGGGCCTTGGCACCATGGAGGAACTCGAAGCCTTCGCATCGGCCAAGCCGGACGCCTTCTGGGACAAGGTGATGATCACCCTTTCGGAGGCGGGCGTCACCGGGATCGAGTTGACCTTCGGGCCCGCCAGCATCGACAATGTTCTGAAGGGATTCGGCAGCGCCAAGGCGTTCCGCAGCGCGCTCGAAAGCCGCGGTCTCGCCGTTGTCAGCGCCTTCATGGCCGATGCGCCCTCCTGGACGGAGAACGCCGACCTCTCCGCGATCATTGCCGATGCGGAGCGGCGGGCGGCGTTTGTGGCGGAAGCAGGCGGGTCGATCCTCGTGACGGGCCTCCCGATGCGGCGGACCGTCGGCGTCAAGCCGCCGCTCTTCATCGACGCGGCATTCATGAGCCACGCGGCCGGCATCGCCCATGCCATCGGCGAGGCCGTCGCGGCCGAGGGTATCAAGCTTGCGGTTCACACCGAATCGAACAGCGCGCTCTGGTATGAGCGCGACATCGATCTCTTCATGGCCTTCACCGACCCGCGCTATGTCGGGCTCTGCCCGGATTCGTGCCACATCACCCTCGGCGGCGGCGATCCGGTCCGCGTGGCCGAGCGTTACAACCAGCGCATCATCCTCGCGCATTGGAAGGATGCCGTCGGGCCGATCACCGAGAATCTGGTGATCGACGCGACGATCTTCACGCAGCAGCAGCGCTTCATGGTCGATTTCGGCGCCGGCGTGGTCGACTGGAACGGCTGGTCCGAGGCGATGCTGGCCACGCCGGGCAGCAAGACCGTTCTGCTCGAACTCGATGCCGCGCAGGATCCGGTCGCGGCGCTCGGCGCCGGCCGGGCAGTCGTCGAGCGCGCGCGCTCGTGATCGATTTCAGCGTCTGCATCGAACTCGCCTTCGGGGAAGGGGATCGTCCCTTCCCCGATCGCGTCATCGCCGCGGCGGATGCCGGATTTCGCGCCGTCGAGATCTGGGACTGGCGCGACAAGCCGCTCGGCGCGCTTGCCAAGGCGCTCGATGGAGCCGGCGTCAGGCTGCTCACGCTCTGCGCCGAGGACTGGCGCGACAAGTGCCAGCTCGCGGATCCGCATTCGCATGCGGCGTTCGTGCGCCGTGTTTCGGACACGGCGAAGGTCGCCTGCGATCTCGGCGTGCCGAAGATCGTCGTTCTCGCCGGGGATGTCGGGTCCGGCGACCATATCGTTGCGCAGAGAGCCATAGCGTCCGCAGCGCTCGCACGCGCGTCCGACGCGATCGCGGCGCTGCCGGTCGAGCTGCTTGTCGAGGTGGTCAATCGCGCATTTGAGGCGCCGAACGCGCTGCTGCCGGATTCGGCCAGCGCGCTCGCACTGCTCCGGACGCTCGATCGTCCGAATGTGCGATTTCTCTATGACCGCTATCACGCCATCCTTAATGGCGAGCCGCTCGGCTCGGCGATCGCGGCGGATATCGACCGGATCGGCCATATCCAGGCGGCCGACGTGCCGGGCCGCCATGAATTCGGCACCGGGACGCAGGACTGGGTCAGCGAACTGCGCTGGCTCGTCGATGCCGGCTATGACGGCCATGTTGGGATCGAAGCGACGCCGCTCGGCGAGAGCGGCCTCCTCTACAGCAATGCCCGGTCACTGCTGAGCGAGGCTCTTGCGCCGCGCTGAGTGGGGCCAGCGTCGGTGCCAGCGTATCGGCGATCGCGTCGATCCGCTCCGCCTCGGCGCCGAGCCCGGCCCGAAGGCCATCAGGCCGAGCGAGCCGGGCCGATGGCACTCCATCACGTCGAGCGTCTCACCCAATCGGGCCGGTCACCTCGCCTTAGCCCACCTCCGATCGCTCGCTCAAGTGGTCGGGATCGTGCCGCCATCGATGACGAATTCGGTCCCGCTGATCGCGCTCGCCCGTGAAGACGCGACGAAGGCGATGAGGTCGGCGACTTCCTCGGGCCTTGCCGGGCGGCCGAGCGGGATGCCGCCGAGCGCATCCATGATGATGCGCTTGCCGCCTTCATAGTCGGTCCCCGCCTGCGCGGCGATCCGGTGCACGAGCGCCGTTGCCGCTTCGGTCTCGACCCAGCCCGGCGAGATCCGCACGACCCGGATGCCCTTCGGCGTCACCTCCTTCGAGAGGCTCTTGCTGTAGGCCGCCAGGGCCGCCTTGGCTGCGGCATAGGGCGTTGTCGAATCCGGCAGCGGCAACCGGTGCTGAATCGAAGTGACATGGACAATGACGCCCGCGCCATTGGCAATCATGGTCGGGAGCAGGGCACGATCGATCCGCACCGCAGACATCAGATTGAGGTTCAGTTCTGATTGCCAGACTGCGTCGTCGGCGACTGCGAAGCCGCCCGCCGGCGCATCGGATCCGCCGAGCACGTTGACGATGATGTCGACGCCGCCGAGCCGCTGCAACGCCTCGCTGGCGGCGATGGCGCATCCGTCGGCCGTCGTGAGATCGGCGACGATGTAGTGGACCTTGTCCAGAGGCGTGACGGGGAGGCTGCGGGCCGTCGCGGCGATGTCGGCACCCGCTGCGTGCAGCGCGGCCACGACCGCACCGCCGATGCCCTTGGTGCCGCCGGTCACCAGTGCGCGACGCCCTTCAAGGCCGAGATCGAAGGTCACGGGACAATCTCCAGGCGCTGGATCAGTCCGCCATCAAGCTCGAAGACGTAGCGCAGATCGACCGGGCTGCCGGGGAAATTGCCGGCGACATGGGCCGTCACCCGGACCGTCTTGCCGTCCTCGGTCAATGCGTATGGATCGACGGAATAGTCGAACCGGGCCGAAGCATTGACCTTCCACTGGCGGATGGACTCGCGGCCGCGAAAGGTCTGGCGCTCGTCGATGATCGTGGCATCTTCGGCGAAGCATTGCACCGTGGCGTCGCTGTCCTTGTCCCGGTCAGCGGCGTAATAGTCGGCGATCGGCTGAGGGAGAGTGATCGTCATCTGATGTCCTCTGCGGTTGTTGTCGCACAGAGATCGGATTAGACTTACGAAATGACAAGAACGCACGAAAAAGTAAGGAACCCACCTGAAAGTAAGGTTGGCATGTTCACGCGCGAAACCGCTGCCGAAGGTGTCGAGCAGGCCCTGAAGCTCTTGGAGGGCCGGTGGAAGCTGGTGATCCTGTTCCACCTGTTTGGTGGCCAGATTCTGCGCTTTTCCGACCTCGAGCGCGCGATTCCGGCTGTCTCGCAGAAGATGCTCATCCAGCAGCTTCGCCAGATGGAGAGTGACGGCATCGTCCGCCGCATCGTCCATCATCAGGTCCCGCCAAAGGTCGAATATTGCCTGACGGATTGGGGGCAGGCGCTGTGCCCGGCTCTGGATGCGCTGCTTACCTGGGCGGCCCGTCGCGAGGAGATGACGGCTGCTGGCCCCACGCCGTCCGCCTAGCCGCCGACCGGGCGGTCTTGGCAGGTCGATGAAGGCCCGAGGCCCGGCCGAGCGTCGGCCCGCATCACTGCCGTGAGGGCCGTCCGAGGCGCCCTATCCCTTGGTGCCGCCTGCGGTCATGCCGGTGACCAGGAACCGCTGCGCGAACATGAAGACGATCAGGACCGGGGCGACGGCGATCAGCGTGGCGAGCGCGAGCGCCGACAGCGAAATGGTTGTCGATGCGGCATTCGTTGGGTTGAAGGCCGGCACGTTGGACAGAAGTTCCGCCAGACCGACCTGGATCGGCGATTTGCGGCCCGGGAGCGTCACATAGGGCAGGAAATAGTTGTTCCAGTTGCTCGTGAAGCTGAAGAAACCGACGAGGGCGATGACCGGCGTCGCCAGCGGCATCGCGACCTTCAGGAAAACCTGAAATTCGTTGGCGCCGTCGATCCGCGCGGCGTCGAGAAGATCGCGCGAGATTGCTGTCGAGAAATAGATGTAGGTCAGATAGACGCCGAACGGAAAGAAAGAGAACGGCAGGATCGCAGCCAGCGGATTGCCGATCAGGCGCACGGCGCTAAGCTCGAGAAAGATCGGCAGCACGAGCGCCGTGCTGGGGATCAGCATCACGACGAGCGTAACCGCCAGCAATGTCTTGCGACCGCGGAATTCGATCAGCGCCAGCGCATAGCCGGCAGGAATGCTGATGGCGAGCGTGATCGCGAGAGCCGCGAGGCAGTAGAAGGCCGAATTGGCGAGCCAGACCCACAGCAGGCCGCGCTGGAAGGCGAGGAGGCTGGTCCAGTTGTCGACGAGCGTTGAAAGCGTGCCGATCGAGAATGGCGGATCGAGCAGCAGCTCACGATCGGTCTTGGTCGGCGCCAGCAGCAGCCAGGCCAGCGGCACGATGAAGAAGAGCGCGAATGCGGTGAGGACGAGCGTCGCCAGGACCCGGCCAAGCCATGAGCCCGGTGAGGGCGGGGCCGCGTCACGGTTTCGCCGGCCGTGATCAGTTCCGCTCAAAGAGACCTCCCCGGAAGACAAAGGCCACGCTCAGCACGAGCGCCACGATCAGCAGCATCAATGAGATCGCCGCCGAACCGTTGAAGTCGCTCTGCTTGAAGGCATAGAGGAAGGCGAGCTGGTTGAGCGAATAGTCCTGCGAAACCACGCCGCGGCTGGCTTGAGCCAGTACGCGCGGTTCGACGAAGAGCTGCGTGCCGCCGGCGAAAGACAGGATGACCATGTAGGAGATCCACTTGCGCAGCAGCGGGATCTGGATCGACCAGGCGATGCGGATCGGCCCCGCGCCATCGATGCGTGCGGCCTCGATGACCTCACGGCTGATATTGTTGAGCGCACCGTACATCACCACGATCCAGCCTCCGGCGCCGGTCCAGAACGCGATGACGGCGAGCACGACCGGAAGGCGATCGGCCTGCACGGCTTCCACGAAGGAGTTCAGCCCGAGGCCATGCAGGATGAAGGCGACCGGGCTGACGGTCGGGTCGAGCACGAACAGCCACAACATGACGCTCGAGGCTCCGGCGACCGCGCCCGGGATATAGAAGACGAAACGAACCGTGGTGGAGAGCCAGCGGACGCCGATGGCATGCACGATCACGGCGAGAAGCACGACGAGTACCACGAGGCTGACGAGCCAGACGGCGAGGTACAGCCCGACATGCTCGACCGCCGGCAGGAAACGGTAGTCCTTGAAAACCTTGAGGAAGTTGCTGATGCCGGCAAACGCCCCGCGCTTTGTGAAGGCGAGATAGATCGTATAGATCAGCGGCAGCAGGCCGAAGGCCAGCAGGAACAGGGTGTAGGGGCCGACGAACAGCCACGCGATGCGGGACTGCGCCGCCTCAGCGTGCCCCGTTCGTCCGGCCAACCGTCCGCCCCTTGCGGGGCGGGCGGGGATTTCCGTGTCGATGGTCAATTGTCCGTTTCCGAGAAGCGAGACGCGATCAGTTGACGGTGTAGCCGACGACCTGCGCCTCGTTCTGCATCTCCTTCTGCCAGTCGGCAGCAACATCGGAGATGGACTTGCCGGCGGCCAGAGCGGGGGTGATCACCTTCGCCCAGGCGGTCTCCGGCGAGAAGTTCGGATAGGCCCAGCCGTCCCAGACGGTGGAGGCCGCAGTCGAGACCGCGTTCTTGAAGTCGCCGACGTAGAAGCCGGCCGACGCCTGCTTGTCGAGCCACTTCGCCGCAGCAGCCTGGTAGGCCGGCAGCCCCCCGGTTCCGGCAGTCTCATCATTGGTGATCACGAATTCGAGGAACGTCTTCACCGCGTCCGGATTCTGCGTGTGGCTCGAAGCGTACCAGACGCCGCCGCCGACATTGCCCGTCACCTTGTCACCCTTTTCCCAGTAGAGCGGCGGGGCGGCGCCCCAGGTGCCCGGCTTGGCGTTCACCGACGAAGGGTTCTGGAAGATGGCGCCGGAATACCAGGCGGGGCCGGGGATCGCGACCAGATGATCGGCCTTGGCGGCGAACGGCGCGCTGAAGACGCTTTCCTGCGTCACGGTGCCGTTCTTGAGCATATGGTCGAGCAGCGCCGTGACCTTGGCGGCATTCGGATCATCGACATTCGAGACGAATTCGTCGTCCTTCACCTGGAAGATCGGGGCCTGGCCGCTCCAATAATAGATATAGGGACCCTCGAAGCTGTCGCCGATGGAGCCGAGGAAATAGCCGGGATGGTCCTTGGCCAGCTTGTCGCCGAGCGCCTGATAATCTTCCCAGGTCTTGGGGATGTCATAGCCGAATTGATCGAGCAGCGGCTTGTTGTACCAGAACAGCACAGGTGCCAGGTCGTTGCGGAGGCCATAGACATTGCCATCGACGGTCACCGGGTCGAGCGCGCCCGGCGTAAAGCCATCGAGGAAGGACTGATCGAGGATGCCCTTGTTGAGGGCGGCGGCGAAGGCCTGGACCCCGTTGGTTTCCTTGGCGGCCCAGGCGGCGTCGTTGTTCTGGGTTGAGAACACCACGTCCGGCCAGCCCTCGCCAGCCTGGTCGGCGAGCCCGATCTTGGTCTGGAAGGTGCCCGACGCTCCCGAGGAGCCATCGTCGACCACCATGTTGACCTTGATCTCCGGGTGAGCCTTCTGGAAGACCTCGACCGCTGGCTGACGGGTGGCGTCGACCCAGACGGTGATCTCGTTGCTGGCGTCCGCGGCCATGGCCGGACCGGCAGCCAGCGCTGTGGCGAGCAGCAAGGCTATGCGCAGTGTCTTCATCGTGTCCTCCTATCGCGATTGTTTCGGGCCGACCGATTATTGTTGAGGTTCGACCTATGGGGCCTCGAGGCGAAGCCTCGGATTGTGGGGCGCAGCGCCGAGTTCGGCGTGTGGCAGTACATTCGGCCGCGCCCATTCGCGACGCGCCGCCTCCGACAGGACGAGGCCATGCCCGGGACGATCGGGTGCGTAGATCCAGCCGTCGCGGATCTCCATGGGCTGTTCGACCAGATGATCGAAGTTCTGGAACGAGTATTCGAGCCATTCCACTTCGGGCAGGGCGCAGGCCATATGCACGCCGACCTCGAGGAAGGTGTTTCCCAGCGTGACGGGGATGCCCATCTCGGCGGCCAGCCAGCCGATGCGCATCACATCGGTCACTTGTCCATGCACGTTGAGAATGTCGGTGCCACCGGCCAGCATCAGCTGGCGCTTTCCGGCGGCATCCAGATATTCGCCCGAATTGATGAGCGTCCATGGCGCGCTTTCGCGCAGCAACCGCAGGCCCTCGAAATCGTTTCGAAGGATGGGATCCTCGACCCAGAGCAGTTCATAGCCGGCACGTCGGATCGCCCCGAGCTTGACGACGGCCTCCTTGGCGCCCCACGCCTCGTTGGCGTCGATCATGATCTGCGCGCCAGGACGGACCGCTCCAGCGAGGAGCCGAAGCCGTGCGAGATCGCGATCGAAATCGGGGTGGCCGACCTTGATCTTGAAGGCATTGTAGCCGAGCGAATCGGCATGCGCGAAGAGGCCCTCGAACTCGGAATCGCTCAGATGGTAGTCGAGGCCGGACGCGTAGGCGCGGACACGGCTGCGACGGCTGCCGAGGAACTGGTGCAGCGGCAGGTTGACCTGCTTGGTGGCCAGATCCCAGAGCGCGACTTGCAGGGCCTCGTGAAACGGCAGCGTATAGGCGCGCTGATTGCCGCCGCGGGGACGATGAACCCGGTGGATCAGCGCCATCGGCTCCTGTCCGACCAGGGCCGGCCACGCTTCGTCCTCGAAGACGCGCTCGATTTCATTCAGATCCGGCAAGGGATGGAACAGGGTCTGGATGAATCCAAGACCCTTCAGACCGTCGTCGGTACAAAGTTCCAGAGCGGCGATATTGACAGTGTCGGTGCGTACCTGACTGTCGCCGATCAAGCGATCGCGCGCAAACTGGAAGCGGGTTATCTCAAAGGAGGCGAGCCGGGTACTGATCGACATTCTCCACTCATTGATATATCAAACAGCAGCTTTACTAAACTAGGAACAGGAGCGACGGAAGAGGGTGGCAAACAAAAATCCGCGAAAGACCGTCGCGGCACCGGGCGAAGGGTCGCGGCTCAGCGACGTCGCGTATGCCCGCATCCTCGAAACGCTCTTCGAGCGCCGCATTCCTGCCGGCGCGTTCGTGTCCCAGTCCGATCTTGTGGAGCTCACGGGCGTGCCGGTAGGCCCTCTACGCGATGCCCTGCGCGTGCTCGAAGGCGAGGGTGTGGTGACCATCCACCCGCGCACCGGCATCCAGTTCGTGAAGCCGGGGATGGAGCTGACGCGGTCGACCTATCAATTCCGCAGCATCATCGAATCCGCGGCGGTGGCGACCTTCGCCGATACTGCATCTGACGCGGACATCGCGGAGCTCGAGACGCGTCATCTCAAGGTCATCGCGCAGATAGAGACGGAAGGCTTTGCGCCTGCGTTCGTCGCGGAGCTCGAGGCGCTGGAGAACCTGCTGCATGGCTCCATTGTCGCCAGTCTCGACAATGTCCTGATCGATTCCAGCTATCGCCGTGTCCGCAATTATCTGCGCTTGCTGCGGCTGGATCGGCGGATGACAGGACCGCTGGTCCTGCGCTCGCTGCGCGAGCACGCCGCCATCCTCGATGCGTGTCGTCGCCGCAACCCGGCCGAGGCGGTTGCAGCTCTGCAGGCGCATTTTTCCGCCGCCCTGCAGCGAAGCCTCGGACTTTATTGAATCCCGCCTCCGGGGAGGCCGGTGCGTCGGTCGCTCATGGCGAACAAAGAACGCATCGGCCGCCCTCGCGCCTCAGCCCTTCACCGATCCGCTTGTCAGGCCGGAGAGGATGAACCGCTGGCCGGCAAGATAGATGACGATGACGGGAACGACCGTCAGCAGGATGTCAGCGGAGACCAGGTTCCAGCTTTGCTGGTACTGGCCGAAGAAATTGTAGACGGAGAGCGTCATCGGCCAGTTTGCGCTGCTGCTGAGGTAGTAGAGCGGGAAGAGGAAGTCGTTCCACGTGCCGAGAAAATTCAGGATTCCGACGGTCACCAGCACGGGCGTCAGCAGCGGCAGGATGATCCGAAAGAACAGCTGGAACGGACCGCAGCCATCAATGATCGCTGCCTCGTCCAGTTCTCGCGGAATCGATTCCACAAAGCCATAGATGAGGAAGACGGCAAACGGCACCTGCATGGCGGAATAGAGGATGACCATGCCCGTCCTGGTGTTGATGAGATGCGTCGCCTGCATGATCGTGGTGAGCGTGAAGAAGTTGATCGGCAGCGCGATGCCCATGATCAGGAAGAGATAGAGGAAACGGTTCATCTTGGTGCGTCGCCGCGACAGGACGAAGGCGGCCATGGCGGCGATGAACGTTCCGATGATCGTCGAAAGGGACGAATAGAGCATGCTGTTGATGAAGCCGCTCGCCAGTTTGCCCTTTTCGATGGCGACGAGAAAGTTGTCCCAATTGAGTTCGGTCGGGAATTCGAGCCCCATCGAGCTCGCCTGCGCCCGCGACTTGAGCGCGTTGACGCCGATGAGATAGACCGGAACGAACATGATCAGGCTGGCCGCGATCGCCAGGATGTGAGCCCCCGTCGATTGCAGTTTTCCGCGCTGCATCACGATGCTCCTTCCTTGTTGCGGTCGCGTTCGAGCAGGCGGATGACGAAGTAGCCCGCCACGAGCAGGATGACGAACAGAATGCTCGAGACGGCGGTGCCGAGCCCGTACTGGCCCTTGGAAAACGCCTTGAAGATCTCCGTCGAGATGACCTCGGTGGCGTAGCCCGGCCCGCCATTGGTCAAGGCATAGACGATATCGAAAACCCGCAGGCCGTAGAGGACATTAAGGACAGTAACGACCATGATCGCCGGCATCAGCAGCGGCAGCGTGATGTACCGGAAGCGGGACCAGGCACCGGCGCCATCGATCTGCGCCGCTTCGTAGTAATCCCTCGGAATGGTCTGCAGGCCGGCCAACAGGATAACCATGATATAGCCGATGCCCTTCCAGGTATCGACGGCCACGACCGACAGCATTGCGATATGCGGATCGACCAGCCAGCGCAGCGCCAGAGCATCGAGACCGACGAATCGCAGGATGTTGTTGAGTAGACCGGTGGCGGGATTGAGAATGGATCGGAAGATCAGCGCGACGACCAGGGTCGGCAGGATTGCCGGCAGATAGATCAGGACACGATAAAGATTGACGAAGCGCCGTACGCCTTCGTTCAGAAGCAGCGCGAGCCCGAGGCCGAACACCGTCTTGAGAACGATCGTCAATCCGGTGAAAACGAGCGTGTTCCAGATATAGGTCAGATATCTTTCGCTGGGAGAGAAGATCTTCTGAAAGTTTTGCCAGCCGATATAGTTTATTTCGTCGGAATAGCTGCTCCAGTCAGTGAATGAATAAGCAATGCCCGAGATGCTCGGTATGATGAAAAATATGACATAAAGCGCAACGGCAGGCAGAACAAAATAGACGGGATATCGGCTACTGCTCACTGTCTTGACCTGTCCTCGATAACCAGTTTGGCCCCAGCCGGCCTAGCAGGCTGGGGCCATTCTTCGATCAACAGCGGCCCGGGCTATTTCCAGGCTGGATCGCGAGCGGCGGCGGCGAGTTCAGCGCGCCGCTTGTCGATGCTGTCGAGCACGTCGTCGGGCGACATCGCTTCGGTGACGAGCGCCGTCATGTCCTTGCCCATGTCCATCCACTGCGGAACCACATAGGTGACCGCCGTCTGATAGACCGTGCCGCGATTGTCCTTGTAGGCTTCCATGAAGGCCTTCTGCGCCGGGCTGAACTTGTCCTTGACGTTCGGGAACGGCATCGTCAGGGCTTCCGGTGCGTTGTCGAGGAAGAACTGGATGTTCTCAGGGCGCGTCAGGAAGTCGAAATACTTCTTGGCCTCGGCGATATGCGGCGAATTCTGGTAGATCAGCATCGTCGGGCCGGCCGGATTGACGTTCAGGATCTGATTGTCGCTGAGCGGCATCACGAAGAAGCCGACGTCATCGGGGTTGAAGTCGGGATAGTCGCGCTTGACCGCCATCGGGAAGGCCAGCGGCGCTACTACCATGGCCGCGGCACCGGTGCCGAGCATCTTGGTGTTGTCGGCCCAACTGTCGGAGAGGGCGTTCGGCCCCATGCAGCCGAGGTCATAGAGTTCCTTGAATTCTGTCAGGTTCGCGCGCATGGTCTCGTTGCCCGCGAATGTCGCCTTGTTGGCATTCAGTTGGGCGGCAAGGCCGGGCTTGACCTGCTCGTAACGCGGGCCGACTTCGGCGAACCACAGTACATGGTGCCAGCCGTTCGAAAACGGCTCGAAGATCGGCTGGATCCCATTGTCGAGCAGGGTCTTGCAGGTGCCCTTGAGGTCCTCATAGGTCTTGGGGACTGTGAGGCCATATTTGGCGAAGATGGGCTTGCTGTAATTCACCACCCAGACGAGGCCGAGCGAATCCCAGAATGTGAGGCCATAGAGCTTGCCGTTAACGGTCGCCTGAGCAGCAACCAGCGGATCCTCCAGCTTGGCCCACGCTTCCCCGGAAAGATCGACGGCAGTCTTCTCCACATTGTAGTTCAGGAATTCGGTGCCGCCGCTCTGGCTTCCGAAGATGTCCGGACCTTCGCCGGAATTGAGCTTGGCCTTGAGAACACTCGCATACTGATCCGCGGGGACGATCTGGGTATCGATCGTGATTCCCGTCTCCTGCTTGAATTTCTCGGCGAGCGCCTGGTGGGCGTCGAGAGACCATCCCTGGCTGGTGAGATAGGTCAGCGTGACCGGCTCCTGCGCCAGACCAGGCGTCGTGGCGAGACCGGCCATGGCCATCGCCAGCCCACCTGCGAGAACAAGTTTCCTCATATCCGTCTCTCCTCCGTGCGCCCGCTCGGGCTTGTCGGAATGATACAGGAGGGATCCATTCAGGCAAGGCTGGTCGATCAATTCGCCACGATGATCGATTTAATTCGATAGATGATCTTTCAAAGGCGATGTTCAAATGGCCTCGCTGAGGCTGCGGGCAGGGGCTTCCGGCTCCCGTCGCGTCAAGCGCGATAGACGCCGAGGCTGCGCTGCAATGCGGCCGAGAAATGGTCTCGCATGGCGGCTATCGCGGCTGTCGGCTTGCGCTGGCGGGCCGCCTTGAGGACCTCTACATGTTCCCGTAGGGAATGCAGGACCAGCTTCGGCGTGAGCCGTCGTTCCAGGCGCAGCAGGCGGACATAATTGTCTATGCGACGATAGCTTGAATCGATCAGCCGGTTGTTGAGACTTGCCACGATGGTGCCGTGAAAACGCTGCTCGAGGCGCTCGACCTCATCGATGACCGCATCGGTCAGTCCGTCCTGCTCGACCCGCTCCATAAGTTCGCGATGTCTTTCGAGCAGGGCGTCGACATCCGCATCCGATACCGACGCGATGAAGGCCTCGAGGGCCGCGATCTCGATCAGCTCACGGAATTGATAGGTCGACCGCGCGAGTTCGAGGCCCGGCTTCACGAACTGAATTCCGGTTCGTGGATGGATCGTGACGACGCCCTCGACTTCGAGGATGCGAAGCGCGTCACGCAGCGGGCCGGTCTGGATTCCCGTCAGCGCCACGAGATCCGCCTGCGAAACGAACGCGCCTGCCGGCAGGCGACGCTCGAACAGAACCTGCAGGATGCGCGCATAGGCGACATCGCTGAGGAGGCGGCCATTTCCGGCTTCCTGCGCTGTCTTACGGGGAATTTTACCGCCCACCTCTTGCTCCCCACGACACGCTTGGTCTATTAGAGCCGTCCATTTGATATATCATCCTATCGAGATGGTCGAGCATAATGCGCAACACGACAGCCCCTGCCGTTGGCGCTTGCGATCCCGGCGCCCGTCGGCGAGACGACCATTCATCCTTATTGAGCCGAGCCGCGCTGGTCGAGATCGTTCTCGAGACACTGAGTCCTCAACCGCCGGCGCGGCGCTCGGCCCGCGCCACTTGTCCTGACCTGCCCGAGCGGCAGCTCCTGATCCTTCCTCCCGAATCACGCGATGGAGTGCGACTTGACCTCAGCGTCGAACAGCAGCGCCGGCCGCCGGCCCGATCTTTCTGAGACTTTTCCCGATGGACAGCTTCAGGTAATCGCATTGGGCGACCGTGCGTTCCGGGTTCGCTTCCAGCCATCCAGCGGCGACGAACACGTGCCGCCGAGCAGCATCCTGTTCGACAGCCCAGCACCGGCGGGGCTGTCGACGTTCCGCAGGGAGGGTGTTGTGGGCCTTGCCCTGCCCTTCATCAAATGCGAGCTGGAAACCGCCTCCGGCCAGATGCGGTTCTTCGATGGCGAAGGGCACTTAATCCTGGCCGAAGCCGTCGCTGGGCGCCACCTCAGCGAGAGCCGTCTCGGCGATGAAGTCGTGCATATTGCCGAACAGCGGTTCGAATCTCCCGCCGACGAGCGCATCTATGGCACTGGCTGCTTCCAGGACGGTGCTCTCGACATTCGCCGCCTGCCGCGCCGGCTGACCCAGGTCAACAGCCAGATCAGCCTGCCCTTCATCCTGTCGAGTCGCGGCTACGGGCTGCTCTGGCACAATCGGGGCATGGCCGAATTCAACATGCCGGCCAATAGATTGGCATTGGCTGAGGTTTCGAAAGGCGGCTCGCAGGTCGACAATGTCACCACCATCTCGGGCAATGCCGAGGTGACCCGTCGTCTCGCGACCTTCGAAGGCACGCTGACCGTCGAGGCCGGCGGCCGGCATGCCTTCCTCCTCGATATCGGCCGCAAGATGGGATCGCGCTACCGGGTCGACATCGACGGAATCACCTGTGTCGACTTCACCAATCTCTGGCTGCCGCCGACGATGAGTTTCTTCGCCGATCTCGCCCCCGGCGACCACCGCGTGACGGTTGAGGCGAACGATACCGATGCGCCGTCGCTTTTCTTCGGCGCCGCGGAGGATCAGACGGTGTGGCGCGCGCCCGTCGCCGATGCGATCGACTATATCGTCATCGCTGGTCCGGCTGCCGATGATATCATGGGCGCCTATCGCGACCTGCTCGGCGCGACTCCGGTACTGCCGCGCTACGCCTATGGCTATGTTCACTGCCGCGAGCGCTTTCATTCCACGGACGAGATCATCGAGACGCTCGATGAATTCCGCCGTCGCCGTCTCCCTGTCGACGTCATGGTCCAGGACTGGCAGTACTGGGGCAAGCACGGCTGGAACGCGATGCGCTTCGACGAGGATCATTATCCGGATCCGGCGCTGCTCGTTCGTGAACTGCACGATCGCCAGGCTCGCCTGATGCTGTCGGTGTGGTCGCGCGTCGGTCGCGATACCGAACTCGGCAAGGAGATCGCGCGGCGCGGTTTCTATATTCCCGATACCGAATGGGTCGACTTCTTCAATCCCGAAGCGGTCGCGTTCTACTGCGCCTCGCAGGAGGAAGGGCTCGGGCAATACGGGATCGACGCCTGGTGGCAGGATGCGACCGAACCGGAAAACGACGACCTCGACGGCCGGATGACCGCCGCGGGTCGTGGCGAGCGTATCCGCCTCATCTATCCGCTGCAGGTGACAAGGGCCGTCTGGGAGTCACGGAGGGCGATCGTTCCAGATGGGCGGGTGATGATCCTCACGCGCTGCGCCTTCCTCGGACAGCAGCGCTATGGCGCGGTCACATGGTCGGGCGATGTCGGCCACGACTGGGAGACGCTGAAGCGGCAGATCCCGGCCGGCCTCAACATGGCGGCGGCTGGCTATCCCTATTGGACCGTCGATGCGGGCGGCTTCTTCCGGCCCGGCGACGGCCAATACACCGATCCCGCCTATCGCGAGCGCTTCCTGCGCTGGTTCCAGTACGCGACTTTCCTGCCGATGCTGCGCGTGCACGGCTACCAGACCAACACCGAGTTCTGGCGCTATGGCGAGGAGGTGGAGACAGTCTCGCGCCAGTATCTCGAACTGCGCTACCGGCTGCTGCCTTATATCTATGCTATGGCAGCCGAGACTTCGCGAACCGGCGCACCCTTGATGCGGCCGCTGGTGTTCGATTTCGCGCATGATCCGCGCGCGCTCGATCAGGCGCATAGCTACATGTTCGGCCGTGCCCTTCATATCGCGCCGGTGTTCGAGCCCGGAGTCGGCGACTGGCCCGTTTATCTGCCGGAAAGCGAGGGCGGATGGTTCGATCTGTGGACGGGCGAGCAGCGAGTCGGCGGGCAGGAGCATCTCGTACCGACGACGCTCGACAGGATCCCTTTGCATGGCCGGGCGGGTAGCATTCTACCGGTCGGCCCGGTGCTGCAGTCCACGGCCGATGCCGGAAACGACACGATCGATCTCTACGTCTTCCCGGGACGCGATGCGACACTCGATCTCTATGACGATCAGGGGCTCGACAATGGCTATGAGACCGGGTCGTCCTCGATCATCCCCATGACATGGGACGACGAGGCCGGCCAACTCACGATCGGCGAGCGCCGTGGCAGCTTTCCGGGCATGCATGGTGAGCGACGCTTTGTCGTGCACCGCGTCGGCCCAGGCGCGTCGCCGATGATTGCCGGCAGCGGCCAGTCAGTCAGCTATTCGGGAACTGGCATCCGCATCCAGGTGCCATGAGCCGAGGCGGCGGGGCGTCGGCGCCGAACCGGCGAAACGACCCGTTGCCGCGCCCACGGTCCGACGACGAGCTTGCCCGGCGACGCGTCGGCCTGCCCGACGCTGCCTGATATCCCGATCGCCGCTCGACCGCGACGAGATGGACGAGCGGGGGCGGATGATCGGGATCGAGATCAACGGCATCGCGTCGCTCTGTCGATGGAGGCGCGAGAAGCACGCGCCTGTCGTCAATCTCTCCTCGGTCATCTGCCGCAGGTGCACACCAATGACGCACTGCAACCGCCTACCACTTTCGATCACAACCCGATTTACCAAGGGTATCGGTGATTCGATGAGGCGACGGCTATCCTTGCCGGGGAGCTTTGCCCTAACGCGCCGCACAACGTCCGCTCAGCCATACGGGCTCGATCCCGGTGCGACCAAGCGCTGACTAACCGATTGGCGATATTGTATCTTTCGACTTCGCCAAATGGCTTAGGAGCCTTGGCCGGCACGCGCCGGAGGCAGCGACGCCGATTTCGAGAGGCGATTAGCCTCCCGTTGGCGGAGGCGTCCGATGCAATGTTTGTTGCGTAATCGCCACAGTGCCAAAACTATGCCGCCGTCGTCACGCAATTCGCCGAACCACCACTTTCGGTTAAGATGCTATCAGAGGTAGGCTTACCGCTGCCGTACCGAACATCACCGTCCGCCTCTCAATTAGGCATTGTCGGGTGCTGGGTAGTCAGCGGCTGATAAGATGTGTTGGGGGATGGAATGGTGGATTCTGCACGGGTGAAAAGCGTTGTCTCGAGTGTGGCGCCGAGGACTGGTCGGCTTGCCGAATCTCGAGCCCGACTTTTGTGCTCGACAGGCATCGTCACCACTCTCGCGCTCGCCTTGATGATTGGCGGCGCCGGGCCGGCCCGCGCGGACAAGACCTACAAAGATAGTGTCGCCACGACGACGAGCGACCGAATGACAACGCCGGCCGGCGTTCAAACCGGCACCGTGACCGTGACCGTCAACAACGGGGTCGCGGTGACGGGAGCGGGCGCAGGTGTCAAAGGCGGCGCTCTGGCGCAGAAAGCCGTCTTCAATAACAACGGCTCTGTGACGAGCACGGTCTCCGGCCAGAATGGCGTCGATGTCCTTGGCTACAGCCCTCTTGGCGTCCCTTTTGGCTCGGCTACCTATAATGGCGGATCGGGCTCGACCGTCACGGGCGCCAATACGGGCATTAATGCCGTCGGCATCAGCGCGTCCGTCACGATTAACGGCGCGCTCGGCAGCACGACGACGGTCACGGGCAACAATGGCAATGGCATCAACGTCAGTGGCTCGACCACGGCCGGCGTGACGACGACCAACACTGTCGTGGTCGGGTCAAGCAACGGCATTCGGCTCGACGGCTCCGTCAACAGCGCCAATCTGACGGGTGGCTCGGTCACTGGAACGACGGGCGACGGTATCCTGGCTGATGGCGGCGCTCTGGACGTCAGCGCCTCCATTACGACCAACGGAACCAATGTTACCGGCGGCAAGAACGGTATCAGTGCCCTCAGTGCGACAAACACCCTGAATCTGACGGGCGGGACCGTGACCGGCACATCCGGCAGCGGCATCGTCGCCAGCGGCGGCATCAACAGCGTCACCACGAATGGAACGACCGTCGTCGGCGGCACCAACGGCATCGACGGGCTCGTCGGCGCGAGCACGCTCAAGCTGACGGGCGGATCGGTGACGGGCACGACCGGCAACGGCATCAATGTCAGTGGCCTCTCCGCTAACATCACGACGGATGGAACCGACGTCACGGGCGGCAAGAACGGCATCAATGCCCTCACTTTGTCCAACACCTTGAATCTCAAGGGTGGGACCGTCACCGGCACCTCCGGCAGCGGCATCGTCGCCAGCGGTGGCATCAACAATGTCACCACGAACGGAACGACGGTTGTCGGCGGAACCAACGGCATCGATGCGCTCGTGGGAGCCAGCACGCTCAAGCTGACGGGCGGATCGGTCGAGGGCAAGACCGGCAACGGCATCAATGTCAGTGGCCTCTCCGCCAACATCACGACGGACGGAACCAACGTCACGGGCGGCCAGAACGGCATCAATACCCTTACTTCGTCCAATACCTTGAATCTCAAGGGTGGGACGGTGACGGGTACGAGCGGCAGCGGTATCGTCACCAATGGTCTCGTCAACAAGGTCACCACGAATGGGACCACCGTCATCGGTGGGACCAACGGCATCAGTGCGCTCGGCGGAGCCACCACGCTCGATCTGACCAACGGCTCGGTCACCGGCACGACTGGCAACGGCATCGATGTCAACGGCGTTTCTGCGGATATCAAGACCCATGGCACCACGGTCCTCGGCGGCGACAATGGCATCAACGCGCTGACCGTGGGCGGGGCCGCTGCCGTCAACGTCACTGATGGCTCGGTGACCGGCCAGTCCGGTGATGGCATTGTGGCGACCTCGACGGGCGCCCTTGGCTTTGGTGGCACCACGACCGTCAACACCAGCGGGACCTCGACGGTTCTCGGCAATCAGAACGGCATCAGCGCCCTCGCTCTCGGCCTGAATCAGAATACCAAGACGACGGTGAACGCGAACGGGACATCCGTGACCGGCACCAACGGCATCGGTATTTCCGCGATTGCGGCGAGTGGCGGCCTGAGCGGTGCCCCAGTTGCCGAAGTGGATGTGAAAGGTTCCGCCGACATCACCGGAGCCAATGTCGGCGTGCTGGCGGTTGCCGGCAGCTTGGCGGTCGATCCGACAGCCCTCGATCTGAGCTCGATTGATATCACCGACCCCTCGAGCCTTCCGCTCGGGAACGGCAAGGCGATCGTCAATGTCGATACGACGGGCGATATCACCGGCACCAATGGCAGCGGCCTGATCGCGCTCGGCATCGGCAATGGCGGCAACGAAGTCACCGTCGATACTACGGGTGGCGCCGTTGTCGGCAATAATGGGATCGGCGTCCTCGCCGGCTCGCTTGCAACCGGCGGCACGCCTGGCACTGTCGACGTAACCACCGGCGATGTGTCCGGCAGCTATGCCGGCGTCGTGGGCTTCAACACGTTCGGCGACACCAACGTTACGGCCAATGGCAAGATCTCGGGCAGCCTCGTTGGCGTCGCCGCGATCTCCAACCAGGGCGATGCGACGGCAACGCTGAATGGGAATATCGACCCGCCGCTGATCGGCATGGCAGCGCTCACCATCGGCAACGGCACGGCGACGAGCAATACCGCCGTGGGCAGCTCGGTCGACGCGAATGTGATCGGCGTCATCTCGGCGAATATCGGCGATGGTCGCGCCGTCGTGAACAACAACGGCGACGTCACCTCCTCCTCGTCTACCGCGCTCCTCGGCGTCGGTGCCGTCAAGTTTGGTGATGGCAACGCCTCGGCACTTCCGGATGTTGACGTCAACAATACCGGCAAGATCGACAACTATCTGGTCGGCATGGGCGGTCTCGTCGTCGGGAACGAGAATGAGGCCGTGGTTACGAACACGGGTACGGTCAACGCCGGGCTGATCGGCGTCGGCGGTCTCGCGGTCGGCGACGACAATTCGGTCACTGCTCAGAACAACTATTTCGGCACGGTCGATGCGGGCCTTGCCGGCGTGCTCGGCGTCGGCATCGGCGACGGCAATACGATTTCGGCCGGCAACAATGGCAACGTCACGGCTGGCCTGGTCGGCGTGGGCGGGCTTGCCGTCGGCGACGGCAATTCGGTCTCCGCCCTGAATGACGGCTTCGGCAACGTCGATGCGCTCGCCGGTGTCGTCGGCGTCGGCGTCGGCGATGACAACACGGTCAGCGCGACCAACAAGGGGACGGTCACGGCCGGCCTCGTCGGCGTCGGCGCGCTCGGTGTTGGCGATGGCAATTCGGTCACTGCCCAGAACGAGTATTTCGGCACGGTCGATGCGGGCCTTGCCGGCGTGCTCGGCGTCGGCATCGGCGACGGCAATACGATTTCGGCCGGCAACAATGGCAACGTCACGGCCGGGCTCGTCGGTGTCGGTGGCCTCGCCGTCGGCGACAACAATTCGGTCACCGCGGTGAATGACGGCTTTGGCAACGTCAATGCGCTCGCCGGTGTCGTCGGCGTGGGTGTCGGCGACGACAATACTGTCAAAGCGCTCAACAAGGGCATCGTCACGGCCGACCTCGTCGGCGTGGGCGCGCTCGGTCTCGGCGGCGGCAACACCGTCGATGCAACGAACAATGGGACCGTCGACGCGGGCCTCGCCGGTGTGATTGGCGTCGGCATCGGCGACGGGAATACGATTTCGGCCGGCAATAGTGGCACCGTCACGGCCGGCCTCATCGGCGTCGGTGGCCTCGCCGTCGGCGACGACAATTCGGTCACCGTGGTGAATAACGGCTTCGGCAACGTCAATGCGCTCGCCGGTGTCATCGGCGTGGGCGTCGGCGATGACAACACTGTCAGCGCGACCAGCTATGGCACGGTCACTTCCGGCCTCGTCGGCGTGGGCGCGCTCGGTGTCGGCGACGGCAACACCGTCGATGCGCTGAACAATGGGACCGATAATTCCGGCCTTGCCGGCGTGCTCGGCGTCGGCATCGGCGACGGGAATACGATTTCGGCCGGCAATAGTGGCAACGTCACGGCCGGGCTTGTCGGCGTCGGTGGCCTCGCCGTCGGCGACGACAACAGCGTCACCGCTCAGAACGACTATTTCGGTACGGTCAATGCTGATCTCGCCGGCGTGCTCGGCGTCGGCATCGGCGACGGCAACACCGTCTCCGCCGGCAACAATGGCAATGTCACGGCTGACCTGGTCGGTGTTGGTGGCCTCGCCGTTGGTGACGACAATTCGGTCACAGTGCTCAACGACGGCTTCGGCAACGTCGATGCGGGCCTTGCCGGCGTCATCGGCGTGGGTGTCGGCGACGACAACACGGTCACCACGACCAACAAGGGTACGGTTACGGCCGGCCTCGTCGGTGTGGGTGCGCTCGGGGTTGGCGGCGGCAACACCGTCGGTGCGATGAACAATGGCACGGTCAATGCGGACATCGCCGGCGTACTCGGCGTCGGCATCGGCGACGGCAACACCGTCTCCGCCGGCAACACGGCGTCGGTCACAGCTGGCCTGGTCGGCGTCGGCGGCCTCGCCGTCGGCGATGACAGCCGGGTGATCGTATCGAACAGCAACTATGGCACGGTCAATGCGGACATCGCCGGCGTGCTCGGCGTTGGCATTGGTGACGACAACAAGGTTCGTGTTGGAAACAGCGGCACGGTCACGGCCGGCCTGGTTGGCGTCGGCGGCCTCGCGGTCGGTGACGACAACACGGTCACGACGACCAATGCCGGCACGGTCAATGCTGGCCTTGCTGGCGTGATCGGCGTTGGCATTGGCGACAATAACACCGTCTCGGCCAGCAGCAGTGGCACGGTTACGGCT